>Ga0182030_10020642_pt1 | contig 12408 bp, 6 predicted proteins | sample 812S3MmetaG_FD_121299 | JGI IMG/M metagenome (GOLD analysis project Ga0182030, IMG submission 121299) | Permafrost microbial communities from Stordalen Mire, Sweden - 812S3M metaG (Illumina Assembly) | ecosystem: Environmental > Terrestrial > Soil > Wetlands > Permafrost | place: Sweden... | reverse complement strand
TCAGGTTCTGCACCGAGAACAAGATGCCGACATGGCGGTTGAAGTCATAGCTCGCCTGCGCATCGAGCTGCCCATAAGGGGCCTCGTATACCTGATAGACCTTGCTGCCGAACGCGAAGGTCGAGCCCACGAGCGAGTCGTTGATCGCCTTATCGCGGTAGGAGTAAGACCCGCGGATCGAAAATCCGTGATTTTCGTAGTACAGCGTGCCAGTGACCGCATCCCGGGACACCCCCGGTATGGGTCCACGGGATCCGAAGCTGGTGGGCTGCGCCGACTGGGATTGCGAATACGTATAGTTCGCCGCGAACCCGAAGCCGCGCAGCCAATCGGACATGTTGGCTAACGAGTACTGACCGCCGAGTTCGAGACCGTAGATCCGGCCGTTGCCGGCGTTCACGGGCTCGGTCACGTTGGCGGTATGGCCGCCGAAGTCATCGTTCTCGAAGGTCGGTATGTTTTCGATTTCGACGAAATTGTCGACCTGTTTGTAGAACGTGGCGAGCTGTGCCACGGCGCCCGGCGCGAAATAATTCTCGTACGACAAGACGAACTGGGAGGCGCGATAGGGATCGAGCTCGGGATTCCCCTCGGTGCCGCCAGCGAACTTAAAGCGCGCTGCGCCCGTCACCGGATCGTTGGCGCCGCGGGTGAAGTTGTACGAATTTCCCAAGCCCAGCTGGAACAGATCCTGCGGCGCGACCACTCGCGCGGCGCCGAACCTTACCTTCTGGTCATCCGTCACGTCGAGCACGAAGTTGAAGGACGGCAGCACGTCGGTATAGTTGCGCTTGGTCGTGACTGGTATGACGTTCGAGTCGACGCCGTTCCAGGATGCCGTGCCGTAATACGTCGGATGGGGGTTGGTCGCGCCGCCGTCGATGGTGAGGTCCGTATTCACCAGACGCACACCGAAATTCATGTGAAAGCGGCTGCTCGGGCCGCCCATGTCCACCATGAGATACGGCGCCGTGGTGCGCTCGGTGACCTCGAACGAGCTCAGGTTATCCTTGAAGAATTGCTCGGTGTTGTTTACGACTCCGGCCCCCGACCATACCTTTTCCAGATACGTCGACGGGTTGGTGATGCCGCTGGTCGAGGGATTCTTGACGATGATGTTGCCGACCCCGAAGTTGTTCACCGTCAAGGCCAGATTGGGGTTGGACGTCGCGGTGGAGTACGGGATGGTGGGGGCGCCCCCCTGGCAGTATCCCGGATCCTGATAGTAGAGCCACGGTCCGAAACCGGCGCCGGGCGTGAAGCCCTTGCCGCAACTGCCCGCCACGCCGCCGGCCTCCGTGCCGTTGATCAAGTAGCGCCCGAAGGTTTGATCGACGTCGCGGCCGGCATAACGCGCGCCCGCCGTGATCGTGGTCTTCACGTCGGTGATGAACGCCGGGTCCCACTGCACTTCACCCTTGACCGCAAAATTCTTCTCGTCGGTCAGGTTCGCCCAGGCCCAGTTCGACTTGAACGTGGTGTAGGCCGGATTGCTGAGAACATTGGGGGGTAGGTAGCTCACCGAGGGCAGGCCCGAAGTGCCGCCGTTCGAATAATTGAATTCGTAGCCGTGATTGCCCGTCGTCGAGGTGGCGCACAGCTGACCGTTGTTGCAGCCGGGTGCACTCGGCGAGGTGGCGACCCCGTTGTTCGTATCGTAGAGGCCGTGCTCGACATCCGCCTGGGCCGCCTGCAGGTTCGAGGTCGCGTGCGCAAACGAGGCGTCGAAAATGCCGCGCAGCGGACCGCCATCGTCGAATTTGGTCACCCATTGAAAATTATTGGCCTGCGAGATGTTGTCCTGATAGAGCGTTGCCGTTTCCGCGCCGAGTGCGTTGAAAGTCGCGTTTTGCACGACGCCATTGCCGTCGATCGAGTAAGGCTTGGTCGGATCGATGCCGGGCTGCGGATTCGTGTCCTGGCCGTTGAACCATGCTTTGTCGGAGTAATCGATCGTGGTTTCCTCTTCGCGGGCGTAGAACCAGAGGAAATTGCTCTTGATCGAATCGGTGATCTTTACGCCGATGTCGAAAGAGGCGCCCCGATCCTTGGTCTCGTCGTTCACGTTGGTGAAATAGCCGAGCTGCGGCACGATGTAGTTCTGGCCGATCGTGCCCACGTCCGCGGCGGTGAGCGAACCGGCGTAAGGTTTGGTGGCGGAGTTCGACACCACCCAGCCACTGCGATTCGCCGCCTGGTACTCATCGGTCAATGTCTTCAGATCGGAATACGTCAGGCTGCCGCTGACCGCCACGCGATCATTGAGCTTGTACGAGCCCACCAGGGTCGCATCCGGCGTCTTGTCATTTTGACGTTGGGCATCGGATTCACGGAACAGACCGCCGAGCGACAAGCCGTCGGGCGCCAGCAGCGGATCCGCGGTCTTCAAGTTGATGGTGCCACCGAGGCCGCCCTCGGTGATCGACGCACTGGGATTTTTGATGACGTCGATGCCGCTCACCAGCTCGCTCGGGATGGATTGCAGCGAGCCGTATTGCGAGTTGGCCCCGGCGCCCCCGCCCGATGCTTCGCCCGATACGTAGAATTCCTTGCCGGTCAAAAACACATCACCGTTGAGGGTGACCAGGTTCTGGCGCAATCCGTCGATGAGCACCGAGGTTCCTTGCCCGTTTGCGCCGGAGCGATCGATCTGCACGCCCGGCAGGCGTTGCAGCGATTCGGCCACGTTATTGTCCGGCATCTTGCCGATGTCTTCGGGAGCCACCGACTCGATCGGCAGATTCGAGTCGCGCTTGGTGTCCAATGCGGTCTGCAGCGATTGACGGTAGCCGGTAACGACGATCTCAGACAACTCGCTGTTGTCTTTCGTGGCGCTCTGCGAGGCACTCGGCGGGCTCGACTGCGTCTGGTCATCGGCGATTGCGGCATGCGCAAATAACGACGCTTCAAATGACACCGCTGTCATTATTGCTAAACGAGTGGCGCGGCGTGCGCGCTTTTCCCTACGGTGCGACATGGTATTTGGCACTCCCCATCTTGGACGTTGTTCTATACTCGGCGCATCGAATCTGACGCTCGGTTGCGTTATTTTGCCGCAAACTAGCGGGTTTTCGCGCTCTGAATCCCCCATCGAGCGGGCCTTGAACCCGCGATCGACGCAGACGGAGGCTAACTCCGGGAGATGCCAGCCGTCAACGATTAAATGTTTTCTTTGTGTTTAATCGGGCATTCTGTGTCAGCGCTGACAGGAAGAAGGGGTGAGCATGGTGCGCAAAGCAGTCTCGGTCGGGCCAAATCAGGGTCCGGTAGCGTCACGCGGGAGTAACAGCCTTCGAGAAGGGACGGCTGAAATTCCATCAATGGATCGGGCCAGCATGGCAGCGATGTCATCCATGGGCAATCAATGCAGGCTCCGGCGGGTGCTTCCATGAGGTCGAAAATCCTTGCGCTGATCTCACTGTGGGGCCTCGTCGCGAGCATCGCCCCGGCCCGGCCTGCCGCTGACTCCGCTGCCCACCCGCAATCGGAAAATCTCGGGCCCTACAACCTCACCGTTCTGGAAGGCGGGGTTGGGTTGCAGCGCCGCCTCGCCCCGGATGCGGGACTTGCCGCGCCCGGTGCTCCTTGGTCCATCAGCGCGTGGATCCTATCGGTCCATCGGCAACCGGGAACCGTGATCGTCGCGGCCATGGGGGATACGGATGACCCCTCGGCCGCATGGCGCGGCATCGTGCTGCGGGATGGGGAACTCAGGCTCGAGGTAACGCCTCGGCTCTCGCTGCCCGGCGGCGTCGAGTTGCCGTCCGGCCAGTGGCATCACATTGCCGCGACCTACGACGGCGCGACCGCGCGACTCTACCTCGACGGTCGACCGTGCGGCGTTCTCGCGGCGAGGACATCACGAGTTGCGGCGCGCATCGACATCGCGCCGATCGCGCCCGGTGCCGCGGCCGGCGCACCGCACTTCGGGGGATCGCTCGCCGGGCTCACCCTCGAGCCGTATGCACTCGATGCGCAAGCGGTGCGTTTGCTCGCGGAAGTTCAGCCGAATTTCTCGCTCGTGAGCTTCGATCAGGTGGGCGTCGGCTGGCCGCTCCAGGAGCATGCGTGGCGCGGCCTGCAGGAGCCGCAGGACCCGTGGACGCTGCCAAAGAGCCGCTCCGTAGCGAGCACACCGCGATCCGCGCCCATCCCGGCAAGCGCATCGGGCGGCCTCGCCGCCGAGGCTCCCGGTCTGTGGACCGTCGATGCGTGGCACCTGCGTGCGGCGCCGGAAGTCGCCGACGACGGCGTGGCACTGTCGGATCCCGGCTATCGGGAACGACAATGGCTTGCCGCCGTGGTGCCGGGAACAGTGCTGACCACGTTGGTCGCCAGAGGGGTTTATCCCGACCCGGACTTCGGACTCGACAATCTCGCCATCCCGGACAGCCTGAGCCGCCAGGACTATTGGTATCGCAGCGTGTTCGACGCACCCGCCGATCTGCGCGATAGAGAGACGACGCTGGTTTTCAACGGGATCAATTACGCCGCCGAAGCGTGGCTCAACGGCACTCGCGTCGGCAGCATTCGCGGCGCCTTCACCCGGGGCATATTCAACGTCACAGCGCTACTGCGACCGGGGCGTGCTAATGCGCTGGCCGTGCGCATCTCCCCGCCGCCCCATCCGGGCATTCCCCACGAACAGTCGATCGCGGCCGGCCCCGGCCAGAATGGCGGGATGCTGGCGCTCGATGGCCCGACTTTCATCGCGACCGAGGGATGGGATTGGATTCCCGGCATCCGCGACCGCGACACCGGGATCTGGCAGAGCGTTGAGCTTCGTTCCACCGGCGGCTTGCGGTTGATCGATCCGCACATCGTGACGCGGCTTGCATTGCCGCGCTTCGACACGGCCGACGTCACGATTGCGGCGAGCATAGAGAACCGGCGCGCGGCGCCGGTTCACGCCACGCTGATCGCGCGGATCGAGGGGATCAGCGTACGCAAGACCCTCGAGCTGCCACCCGGAGCGACAAGCGTAGAGCTCGATCCGGCGGAATTCGCGCAACTGCGCATCGCGGCGCCGCGGCTATGGTGGCCCAACGGCTACGGCGCGGCGAATCTGTACACGCTGAATCTGGAGATCGACGAAGGCGCTGCGCGATCGGATTCGGTGGCCGTCAATTTCGGCATCCGCGAGCTCACCTACGAGCTGTCGTTGTTCGATCATCAGGGGCGGCTGCGTCGGGTCGAGATCGACCCGACCTTGGGCAGCGCGCTCGGGCAGCGCTTGGTCGATGTACGCCATTCGGCCCTCAAACGCACCCCTCGCGGCTGGGCTGCGAGCCTCACGACGGCCGGTGAGGAGTCCGTGGCGGTTCGACCGGCGGACCATGAGTCCCTGACGCCGTTCCTGGTCATCAAGGTCAACGGTGTGCCCATCGCCGCACGCGGCGGAAGCTGGGGCATGGACGATGCCCTGAAGCGGATCTCCCGCGCTCGCCTGCAACCTTATTTCGAGCTGCATCGTGCGGCGAATCTGAACATCATTCGCAACTGGCTGGGTCAGAATACGGAAGAGCTCTTCTACGACCTGGCCGACGAATATGGGCTGCTGGTCTTGAACGATTTTTGGGAGTCCACCCAGGACTTTCAACTCGAAGCCCAAGACCCCGCACTGTTCTTGGACAATGCGCGCGACACCATCGCGCGGTATCGAAACCATCCATCGATAGCGCTGTGGTTCGGCCGGAACGAGGGCGTGCCGCAGCCTATTTTGAACGAGGGGCTCGCTGATCTGGTGGCGAGGCTCGATGGCACACGCTACTACACCGGCAGCTCAAACTCGGTCAACCTGCAGGGCAGCGGCCCCTATGATTACCGGCCACCGGAGGATTATTTCACCAGTCTCGCGAGCGGGTTCTCCGTCGAAGTGGGTACTCCCTCGCTATCGACGCTCGAGTCCCTGGAGGCATCGATTCCGCCGGGGGAACGCTGGCCGCTGAGCGACACCTATGCCTATCACGACTGGCACTTCGGCGGCAATGGCGACGTCAAGAGCTTCATGAAGGCGATGGCCGAAGAATATGGAGCGGCCGGGAATCTCGCGGATTTCGAGCGCAAAGCACAGCTCATGGACTACGTATCCTACCGGGCGATCTTCGAGGGATTTGCGGCTCACTTGTGGACCGGCAACAGCGGGCGGCTGCTATGGATGAGTCATCCCGCTTGGCCGAGCAATACCTGGCAGATCTACAGCTCGGACTACGATATGGCGGCCGCTTACTACGCGGTGAAGAAGGCCTGCGAGCCGCTGCATGCGCAGCTCGACTTGCCGGACTATCGGTTGGCGGTGGTGAATACCACGCGCATCGCTCGATCGGGATTGACGCTGCGGACGCAGGTGCGTTCGCTCGACAATCGAAGGCTCATAGACCGCGTGGACCGGATCGATTCCGCCGCGAATTCCGTGACCCATGTGGCGCCGCCCCTCGATCTGCCGGCGCTCCTCGGGCGCGAGAAAGTTGTGATCGTCAAGTTGGCTCTCGAGGATCCGAGCGGTGCCACAGTGTCCGATAACTTGTACTGGCAGACCGTCGACGAACCAGCCCATCGACGCTTGAACTCCTTGCCGCCGCAATCCGTCGCGATCAGCGCGCACGCGCACCGGGCGGATCGAGGCCGCATCGAGATCACGCTCGAGAATCGAGGCAGCGCACCGGTGCTGAACGCCAAGGTCACCGTGCTCGACGCAAACGGCGATCGAGTACTACCCGCATTTTACAGCGACAACTACCTCTCCTTGCTGCCGGGAGAGGCGAGGAACATCGAGGTGCGTTGTCCAGCGGGCGGCCAGGATTGTGTGGAAGTGGCGCTTCGGGGATGGGACGCCGAGCCGCGCACCGTGGCGATCGAGCAACGACCTTGAGCGCGTGCGTGCGCCGGGACGCACCGCAGCTTTGCCGCTGAGTTATCATCGAGGCTGTGACGATCCCCGAACCCCACCGGCCCGCGCAGGCGGGCGAAGTCAAATTTTCGAGCTATCAGAAATTCGTCGTGATGGTTCTGGCTTTCCTGCAGTTCACCATCGTGCTCGACTTCATGCTGATCGCGCCACTGGGTGCGCTGGTGGTACCAGCCCTCAAGATAACGCCGGCGCAATTCGGGCTGATCGTCTCGGCCTATGCGCTGAGCGCCGGGGTATCGGGCATCCTCACCGCCGGCTTTGCCGACCGCTTCGATCGCAAGAAGCTATTGTTGTTCTTCTACAGCGGTTTTCTGTTCGGCACGCTGCTGTGCGGACTGGCCTCGAGCTACTTCCTGCTGCTGGCCGCAAGAATGGTGACCGGCGTGTTCGCGGGCGTCGTAGGCTCGATCGCATTTGCCATCGTCACGGACCTCTTTCCGATGCAAATGCGCGGCCGCGTCATGGGCGTTCTGCAGACGGCGTTCGCCGCGAGCAGTATCCTCGGCATCCCGTTCGGTCTCCTTCTGTCCAATCGCTGGAGTTGGAACGCGCCTTTCTTTCTGACCGCCGCCATTGGAGCCGCCGTCGGTGCGGTGATCTGGGCGAAGCTGCGTCCGATCGACGAGCACCTGAAGCACCATCCGGATCGCAGCCCGGTGCACCACCTCCTGCACACGCTGTCCAACGGCTCGTATGTCCTGGGATTTCTCGCGACGGGGATCCTGAGTCTGGGCGGATTCATGCTCATGCCCTTCATGAGCATTTTCGTGGTGAACAACGTGGGCCTCCCCATTGGAAAGCTCCCGCTCGTGTACATGATCACCGGTGGATTCTCCATCGTGACCGGCCCGCTGATCGGCCGGGCAAGCGATGCGTTCGGCAAATTCCGAGTGTTCGGCTTCGGTTGCGCCGTGACGATCGTGATGGTCGCGATTTATACGCATCTCAGCGCGGTCGGGCTCGGTACGCTGGTGACGGTCATGGTGTTGCTGCAGGTCGGCATCTTCTCCCGCATGATCTCCGCCTCGGCCCTCACCTCGGCGCTTCCGGAACCGCCAGACCGCGGGGCCTACATGTCCATCAGCTCTTCGCTCCAGCAAGCCGCCGGCGGCCTCGCCGCCATGCTCGCGGGGATGATCGTGGTGCAGACGAGCACGGGGGCGCTGTTGCACTTCGACATTCTGGGCTATGTCCTCATTTGCACCACGCTGGTGTCGCTGTTGTTGATGTATCTCATCAATCGCAGGGTGGGTGATGCGCAGCGGGCTGGCGCCGCAGGCCGGAACGTACAGGGTGGCGGGGCGCCTGCAACCTAGCGACTGCGGCTCATCGCCGCGCGTCTGCATGAACGCGCCGGGGGTGCTACGGTACGCCCCGTGAACTCGCGACAATTCGCCGGGTCACGGGATCTGCCGTCATTGCGGAGCTGCCATTATGAATCTGCTGAAATGGATCGCGGCCACTGTCGCGGCGAATATGGTTCTCGCCTCGATGGTGTCGGCTCAGCCGACCCAGAGCGTATCTCCCGGTGCGTCGAGTGTGGATGAGCGAATCGATCATCTGAGCCGGGAGGTCGAAGATCTGAAAACTTTGGTGCATCAGCTGCAATCGCAGCTCGCGGCCCAGGCGCCGCATGCGGCCGCCGCCGCGGGCGCTTCGGCAAGCACTTCGGCGGCGGCTCCCGCGGGCGCTTCGGGTGCACCCGCCGTCCCTTTGCCAAACTCCGCCAATCAGCCCGCGCCCGCCGCGGGCACTGCGCCTGCTGCCGCAAGCGCTTCTGCGGCATCCAGCGGCGTCGTAGGAGATCTGCTGCACGGCGTGACCATCAACGCCATGCTCGACGGCTACTACGAGTACAACACCAACGATCCCGTCGGCCGCGTGAACTACCTGCGCGCATATGACGTGAGCAGCAACAGCTTCAGTCTGAACCAGGCGGACCTCATTCTGGAAAGCGCACCCGATCCGGCGAGCGGTAAGCGCGAGGGATTCCGCGTCGATTTGCAGTACGGCCAGGCGACCTCAAGCCTGCAGGGCAACCCCGCCAATGAACTGCGGCCGGAGGTCTACCGCAATGTCTTCCAGGCTTACGGCAGCTACGTATTCCCGCTCAGTGCGGGGCTCACCGTCGATTTTGGCAAGTGGGCAAGTTCCTTGGGCATCGAAGGCAACTACACGAAGGATCAGTTGAATTACTCGCGCTCGTTCTGGTTCGATTACCTGCCGTTCTATCATATGGGTGTACGCGCAAAGTACGCCGTCAACGACCAGCTCGCCTTCAATCTCTGGATCACGAACGGAACCGATCAAACGGAGGCGTTCAACAACTACAAGGACCAGATGTTCGGCTTCGTACTGACGCCATCGCCCGATGTATCGTGGACGGTCAATTTCTACAACGGACAGGAACATCCAGACGTGATTTATTTGACGTCGCCGGGCCCGGGACAAACGACGCTGCCGAACCAGCAGGGTACTTACATCTTGCCGATCGCGAATCCACCGACCGGCAAGCTCGACATCCTCGACAGCTATCTCTCCTGGCAGGCAACCAAGGCCCTCACGTTCGCGGCTGAAGCCGACTACGTTCAAGAGCGTTTGTATTCATATTTATCGCCCGATCACATCACGGGTGGGGCGCTGTACGGCGGCTACCAATTGACGCCTGCCATGGCTGTCGCGCTGCGTCTCGAGTACCTCGCCGATGTCGGAGGGCTTTATACGGGCAATGCTCAATATCTCAAGGAGGGCACTTTCACCATCGACTACCGACTCGCCAGCGATTTCTTGATGCGCGGCGAATTCCGACGCGACCAGTCCAACCAACATTATTTCTTGAGCAACACATTGGGAGTTTTCGAACCCTCGCAGCAGACCATCGGCTTGGGGCTCGTTTGGTGGTTCGGGCAGAAGCAGGGCGCGTGGTAGAGGGCTGATCGAGAGCCAGGCAGGCCGAGCTCGGTCGTCTGGCGCTACGACCGGCCAAGGGCTTATGCTGGTTGCGGGTTCATCATTGCAAGGAGAGGGTAATGTCGATCGACGGCCCGCAAATGCGCACGGCAATGGCGACCTCGCTGAGCGCTCATTGGCGCTTTTTCCTGGTCGAGGGCATCGTTCTCGTCATCCTCGGGTTTGCGGCGGTGTTGATTCCACCGATCGCCACGCTGGCGGTCGAAGCTCTGATCGGCTGGATCCTCCTGGCGAGCGGCATCGTGGGATTGATCAGCACGTTTCGGATGCGCGGCGCTCCCGGCCTTTCGTGGTCGCTGTTATCGGGGGCGGCTGCCGTGGTCGCGGGTGTGCTGCTACTTGCATGGCCGCTGTCCGGAGCCGTCTCGTTGACCATCATCTTGACCGTGTTTCTGTTCCTCGAAGGCTTCGCCTCCATCATGTTGGCATTGAGCCACCGCAACGGATTCTCATCTCGCTGGGGCCTGTTGCTGTTGAGCGGCATCGTGGATCTCGTCCTGGCCGGCATCATCGTCATGGGGCTTCCGGGTACGGCGGCCTGGGCCATCGGGCTGCTGGTGGGCATCAACATGGTGTTCGGCGGGTCGGCCTTGATAGGCATGGCGCTGCACGCTCGGCGACTCGGGAATACGGGGTAGTCACAGGCGCGGCGCCGCCGCCATCGCGCCCTACCAATCGGACCGATATTCCTGCCGCCGTCGTTCGGCGTTCTGCAGGATGATCAACCGCTCAGAGTCGCCGGCGGTTCCCCATTCCTTGATTTCCTCCAATGACCGGAAGCACCCCAGGCACGTGTCGTCATCGTCCAGGCAGCAATTTCGTATGCAGGGGGATTGAGCGGCGGCGCCAGAATCGGTCATCGGGGCGGCCGCTGCGTCAAGCCGAGCACGACCAGCCCGAGAAAGATTGGGCCAGTCACCGCCGCCTTGGGAGGGGTATAGAGATTCTCTTCCATGAGTCCTCGTCGCCGAGCGGCGCGACCAGCCGTGACGATACTCCCGCTCCGTTTCGAATCAACGTGCACCGTCCTCATTCTCGGCGGCGAACTGCGCCATCCTAAAGATAGCGCGCTTCCTGCCGTTACTTTGTGGGGTAAAGCATGGGCGTGAATGGATTCAACATAACCAGTGAGGTGAATATGAGCGTGTCTGGTGTTTCCTCTGCGGCTTCGCATGCTGCCCCGGTTCCGACCAACAACCCGAAGGCATCGGCCAGTCCGGCAACGGCGGGCAGCAAGCCCACGGCCCCTGCGGCAGTGAAGGCAGCCGCGGATACTGACGGCGACAACGATGGCAGCAAGGGTGGGCGAATCGACGTCAAGGCCTGAGGGTGGGCTGGGGCGGGAGGCGGACGGGGACTGGACTCTGATTGCCGCCGAGTTCAGGCGTATAGCTGCAGCGTCGGTATTCCCACTCGCATGCACGCCTGCGCCGCCGGACTGCCCGACAATAAAACTCGGTCCGCAACGGCTCCCGCCGCCTCGACCAGCCACCGTTCGGCCTTGCGCAATCCAAAATGAGGCGCGAGCCCGAGGCGTTCGCGTATCCAGCCCGGAATGATGTCCACAGCCGCACGCACCAGCGTTCCCTGCATCCAGCAAAGCGGCAGGGGAAATCCTTTCACCTTTCGCATGATGTCCAGAAATTCGAAAATGATGGGGGACGGCTCCAAGCGGTTGTGCATAGAGGTAAAAAGAGCCTGTAGGTCAGCGTAAGAGGCGGGCGCCCCCAGCGCGCCATACAGAGTCGACGTGGCAGATCCCTCCCGGATGAGGAGATCGAACTCTGTGACATTCAGCCGGCGGACATAGCGGCTGTAAGCTTCTGCAAAGCCGAAGGTGGCCGTGGCCTGTACCCAGGTCAGCAGGCGCGCATCGCTGGCCGAGTAGGGCACGCCGTCGGGAGTTTCACCTGCAACCTTGGAATGCATGCGTACGACCCCGGCGATCATCGGCTCGGCGACGCTACGCGCGCCGTAAACAGTGACCATCGCGGCGAGCCCCGTCCGTTGCAGCCGGCGCATCGGGTCGCTACGAAACGAGGAGTGCTCCCAGACTCCGGTGCGCACCGACGGCTCCGCGAGTTCGAGAATCACCGCGGCCAAGCCGCCGATCAGCAGCGCCAGGGGATTCTTGAAAATGCGCCAAGACAGCGAGTCAGCCGGCAGCAGCGCGCTCTCTCCCAAGGGTCTCGAGAAGTCGACCCTCTGACCGTTGGGAGGATTCAACAACTCTTCGGCACTGGCTTCGAGCCGTCTCTGGACGCTCCGCGGCAACCGAATGATCGAGTTACGAGAGTGCACGGCGCATGATTTCGCAAATGGTGATGTTCACCGAAAAAAAATCCATTTGGAATTTACCAGAGCATCTCAACGAGGAGGCCGAAATGACGTAAGATATTGATAAGATTGGCGCTCCCTACCGGATTCGAACCGGTGTTACAGCCTTGAGAGGGCCGTGTCCTAGGCCTCTAGACGAAGGGAGCGACGGTTGGATCCCGGGCCGCCTGAACCCGAGAGGGCTGGTAGTA
>Ga0182030_10020641_pt1 | contig 12408 bp, 9 predicted proteins | sample 812S3MmetaG_FD_121299 | JGI IMG/M metagenome (GOLD analysis project Ga0182030, IMG submission 121299) | Permafrost microbial communities from Stordalen Mire, Sweden - 812S3M metaG (Illumina Assembly) | ecosystem: Environmental > Terrestrial > Soil > Wetlands > Permafrost | place: Sweden... | reverse complement strand
CATCGAGGAATCCCTGCTGGGTTGGAAGGAATATGAGATGGAAGTGATGCGCGACCGGGCCGACAACTGCGTAATCATCTGCTCCATCGAGAATTTTGATCCGATGGGCGTGCACACCGGCGACAGCATCACCGTCGCGCCGATCCAGACCCTGACGGACAAGGAATACCAGATCATGCGCGACCAGAGCTTCGCGGTGATCCGGGCCGTGGGCGTGGAGACCGGCGGGTCGAACATCCAGTTTGGCGTGAACCCGGACAACGGCCGGATGGTGATCATCGAAATGAACCCGCGCGTGTCGCGCAGTTCCGCGCTGGCGTCCAAGGCCACCGGCTTCCCCATCGCCAAGATCGCCGCGAAGCTGGCGGTGGGCTACCTGCTGGACGAAATCCGGAACGACATCACGCGTGAGACGCCCGCCAGTTTCGAGCCGACGATTGACTACGTGGTGACGAAGATCCCGCGGTTTGCGTTCGAGAAATTTCCGCAGGCCGATCCCACGCTTACCACGCAGATGAAAAGCGTGGGCGAGGCCATGGCCATCGGGCGCACGTTCAAGGAGAGCCTGCAAAAATGCCTGCGCTCCCTGGAAATCGGCCGCAGCGGCCTGGGCGGCGACGGCAAGCCGTGGCGCATCGGCAACGAAGTTTATGGCGACCGCGACATCCTCCCGCGGGAGGTCATCAGCCGCAAGCTGAGCGTGCCCAACGCCGAACGCATTTTCTTCATCCGCCACGCCTTCCGCGCCGGCTTCACCGTGGACCAGATCTTCAACCTGACCAAGATTGACCGCTGGTTTTTGGTGCAGATCAAGGAGATCGTGGATTTCGAGGAAGAACTGGCGGCGTTGAAGGCGCCGGTGAAAAATTAGGCAGCGCGCCAGCGGTGCCGTTATCGATGCCCGCACAATATGGCGGCACGCCCGCGGGCTTCAGCCCGCTTCAGCGTCCGCATCGACGCGGGCCTTGAACGATTTTGCGCGTCGTGGTTGGCGCGAGTTGAAGCGGCGTGAACGCCCCGCTCCAAGTGCGGCACGAAGCCGGCCCGCGGGCTTCAGCCCGCTTCGATATCCAATAGCACGAGGCCCGTGACCTGCCCAGCCCGCTTGAGCTTGGCACACTGAAGCGGCGTGAACGCCGCGCGCCAGTCCCGCTCAACGCGTGTCACCCTATCGCGCGGCTCTCACTAACCGGCCAGGGCTCCCAGCCGCCACCGGCGCCGGAAGGGCTCGCTCAATTTGCGTGATGCGGTGAGGTCCACTTCGAATTTCGCCAGCCAGTTATTGTCGCCCTCCGGGTCCACCAGCGTCTGTTGCACGTGCCAGGTTTTCTCATCCTCCGGGGGCGTCACGCAGGTGTGGCGGACGTTGCGGGCCTTCGGATCGAGGCAAATGCGTTCGTGGTCGGGATTTGATTCCTTAATCTTAACGTTTGACGCAGGGCAGGACGTGACCAAAAAAGTCAATATGTTTCCCAAAAAGCTCATTGGGAGCCTACTGTTTCGATGATATGATTGACTAAATTACTCATGCGGCGTTTTCGCCAGGCAGACTAGCATCACGATTCAGCCGTGCTTGAGGTGATAAACAGAAAAAAAAACGAAACCAGCAGTCTCCTAAACATACCCCAAACCACTCATGAAAACAGCCATACCCTCAGCGTTTCTGGCCGGCGTGCTCAGCGCTGCCGCCAATGCGCAAAATGCAAATATTGATTGGCAAACCCCGTCCACCATCTCCGGAACTTCCGACGTCAGCACCCAAGGAACGCTGGTAGGCACGTGGGGCCCCGGCGATGATTGGGGCGGCAACAACCGTTCCGACAACTTCCCGGTGAACGGCGTGGTTTTTGCCGCCTATGGCAGCGGCCCGTTTGGCTCCTGGGTAAGCACTTCCGGGCTCAATGACCGCTATGGCAGCTATGGCAGCCCGAATACCGCGGATGCCAACTATAACTACCTCTTGCAAACCGCGATCTACAGCTATGGTTCATCCATTTCACTGACGTGGGGCGGCATGACGCCCGGAGACACCTATCAGCTTGAGTTCTGGGTCAACGACGCGCGCAATAGCGTCACCGCCGAACGGAGCGAAACCCTCACCGGCGGCGCCGATACTTCGGCCACATTGCTTTATGGAACTGGCGCCGGCGGCACCGGCCCCGGACAATTTGTTCTCGGCTCGTTTGTGGCCGACAGCACGGGAACGGAGACGCTTACGGTGAATGCGTTCGGCGGCGCCGACATTGGTCCGTCCGCCCAAGTCAACCTGATGGAACTCCGCGATATCACACCGGTTCCGGAACCGTCCACGTTCGCCTTTCTGGCCAGTGGTGCGGGCGCGCTACTGGTGGCTTACCGCCGGCGCGGGGCCAGGCAATAGGCTAAGCTGAGTTCCCAAGCCATCCAGGCCAAAATGGACTTGCCCGATTGGTCGGAAGAACTTCCGACCAATCGGGAATGCATCCCCGAAGTCGCGCAGAAAACGTTTCAGCTTTACGAAAAGCTCATGACCGCCGGGCAGAGACTCGCGGCCAGCGGGGGTTGAAGATTACCGTTCGAGAAAAAGTCCCCGGCCCACCGCAGCAAATATCCCGAGACCTCAGCGGTAGTCGCCGGTTGCCTGGCGGCATTCGGCCAGCAGTTCCTCTTCATCGGTCGCGATGAGGTAATCTTTGGCCAAGGCAAAGTTCTTCCTCGCGGCTGACGCCTCCCCCTGTTTTGCCAATACGCAACAGAGATAGGCTCGGGCTATGGATAGGTGGCCGTCTTTGAACGGGCGCCATTTTACAACCTCCACGACTTGAATTGCTGTTTCCAAGGCTTGCCGGGCGGCAACATAATCGCCCTCGAGATACGCGATGACGCCCACGCAACGCAAGCGAAACGGCTTGGCAACTTTGCTGAGCGGAAATTGGTCGGCTTGGGCCATCGCTTCGCGCGCTTTGGCGTGATTGCGTTTGTAACGGGCATAGCGATAGGAAAGGTCTATCCAACCGGTGGAGTCCGGATGTTCCGCGATCACTTCCAGATTCAAGGAGATGGCCTTGTCGTATTCTTTGGCCAGCGTATACAAACCGGCAACAAGCAACTTATAGAGCCAAGAAGGACAATCCGGACGACCTTCGCAGGGTTGGAATTCCGTCAATCCCTCTTGGAGCTTTCCCATTCCGATGAAGGCCTTCGCGCGATATCGCGTCAATTCCGTGGCGGGAACTTTGATCAAGCCCATGCGCCCAATTGCTTTCAGAGTATCGACGAGCGACAGGACTTCATTCCAGCGGTTCCAATCGGCGGCGAGTATCAATTTCTTATAGTAAACAGACGGCAAGCCGACACAGATCAGGAAAGCAATCCACGTAATCAAACCTCCGATCAAGAGGCCCGCGGACAGCCGGTTGCCGCGATAAACTTCAACCGCAAAGAGGCAGACGACCAGAAGAATCAAGCCCTTGGTTTGCCAAATACCTTTTCTGATGACATCCCAGACGGTTACCGTGGGGTTCTCCATCGCCATCAGCCTTTCTTGCGTCGTTGGCTTAATGGCCTCTCCAAACAGCGTTGGCGGCTTGTCGAAACCTGCCTTCGCAACGTTCATGATTTCGTCTTCCACCAGCTTCAGGTCAGAAAATCCTTCCGTCAAAAGAATTGCCTGCGCTTCGCTGGAGGTATTTGCGGTGACCTCCCGGATCCTGGTTTGCCCTGAGCTGTTTTTTCCGGTCCAAGTATATTTAGGCATGGTGTCGAGAGATGAAGATTTTATGACTCCGACACGTGCGACCACCGGGTTAAATTAAATAGGAATGTCCGTCTGGTGTCGCCTCCGATGTCGCGCCATGGTTCGGTAATTCTGATATTGTCACTTTTGACCATCCTTGGAAATGATCCGCAGGAGTATTGTATGCGTCAATTTCTAATTTCCCATCTATTCAAAAATGTTTTCTCGAACTTCCATCCGATTCGCGGGGACCGTTAGAGGTCAGCCACAACTTTGCCTCTTGACGTGGGTGCGGGGTTGTAAAGAGATGAGCCGGATGGCGAGAAAGCTTCGCCCTGATTCCTTGCGGGACCTTCCGGCACCGCCTGCCGGGGTGCGGGAAAGATGAGAGGGCGTTTTCCAGGGGTATAGCTCCCTGGTCGCTCAACCCCCGGCTGATTTCCGTAACGCCTCTGGCGTTCACTTTCGGTGGTCGCGGAGCGACAGTGGATATTAGCCCGGCACAAGGTGCCGGGTGCTGGTTGCAAAAATGAAACCGTCCTGACGGGACGGCGGAAATCCGGCGTCCCTTCAGGACGCATGAAATTTGTTTGCGCGGGACCAGTCCAGCCACTTCGTAGCTGGCTTATATCCGCTGTCGCTCCGCGACACAGCCCCCTTTCCCCATTGCAAATTCGCGTAGCTTTTATCCGCGGAGAGGTTCACGCGGGCACGGGCGCGCCGGCGGGGACGGGGGCGCGGCGCAGGAACCGCTGTTGGAACGTTTCGAGATAGAGGTAAACCACGGGGGTGATGTACAGGGTCAGCAATTGGGAAACCATCAGGCCGCCGGTGACGGCCAGGCCGAGCGCGCGGCGTGATTCGCCGCCGGCGCCCAAGCCCAGCGCGATGGGCAGCTAGGCCATGAGGGCGGACATGGTGGTCATCATGATGGGCCGGAAACGCAGCCGGCAGCCTTCATAGATGGCGTCGTAGGGGGTCTTGCCTTGGTGCTGCGCATCGATGGCGAAGTCAATCATCATGATGGCGTTTTTCTTCACGATGCCCACGAGCATGATGAGGCCCACAAAGCCGTAGATGTTCAGGTCCAAGTGGAACAAATGGAGCGTCAGCAGGGCCCCGAAGGCGGCCGAGGGCAGGCCGGACAGAATGGTGAGCGGATGGATGAAGCTTTCGTACAAGATGCCGAGGACGATGTAGATGACGAGTATCGCCGTGACCAGCAGCCAAGCCATGCCGCTCGACGACGATTGGAAGACGGCGGCGGAGCCTTGGAAGCTGGCACTGATGGTGGCGGGTAGTTGCATGGCGTCGGAGAGTCCGTGGATTTTTTCGACGGCCGTGCCCAGGGCCACGCCGGGCGGCAGGTTGAAGGAAATGGTCACGGAGGGCAACTGGCCTACGTGGGAAATGGTGGTGGCGCCGAGCGAGGGCGTGAGTTTGGCGACGGCGCTCAGGGGCACGAGCTTGGGATTGTTGTTGGTGTCGGTAAGGGCGCTGGTGATGTACAGGCGGGCCAGCGCATCCGGTTCGCGCTGGAACTGGGGCAACACCTCGAAGACCACCCAATATTCAGCCACGTCCGTGTAAATGGTGGAGGACTGGCGCTCGCCGAAGGCGTCGTAGAGGCCGTTTTCGATCTGCTCGGCGGTGACGCCGAGGGCGGAGGCCTTGTCGCGGTCAATTTCCACCGTCACCTGCGGGTTGGCGATCTGCAGGTCGGTGTTGACGTCCTGGAACGTGGCCTTGTCTTCGGCGATTTTGGCCATGAGTTGGGGCGCCCACTGGAACAGTTCCTTGGTATCGGTGTCCTGGAGGCTGAACTGGTAAAGCCCCTTGGTCATCATGCCGCCCACGCGGATGAGCGGCGGGATTTGCATGATGACGTTGATGCCGGGAATTTGCGCCAGCTTGGGACGCAATTCCTGGATGACTTGGTTGGCGCTCAAGTCGCGCTGGGAGCGGTCCTTGAGGCGCATGAAAATGCGGCCTTGGTTGCCGCCCACCGACGACATGAAGCCGGCGACATTCGTGTCGGCCATGACGATTTTGGCGGCCGCCTGCTGGTGCTCCTTCATGGCGTCGAAAGAAATGTCCTGCGAGGCCTCGGTGAAGGACATGATCTGCCCGGTGTCCTCGTCGGGGAAAAAGCCGCTGGGCATGAGGTGGAAGAGCACGGCGGTGGCGACGAACGTGGCCGCGGCCCCGCCCAAGGTAATCCGGTGATGCCGCAGGGCCGACTGCAAAGTGCGGCTGTAAAGCGCGAGCAGGCCGGCGAAAAATCGTTCGAAGGCGTTATAGACCGCGCCATGGCGCCGGCCGTGCATGGAATGGACAAACCGGCTGCACATCATGGGCGTGAGCGTGAGGGAGACGAAGCCCGACACGAGCACGGCCGAAATGATGGTCACGGCGAATTCGTGCAGGAGGCGGCCGAGCAAGCCGCTCATGAACAGCACCGGGATGAACACCGCGCAGAGCGAGAGGGTCATGGAAATGATGGTGAAGCCGATCTCCCGCGAGCCGCGCAAGGCGGCCGCCATGGGCGGTTCGCCATTTTCCATGTGCCGCACGATGTTTTCCAGCATGACGATGGCGTCGTCCACGACGAAACCGACCGACAGGGTCAAGGCCATCAGCGACAAGTTGTCCAGGCTGTAGCCGAACAGGGCCATGACCGCGAAGGTGCCGATGATGGACATCGGCAGGGCCAGGCTGGGAATGATCGTGGCGGAGACATTGCGCAGGAAAATAAAAATCACCATGACGACCAGTGCCACGGTGATCAAGAGCGTGCGTTCGACGTCGGCGACGGAGTGGCGGATGGTCTGGGAACGGTCGAAGAGGGTGTCAATGTTCACGGCGGCCGGGATCTGGTCGCGGAACTTGGGGAGCATCCGCATGATATTGTCCACCACCTCGACGGTGTTGGCGCCGGGCTGGCGCTGGATGGCCAGGACGATGCCGCGGGTGTCCCGGTACCAAGCGGCGGTCTTGTCATTTTGCACGCTGTCGAGCACGTTGCCGAGCTCCTGGAGGCGCACGGGATTGCCTTTGCGATAGGCGACGATCAGCGGACGGTAGGCGGCGGCGGTTTTGAGCTGCCCGTTGGCCTGGATGGTGAAGGACTGGTGGGTGCCGTAGAGCGTGCCGAGGGGCTGGTTGACATTGCCGGCCTCCACGGCCTGTTCCACGGTGTCAATGCCCAGGCCGTAGGCGGCGAGCTTGTTGGGGTCCACCTGGATGCGGACGGCGTATTGCTGCGAGCCATAGACGGAGACCTGGGCCACGCCGCTGACCATGGAGATGCGCTGGGCCATGAGGTTTTCCGCGTAGTCGTCCACAGTGGAAAGCGGCAGCGTGGGCGAGGTCATGGCCAGAAAGAGCACGGGCGAGTCGGCGGGATTGACCTTGCTGTAGGTGGGCGGCGAGGGCATCTGCGTGGGCAACTGGCGCGCGGCCTTGGCGATGGCGGCCTGCACGTCCTGCGCCGCGGCGTCGATGTTGCGGTCCAGCGAGAACTGAATGGTGATCTGCGCCGAGCCCAGCGAGCTGACGGAGGACATCGAGTCCACGCCCGGGATGGTGCAGAACTGCTTTTCCAGGGGGGTGGCCACCGCGGAAGCCATCGTTTCGGGGTTGGCGCCGGGCAGGCCGGCTGAAACGGCGATCGTGGGATAATCCACGCTGGGCAGGTCGCTCACCGGCAATTGGTGAAAACCGACGAGGCCAAACAGCAGGATGCCGAACATGACCAGCGTGGTCATGATCGGGCGGCGGATGAACAATTCCGGGATGTTCATGGCGAATGCGTCATTTCGCCGCCGTCTGGGTCTTATCAGCCACCAACGCGCCCGACGTGAGCCGCAACTGGCCGTCGGTGACGACGGTTTCGCCGGCACTGACGCCAGAAGCGATGACCGTGAGGCCGTGATAAGTGACGCCGGCCTTCACGGGGCGCACTTCCACCGTCTGGTCCGGCTTTACGATGTAGGTGAACTGGCCGTTTTGGCCGGTTTGCACGGCTTGCGAAGGCACCACGACGGCGTTCGTCAATTCATCGAGCTGGAGGGAAAGGCTCACGAACTGCCCGGGCCACAACAGGCTGCCCACATTCGGGAAGGTGGCGCGCAACTGGATCATGCCGGTGGTCGGGTCCACGGAATTGTCGAGAAACGTCAGCTCGCCCCGCGGCGGTTCCTCCTCCATGTTTTCAAAGCTGGCGAACACGGGGAGGATGCGGTCGCGTGCCTGGCGCTGGATGACGGGCAGGTAGCGTTCGGGCACGGAGAAAACGGCGTAAATGGGATGGATCTGGTTGATGGTCAGCAGCACGTCGTCGGGCGCTTTGACGACGTTGCCCTCGTGAAACTGGAGCGCGCCGGTGCGGCCCTGGATGGGCGAGCAGATGCGCGTGAACTCAAGGTTCAAGAGCGCATTGGTCACGGCAGCCTCGTCGGCCGCCACGGTGCCCACCAAGGCGTCTTGGGAACTGCGGCTGGTGTCGAATTCATCTTGGGAAACGAGCTTCTGGTCGAAGAGCTTCTGTTCGCGATCGAACTGGATTTTGGAATTCTTCAATTGGGCGCGGTCGCGCTGCAGGTTGGCCCGGGCCTGTTCCAAGGCGGCCTGCATGGGTCGGGCATCAATCGTAAAGAGGAGGTCGCCGGGTTGGACTTCCTGGCCCTCCTTGAAATTGACGGTGCTGATAGTGCCGCCAATCTGGGAGCGGATGGTCACGCACGAGATGGGGGTGACATGGCCCACGGGGGGCGGGGCGATGAGCACGGGAATGTTGGTGGTCCCGGCCCGCGCCGTGAGCACCGACACGGGATCGCGCGGCCGGGGGGCGTCCGGGCGGTTGCAACCGCCGGCCCAAAATGCGGCCAGCAACAGGAGGGGGACAAACGATGGCTTTTTCACTGCCGGATCGATTCGAGATTTTTTCCGCCGTTGGCCGGACGGAAGGCCGCGGCGAATTCCGCCAGGAACTTTCGGTAGGCGGCTTGAAATTTGGGATCACTGAGCGATTGGCCGGTGGTCAAGCGGACGATCTGGGGAAACGCGGCCGGAAACAGCGTCAGGGATTGCATGGCCAGGGCCACGTGGCGCAGGTCGAAGGAGGCAATCAAGTGGCCGTCCAACTGCCGCCGGCGCATGCGGCGCAGACCGGTGACGGCGGCGGCCCGGCGCTCCGGGCCGTTGACCATGGCTTTGGCGGGGCGCTCCAGGGCCTCCCATTGGAGCAGGCGGATCCAGTCGAGGTCGGCGCAGGCGGTCTGGAACCACAAGGGCAGGCGCTCCATCGGGTCTTTCGGCGCGGCGGCCGCCCAAGAGCGGCGCTGGGACGTCTTGAAACGGAGCACGGCGCTGAACAGCGCGGCCTTGTTGCCAAAATAGTGGTAGAGCATGCGCTTGTTGCCCCCGGTGCGGCGGGCGATTGCGTCCACCCGCGCGCCGGCAAAGCCCTTGGCGGAAAACTCCGCGAGCGCGGCGGCCAGGATGCGGCGGCGCGTGCGTTCGGGGTCGCGCGTGGTGGCTGACGGCTTGCGATTCTGATTCATGCGCCCCACAAGTAACCGAGCAGTTACTATGAATCAATCTTAAAAATCGGCGCTTGAAGTTTAGGCGGTCGGCGGCGGCGGGCGGTCTTTCGGGCTGGCCCCCGGGCCGCTGAGCGCCTCGATCTCGCGCATCATTTTCTCGGCCGCCTCCTGCGAGAGGCTGTGGGACACGGAGATGCCGAACTGGCGTTCGAGGAACTGGTCCAGGCGCATCCACTCGCCCTGGAACTTGACCTGGCCGGTCCAGGCGCAGACGGTGACGAACCGCTGGAGCCGCTCCAACCGCAGCAAGATCATGACGATGAAGATCAGGGCCACGGCGACGGCGGCGATGAGGACGAGCGACATGATCTGGCCGGAGACGACTTCGTTTTCGGCTTCCTGCTGGTGCCGGGCGAGGGAATGCTCCTGTTCCTCGCGGGCCTGGAACAGCACGTGCCGGAGCTCCTCGATTTTTTGTTTGCCCCGGGCGGTGAGGCCCACCACGGAGGCGTTGGTCTGGAACTGGCCGGAGGAAAAGGCGGTGGCCGGATCGAACACCAGTTCGGCCGCGATCACCTGTTCCAGGGCGACAATGTTGGCTTGTTGCGTTCCGTCGCCGGCGGTCAGCTTTTTCAAATCGACGAGGTCGTCGCGGATCGAGGTCATGGCGTCCTGGTAGGGCTCCACGTATTCCTGCTTGCCGGTCAGGAGAAAGCCGCGCTGATTGGCCTCGGCGTCCACGATGTGGGCCTGGGTCTGTTCAAATTTGTCGAGGACCTTGTAATTCTGGAGCACCCAGTTGAACGAATTGTTGAACTGGCCGCCGGCTTGGTGGACCAGCCAGGTCATGGCGATCAATGCCGCCATGGGCAGCGACATGCCAATCCAAAACAGCAGACGTTTGGTTTTTTGCGTCGGGATCATAGGAAAATCAGGCCCGCGAACCGGCCGGGCGGCAGACTCCGCCGGAACGATTCAATTGAAAAATGAATTAACCACAGATGGACACAGATGGACACAGATTCGAAACCGGAACCGGTTGATCCAGAGCGGCACACCACTTGGTGAGTGGTCCTCATGCTCCAAAAAAGCCCCGGCAAGCCCGTTTTAATCTGTGTTTATCTGTGTTCATCTGTGGTTTAAATAAATGACTCCGGCTCACACCGCCGCTCTTTCTTTGTGCCACGGCGTGGACTGCTCAAAAGCGTGCGCCAGGCGCAAGAGCGCCGCTTCCCCAAAGGGCTGGCCCAGCAATTGCAATCCCAGCGGCAGGCGCGGGTTGGCCGAGAAACCGCACGGCACGCTCACGCCGCAAATGCCCGCCAAGTTGCAGGAAATCGTGAAAATGTCCGACAGGTACATCTGCAACGGATCGTCGGATTTCTCGCCCAACTTGAACGCCGGCGTCGGGGTGGTGGGGGTGATGATGGCGCTGACGGTTTCAAACGCCTTCAAGAAATCGTTCCGGATGAGCGTGCGGACCTTTTGCGCGCGCAAATAATAGGCGTCGTAGTAGCCGCTGCTGAGGACGTAGGTGCCGAGGATGATGCGGCGCTTCACTTCGGCGCCAAAACCCGCGCCGCGCGTGCGGGCGTAAAGCTCACTCGGATTCGCGCCGTCCACCCGCGCGCCATAGCGTACGCCGTCGAAGCGCGCGAGGTTGGCCGAGGCTTCCGCGGTGGCAATGATGTAGTACGTGGCCACGGCGTAATCGGTGTGGGGTAGGGAAATCTCCACGATTTCGGCGCCGAGTTCCGTGAATTTCTTGACGGCGGCGTCCACGGCCGCCTTCACCTCGGCGTCCAGTCCGCCCACGAGGTACTCCTTTGGCAGGCCCAGCTTGAGGCCCCGGATGTCGCCGGTGAGCGCGGCGGCGTAATCGGGCACCGGTTGCGGCACGCTGGTGGAGTCGCGCCCGTCGTGTCCGCTCAAAACGCCCAGCAGCGTGGCAGCATCGCGCACGTCCTTGGTAAACGATCCGATCTGGTCGAGCGAGCTGGCAAAGGCCACCAGGCCATAGCGGGAAACGCGCCCATAAGTGGGCTTGAGGCCCACGCAGCCGCACAGGGCGGCGGGTTGGCGGATGGAACCGCCGGTGTCCGACCCGAGCGCGGCCAGGCATTCGTCCGCGGCCACAGCCGCCGCGGAACCGCCGGAGGATCCGCCCGGAATGCGGGTGGTGTCCCAGGGATTGCGCGTGGGGCCAAAGGCGGAATTCTCCGTGGAACTACCCATGGCGAACTCATCCATGTTCAGCCGGCCAAAGACGATCGCGCCCGCCGCCTTCAATTTTTCCACGGCGGTGGCGTCGTAGGGAGAAATGTAGTTTCCGAGAATTTTGGAGCCGCAGTTCAGCGGCTGATTTTTCACGGCCAGCACGTCCTTCATCGCGATGGGCACTCCCAGCAGGGGACAATTGGCGCCGTCGTGTGCGCGCAGCTTGTCGGCCGCGTCGGCCTGGGCGAGGGCATCGGCGGCGTCGTAGCTCAGGAAGGCATGGATTTTGCCGTCCACGCGCGCGATTTGGTCGAGGCAGGCCTGGGTGGCCTCGCGGGCGGAGACTTCCCGGCCGGCGAGCTTCGCCGTCAGTTCGGAGATGGTGAGCTGATTGAGCATGTTCGTTACGTTACGCGGACAGTCCCAAGGCCCTGATCTGATCCGACCCCATAAAAACAGAAAGTGCGAGACCGGCGTGCGTAACGCGCTTACTTGTATCAGACTCCGCAGCGCGGCGCAATCAGTCACGCGGGGCTCCGGTGTCTTTTATCCATGAGTCAACGGGGGGCTCAAACCGGCGTCGCCGCCTTGGGGGACGAGCCCCACTCTGGCTCAAACTGGTCCGGCTGGCGTCTTGGCTGCCTCGGGCTTCTGATGCATGTGTCGGTGCACAAAAAAATAATAAAGCGCGCCCAGCACGAGCATGGTCCCGGCCAGCAGCAGGGTCAGACGATGATACTCGTGCTTCATCTGCTCTTGTCCGGCCGTGACTCCCAGCCAGCAGAGGGCGCTGCACCAGATGGCTGAACCGAGCAAAGTATAGGCGGAATATTTCCAGTAGCCCATCCGCACGATGCCCGCCGGAATGCCGATGAGATGCCGCACCACCGGCAGAAAGCGCGAAATGAAAATCCCCATGCCGCCGTAGTG
>Ga0182030_10020640_pt1 | contig 12409 bp, 16 predicted proteins | sample 812S3MmetaG_FD_121299 | JGI IMG/M metagenome (GOLD analysis project Ga0182030, IMG submission 121299) | Permafrost microbial communities from Stordalen Mire, Sweden - 812S3M metaG (Illumina Assembly) | ecosystem: Environmental > Terrestrial > Soil > Wetlands > Permafrost | place: Sweden... | reverse complement strand
TGGCGCAAAGCTGCCGTTCGCAGGAATGTCCGTTGTTGGGTTGAACAGCGGAAAACATATGCTCACATCGAGGTTTTCGGGGTAGGACCCAAAGCGGACGTGGAGGCTTCTTTTTAGTTGGAGATAGTGACTGGCTTCCAGGAACTCCTCTGCCTCAGGCGCATTTCGGAAGCCGGCGTAGTTGGTTCATTGAAGTCATGCTCACACTTGGGCGCCTGCCCGAAATGCCGGGTATCCGACAAATATTGCAGTGCAAGGTGAACCGTCGGCAGCACGGATCGTTCCTTCCTTGCCTGACGGGGTGGACCTCTCCACTCATGGGCCAAGGAGACCCCCAGCGCACACGGCGCGGTCTTGTCGGGCAACCTGAAGGATTCGGAACAATCACCCGATTTCGCGGTTTTTCGAGTCCAATCACACAGATGAGGAGTGAAATATGGGAATTTTCACCAAAGACATTAAGACGATGGACGATCTGTTCCTGCATCAGTTGGAGGACATCTACTACGCGGAACAGCAGCTTACGAAAGCCATCCCGAAAATGGCGGAACTGGCCACCAATGCCGACTTGAAGGCCGGCCTGAAGTCGCACGTGATCGACACGCAGAATCAGATCGAGCGTCTTGACAAAGTGTTCGCTAAGCTCGGCAAGGAGCCGAAAGGCACCGACTGTCCGGCCATCGACGGCCTCATCAAGGAAGCCAACGCGACCGCAGGCGAGATCGAAGACAAAGCGGTGCTGGATGCGGCGATCGTCGCCAATTCACAAGCCGTCGAGCACTATGAGATTTCCCGCTACGGGACGCTCATAGCGTGGGCCGAAGAACTGGGCCATGATGACGTCGTGCGGCTGCTGACGACAAACCTCAACGAGGAAAAGGCGGCTAACACCAAGCTCAACAGCGTCGCGCTACGCAAGGGCGTGAATAAGAAGGCTTCTGCTGCGTAGGGCGGATGTACCCCTGCAATGCGAGGAGGGGCCCCGACGCTGTCGGGGCCTTTTCCTTGTTGAGAGGCGACCGGCATTCATGGGGGCGCTGGATGCGATAGTGCGGTCATTACAGGAAAGGTCGGTCGTCGTAGGTCTCCAGGGAGCCGACGGCGAGTGGCTCCCAGTCCTTGCTCTGGCCTGGGTTCATGTCGACCGTCGGCAGCAACGACATCTCGAGCCTGTCGGTCTTCAGCCCGGCCGGCCGCAGCAGCCTGGCGGCAATCATAAGGTGGCGGAACTCGTGATAGGGGTCGACCGCGTGCTTCTCGGTATTGAGCAGCAGCGAATAGCTCCACTCCCAGTCTTCGATCGCGGCAACGTAGTCGACGAACTCCTCGCGCGGTGCTCGCCGGCGCTTCTTCTTTTTGGCGGCCTGCGGCTTCGGCTCGGTGGCCATCGGCTGGGATCCGGCGTCGTCTGGAAAGGACGCCTGCGATCCTAGCCGAGTCGGGCAGGGCGGCTAAGACCGCGAGCCTGCTTCCGGCTCAAACCGCAGGGGCTTGGCGCAAGACCAGCATCTCTTGAAGTCACACCGCATGTCGGCCAATTCCTTTAACTTTTGGGAAGTATCGGCAGGTCGAGCAGGAAGTGCGCGCCATGGGGTTTGTTCGAGGTGACCGTAAGATGTCCTTGAAGCTGCCGAACCAGGCCCGTGATCACCTTGAAACCCAGGCTGGGGCGCGGCTGATCGATGTCGAAACCATCAGGAAGGCCGATGCCCTGGTCTGAAATCTCGACCTGGAGATGACCCTTGATTTCTTTGGCCTTGACCTCGATTGCGCCACCCCCTTCGGGGTAAGCGTATTTGACCGCGTTCGTGACGATCTCGTTGATCAGAAGTCCCAATGGAATGGCGTGGTCCGCCGAAAGCAGCATCGGGTCGGCGTGGCAGTGAAGCGTATGTCCGCCCGTCGTGCCCTTCAGCTTCTTGCAGAGCTCGCTCATGAAATCTACGAGCTCGACAAATCCGACGTGCGAACTGCGCCAGAGATGATCATGGACCTGGGCGATGGTGGCCACCCGAAGGCTTGCGTCTTCAAGCGCGTTTTTGACATCCTGGGACAGAGCGCTGCGAGCTTGCACGCGAAGCAGGCCGACGACGGATGTGAGGCTGTTCTTGACGCGATGGCTCATCTCCCGCGTCAGCAGCGCCTGGTGTTCCAGCGCCTCCTGGAGCCCCGCGTCTGCCTGCTGTCGCTCGATGGCGACGCCCAGCAATCCGGCAAAGCCAGCGAGGAAATCGGCATCAGCCTGATCGAACTGGCCCGGGTCGGCGCTGTCGACTTCCAACACTCCAAAGAAGGTCTGGCCGTCTCCGCCCTTTTCGATCAGCACGTTGATTGCGCGCCTGACCCCGTGTTCCGCCAGCAGCTTGGGCGTCCGGAAGCGGGTTTCCGCCTCCAGGTGGTTCGAGATCACCGTCGCTCCAGTCTGGTAGGCGTATCCGGCCGGCGATCCCATATCGGCGGCAAGGGAAACTACATCGATGGTATCCGACGCCCAGCCGACGCCGGCGCGCACCATCAGGCGGTTTTCGTCGGGTTGATACTCCAGCACCTTGGCGAAGTGCGCTTCCAATCCATTGGCGCACAACTCCGTGGCCCGCTGCAGAATATTACGGAAGTCGCGGGTCTGCATGGCGATGCGGCCGAACTCCCCGAGCAGCGATTGCTGCCGCAGCCGGTAGGGAAGCTCGTCGCGAACGAGCGAAAAGTTAGGGACTTTGGATAGTTCCCGGGCTGCCTCAGAAGGCATCTGCATCGCGGATCTCCGAACAACGGCTTACGCCCGGCGATCAGTTTCGATTTCTGCCCGTGCTTCGCACGGTAGTGTGGCCGTTCTGCTGCGCCGTGTCTGAGCAAAATAGCTCACGGGGCGCGTTTTCGCGGCGGATCAGTTCGTATGCGTCTTCCAGTAACGGGCGCGCAGCCGGGGCGCGATGAACCAGGACAGCGGCGCGCTGATCAGGAAGCTCGCGATCACAACGGCGGGCACTGTCTCGAACGCATTGTTGGCGAGAGAAGGGATTAGCAGCACGGGAACGATGCCGACGCCGAACGCCACCGCGTTGACCATCATGAAAACCATCGCTGCGATCTGAAGACGTGTCGACATGGCGGCTCCTTTGCGATCCGGGGAACTCGCAGGGACAACGGTTGCGAAGGAGCGGGGTTCCTCTCCAGAGAGGAACGGCAGGGAAAGGTCGTTTAACGGCGTCAAAAAGCCGCCGCCGTCTGAGCACGGCGGCGGCTGGTCTTGAAGAGTGAGGACGTCCGCCCGACAGCCACTTGAAAGCGTAGTTCCCCGGGAAGAAGTTCTAAACCAGACTGGGTTTGCGGATTGTTACCAGCGCCGGCGGGTCAGTTCCGTTTTGACAGGGCCTTGGCGGCCGCCTGCTCGGTTTTGATCCGCGTAAGCAACTTTTGCTCGGTGGCGAGCAGGATTTCGACGGTCCTACGCTTGGACTCGTCAAAGTCGGCGGACGCCAGCAGCTTGCGGTAGTGCTCGATGTTCAGTTCGGCTACGGCCTTGTCCATTGATGGTCGCTCCTCGCGACGGGCGGACGCTACGCCTATGGAGTCGCTCCGGATACGGCAATTGTGCCTCGCGGTCTTCTTTCACCGACCGGCACCTGAGCTAGATCAAGGCGGGGCCACGGGGCAGGCTTAAAAACGCCGGCATGTGGCTGCCCATCCGAACTGCGCCTTTCGACGCCGAAATCGAACTTGCCGTGATCGACCGGGAAGGTCCGCACGCGCTGGTGTTCCCGTGCCGTCGGGCGCTGCGGGGCTGGCTGAAGGCGGAGACCGGCCAAGCGATCGAGGTTCATCCCACGCACTGGCGGCCTTGGGACCGGACGCAGGCGACGCGCACTGCGGTGGCATTAGCCGCACCGAGCGGTTAGTGTGCGCCACCTCAACAAGACCGCAAAGAATCGGCGACACGAATGACCGGCGCCCAGCCCAGATTGCTGAAAACCGGCGCCCGCGTTTGCTGGCGGGACGACAAGGCCGATCAGGGCACGATCACCGAGACCAACTGGTCCGGCGTCACGCTCAAATGGGACAGCCGCAGCGAGCAATCCATTCTTCACAACGACATGGACGGCGTCGCGCTGGTATCCAGGAAATGAAATCGATGAAGAATTCGAAGTCGGACGGCGCATCGACGGAAGTCAAATGCACTGCGTGTGACGGCACTGGATTCGCGAAGGTCGCGCAGCCGGCACAACCGGGGCGCAAGATCTATCCGCCGCCTTGCAGATGGTGTCGCGGCAAGGGTCGGGTGAGGCCGGCCTGAGACGTTGAGATCGCCTTGGAGAGGGCCTGATCTTTGTGCTGGCTTCGCCATCGCGGCCATAGGATCATTTCCGGCATCGATGCATCTGTTGTCGAGGATCACTGTGCGCAATCTGCTCCTGTACGTCCTGATCGCCTTTGCCGCTCTGTCATCCCTCTCAGGCGTCGCCAGGTCGGAAACCAGGGAGCAATGGGTCGATCTCGGCGCCAGAGTTCATGGCGCTTTCGGCGCCTTCATTCCGGTCGGGATCAGGATCGGGCTCGACGCCAAGGGGAAGCTGAATGCTGACCCGCGCGGGCTGACGGTGACCTACCTCAACGGCGAGAAGCCGCCGTGCCCGTGCATCGCCGACGGCGTCATGATCGCCACCCAGGCCAGTCCCGGACAAGGCACGTTCCGGATCGGTCCGGAAAAGGCTCCGGCGGGAATTCTCGCTGTCGTCATCGTGCGCGACCGCAAGACCGGCGAAGGCATGACTACACGGTAACCGACGAGTGGCTGCCGAAAATCCTCGGTTGGAACAAGCTGGATCCTTTGGGGCCGCTACGATGCCGCGATGAGCGCCGAAGGACTGTTCACGTCTGAGCCGGCGCCAAAGTTGCCGTAACATTCGGCGGTGGCCCCAACATGAAAGCGGCCCCAGTGCCGGGGGGCAGCAACTGGAGCCGTTTCAACGGGCTGGGTGCCGGGGCGGCCCGGCACGTTCGGAGCCTGCCTGCAGGCAAGCGGTTTCGCCAATCAAAATATCGTTTGCGAGGGCCCTACTTGACGCGGCGTCCCTTGAAGAAGCCGGCGTTGGTAGTGTTCTGCTTGATGTTGGCTGTATCGCCTTGCTCGGCGGTATTGACCTCCGAATGCGGAGTCGCCTTGTCCTTCGAAACCTCGGATTTGTCACCGGGGCCTTTTTGGCTACGGTTGGCGGGCGGTACCGGCGGCATGTGATTGTGGCTGGACATCTGGGTTCTCTTTCGTGGTTGCGCTGTGGACGGCGGTCTGCAATCAGGCGTGACCGATCATATGCTGCATTTCGGCGATCACTTCCCTGGGCTCGAGCGGTTTGCCGAAGAAACGGCTATCGGCCGGAAGCGCAATGTCCGGCAGGTTCAGCGCGCCGGAAACGATGATGATCTTGATCGGCGGCCAGCGATCATGCACCGCGTGCGCGAGACCGAGGCCGTCCATTCTACCCGGCATCTGGATGTCGGTGACCATCAGTGCGATGTCGGAGCGCGATTCCAGTATCTTGACCGCTTCGTCGGCGTTGGCCGCCTCGACGGGGATGTAGCCGGCTTCTTCCACCATCTCGATCGCGACCATCCGTAACAGCATCTCGTCTTCAACGACGAGGACGACTGCGGGAACGGGCGATTGATCGAGAGCCATCACGACAGAGCTTTTCGGAAAATGAAGGGCCCGTGCCGCAACGTGTGCGCAGGGCTGCGGCACTGAGACAAGTATCTCGCGGGTCATATGATCCACGATTGGCATAACAATCCCTCCCGACTCGGCAGGATGAGCATCAAGGATGTTCCATTTGAACGAACCATCGGCCAGACAGGAAGGCCACGAGCGATCGCGCCCGCTAGAAATGCCGATCCGCGGGAGCAGACGGTAGCTTGATGGCGGACGCTTCGGCTTCTGGGATATTGCGCGTTGGCGCGTTCGACGCCGTCTCCGGCTCGCGTGGAAGGATGAGGCTCATTTCGCAAATCAAGCCGGTCGGCTCGAACCTGCTTTGTATTTGGCCGCCGAATTGCTGCAGTGCGCGGCATAAAAGGCGTGTTCCGAATCCGTGATGGGTAGAGGGAATGACGACCGGCCCATCGCTCTCGCGCCAATCAATGGTCAATTTTCCATCCGTCTCGGACCAGCCTATCGCCAGCTTGCCGCTGGGGACCGACAACGCGCCGTACTTTGCGGAATTGGTGGCGAGTTCGTGAACCACCAGAGCCGTTGTCATTGCAAGCTTCGGCGCAAGGAGAACATCGGGACCCTGAAGAGATAACCTCGAAATATCGTAGGGCCGGATCTCGGCGTCGAAGATCTCGCGGATGTTAGCGCCGTTTCCCTGGGTCGCAATGATCAGGTCGTCCGTGGCCGAGAGCGAGCTCAGTAGGCCCAGGATCTCGGCCCTGATCTTCGGTTCATCGCGAAGCTTGGTGCCGATGATGGATTGTATGGTCGCGATCTTGTTCTTCAGCCGGTGCGCAAGTTCGCCGACCGCGAGTTCGCGAAATTCCTCTTCTGCTTGGAGATGAACCAGAAGGCTGCGATATCGGTCAGCGCCCCATACAATCAGTGCACATGAAAATTGGAAAGCCAGCAGATTCGTGACTATTCCGGGCGTCAGCGGGGTGTATCCGAAATACGGAGGCAGGAAGGCCCACCAGGCGATCACCGCGCTGAGCACCGCGGCAAACCCGCCGACCCTGGCTCCGCCCACATAGGTCGCAAAGAGGACGGCAGGATAGTAGCTCGCAAAGACGAGCACGTCCTCACCAAGGAAGCCTATCGCCCACCGCACAAGGGAAGCCGCCACGACACAAAAAACGGCAATCGTGTACGCCTCGGTCGACCCCGGCTTCACGTTGAAACGCCACAAACTCCACCGCGGGAGAGGCACGCCATACCCCTAGGCGTTGAACTGGGATCCACATAAAAGCACGCTGCGGATTGCCGTCAAGAACGAACCGGGCTGACATCGCCGGAATCTCCGTAGGGCAGTTCTGGGGCCGTGCTTAGGTTGTGCGACGATGCGGTCGCGGCTGTTCGGCTTCGATCGCCGCCAGCGGGCCATCGACGGGGCGCAAGCGGCGCTGGATGAGGCCGAGCGAGAGCACTCGGAAAGGGGTGCGGCCTTCCGGGCTGAGGTCGAGGCGATCGACAAGAGATCGCAAGCCGAGGATGCACGCTGGGCGAAGGAGAGGGAGCGATTGGCTGCGGCGCGCGCGGGGCTAGTTCTCCTACCGCTAGACTCGAAGCGATTCAAAGATCTTCGCGAAGGCCTCGGAAGAACGGGTGCCGGACCTTTCCTTCCGCCGACTTTGCGCGGTATTCGATCTCGGCCAGCAGCTTCGGCTCGACCCAGATGCCCTTGTGCGCAACGAGCTTCGCAAAGGCCTGCGTCTTCCGGACGAGCGGCTCCAGGCGCTTCCGCAGGTCGGCGGCCGAAACCTTGTCGAAGCCGTGGTCGACCTTGCCGGCATAGACCAAGTCGTCGCCCTTGCGCCGGCCGAGGTAGAGCCCGTCCCATTTGGAGCCGTCGAGCGCGAAGCCGACGATCGTGAGCGTCTCGCGCTGCGCGCAGGTCTTCTTGACCCAGTCGTTGCTGCGTCCCGCCGGATAGGCGCTGTCACGGACCTTCGATACGACCCCTTCGAGGCCGAGTTTGCAGGCGTGGGCAAACATCTCGCGTCCGTCGGTTTCGAAGCTTTCGCTGAACTGGACGTCAGTGCCGACGATGATCTTCTTGAGTTCGGCCTTTCGCTGGAAGAGCGGTAGCTTCCGTAGATCGCGGCCGTTCAAGTAAAGTAGATCGAAGGCGACCAGAACAATCTTCGACGACTGACCCTTGAGTTCGTTCTGCAACACCGAGAAGTCGGTCGTGCCGTCGGCGGCCGGCACCACGATCTCGCCGTCGATGACCGCAGAGCCCGCCTTGATGTGCCAGGCATCATGGGCGACCTTCTTGAAGCGATGCGACCAGTCGTGGCCGCGCCGGGTGAAGACCTTGACGGCCTCATTGGCCAGGTGGACCTGGACCCGGTAGCCGTCGAACTTGATTTCGTGAATCCAGCGCGATCCCGACGGCACCTTCGCGATCGAGGACGCCAAGGCCGGCTCGATGAAACCAGGCAAGCCCGCCTTGACGCCGATCGGCTCGGATTTCCTGCGCTGAAACGCCACCAACCAACTCCACACAACGCGACAGCCGACTCAAATTGGCACAACCTGATTCGTTCCGGAACCGGTAAATCCTTGTTGGGTTTGCTTCGGTACGGACCATCACACAGGAGGAGACGCCGTGGCAGCGAAGAAAGCTGCAAAGAAGACGGCGCGCGGGCAGACACAGGACAGAGCTAGGGTCGCCGGCGGTCAGAAATCCGAAGTGAGCTATGAGGCCAAGAAGACCGGCCGTTCGGCCGTTGGCCGTTAAGAAGGCCGTCAAGAGGTCGGCAACTTGCGCAACAAGGTCGAGAAGCGTCTGACCCGCAGGAAATGATTTTGGCGGTGCCGTCATTGCGGCGGGCACTCGGGGCAAGTGTCGCCGATGGACTCCAGAACCTCCCGGACCTCCGCCTCGGCGGCGTCCGGAGAGAGGCTCGGGGGCGGATCCTGCCGGGCGATGTCGACGGCATGGTCGCGGGCGTGGGGATCGGCCCGGTCCTTCGCCCATCCGTGATCCTCGCATTCGTGAATAGCGTGCGCTTCCTGCAATACGGATATCGCCCAACCCCGCAGGGTCCGAATCGTCGGTCTTCGCTCTTTCGTCTTCAGCATTGATATGCCTCCCGCCTAGACGAATCCTTTGGCAGTCGGCTCGTTCCCCGGAGATTAGGGCGGAACAGGGATTCAAAATCGCATAGGCTTGCTCGAAGTGGAGGCCACAATGTCGAACCCATGGGATTCATCTCCGTTGCCCCGGCGTGGGGACGACTCCGCGAGCACCACGCACGAATGGTTCGGAAGGGCCGTGGGTCAGTGGGTGCACGTCGAGTTTCAGATGGCTCTGCTGTACTCCCTGTTGGTCGGGAGCCCGCGCATGGGAGAGGCTGTGAAGGAATTCGGCGCCGGCGTCACCTTCAAGCAGAGGCTAGATCGTCTCCGCTTGAAGGCGGCGGGATTTTTCGAGGGAAGGGATCTGCAGCGGCTCCGGACTGAATTCGAGGCTATTTGCGTGGCGGCCGAAGGTTTTGCGAAGCGACGCAACGAAATCGCCTACTCCGTAGTCTTCCCAAGCGTCTTTCTGCCGTCGTTCATCGAGGACCGGATCGGTGGTTTCGACCGGTGGGCCTTGGCGCCCCCGTACTACTCACTAAAGGATTTCGACGACCAAGGTTTTCCGAAATACGCCTACACTTCGCGCGAGTTGAACGCGTTGGTCGACCGGTTTGCCGAGTTCAAGAAGAGGATCGATGGAGACTGCACTGCTCGACGCAGTCCGAGGCCCCTGATGGAAAGGGCCTCTAGCTCGCCTACACTTCGCCGTTCTGATGAGCGGCTTGGCGTCGATCCGCTACTCGGCGGTCAGATTGGTTTCCTTGGGCACGTCGCTGGCATTCGTGCCGAGCAGACATCGCATCGCGCGCGCCGCCGGCTTGAACGCGTTGTCGTACGAAAAGGCATGCCAGTCGATGTTCTCTCGGGCACCCAATTGATCTTGGTGAAGCTTGTCTCTGACGCTCTTCACCGTCTCGACATCCGCACCGTCCGTTGTTCGGACAATAGCTGACATCGCTATTCCATTTAATTGCGTACGGCCGCTTCTGTGAAGGTTTGCGGATGGCGGCCCCATGAAGGTGGCGCGGCGGGCACCGGGGGCCGGCGTACGCAAACCTCCAAGGGAGGAAACCGCGGAAGGGGGACGTGGGTGGCGCGGCGTTGACTATGGGGATTTGAATGCCGCGGATGGGGTGTGTGATTGGAGTTGGGCCGACCCAGCGAGTTGGCCGAAGCGGAAATGGCTCATGAGTGAGCGGCGGTTGGCGTTGAACGCTGTGAGTTGGCGACCACTTTGCGGCGACGGCTGGACATCTGAGCGCACTGTGCCGTGGCCGATGGAGAGGCAGCGAGCGCGACGAGCAGATTTGCGGGATTGTGAGGCGGTCATGAGGTATCGAGCCTGCTGACGATGGTTGGACTTGTTGGCCGATGCCGTGGCGTGGCACCGCGCTCAAAGACCTCGATGATGATCATGCGACCGCCGCAGCATGGACACTTCGTCTTGCTGTGATCGAGGGCGGCAGCGGTGGGCTGGCCTTCAGGTTTTGAAACGGCCAAAAGTTCACCCGCCCGGGCGATGTTGTCGGCGCGGGTGCCGCTGGCGAGCAGGCCGTAATGACGGATGCGGTGGAAGCCTTGCGGCAGGACGTGGATCAGGAATCTGCGGATGAACTCGGCGGTGGCCAGCGTCATGACCTTCTGGCGATCACGACTTTCGGCGCGATAGTCCTTCCATCGAAAAGTGACGCCGGCGCGGTCGCAGGCGATCAGCCGGCTGTTGGCGATGGCGACGCGGTGGGTATAGCGCGACAGATAGGCCAGCACGGCCTGTGGCCCGCCGAACGGGCGCTTGGCATAGACGACCCATTCGGCTCGGCGCAGCGGTGCCAGATAGGCCACGAACGCTGGCGCGTTGGCGAGAGCGGCATGATCTCCGAAGAATCTCAGGCGGCCTGCCTCATGGGCCACGATCAGTTTCTCCAGGAACAGCCGGCGGAACAGGCGCGAGAGCACGCGCACCGGCAGGAAGAAGCCAGGCCGGCACGCCACCCAGCGCTCGCCGTCAGGCGAGATGCCGCCGCCCGGCACAATCATGTGGACGTGCGGGTGATGGGTCATGGCCGATCCCCAGGTATGGAGGACCGAGGTGATGCCGACGCGGGCGCCGAGGTGTTTTGGGTCAGCCGCGATGGTGGTCAGGGTCTTGGCCGAGGCTTTGAACAGGACGTCGTAGATGACGGCCTTGTTCTGGTAGGCGATGTCGGCGATGGCCGCCGGCAGTGTGAACACCACGTGATAGTACGGCACCGGCAGCAGATCGGCCTCGCGCGCCGCCAGCCAGTCTTTCGCCGCCGCGCCCTGGCACTTGGGGCAATGCCGGTTGCGGCAGGAGTTGTACGAGATCTGGCTGTGCGCGCACTCCTCGCAGCGCGCGACATGGCCGCCGAGCGCCGCCGTGCGGCAGCTCTCGATCGCCGACATCACCTTGAGTTGGCCGAGGCTTATATGGCCGGCATTGGCCCGGCGCCATGCCGGGCCGTGGCCGCGGAAGATGTCCGCGACCTCCAGCGATGGACGCGACACACGCCGCGCTTCAGGCGGGCGGCTCGGCCTGCGTCAGCGTGATGCGGTCCAGCGGGCTCATGACCTGCTGTATCGTCTTGGTGGCGACGCGCGTGTAGAGCGCCGTGCTGTCGAGCTTGGCATGGCCGAGCAGCACCTGGATCACCCTGATATCGGTATTTTGCTCCAGAAGATGCGTCGCAAAGCTGTGGCGGAGGGTGTGTGGGGATACCGGCTTGTCGATCTCGGCCATCTGCGCGGCGGTGTGGCAGGCGCGCCTGAGCTGGCGGGCCGTCATCGGGTTGACCGGGTTCATTCCGGGAAACAGCCACCCTTTTGGACGTGCCGCCTTGTACCAGGCACGCAACAGCTCAAGCAGATGCGGCGACAGCATCACGTAGCGGTCTTTGTGACCCTTGCCCTGTTCGATCCGGATCACCATGCGTTTGCTGTCGATGTCGGATACCTTCAGCGCGACGACCTCGGACACGCGCAATCCGGCCCCGTAGGCCACGCTCAATGCCACCTTGTATTTGAGCCCCGGTGCCGCACCGAGAAAACGTGCGACTTCTTCCGGGCTCAAGACGACCGGCAGCTTGCGGGGCTCGTGGACAAATTGGGTGTGGTTCACGATGTCGGCGCGCCCAAGCGTGACCCTGAAAAAGAACCGCAGTGTCGAGACGCTTTGGTTGAGGGTAGGAACGCCGGCGCCGCTGGCCACCAGATGCAGCTGATAGCGGCGCACGTCTTCGAAGCTCGCCGTATCGGGCGAGCGGCCGAGGAAGGCGGCGAAGTTCTTGACCCGCTGCACGTAGTCGTGCTGAGTCTTCGACGCTAACTTGCGGATCGTCATGTCTTCGATCATGCGCTGCCGCAGCGGGCTTATGGCCTTATCGGTCATGAGGGATGCTCCTGTCTTGATGAAGGTTGTGAACCCCCTCATCTCAAGACAGGACGCCCCGCAGCGCTATCGGTTTGGCCGCAGCGCTCGCAGCGGAGCCCTACCGCGCGAGCGGTTTAGACCGTATGTCCCTTTCCATGTGAAGGCGACTCGCCCTCGATGTGATGACGAGGGTTGCCCGGACAGGCCGGGTAGAGCCTCACACAAGGGGG
>Ga0182030_10020639_pt1 | contig 12410 bp, 11 predicted proteins | sample 812S3MmetaG_FD_121299 | JGI IMG/M metagenome (GOLD analysis project Ga0182030, IMG submission 121299) | Permafrost microbial communities from Stordalen Mire, Sweden - 812S3M metaG (Illumina Assembly) | ecosystem: Environmental > Terrestrial > Soil > Wetlands > Permafrost | place: Sweden... | reverse complement strand
TACGTGGCAGTAGACGATGCATGCGGGCTCCCGACTCATTTGACAGATTCGGGAGCGATGTTAGGGGAGCTGCGGCGGGTCGCGCCGTAGCGATCTCACAGAACGTGGGGCGCAAGTGAGAGGAAGTCGACGTAAATGCAGGCAAGCGGGTCATGCGTCACCGCCGGCCACCCTCGCTAGGTCGGCCTAACCCCAACAGCCGCGTCACCAGGTGCCATTTGATGGAGTGGCACGGGTGGCGACCGAACATGAAACTCCTTACATTACGGTGATTGTCGTGAGAATTCAGACACTTCAGAACAACCGTGTTTCTGAGTGACGTATAGGTGATGTCATTACGGGAAGCCACTTTTGTAACGAGTTTTCCGTGTCTGAAAGACAAGCTAATCCAATAACTTGCTTTCCGGATGGCACTTCATGACACGACTGTTAGGGTTAGGCCGCCAAGGTGGGCCGCCACGGTGCGCGCGATCGGACGCTTATCCTCCTGGCCTACCGCCATGGCCTTCGCGTCTCGGAGCTCGTCGCGATGCGCTGGGAGCAGATCGATCTCAAGGCCGGCCTGGTGCACGTCGCGAGATTGAAGAACGGCCTGGCTTCCCCCATCCGATCCGCGGCCCCGAGCTCCGAGCGCTGCGCGAGCTCCGGCGCGACTATCCCGAAACACCCTACTTGTTCGTCACCGAGCGCGGCGGACCCATGACGCCGGCGACGGCGCGCAAATTAATTGCGCGCGCCGGCGAGCTCTCGAAGTTCTCCTTCCCTATCCATCCGCACATGCTCCGACACTATGTCGCGCGCCCGACTATATCTGCGCAGAAGGCGAACGCATCGTGTTTTCTCGGGAATTGGGCGGTGCGCGGCGTAGGGCCTCAGTTGATTACGCGACATAGTTTTTAAGCCTCACAGGTCCTTCAGAAAGGCCAACAGCTGATCGCCTGGGCGATAACGGCTCGGCCTGCCGTCACGCGGGGTTGCCTTGGCGAGGGCCTTTTCCTTCATCGCGAGTGTGGCGTCGAGGTATATCTGGGTAGTCTGAACATGCTGATGACCCAGCCACAGTGCAATGGTGGACCGATCGACACCTTCTTGAAGCATATCAACTGCCATCGTGTGTCTGAGACGGTGGACGGTAACGCGCTTTTGTTCAAGCGAAGGACAGATGCGGGCCGCGGCGCGACGGTGCTTGTTGAGCAGGTACTGAACGCCGTGAACGGTGAGCCGACCGCCGCGGGCGTTGGGAAAGAGGATATGCTCCTCACCCCGTTGGGGCTCACGCATCCAGGCTTTGAGCACGGCATGGGTGGCCTTGGCGAGCGGCGTACATCGCTCACGTCTGCCCTTGCCGATCACTCTCAAATGGGCGCCAGCGCCAAGAACAAGATCCTCGCGTTTAAGCCCTGTCATCTCCGAGAGGCGAAAGCCGGTCTGTACCGCCGTCATCATGAACGCATGGTCGCGCCGGTCGGACCAGGTGTTCGGGCCGGGTGCAGCGAGGAGCGCATCGACTTGTGCGCGCGTGAGAAAGCCGACCAAGGTGCGTGTGAAGCGCTTGCTCGGAATCGCCAGGACACGCTGGATCTGCAAGGCGTGCTCGGGCGCCTCAAAGGCCGCATATCGAAAGAAGGAATGGATCGCCGTCAGGCGCAGGTTACGCGTGCGCACGCTGATCCCGTCATGTTTTTCCAAATGGTCCAGAAACTTCGCGATCAAGGACGCGGTGATCTGCTCGAATCGAAGTTGCGAGGGCCCCGCGTGTAGGTGTTGCTGCGTGAACTTCAGCAGCCGACAGAACGTATCGCGATAGGAGGCGATGGTGTGTGGGCTCGCCTGACGTTGCTGCATCAACCGTTGCAGGAAGAACCGTTCAAGCAACGGAGCAAGGCTCTCCTTATCGCTCATGAGGGCCTGTCCCAGCGATGCTCGAGGCGACGCATCGCTTCGCGCATCAACTCCGGCGATCCGCTCAGATACCACTGGGTATCCGCGACATGCACGTGCCCGAGAAACGCACTCAAAAGGGGCAGGCGTCGTTCGGGGTCCTCCTTTGAGCGGTACCAGTTCACCAGCGTTGTCGTGGCAAATCGATGACGAAGATCGTGCAAACGCGGCCCATGGCTGTCGCGCGCGCCGCGCAGACCGATGCGCCGCGAAGCCGCATAGAACGCCCGATGAACCTGCGCCCCATCCAGTCGGTTGCCCCAGCTCGAGACGAGCAAGTACGGGGAGACCGAGCGTGTGCCCCAATGCTGCTTGCGTCGCTCGATATATCGGGACAGGACCTTGCAGGTGGTGGGGTGGATAGGCACCCATCTATCCTTACCAAATTTGCCGCCGCGAACGCTCAGCACGCCGGCTCTCAGGTCGACATCTTCGAGCTTGAGGTTGCGCGCTTCACCCAAGCGCAGGCCCGAGACGCTGAGCAGGCCAAACAGGCAGTAATAAACCCACGGCAGCAGCGCACAGGTATTACGCTGCTGGGGCGACAGCGGCATATGCAGCGTCGTGTGCAAAAGCTGCTCGATCTCCTCATCGGTGTAGAGGTACGGCCGAGCCCGCTTTGGCTTGAATGGCAGCAGGCCGAGCGCCGGAATCTGCGTGCGCGGATCGCTTGCGCTTCGGTAGCGGGCGAACTGGCGCACGTCGCAAAGCCGGCTGGCCCAGTGAGAGGGTTGCGCATGCTGGGGCATCTGTGCCCACCTCAACGCCAACGCCTGCGTGATATACCAGACACGGCGGCGTTCCATGAACGTGGCGAAGTCTGGCAACGTTCGAGCGGCTTCGTTCATCTTGAAGCCGAGACTGCGTCGGAGAGCCAGGTACTCGGCAATCGATTGCCGCAGCGTGTTCATAGCACGCCGCCCGGCCAGCGCTGAGCCAGCGCATGCAAAGACTTCAAATCGATCTTCGTGTAGATGCGAGTGGTATCGAGGTGTTGATGACCCAGCACCGCGCCGATCTCGGCAAGCGATGCGCCTTGGCGCAGCATGTCGCTTGCGAGTCCATGACGAAACTGATGCGTGCCGAAGGTCGGCGAGTTGACCCGTGCTCGCTTGAGGCGATGTCGAACCACGGATCCCACGCCGCTTGCGCCGTGGAAACCTCCAATCGGTGCCTTGGTGCGCAGAAAAATACGCCGAGACGCGCACTCGGAGCGGCCGTCGCGCAAGTACGCCGCGATCGCTTTGCCGACATCCGGTGTAAGCGGCAGCTGACTTCTGCGGCCCTTGCCGTGCACGGTGAGCTCCCCGGTGCTCCAATCGATGTCATCGAGCTCCAAGGACATCACTTCGCCCGCTCGCAATCCGAGCCGGGCCAGGACCAGCAGGATCGCATAGTCGCGCCGTCCCATCGCACTCTTCCGATCAATGCTGGCGAGGAGCTTTTGAGTTTGCTCCGCGGCGATCGCCCGCGGGATCGAGGTCATGGACCAGTTGGCCACGATCGGAACGGCGGCGCCCAGATCCAATGTGATCTCTCCGCGCATGCGGGCGTATTGGAAAAAGGAACGCAGCGCCGTCGTCATGAGCTTCGCGCGCTTCACGTGCAGACGTCTGGCGCGACCCCGAACGAATGTCACGACGTCTTTAGCTCTCAAACACGAAAGATGAACCGCTCGATCGCCAAATCGATCCTTGAGAAAGTCTCGGACAAACGGGACGTAGTTGATGATGGTCGCCCGACACAACGCTCGGTCTTGGCGAAGATACTGCTCGTAGCCCCGTATACAGACATCGGCCGGCACGAACGGGAGTACTGCGGCCTTCTCAGGTGGGATAGCCCGCCGACCGCGCAGGTACGTCATGAAATGCCTCAACGACGGTACATCTCCGCCAGAGGCTCGTCGTTGGCGATGTCGGCATCTTAAATACCGAGATACGTGTTTAGAGTCGACGCGCCAAGCCGTCAATCGCCTGCGCTCGAGCCATTGGCTGAAGCGCGCAGCGAGCATGACCTGTCGCTGCAAATAATGGGCTTCATATCCCTGCACTCTCAAAGAGGTCGCATATGCTCGAAGGTGCTTCGCGAATGGGCCCTCAGGTACGCCTGATAGAACGATCTGTTCGTCAAGCCGATATCTCATGGCTGGCTCCTATCCCGAAATCGGGGCGGCTAGGAGCCAAGACTATATCGAGTAGAAAAAACGCGTTTGCCGCAGAATTAAGGGTTTTAGCGTCCCAACTAGACATAGTTTGCCACGAGAAATAGTGGCGGCTATATCTCGGGAGATATAGCCGGCACTCCGCCGGCTACAAGCTCGCGAACGAGGGGCACGACGCGCGCGCGATCCAGCAATACCTCGGGCATCGAAACATCACGCACACCGTGCGTTATACGGAATTGAGTCCGGAGCGGTTTAAGGGATTTTGGAAGGATTGATTGGGGTGTCAGTTTCAACCAACCTATGCACTCCCGCCAGCAAACCGACCCGGATTTCAAACAACCGCTGCACACAGACTGACCGGCGGCGGTAGGAGCAGCTGCTCCCAAGCGACCCAGCACGCGTCCCTGTAAACCTCCGGCCAGTGTCGCATTCGGGACACAAGCCACGAGATTCCCGCCGGATTCTGGCCCCTGAAGATCTGGATTTGCCGGCTCCGGCGATCAAAAGATCCATCCGACCGTAACTTCCCCGGATGGTCCGCGGCAAGCAGCGCCATGGTGATCCAGAGGGCATTGCGTCGTTCGTCGGCATTGACGCACAAGCGCATCGGGCGTTCCGGATGCGCCGGAGTCCACGCTCGCAAAAGTGTAGAGACCCACAAAAAGATCGGAGGCAAGAATGGCGCCCAGTCCTGGTAGTAAACGCTTGCTGGACAAGGCGCCCGGAAATTCTCAAAGTTTGTCAGGCTCCACGTCGTCACATCGTGGACGACATTTAGAAAATCTCGCGCGCTGAGTGGGCCCCATCGTTCCTCTGGCGGTGGGAACCCGGCGGTGGCAGCGAGCACGGCGGCCTCGAATGCCTTCAGCCGCTCGCCCGCATCCGCAATCCACGGGCGACCAGCGCCGACCTCCACATACGTCTGATAGTCGAGAAACTCTTGCAGCTCCCTGGGGGTCACGCCATGCTGTCTGCGGTGCGCGGCATCGCAATGCTGGCGCCCGAGCTTGTCGCGAGCGGAAAAGAGCCAATTGCCGTGATGAGGACAGGAGATCCTGCCGGCGTGCATCCACGCCGCCTGCACGTAAGCAAATCCGTGCAGGCGCTGGCTTTCGATCCAGCACTGGCCGCAGAAAGGGACATCAAGTACCGCCCGCAATCGCCAGTCGCGCGGGATGATCGCCATCTCGGCGAGATCTTGCGGTGACATCCGCGCCAAGGTGGCAAGGTACGGAATATCCGCTTCAGTCAACCGCTGCGCCGGATCCTTTCGATCGGTACCCGGACAACCGATAGCCCGCAGGAATCTTGCCGGCGTGTACCCAAACTCATTGCCGATCCGCCAGATCCAGGACTCGACCGCCTCGCCTGGAAATGGGCGCGGACAGTATGGCAGCGGACGCGATCGCAGCAGGACTCGCGGCTCATGAGCGGCTATCTGCATTGCGAGTCAGTGGGGTTGCAGATGTTGGCGATCGCTCACGTGTTGCAAGAGCCCCAGATCAATCGACTCGGAACCGTTCACGATGGCGATTTCGGCGGACTGCGCAATGATCGCGCACACTTGCGCCGTGAGGCCATCGGTCTTGCGCAAGAGCAGCCGGATGCCGTCCCGACCCGTGATCGGCGAGGCCTTGCGAAGCGGCATGACTTTTCACAAGTTCGAAAACAACGAACGTTACTTCGAACCCCGTCGCCGGCATGCCGCATTGTGCGAAGGAGCCGGCTTCTAGGTTCGACAAACTGGATTCGGAAAACAGAGTCTGAATTACTCGGGGTCTATGAGTAAAGCGAACTTGAGCACCGCCGCTCCACTATTCGCGCTTAATTTGGGTCCTGACAACTGGTTTTGTCACTGCCCAGCTTGTATGCTCGTAAACCTGTGGATCGGTCAGGTATCTAAACCACGCCCCCACATCCGCTCGCTGCAACTGCCGCAGGTGAAATCCAGTCAGAGTCAGTTTTGGCGGTTGGTCAACTGTCACGTGGGCCTTTCCGGCGAACGGTTCTTGTTGGGCCGGTTGTGTCGGCCTTCCTTGACAGATTATTTGCTAGCGGGTTCTCCACTTCACAAATCCGTCGTTAGAGTCAGCGAGATTGCGCGATCCGGTTCGGGCCAGACAATGAAATACGGGGCTGTCAGCCGCAAGCCATGGGTGTTCAACAGATTGGTCACTCCGAGCGATAGCGTTGCTGAACCGTCACCCCATTTCCACCGACGCCGTATATTGGCGTCCAGAGTCGTAAGGGGTGGCAGCGACATTTTATCATCGAGGGTTTCGGGCCGGGACGATAACCAATTAAACGCCATGCCGGCCGCCCAAGGACCCCAGGCCGGCGGGGCAACATCCAGATTAACCGTCAAGGTCAGGGGCACAGGACCCAAGGGCTCGGTACCGATGACCTGGGATTGCGGAACTGATGAATCGATGCGCGGTTTGAGCAGTACTCCGCCAGCGAGCAGAGTGAAGCCGCCTGCCTCATAGGACAGGGACGTTTCGATGCCCGACGACTGGATGCGCCCCAGGGGTCGGTACACACCTGCGGTATCGAGGTTGATATAGGGCTTGTCGATACGGAAGCCGCCCAGAATTAACCGTAGATCCTTGAAGGGCGTATATTTCAGACCCCCATCCACTTGCCATGTCCGACTGGCTGCCGGTGGTTCACCGCGATTGATCGCATTTGACGGAGCAATGGCAGAGTCCTCGAGACCTTGGGTGTAGCTGCCATAGAACAGCAAGTCGCGGGTAGCGACGACCGTAAACCGCGAATTGATCCGCCAAGGCATCAGGCGATCCGTCGCCGGCTCGATGCCCGGTATGGTGACGGTGCGCCGATAGTTCTCCTGGATGATGCCGAACGCGATCGACCCCACGCCCTGCCGTCGCTCCTCGAAGCTGCTCCCCACGTCGAGCTCGCGCACGCGATCTAGGCTGGTAGCGGTAAAGTTCAAGGCTGGAGGCAGCGCCGGGATCGATTGGCTCAAGGTGACGTTACCAAAGTCGATCGTGTCATCTCCGCCAAAGCTCCGTCGTACCGATCGGCCCCGTAGCGAGACTTCGAAAATCTCTTGATGCTTATCGTGAGTGGTAGTCCCGACAAGTCGCATCTCTCCCGAGCTTGATTCCACATTCACGGGGGGAGGAACATCGAGCACTGAGTCCGCCGACCGGCCTCCCGTTAACTCCAGATACGGGTAGTACGACGGGGGATCGTGCTCCTGCGAGTGGAATAATCCAGTCGCCAGCTTCCAATGATCAGAGAACGTGCTGCGGCTTACCACGCCGAAATTCCTCATTTGCCAGCCCTGACTCGACCACGGCTGAGTCTCGAGATCCCGCTCCCGAAACATCGGGATCGATATCGCGCCATTGGTGTATACGGTGGGCAACACTTCACGATCGCCACCCTGAACTGAAGACCAAAAGGGGACGACCTCCGTGCCGATCACCGGTTGCCACCGCAGCGTCGTTCCGAACATTTTCCAGTCGTCGTGGCGGTCATTGTCAGGCGTGACATTGAGGTAATTGGCGACACACACATCGGCGCTCAGCCTGTTCGCTTCGATCGGCATTTGCTCCTCGAGCTGGAAGGTTGCGCCGGTGAATGGGCCCCGACTCATGGTGCCGCTGAATGCCCACTGATCCCCCGGTATTCGCAGCGAATAGTCGGCGATTCCAGTGGGAGCTGGCATCGAGTAGGTTTGCGCGGCGATCCCGATTCGCATCGTTGTTTGCCGAACAATGCACGATCCTACGTTGGCAGATTCTTGATCGAAATAAAGACCTTCGACGCGAAGGTTTCCGGCTTGCTGTGGGCTAAACCCTCGCGCATCCGTCGGGGAATACAACCCCACAGATTGCAATCCAAACGAAGTGCCAAAGACATCTTCTGCCACGACGGTTACGATGTCTTGGGCATGTTCTTGCGCCCACGCCTGAGTCTGCGCAAGACAACTGAGGGCAAGTAATGCAATCCTCAGTCGCATCGGTGTAGGTGAGGAGAAGACCATAGCTTTCGGGGTAACAAAAACGGCCCGAAGCGCGAGCTCACCAACCGGGGATGCCCCTGACTCGCACGCTGGGTCGACCCCATTATCTGGTCCATATACGGTTCTTTATGGGAAAGACACCTTCTGCCGAATTCCTACATCTGCTGGATCTATATCGTCGTTCTTACAAAAATTCGAGCGTGCCTCAATTCCCCCACGGCCGCCCCGGTTGCACCACTACAGTTCGCCAGTAGTGCGCGGTAGTAAGTAGCCGCAAGTTTGCGCCTTTTGAGTTGCTCGGCTGCCTCGCCAGCGCCGAGCAGTGCATTAAATCGGTTTGGATCACTGACGAGGGATGCTTGATACTCGGTTAGCGCCTCGGTGAATTTGCCGCTGAGCCAGAACATCTCGGCCATCATTTCGCGGGCCGGGAGCTCAACTTCTCCTTTACCGACTTTTGCTTGTCGATCGGCCACCGGCCGCAACAATGAAATCGCGCCTTGAATATCGCCGGCGGAGAAACGCGCCCAGGCGCGTATCTCGTCGGGCACTGAAGCGCGTGGAGCGCCTACTTGCATGCGGGGGTTAGCCTGCGTCAACGACTCGACACTCTGCGCCGCCGCTTGTGCACCCTGCGCATCATGCAGATGGGCGGCAGCGACAGCGTGAGCTAGCAAAGTCTGGCTTTGACTGACCCAATCTCCTCCTTCTATCGGCTTCAAATTCGCGGCCATCGGCCAGTCGCGAGTCTCGATCGCAAAGAGCGACTGGTAGCGAGCTTGGACATCTGCGTAATAGGTGGGGTAGCGTGGATCGACGTCGGATTGCTTGACGGTGGGGCCCTCGTTAAGGATCGCACGGGCTTCATCATCGTGTCCGATCTGAAGATAGGCATATTCGAGAAACTCCATTGCGTGCAGACGATTCTCGGCGCCTGCATGAACGGCAGGGTTCTCGGCTGCTGCTTCCGACGCCAAGTTTGAGCGGATATCGTCCTGCCACAGCCCCAACCGGGCGAAAATATGGCTGGGCATGTGCAATGCGTGCGGAGCCGCGGGCGCGATGGAAGCGTAGCGTCTAGCCGCTTCCAGCCCTTGTCGCGCCATCTCTGGATTATCGGTGGCATGAATGATGTAGTGCGCGATACCAGGGTGGTCGGGGTGATCCCTAAAAAGAGGATATAGAATTGCCACGGCTTTCTTCGGGTTGATGAGAGCCACATCGTCTGGTGGGTCAGAGTTAATCAATGCAAGCGCATAGAAGACCTGCGCCTCCATATCCCTCGGATATCGATTAGAAAGTTCCTCCATCGCGTCGGTATATCGTTTGGCGTGCGCATCGGAGTCCTTTTCCGTGTAGCCATCGAAGAAAGCATGCAATGCGTGGATATACGCCGCCTCGCGCGGATCTTTCTCGCGCGTCTCGTCCGCCCGAGCGAGGGCTTGAGTAGCCCTGATGACACCGCCCGCAGTAGGCCCCCCGTTAACCTCATTGAAATCGGCCATTGCGACCCCCCAAAATGCCATCGCGCAATCCGGGTCGGCGATTGATACTTGCATAAACGTTTTTTCGGCTTCATCGAGCCAAAAAGAATGAAGGAGCGACACGGCCCGGTTGAAGTCTGATTGCACCTCGGGCTTGCATGAGTTCTCGAACGACACGGCCCCAAGTCGCTCGGCAGCCTTTGGGTCCATGCCGACGTGAGCGCCTTGGGGGGTGCAGATGGGACCAGCAGCGGAAAGTGCTAGATTGGTTAGCGCCACTGCTGCAACGCCTAAACGAAGTAGCAAGTGCATGCTGCAGAACCCCCCCGTCTCCAAACGAGCCGCAGCGCTCCGCATCCGCGGGAGTCGGCTCGATTATTTCCTTTCAGAACACTAAGAGGCAACGAGACCATTGGCAAGTCTAACGAACCAGAATGTCCGGTACCAGGCGATCCACTCGGTGCCTCCAATCGTCAAACGAAGAGATTTCGGGTCTTACGCACTTCGTGTGACGATCTGTCTGCTCAGACACAATAATGGGCAGCTCCACTTTTTCTTATGGGGGGGGTCCATGGTCGTCATTCCTGGTCTGTCCGAATCACTGAGCGCTGTCGGCAAGCAGATCATCCACTTCAATACCACCGAAACGCTATTGTCGGTGGAGGCCGCCGGCTCGGCACGAGGGGCGCATTGCCCAACATGCTTTTGTAGGAGTTATCGCCGGCACGGTCAGTATCGGCGTCAGCTCAGGGCCCAAACCTTAATGGGCCGATCGGTCAATCTAGGCGTACAAGTGCGGCGCTTCAAATGCGTCAATCCCCAATGTTCACGAACGACCTTCGTCGAGCGGATAGACGCCCTTGCCTTGGCGAACCAACGCCGCACGGTCGGTCTCAGTGGTGCATGGAGTGCGATGGCCCAAGCGCTCGGCGGATCGGCTGCAGCGCGTCTTTCGGCAAAGCTGGGCATGCCAGCCAGCCGTGACACGTTGCTGCGCGAGCTGCGCCGCCTTGGCAGCAGCGTGACGTTGGCGGCGCCCGTGGTGGTGGGAATCGACGACTGGGCGATCACCCGTGGGCACCGCTATGGAACCATCGTGGTGGATCTAGAGAGACGCCGCCCGATCGAGGTGCTGGACGGTCGCGAATCCACGAGCGTGGCGGACTGGCTGCAACGCCATCCTTCGATCCAGGTGGTCGCCCGCGACCGTGCGGGGGCGTACTCTGACGCCGCGCAGAGGGTGATTCCTCACACCCAGCAGGTTGCCGATCGGTGGCATCTTCTGGGTAATCTGCGCGAGACGGTTGAGCGGCTGCTGCTGCGTCACAACGCCAGGCTGCGCGAGGCTGCTCAGCTGCTGGTGGTGGCCGTGAGCCCGCTGCCTCAGACGCAACCCGCCGGCGCCGATTCTGTTTTGCCACTGATGGCTTGGCAGAAGCTGAGCATTGATCGACGCACAGCGCGATTGGGGCGCTACGAGGAAGTGGTAAGGCTTCGAGCACAGGGCTTGTCATGCAAGGCGATCGGGCGGGCCATGGATTTGGACCAGCGGACAGTGAGCCACTTCGTGCGATCAGGCGAGTACCCAGAAAGATCTCCGCGCGGCAGTGGGCCCATGCTGCTGGATGCCTATCGCCACCACCTTTGCCAGCGCGTCGTCCAGGGATGTACCAATATAACCGCCGTCTGGCACGAACTGCAGGCCAACGCCTTTAAGGGTAGCCGCGGAACGGTGCGAGTGGCGATGGCTCATGCATACGCTGTGTCGTCATCTACTGACACAGCCGGCCGACCGGGACGTCGGGCGTCGACCCCTTCGGCGCAGCGCGCCTACGCTTGGCTGGTGGGTTGGGACGAACGCGGGAACCAGGTACCAAAGCGCGCCGAGCATCGCCAATTCGTCGAAGCTTTGTGCGCCATTGAGCCGCAGATCGCCCAGGCGAGCAGCCTGGCCCGCGAGTTCCTCGGATTGATTCACCGTCGCGATGTCGCTGGCTTCGACCGGTGGTTGGCGCGCGCCCGGGACGGTAAAGCTCCGGAGATTCGGCGCTTTGCGGGCAGCATGACAGCGGATTTATCGGCGGTGCGGGCGGCCTTCGAGTCGCCTTGGAGCAGCGGGCAGGTCGAAGGCCAAATCAACCGACTGAAATTCCTCAAGCGTCAGATGTATGGTCGAGCAAAGCTCGACCTGCTTCGCGCCCGGGTCCTGCATCCAAACTGATGTCTTCCGCCGTCACACGAAGTGCGTAAGACCCACTTTTGCTTCGCTTCACGCCAGCGCGTCCGCCGGGGGGCTCGACTCGAGCGCCCGGCCGGCGAGGAGAATCGACGATCCGGCGCTCGCCGTCGATTGAATTTCCGCTCGACCGTCATTTCTTCGAGGTTTTCAGAGGTTTTCACGGAATATTGAAAAAGCCACTCGTCCGGGCGAACTTTGACGAACGGAAACGCCTGCCAGCGCGTTGCCGGCCCAACGCATCAGCTACGCTCGTATGCGCGCAAGAATTCGTCGCGTTGGATCTGAGCCTGCGTGCAGATGGCTCGTAACGTCGAGCCCTTCGAGGTGGTGTGATTCGGTAAAGTCAGCGGGGTTGTCGTGCCATCGGCGTTCGTTCTGCGCATCGCGATATGTTCGCGTTCCCGCACGATCTGAAAACCCAATGTTTGCAGCGCTTTAACGACCCAGCTGCGCGGTGCATCGACGGGGAATTTCATACGACGGCGATATTGCCCTCAGCGACATAGGCGGCCTCGACGTCGCTATCCTCGTCAAAGGCGTCGGTGCCAAAGGTCTCGATATGAAATTGTGCAGCCGATTTGGCATCCG
>Ga0182030_10020638_pt1 | contig 12410 bp, 10 predicted proteins | sample 812S3MmetaG_FD_121299 | JGI IMG/M metagenome (GOLD analysis project Ga0182030, IMG submission 121299) | Permafrost microbial communities from Stordalen Mire, Sweden - 812S3M metaG (Illumina Assembly) | ecosystem: Environmental > Terrestrial > Soil > Wetlands > Permafrost | place: Sweden... | reverse complement strand
CTTCGAACGCTGGCATCCGCAGCTACCAGCCGCTGCCGATCCCGTTTGCCTGGCCGCGTAGCACCCGGATTGGACCACTCTCCGAGAGAGGGGTCTTGGGGAAAAGGCGGTGCCCGATGTTCAGCATCTGCGCGCCGGCCTTGTTGCGGGCGCACTCGCTGTTTTCCTTTAGGCGGAACTACACAGGCTGACGCGGTACGGCCAACCCGTCGGTGAATGTGCATTGACGCTGTAAAAGTCCTCGAGTAGTATCATATAGTGGGAGTGCGTTTCATTAATAGGGACTCTTGGAAATTTCGAAAGACTGAATAGCGCTGCACGGGAATGTGAAGTCCAAGGTCGCAGCTGACACCGAGCGCGGGAATTGATGGGCTATTCGACAAGGGGGCCGATATCAATGATCAGGACTCCCGCCAATAATTGAACTGGCAGAGACCTTTTTCGCCGGCGACTGCCATGTTCTAAAAGCAAATAAGGAGTGTCCGATTAAGATCATCAATATTGAGGTCATCACCCTAAGATTTGAATATCCCCGAGGTAAGACCTTTCAGTATGCGGGAGGAGTCTGTACTGCCAGAGTCTCATCCCTTGTGCGAGTACAGACCGATGCAGGGATGGAGGGTATCGGCTCCGTATACTCCCACCCTGATTTGGTTCGACTGATAATTGAAGGACACCTACGCCCTCTGTACTTGGGTAGGGACCCCTGTGACGTCGAAAAGCTGTGGGAACTCGGCTACGCACTTACTCGATGGTACGGTCGTAAAGGAGCTGCAATTTCAGCCCTTGGGGGATTGGACACGGCACTGTGGGACATCCGTGGGAAAGTTGCCGGAAAGCCGATCCACGAGCTTCTCGGGTCTCAGCGCCATAGTGTGCCGGTGTATGCGAGCGCTCTATTGTGGCAAGACGACCCGTCGTCATTGGCGGAGGAAGCCCGACGTCATCTCGCCGCGGGTTTTCGGGCGATGAAGATGCGCATAGGGAAAGGTCTTGAGTACGATCTCGCAGCTGTCAAAGTAGTGCGTGATGCGATCGGTCCAGATATCAAGTTGATGGTCGACGCAGGTTCTCGGTACAGCCTTGCAATTGCGCAGCGCGTTGCGTCAACGCTCCAAGCGCAAAACGTTTTCTGGTTTGAAGAGCCTTTACGACCTGAAGACGTGGCAGGTTATGTTGCTCTTCGACCCCAATCCGGTGTCTCCCTCGCTGCGGGTGAAAACGAGTTCGGTGTGCAGGGTTTTCGAGATTTTATTCAAAACGATGCCGTAGATATTGTGCAACCGGATTGCAGTAGGTCGGGAGGCATCACAGAATGCCGTCGCATCGGACTGCTGGCGGTGGACCATGGTCTGCGCGTCGCCACGCACACTTGGAGTGACGCGGTGGCGCTGGTGGCCAATATGCACCTCATTGCCTCTTTAGATACTGGAATCTTCGTGGAAAGCGATCAAACCGGAAACCCGTTTATTACCGATTTGCTTGCGGAACCGCTTGAGATGACGGACGGTAAGGTCACCTTGCCTCCTGGTCCCGGGCTAGGAATAAAACTGAACCAAGAAGCTCTCGATCGCCTCAGCCTGCCTCCCGGCTCAATGCTGCCCGAAGGAAATTACTCGGATATGGTTTTTGGCACCCGTTTTTTCGGTCCCGCGAAGCCCTACGAGGCTTAGAAAAAAGATGAAACTACATTGGGAGTTTGAATCGCTCCCAAGACTGTAAGGTTGAGCCACAAGCCAAAGATCGGAGTTACACGCAGGTCAGCCCGCGGGCGAAGCAAGTCACCGACGCATTGTCGTGAGTGGCGCGAGATGTCCGGCGGGGAACTGGGAAGAGATCAAGCGGGCCAGTTAGATAGGCGAGTGCCAGGAATGAGGACCAGAACCTCAGCTTATTGAGACGATGTAGCTGCACGAGAAGCGATGAACCCGATAAAACAGGCTCGATTAGGACATAGTAATTTGCTAGTGACGCGTCTAGGACTCGGCGGAGCAGCTTTCGCGGGCCTTTACGCTGATGTTTCCGAAGACACCGCATCCGATGCAATTCGCCGCGCCCGCGCACTTGGCATAAATCTATTCGACACGGCTCCAGAGTATGGCCACGGGAAGAGCGAAGCACGAATTGGCCGTGCTCTTGCCGGTCACGCGCGCGAATCGTACGTCTTGTGTACGAAGGTGGGAAAACTGCTCGCACCGGCAGATGTAAGTAAGGTGCGGAGTCCCGAATTCGTCAATCCCCTTCCATTTCGCCTTGTTAATGATTATAGCTACGCTGGGGTGATGCGCTCCGTGGAAGAGAGCTTGAAACGGTTGAATACGGAGCGACTGGACGTACTGTACATTCATGATCCCGATGAGCATTACGCGGAGGCAATTAATGGTGCTTATTTGGCGTTGCGTAAACTCCGACTTGAGGGCGTCGTCTCCGCCATCGGCGTAGGCATGAATCAAGCTGACATGCTGGTGCGCTTTGCCCGGGAAGGAGAGTTTGACTGCTTCCTGCTTGCGGGACGTTACACGCTCATTGATCACGCAGGATTGATGGAGTTGCTGCCGCTTTGCCTGGAAAAGGGAATCAGCATTGTGATCGGTGGGCCGTACAACAGCGGCATACTAGCTACGGGGGCCATTTCTGGTGCCAAATTCAATTACATCGATGCGCCACCGGAAATCCTTGAGAGAGTGCGCCGGATTGAGGTTGTCTGTGCGCGATACTCGATTCCGTTGCGGGCTGTCGCATTGCAGTTCGCTTTTGGGCATCCGGCAGTTGTTGCTGTGATACCGGGAGCCCGATCTGCCGATGAAGTGGAGGAAAATTATCGGCTGTTGGAATTCGCCATTCCCTCCGAGCTCTGGGCAGATCTCAAGCAACAGGAGCTACTGCCGCAGAATGTACCGGTACCAGGTGTAGGTCAGTTCGGTGCATGAGGCCGCAGGAGGAGGCGGCCTTTTCTGCACATTCGTTCTTCAGAGATAAATATGAATGACTTGGTTGTTGATTGCCATCAACATTTCTGGGACTTGGGGCGATTCCAATACTACTGGATGACGCCTCAAGTAGAGGTCTTGCGCCGGAACTTCTTGCCGGACGATTTGATCCCGATACTCAATCGCGAGGGTATTGACCGAACGATAGTGGTCCAGGCACATAGGTCGCACGAAGAGGCTCAATGGTTGCTCGAATTGTCCGCAAGGCACGGCTTCATCGCTGGTGTGGTGACATGGGCCGACTTGACTTGTCCCAACTTGGGTAAAGCCTTGGATGAGCTGCAGAGTCATCCGAAATTCCTGGGAATACGTCACCCGATTGAAGATGAGTCAGATGATGCATGGATGATCCGCGAAGAGGTACTGAGGGGGTTTGGGGAACTTGAGCGCCGGGGGATTCCCTACGAACTGCTCGTGTGGCCTCGGCATCTCAAATACGTTCCCGTTCTCCGAGAGCGCTGTCCATATTTGAAACTAGTCGTGGACCATGTGGCGAATCCCCCTATCGCGCGGGGCGTTATGGATACATGGGCTGATGACCTAGCAGTCGTAGCAGGCCTGCCGAATGTCTACTGTAAACTATCCGGGATGATTACGCAGGCCGACTGGACTACGGAATCGCTCCGACCGTACGTGGCGCATGCAGTACAAGTATTCGGCTACGATCGTTTGATGTTCGGAAGTGACTGGCCGGTATGCACTCTTGGGGCGTCCTACGAGCAAGTCGTCGGCGCTCTACGTGATGTCCTTGCCAGTGCTTCGCCACTGGAGGATTCGAGGGTGTGGGGTCAAACAGCGGTCGAGTTTTATGGGCTGCGTTGCCTGTGACAAATCATGTAACTGACCGGCGTATCAATTGGGTTTGGGAGCGGTTCATGGAGTTGCATGATCAAACCAAATGATATTCAGCCGTCCGTAGGTGCAACGATCCCGGCTAATGAAGTTCGCCGCCTGCGGCGAGATCTAAAGCTGCGGGACCTGATTATCTACGGTATTGTGATTATGACCCCCATTGCCCCGGTGCCCCTGTTTGGAGTGGCTCAGGAAGTATCCCGCGGCCATGCCGTTACGACAATCCTGATCGCCGGAGCGGCAATGTTGCTGACCGCCTTCAGCTATGGCCGGATGGCAAACCTGTATCCGTCGGCTGGTTCCGCCTATTCGTATGTTGGCCACGGTCTGAATCCACATCTGGGATTCTTGGCCGGGTGGGTAATGTGCCTTGACTACCTTGTATTGCCGACTGTAGCTGTCATTCAAGCTGCTTTGGCCATGGTAAGACTTGTCCCGCACGTTCCCTATCCGGTGTGGGTTGCCATATTTGTTGGTGGGATGACTACCATGAACCTCGGCGGTATACGCAAGACGGCGCGCGCCAACAATTTAATGCTGGTTTATTTGCTAATTGTGGTCGCCTTCTTCGTGATATTGGCCATTCGGTACCTCGTCCAAACCGTAGACTGGTCGGGGCTATTTTCACTACAGCCATTTTATGACCCACGAACGTTCAACGCTCGTGCCGTTGCAACAGCGACTTCTTTCGCGGCGATGACTTATATTGGTTTTGACGGTGTGACTACGCTTGCGGAGGAAGTTGAAAACCCCAGACGTAACGTGTTGCGGGCGACGGTTTATGTTTGTTTACTTACAGCCTTTCTTAGCTGCGTGGAGGTTTATTTGGCCCAGTTAGTTTGGCCAGACTATCACGCGTTCCCCGATATTGAGACGGGATTCATGGATGTGACGCGCAGGGTCGGTGGGTCGGTGCTCTTTCAGTCAATGGGAATCGCTGTCATTCTCTCAAGCTTCGGGGCCGGCCTGGCCGCGCAGGCAGGTGCAGCGCGACTTCTCTATGCGATGGGACGTGACAATGTAGTTCCGCGAAAACTGTTTGGGTATCTAAGCGCCAAGCACAGCAACCCTTCTTATAATATCTGCATGATAGGGGTATTAACTCTCGCCGGATCACTTCTTTTGAACCTTGAGCGCGCCGCGGAGCTGCTGAACTTTGGTGCTTTCCTGGGCTTTATGGGCGTCAATATGGCGGCCTTAAGACAAAATTATATGTTGCAGCGAAACAACCCACAGCGTCGGTTGCTGAGAGATGCGCTCGTGCCGGTATTTGGATTTCTGTTCTGCCTGGGAATCTGGTTAAGCCTACCAAGGCTAGCTCAAATTGTCGGAGGATTGTGGCTGTTAGGAGGAATTGCTTATGGCGCAATCAGGACGAGAGGCTACCGTAATCGCCCCGTCATGCTGGGCTTTGAAGAGATGCAAGGCAACGCAGAAGATGCCATTCCTGTGTTAAACCTGCCGGGAGGCCCGAAATAATTCGCTGCCGAGATTTCGTGACGATGGCGAATTCACCGAGCCGCGTCGGGCCAGGCCGAGCGCATCAGCAGTTGGCATCGATTTGACTGAAAGCTGCACAATCCTCCGTCCTGCGGCGTGGCAAGTTAAATATACGTTTTTTAGTATTTCTATGCGGCGGTGGCTGCTTTGGTGTTGCAGCCTGCGTCTAAGAGGGGAAAGCGAAATGCGCAGAAGAACCTGCCTTGCGATCGATCTTCGTGACGATGCTGAAGCAATCGCGGAGTATGAAAGGCTACATGAACCCGGAGCAGTCTGGCCCGAGGTTATTGCGGATTTGCGATCGAACGGCTATGAGGAGATGACCATCTGGCGCACCGGTAATCGTCTTATCATGATTGCGGATATCGAAACCGACGCGACACCAACCAAAAATCCCGCTGTTCAGTCCATTGTCGACCGATGGGAGGACCTTACCGCAAGCCTGATGCAGGCGCTGCCCGGGACCGGGGACCAGGTGCGATGGATCGAGATGAAGTGTGTATTCGATTTGAGTTTGCACCGCCCGAGCGCAAGTGGTAGTTGAGAAGGTGCCAACTTGGGGTCTGCCTGGAAAAAGATGCGCACCACGCTGACAACGTAAGGTGGTCCCCGACGTAACCGTAGATTGTATGCTCTCCACAATTCCGCTTGGCCGCCTTGGTGCGGTTGAGGAAAGCGCGACGCGGATTGCGTGGTTAGCTAGCGCCGAATGCTCTCTCTCAAAGGGTGCGGTGTTTGACATCCTCGGTGGTCGTTCCAAATACTAAATGCCACTTCGATGTATGACTAAACATAACGGTGACCTGGAATGCCGAAGACCAACCTCTTGGTGATATCTCCGCCGGACCATTATGCGTTGCGCAACTTGACGCCGCTGCGCGACCAAAGCGAGTTGTCCATTAGCAATAACCCGGATGAATTGAAAAGACTGGCACCCGCCGCCGAGGTTATCCTCTATTGCGGGTTTGGAGAGCAAGAGGCTAATTTTGCGCAGCTTTGGCGACACATGAAGTCGGTACGATGGGTGCATTCTGTATCAGCAGGCGTCGAAAAAATGCTTTTTCCAGAACTGATACGGAGCAACGTTACTGTGACGAATGCGCGCGGATTGTTTAAGCGAGCGCTGGCGGAATTTACAACGCTGGGAATGCTTTATCACTTCAAGGAAGTGCGACGACTGGTTGATAACCAGCGTGAGAAAAAATGGGATGACAATTTTCGAGTGAAGTTCGCCAGGCTGCGTGTAATGGGTATTGTTGGCTATGGCGAGACTGGCCGGGAATGCGCCATTTTAGCCAAGGGTCTTGGCCTGAAGATTCTGGCACTTCGGCGGAATCCGGAGAAGTCGGCGCGCGACCCGATCGTGGATCGTCTTTTCAGGCTGGAAGAACTACATGAAATGTTGGCGGAGATTGACGTGCTGGTTTGCGCTGCACCCCTCACGGCGGAAACGCGCCACATGATCAGTGATGCACAGTTTGAGGTAATGAAGCAAACAGCAATTGTCATTAATGTCGGCCGCGGTCCTGTGATTGACGAAGCCGCTTTAATACGCGCATTGCAGAGTCATACGATTGCGGGGGCTTCTCTGGACGTGTTCGAAGAAGAACCATTGCCCGAGAGTTCGCCTCTGTGGGGTATGCGGAACGTCCTTATTTCTCCGCATTGCACGGACTGCACCGATGAGCCGAACAACCTAGAATTGAGTATGCAGTTTTTTGTAGAAAATTTTCATCGATATCAGAAAGGCGAGGTCTTGGAGAACGTAGTCGATAAGAATGCGGGCTATTAATTGATGGCTCCCCACGAGGCGGGAATTTCCGGCGGTCGCCGCCATGTCTGATAGGTTAGAGGGACAAACCCTCCCATATGCAAGGGGCCGTCCGTACTGCGTCAAGATCGCCGGCGGTCATCGCTTTTGTGGACGCGCGACGCGTTGGACGGCGGCCGGATTGAATCCGAGCGCTGCGCCAATCGCATCAGCTGCATTCTTTACCTCGAAAGAAAGTCCGTGCATTCGTACATCGTCCATGTATTGAGCTGCACTTGAGACGCTGATCGAGGCAACAATTGTACCGTTGGCCCCTCTAATGGGTGCAGCAACACATCGGATTCGGTCCTCATTTTCTTCCAGATCGAACGCATACCCAAGCTTTGTATATTCACGCATGCGAGTCAGCCACACCTCTAGTGGGACGGTATAACCCTTACCCAATCGAGCCTCCTGATCGTAGCATTCGCGCAATTGGGCATCATCAGCGTCCAGGATGAGGGCTTTGCCTATTCCGGTGGAGCGAAGGGGCTGGCGCTCGCCGATGCGAGATCCGATCTCGACGCGACGGGTACCCTGAATCTTATCGAGATACAGCGCGGTTGATCCGTCCAGAATACCAAGGTGCACCGTGTCGCCGGTGCTCGCGGACAGGGCTTCCAAATGTTCGCGCGCAATGCGAGGAAGGTCCGTTTGCTGCGCCGTCACATAACCAAGTTCCAGCAATTTCGGGCCCAGCGCGTAGCCGGCGCCGCGAGTAAAAGCGAGATATCGTCGCTCGATGAGAGTGGCAGCCAAGCGGTGCGTAGTGCTGCGTGTTAGGCCGATCGCAGTCGCGAGCTCCACCAAGGTTGTGGCTCCTGCCGCAACGGCCTCAATCACTTCAAGTCCGCGGGCGAGTGTCTGCGTACCGGCCAATGACGGCCGTTTGACCTGAGGCATGTCCGGTATGGCGCCCCTTGCCGTATCAGCCTTCTCGGATCGCTTCATCGTCGAGTCCTTTGTACCGCGCGATTGGATTCGCTCGGCGGAGTTCTTATGTTCCATATTCAGCCTCAGCCCGTCGTGGTTAGCCATTCATTATACCGGCGAAGGCGTTCCCACATAGTGAAAGACAATGTCAAAAAATAGGCCATTTGGGCCTTACGATGCTATCATGGCTATATATAGAGGTCGTGATGGCGGTATTTGACCAGATGGGGCGCGTGTCGATGCTCAAGCCCGTTCGGTTGTGCGTTGCCTTAGCCAATAGCTTGGATGAGGGCCGATGACTCATTTTGAAGGAAGATTCACCGACCAAGTTGCGGTGATTACTGGCGGCGGTTCGGGTATTGGGCTTGCCGTCGCGCAGCGGCTGGCATCGGAAGGCGCCAGGGTAAGCGCATGGGACATATCTCAATCCGCGTTGAACGCTACCGGATTGGCGGCTGCACATAAAGTCTTGGTGGATCAGTCAGATGAGAAAGCGGTGGCACATGCGGCCGCGCTAACGATTCGGGAATTTGGCCGCATCGATGTGCTGATCGTGAGCGCAGGGATCACGGGACCCAATGTGCCCCTGGTGGATTACCCGAGTGACGATTGGCGCAGAGTGATGGACGTCAATATTAACGGCACGTTTTATGTGAATCGTGCGATCGTCCCGCACATGGTCGAAAAAACGTATGGCCGGATCGTCAATATTGCCTCCGTCGCAGGGAAGGAGGGAAACCCCAATGCGTCGGCTTACTCCGCATCCAAGGCAGCGATAATCGCCATGACCAAATCGTTGGCGAAGGAACTGGTTCGGAGCGGCATCTCGGTCAACGCGGTTACCCCCGCCGCTGTGCGCACCTCCATATTCGATCAAATGTCTCAGGAACACATAGACTATATGCTCTCCAAAATTCCACTTGGCCGCTTTGGTACGGTTGAGGAAAACGCGGCGCTGATTGCATGGCTGGCCAGCGCCGAATGCTCTTTCTCAACGGGTGCGGTATTCGACATCTCCGGTGGTCGTTCTACCTACTGAATCCTTGTAAATGTATTTTTCCGTGTTTTCTCCCACCAGGCACCTCGATTAGCGACATGACAACATGACCACAGGAAGGCTCAATGGTAAGCGCGCGCTGATCACCGCGGCGGCCAACGGTATCGGACGAGCAACCGCCCTGGCGTTCGCACGCGAAGGCGCCCAGGTGGTGGCGAGTGACATCAAGGCCGGTGATTTGCAATCCTTGGCGTCGGAAGATAGTCGTATCGAGACACGGGTGTTGGACGTTACGCAGCGTGATGCCATATCGGCGATGCTTGCCGAGCATCAATTTAACGTGATTTTCAATTGTGCAGGTTGGGTGCATCAGGGAACTATCGAGGATTGCGACGAGGCGGCGTGGACGCGTTCATTCACCCTGAATGTCGATTCAATGTATCGTATTTGCCGCGCGGCAATCCCGGGCATGATTGCACTCGGCGGCGGATCAATTGTAAATATGAGTTCGGTAGCTTCCAGCATCAAGGGAGCAGCAAACCGATTTGCTTACGGAACAACAAAGGCGGCGGTCATCGGCTTAACGAAAGCGATAGCCACAGATTACGTGAGTCGGCACATTCGCTGTAATGCCGTGTGCCCAGGCACGGTACACACCCCCTCGCTCGAGGAGCGCGTGGCCGCGCTCGGTGGATCACCGGATGCAGCCTGGCAGAGTTTCATCGGAAGACAACCCATGGGGCGCCTGGGTACGCCAAGTGAAATTGCGGCTCTCGTCGTATATCTGGCCAGCGACGAAAGCGCATTTACGACAGGTGGCGCATTTGTGATCGATGGGGGTTGGTCTAACTAGCCCGTTTCACTTGTCGCACAATTTATATTCACCTGACAGGCTCAATCTTGAGGATTCCATCGGTTCAGGATGGTCGGCAGGAAACCCAGCCGACTGACATGGCAACCGCTGAGGTAACAAATGAAATTATTGAGGGTTGGCGCCCGAGGCGCGGAGCGTCCGGCGGTCCTGGACGCGAACGCACGGGTCCGGGATCTGTCCGGCGTGTTTAAAGATGTCACGCCTGACTGGCTTGCCGGCGGCGGCTGCGGTGCTCTGCGAAATCTCAATGTTGAAAAACTTCCGCTATTGCCATCGGATCTGCGAATCGGTGCGCCGGTTTCGGGTGTCGGAAAAATTGTGTGCGTCGGGCTCAATTATAGCGATCATGCAGCGGAGTCTGGCATGCAAGCCCCCGAGGAACCGATTCTCTTTCTTAAGGCAGGGCACACCGTCCAGGGTCCAAACGACGAGATTGTAATTCCGCAACGTTCCAAGAAGACCGATTGGGAGGTGGAGCTCGGGGTGGTTATTGGGCGCCGAGCGCTCTATGTTAGCGAAGCTGATGCACTCGATTATGTGGCCGGCTATTGCGTCTGCAACGACGTGTCCGAGCGAGCCTTCCAGTTGGAGCGTGGCGGCCAGTGGGACAAGGGCAAGAATTGTGACACCTTCGGTCCATTGGGGCCCTGGCTTGTGACAGTCGACGAGATTACTCATCCGCAGAATTTGCGCTTATGGCTGGACGTCAATGATAGGCGATTTCAGGACGGCACAACGAGCACGATGATCTTCGGCGTGCGCTACTTGGTCCATTACATCAGTCAGTTCATGCCCTTGGAACCAGGCGATATCATCAGCACGGGTACACCGCCTGGCGTGGGGCTAGGACAAAAGCCGCCCGTATATCTGCAACCAGGCGATCATATTCACCTCGGCATCGAAGGCCTGGGTGAACAGCACCAGCGCGTCATAGCCAGTGAATAGCCGGCGTTCAAGCGGTGGCGCGCTAATGCATGCGAGACCGGCGTCAATTGACGCCGGTCACACTCCATTAAGTGGCTCGAATAGCCGTCACCCCGTTTCGATTACCGCGGTGAATTACCCCATTTATAGCTGAAATCGACGCCGAATGTTCTGGGCATCTCAGTAGCCGCTCGATTGAATGAGGGTAGATTCACGGCTAGGTCAGTGGCGTTGGATAGGTAAACCATCTTATTGGTGAGATTGTTGATGTAGAAAGCAGTGGCCAAGCGATCTCCCAGTAATCCGATGCGTAACTTGGCTAAGCTATAGGATGGAAGGGGACCGAGGTCGTCCGATCGAGGCCCGACATAATCATCACTTAATCGCGTATCGATTGCATATCTACCGTTGAGGGGGGTCTTATACTCCACGGATTCGCTGACCGTCGCTCTGGGAATATTATGCAATTGAACTCCAGCGATTCCACCTGTGAGAGGCGTATTTTCCACCAGCGCCGCATGTGCATATCCGCCGCTGAGCATCAGTGTTAGCTCCGGAATAGGTCGCGCCGCGATCTCTAGTTCCCCACCGTATACAGCTGCGTTGCCTGCATTGGTGGTGAACACCTGTCCGCAACTAAGGGCTACCAGCTGCTGTACCCCTTGCCAGCTCTCATAGTAGATGGCGCTATTTATTGTAACCGTACGCTCAAAGAACTGTAACTTGTTGCCCAGTTCATAGCTCCACAATACATCTGGTTTGTAAGTGACCGGTGCTTGCGTAAGGCCGATAGCGGCTAGAGCGGGCCCACAACTGGTGGGCCCAGACGTATCCAGCGCATAATTGCCAGCACCCGGCCTATAGCCCTTGGCCACAGTAGCGTAGAGCAGTGTGTTGTCATTCGGCTCGTAGGAAAGATTAAGCTTTGGGTTCAAACCTTTGTCGGAAGCAGCAGCATAACTGGTCGAGAGATTGGGACCCCCGTTGGCGAGGCCATTTTGCGTCGCACTGAAAGTGCTGTTGTATGAGAACCAACGCAATCCCGCTGTAAGTTTCAATTGGGGCGTGAATGCGTACGATCCCTCACCGAAAATGGCGCGTTGGGTGATGTGTGTAGGGTTGAAGTAATAGGTAATCAGTCCCGTTCCAAAAAGCGGCTGAAATCCGGGACTCAACCAACCAATGTAGGTATTGGAGTTAAATGAACTCGCATACCCACCTAAGAGTCCTGCTAACGGACCGGTCCCCGTGCTCGTAACTCGAAGTTCCTCGCTGATCTGGCTTGTGCTATCAGTTTCATTCATAAAGGCCACGCCGGCACCTTTGGGCGGATAAAACGCAGGAATGCTAAAGGCGTCCTGAGAGTCTTCCGTTTCATCCTGGATCTGGGTTTCGGTGCGATACCATTGCAGGATTTCCCAGTTGGGGACCGGCTGATTTCCTAAGTTGGGTACCACCGTGAAGGGGTTACCGGCGGAGCCGAAGGCGACGATTCTTACGCGTCTTTTTTCTTGCTGGCAAGTTTTCTTG
>Ga0182030_10020636_pt1 | contig 12410 bp, 7 predicted proteins | sample 812S3MmetaG_FD_121299 | JGI IMG/M metagenome (GOLD analysis project Ga0182030, IMG submission 121299) | Permafrost microbial communities from Stordalen Mire, Sweden - 812S3M metaG (Illumina Assembly) | ecosystem: Environmental > Terrestrial > Soil > Wetlands > Permafrost | place: Sweden... | reverse complement strand
GCCAGTCCAAGGCCCGTGCCGCGTTCGCCCTTCGTGGTGAAAAACGGTTCAATGCAGCGCCGCCGCGTATCTTCGTCCATGCCGATTCCGGTATCGCTCACCTCCACCTGGACTTGCGGTTGCGCCGGGGAGTTCGCGGAGGTTGAGGCGCGCTCGGATTTTTTTGTCCGCAAGGTCAGCGTACCGCCATCCGGCATGGCATCGACCGCATTGAACACGAGATTCACGAGCGCTTCGCGAATTTCACTTTCGATTCCCATGATGGCGGGCAATTCCGGCGTGAGGTCGGTTTTCATCTCGATAAAAACACCGCGTTGCTGGGACATGTTGTTCCAGCGGGCGCGAGAAAGGTCGATCACCTGGAGGATTAACGGATTCAACTGCACCGTCGTCAATGTCAGTTGGGGTTCGCGCGCGCGGTAAAACTCTCTCATGCGCGCGACGGTTTGCGCGACGTCGTCAATCGCGCGTTGGATCGTCTCCAGGTATTGGCGCGCGCGTTCGCTCAAGCCGGGTTCACTTTCGAGCAGCGACTCCGTGTACAGCGCCGCGGGCGAAATGGCATTGTTGATGTCGTGAGCGATTCCACTGGCCATCTGGCCGAGCGCGCGGAGCCGCTCCTGCTGCATCACGGTCTGCTGCGTCTGGCGCAAATCGTCATAGGCTTGGTGCAGGGCCTCGTAAAGTTGCGTCTGGTGCGCCGCCAATGCGACGTGCTCGCTCAATTGCCGCAAGAATTCGCATTCGCCGCTGCTGAAACTTTCTGTTTTGCTGCGCGCTGCAATGAGCACTCCAAAAACTTTGCTTTCGACCAGAAGCGGCGCGGCCACGACCGCATGCACCCCGGCGCTCACCAGGCGCTTGAAAAAGGGGAAGTCAGAGCGGCTGACGTCCGGCTCGTAAACCAGTTCTCCACCAACACACCGGGACAGGCCGTTGTGGCCGACATCCACAAGGGCATTCTCGGGCGTGTTGAGCCCCGTTGAGAGATCTGCGCTCCTGATGCCGATACTCGTGATGGTCAGCGCCCGGGCAGTAGGCTCATAAAGACAGACGCAGCTAAAATCGAGGGGGAGATGATCCTCCAGCGTGCGGATGACAACTTGAAAGATGCTCTTTAAATCCTGTCGTTCGCTGATCGCGCGCGTGATCCGGTGCAGCAATTCGAGTCGGGCCAACTGCGCCTGGACCTTTTCCTCGGCGCTTTGTTTCTCGATAATTTCCTGCCGTAACGCTTTATCGCGCTCTTCGATGCTGGTGAGCAATTGATTCACGGCGTCGGTCAATTGGCCCGTCTCATCACGCCCCGACGAGGGCACGCGCACGGTGTAGTCCTTGTTTTCGGCGATGAGCCGGGCGATTCGGGCCAGGCTGAGAATGGGCTGTGAAATAGGTCTTTGCAGCCGGGAGGAAAGAGCCAGGGCCACCAGGACCGAACCGATCAGGACCATTGCGGTGATCCCCGCGAACAACCGCAACTGGCGGTACATGCCATTCAGGCTGGCACGAATATAGATGGTACCGATGCGCTTGTCGTTCAGAACCACCGGGCGAAGGATAACGAGGCGGCCATTCTCGAAATGGTGTCCGTCGGCCTCAGGCTTGTCGGGAAAGCCATGTTGTGCATCTGGCCGTTTGTATTCGGCAAATCGATTGCCCTTTTCATCGTAAAGGCACGCGGCAACCACATCGGGTTCGGCTTGAAGCGCGAGCAAGGTTTGGCGCGCCGCGTTCTCGTCCTGAAAGGTCAGCGCGGCCTGCGTGTTTTTTGCCAACACATCGGCCAGCACCGTGGCATCGCTCACCATGTTCTGGCGAAAGTCGAGCACTTGATACAAGGCCAGCATCAGGCAAGCGAGGAGGAGCACCAGCGAGCAGGTCAGCAAAATCACAAGCGTCAGCTTTCGCTTGATGGGTAAATCTCGTAACCAGTTCATTTAGTTTGCCACGACAATTTTTCCCAGACTCAATAGTTGCGAACTGATCTTCAGTCCGCACCGCAGGGCCGCCTGGGGATTGATTTCAAAACGGACTTTGCCGGAAGAGATATAAAAATCGATGTCGCCTCCATCGTGGGCAAAATTCTCGGCATCGCTTACGGTCAAAATGGGCTTGGTATCGACTTGCGATAAAATCTCGCCCACATGGCCTTCCTCCGAGCGACAAACGAATATGATCTGACAGTTCTCGAGGTCCTCAATCCGCTGGGACCGCTCGACGATCAAACGGTGATTGCTGATGGCCTCGCCTTGAATCGTTTCGTCCAAAGTCGAGCCGAAGGGATCGTCGCCCAGGATGCCGATGCAAAACGGCGCGCCGACATTCGTAAAAGCATTGGGCGGCCATTTAATGAACTGCGCGAAGTTGAACAGGAATGCGGCCTTGAGCTGATATTCCTTGGACTCCTGCGCGTGGCCCAAATCAAACGTCCCGAACAAGAGAATGAACAGCAGCAGGCCGAGAAACTGTTTTCGCAACTTCAAGAAGGGCGGGCAGGATTTTGCGCGCCCGGCCAACCGAGACCGAAAGGTGAAACCTAAAAATGCCATGCGATCTTCCCATAAACGCTGCGCCCGATTTCCACCTGCGTCGTGCTTGGAAACCCATACTCCGGATGTTGGTCCTGCAAAAGATTCTGCCCAACGACGGATATCTCCACGTTTTTAGTGGGGTGCCAGGCCAGCCGCGCATTGAGTTCATAATAGCTGGGGACGATTGAGGCAGTCGGCCCATTGTTGATCGGCAGTTGGTCCACATAGCGTAATTCCGTGTCGAACTCGATGTTCTCCGGCAAATCCATCGACGAGCGAAACGAGAATTGGTTCTGGGGATCGGCCGTTTCGTTGAGCCCGTGGGTAAAATCGACTTCTCCCGTTTTCACGTGGATGTCTTCCTTGAGAAAATCGTACCCGGCGTGTAAGCGCCACCAGTCGAGCATTTGATAATCGGCGCTCACCTCAAGCCCGTACGTGTCGCCTTCGAGATTATTTTGCAGATAAATGGGAAAACCAAAAGGCGCGCTTGGAGTCGTGCTTCTGATCTTGGTGTAGTCGTTGTAGTAGGTCGAAACGGAGCCGGAGACCTTGTCGCCCAGTTGGGCCCGATAGCCCAATTCATAGGCGATCAATGTTTCGGAGGTGAATTGCGACGTGCCGGTCAGGAGACTTTGCGGCAGGCCTCCAGCATTGGGAAGACCAGTCGGTTCCGCCAAATCGTGATCGATTCGGGAAGGTGTCCGCACTGCGCGGGAAACTGCGGCCCAAACCATTTGCTTTGGCGTGATATTCCAAGCCAATCGCCCGCTGGGTTGAACTTCAAACCCCGTATAGTCGTTATGTTCCACCTTTGTTCCCAGGGTCAGGAGAAGATTTTCCTGAAGCTTGATTTCATCCTGCCCGAAGGTGCTGAACAGGTTCTGGTTGAGAGGTGCCGGATAAAAAGCCAGCGTCGGGGCGTTGTCGTTCTGGTCATGCGTGAAGCGATAACCCGCCCCCCAGGTGACGTTGTTGATGTCGTCCACTCGGATGTGATGCTGGAAGTCGATGTCGTAGGTATCGAGGCTGTCGGAAAAAAAGCCAGCGGGCTCGAATACCCTTCCCAGGAAAACGGACGGCCCCGTCGGCTCGGATAAATTCGTCCGGTCGTAGTACATTTGCAGGCTCATGTCCTGGTCGGACGAAAAGGTATGCGTCCATCGACCGATCACATTTTCGCCGCTCTCCGTATCGACCATGCCAGGGAACGCGTCGCTCCCGGATGCGCCATTGTAGTAATCGCCCTGCAGCGTGAATTTATCATCCGAGGGGCCACCCGTATCGATGCGGAATCCGCCCTTGCCTTGGCTCCAGGCATCCGTCGCGGGAGCGCCATTGGCGAACTCTTCGTTGTTTCGATCGAAATACATCCCGTAAACCCGGTAATAGACGTTGGGGGCCAGCGTGCCGCCGTAACGTATCGCCCCGAAATCGCGCAACTCGTTGCCGCCGCCGCCTTCCATGTACCATCCCTGCGTGTCCTCGGCGCTTTTGGAGACGATATTAATAACGCCGTTGACCGCATTCGCGCCCCAAAGCGTTCCACCCGGCCCGCTGATCACCTCGATCCGGTCGAGGTCTTCCAGCATTACATTCTGCACATCCCATATAACACCGGAAAAAAGCGGCGAGTAAACCGTCCGACCGTCGATCAAGACGAGGAGCTTATTCGAAAGGTCCGCATTGAACCCGCGCGCGCTGATATTCCAATCGTGCGCATTGTCCTGCGCTACCTCAAGATTATCAGCCAAACGCAACGCCTCCGGCAGACTGGATGCGCCTGAGCGGCGAATTTCATCGTTGGTAATGACCTGAATCGCCGCCGGTGCTTGTAATAGAGGCTCCGGCTCCCTGGACACGGAGGTGACATCCTGATTCATCAATTCCTCCAGGCTCATATTCCTATAAGCATTGGCCCCCTGAGCATTCGGTGAAGTCGCCGGGGCGCTATTGACCTGCGGACCAGTTGTATCTACCGCCGTTGTCGCAGAGGCAGGAAGTGCAGGCGATATTTGACTCGGCGCATTCGTTGTCGGGGGCATCTGTGCAGAAAGCGGTGTGGCCAACGAAGCAATGAGAACGCAAATACTACTTTGCAACCACGTCGGGGGATTTGCCGAAATGCGGCTCATAAAGACTAAGACTATATGATTATTGGGCTCCGGATTTTAACCGCATAAAAAAATCTGGCTCAAAGAAGCCAAGTTCTCGCGTCCTCCGCATACATTCCCTCAAAGCCGCCATACCATCTTGGCCTTCGTGATCTGACCGATTACTCGCGTAAGCTGATTATGGGCGGAGCTTAACAGCCCCGGTCGTATCGACAAGGAATTTATGATCCCGGACTCCTGTCGCACGCATGTCAATCCGCCAAGGAAGCACACTGGTGATTGTAGAGGTCAATGAAATCGTCCAAGGCCGAGATGACGCCGGCACAGTTGGGCAGCTTTTTCAGAAATCGAAAGATTCCCAGATGGGCCAGCGTGCGCCTTTGCGCCGGATCGGTGGAAGCGGTCAGGATGATGACCGGCACATCACGAAAATCAGACGCCTCGCGCAAGAGTTGCAGGGCGTGGACTCCATCGATAAGCGGCATGTTGACATCCATGATAATGACATGAGGCGCCACCGAGCCTGTCGCTTTCGTGTATTTGAAATATTCCAGGGCGATATTTCCATTTCCGAGTTCGGTGGGGGGGCGCAAAAATCCCTCCGCCAAAAGCGAGGCGCGCAAAAACCCGCGATCATTTGCGTCGTCATCGACCAGCAAGATACGAATATTTTCCCGGGTTAATTTGATCACAGGAATAGAGGCTTTCTTCGTTGAGTAACGCTAAGCCTATCGCTGTGAATTGGCAAATGCGCGGCGCACCTAAAGAGATGGGGAAAACTAACTTTAGTTTTTGGGCGTTGCTCTTTTTCAACCCTGGCTGTGAGTCGAAACGGATCGGATTAACTTCATGTAATCCGATTTGCGGCGGCCCTCGTTTGCCAAATGTCCGGGATGGATTAGATTTGGTACGAGGGAAGTATTACCTCTAATATTACTATGAAATTAGCTCGAAACAATCTCAGGGTCATGCTGGTCGATGACGATGAAAACGACGCCGAGTTGTTGAAGATTGCTCTCAACGAGGCGGGTTTTTTGCAACCCGTTACCCATTTCAGGAACGGAGCCATCGCCTTGGAATATTTCAAATACAAAAAAGCAACGGGTTCCTCCGTGCCTCATATCGTCCTGCTCGATCTCAACATGCCGCTCATCGATGGAGTTCGCGCCCTGCACCGTTTGCGCGAGGTGTCTTCTTTTCGCGATCTTCCGGTGATCATCCTGTCCAGCGATACCAACCCGGCGAAGAGGGTCGAGGTGGCGCATCTGGGAATCTTTCGCTTCCTGAAAAAGCTGCCCAACTGTTCCAACGTCGTCTCTGCCTTGGACGATTTTATGGGCTTTTATAATAACGAAGCCGCTTGCTCCGAGATGCAAACTGATCTCGCTTGTGTCAATCGAGGGATGAGTCCGATTTCAAAAGATAATCCGAAAAGCGAGGAATTGCGTGGGCATGACAAAGCCAAGTTCAATCTTCGCAGCCGTCTCCGGGTCCATCTCCGGTAAGTGACGCTTGCATCCGCATCTTTTGCGAGCGGATGTTGTCTTTTGTAAGATCTGTTGAGTTGAAAATGCGCTCTCAATAAACAATGCGCTTGAACAAGGGTAGGAAGAAGGTGCACGCTTGTCCTCCCATGGCTAAAACGTATTTTCAAAAGATCAAAACGATTTCGTACGAAGGCTCCGGCAGCACCAATCCGCTGGCTTTCAAACATTATAATCCCTCCGAGAAAATTGGTGGCAAGACGATGAAGGAACTGATGCGGTTCTCCATCGCTTACTGGCATTCGTTCCGCGGCGTCGGAGCCGATCCGTTTGGGCCGGGCACCATTGTGCGTCCGTGGGAAAAAGGCAAGGACCCGGTTTCCATCGCGAAGGTGCGCATGGATGCGGCCTTTGAATTTTTCACGAAAATCCAGGCGCCGTTTTATGCGTTCCACGATCGCGACATCGCGCCCGAGGGCCGCACGCTGGCCGAATCGAATCGCAATCTGGAGAAGATTGTTGCGCACGCGAAGAGCCTGCAAAAAGCCACGGGCGTAAAGTTGCTTTGGGGTACAGCCAATCTCTTTTCCAACCCGCGCTACATGTGCGGTGGTGCGACGAATCCCGACGCGCACGTATTTGCTTATGCGGCGGCGCAGGTGAAGAGCGCGATGGATGCGACCAAGGAATTGGGCGGCCAGAATTATGTTTTCTGGGGCGGACGCGAAGGTTACGAGACGCTGCTCAACACCAACCTCAAACGCGAACAGGGCCACTTGGCGGCGTTTATGCACATGGCGGTCGATTACGCGAAGAAGATTGGTTTCAAGGGCCAGTTCCTGATCGAGCCGAAGCCGAAGGAGCCGACCAAGCACCAGTACGATTTCGACGTGGCCAGTGGCATCGCGTTTTTGCGCACCTACGGGCTGGATAAGCATTTCAAATTCAATATCGAGACGAATCACGCGACGCTGGCCGGCCATACGTTCAATCACGAGATCGAAGTGGCGGCGGCGGTGGGAATGCTCGGCTCGATCGACGCGAACTCGGGTGACATGCTGCTCGGCTGGGACACCGACCAGTTCAACACCGACGTGAAGGAGTTGACGCTGGCGATGGTTTCCATTTTGCGCGCGGGCGGACTCGGCACGGGCGGGTTTAACTTTGACGCCAAGCTGCGTCGTCCCTCCATCGACGTCGAGGACTTATTCTACGCGCACATCGGCGGCATGGATGCCTACGCGCTAGCCTACAAGCTGGCGTCAAAGATTCGCGCGGAAGGCAAAATGGAGGGCTTCGTGGCCGACCGGTATGCGAGCTTCGACAGCGGCTACGGCGCTTCCATCGAAAACGGCAAGATCGGGTTTAAGGAATTGGAGAAGCTGGTGCTAACCAAGCTCGGCGAACCAAAGCCGAAAAGCGGCCGCCAGGAATACCTGGAAAATCTGCTCAATACCTACCTGCATCCGTAAGCGGATTGGTTTTGGCGCAGGCTGCGGGCCTGTCCCGGGCTCAAAGGCAGGACAGGCAACCAACTTGATGGTGAATATGTCGGCCTCTGCGCGGGCAGGGGATGTATTATTAGATCGCCAGCGATATCAGGTATCTCAGAATCTCACTTCTAATCGACACGTTTATTGCAAGGCTGTGAATATCACAAACCCTGTACAAAAAACATTTCATCAACTTAGCTGGGAAGGGTTGCTTTTAGGGATTCGGTGCTGGATAGTCACCGAAAACAAAGTCCCATAACCTCCACTATAACTGTTTCGAATGCGGCTATGAAAACTACTTCCAACATTGAGCAGCTATCGATAAATACGATCCGCACCCTTTGCATGGATGCGGTGCAGCAGGCCAATTCTGGACACCCGGGCACGCCGATGGCGATGGCGCCTGTGGCCTATACGCTCTGGCAGGAATTTCTCCGCTTTGATCCCGCCGACCCGATCTGGCCGAATCGCGATCGTTTTGTTCTTTCGGCTGGGCATGCGTCAACGTTGCTTTATTCAATGCTCCATCTCACCGGAGTGAAGACCGTCAATGCGAAGTACGAATGTCTCGGCGAATTGTCGGTGAAGCTGGACGATTTGAAAAGATTCCGGCAACTCGACAGCAAATGTCCCGGCCATCCCGAATATCGGTGGACGTCGGGAGTCGAGACGACCACCGGGCCGCTCGGTCAGGGCGTGGCGACCAGCGTCGGAATGGCCATTGCGAGTCGCTGGCTCGGCAGTCGCTACAATCGTCCCGACAACTCGCTTTTCGATTTTCGCGTTTATGCCCTGGCGGGTGACGGTTGCATGATGGAAGGCATTTCGAGCGAAGCCGCGTCCTATGCGGGCCATCTTAAGCTCTCGAATCTCTGCTGGATCTACGACAGCAATCACATCACGATCGAGGGCAATACCGGCATCACGTTCACGGAAGATGTGGGCAAGCGTTTCGAGGCCTACCACTGGAATGTGATTCACGTGACGGACGCGAACGATCTCGATCAACTGCGCAATGCGTTCAAGACTTTCCAGGCCACGACGGACAGACCGACGCTGATCATCGTCAGCAGTCACATCGCCTACGGTTCTCCTAATAAGGTCGATACGGCGGGCGCGCACGGCGAGCCGCTGGGCGTCGACGAAGTGAAGGCGACCAAGAAGGCCTATGGCTGGCCGGAAGATGCGCAGTTCCTCGTGCCGCCCGAAGTCATCGAGAATTTTAATGGCGGAATCGGCAAGCGGGGAGCGAGCCTGCGCCAGGCATGGATGGATCAATTCGCGAAGTACAAGGCGGCGGAGCCCGCGCTGGCCGCGGAACTGACGGCGATGAATCAACGCGATGTCCCGGTGGACTGGGATAAAGAGCTGCCGGTGTTTCCCGTGGACCCGAAAGGCATGGGCGGACGCGATTCCTCGGGCAAAGTGCTGAACGCGATTGCGAAGCATTTCCCCTGGCTCATCGGTGGCGCGGCGGATTTGGCGCCCTCAACCAAGACGCGGCTGACCTTCGACAAGGCGGGCGAATTCGAGGCGGAGTCCTACGGCGGACGCAACTTCCACTTCGGTGTGCGGGAACATGCGATGGGTGCGATCCTAAACGGCCTCGCCGTTTCAAAGTTGCGGCCCTACGGCTCTGGCTTCCTGATCTTCAGCGATTACGGACGCAACCCGATCCGCCTCGCCTCGATCATGGAACTTTCCGTCATCTATATCTTCACCCACGATTCGATTGGCGTGGGCGAGGACGGCCCGACGCACCAGCCGATCGAGCAGTTGCCCTCGCTGCGCTCGATCCCCGGATTGGTCGATCTTCGACCCGGCGATGCCAACGAAGTCGCGGAAGCCTGGCGCGTCATCCTCTCGCTTCCACGCGAACCGGTGGTGCTCATCCTCAGCCGGCAGGCGATGCCGACTCTCGATCGCACCAAATACGCGCCTGCATCCGGCGTGGCCAAGGGCGGTTACATTCTTTCCGAAGCGCCCGGCGGCAAGCCCGAAGTTATTTTGATCGCAACCGGCAGCGAGATTTCCCTCGCGTTGACGGCGCAGGATGAACTGACCAAAAAAGGCGTGAAGGCACGCGTGGTCAGCCTTCCTTCCTGGCACCTCTTCAGCAAGCAGAACGATGCCTATCGCAATTCAGTTCTTCCTCCGGGAATCACGGCGCGGGTCTCCATCGAGCAGGCTTCCACCTTCGGATGGGAGCGTTTTGTCGGCCTGACCGGCGCCAGTATCGGCATGAGCAGCTTTGGCGCATCCGCTCCGCTGAAAGAGCTGCAAAAGAAATTCGGATTCACCACGGAACAAGTCGTCGAGACGGCCCTGAAGCAGCTTGGAAAAGCCTGACAACGCCTTATTCTGCCCCAACCTTTAGAAACAAAAACCTCAACCCAACCTCCCACCACCATGAACAACGCCCTCATTCGCCTTGCAGAATACGATCAATCGCCCTGGTTCGATTATATCCGTCACACGCTGTTGACCAGCGGTGATCTGGAAAAAATGATCACGCAGGACGGCCTCAAGGGGGTCACGTCGAATCCCGCCATTTTCGAAAAAGCCATCGCGGGCAGCAGCGATTACGATGAGATCCTGCCGAAGATCCGCGAGAAGACGCAGGACCCGAAGGCAGTATACGAAGCGCTGGCGATTGGCGACGTGAAACTGGCGTGCGACATCATGCTGCCGGTTTACGAGAAGAGCAAAAAGATCGACGGTTATGTGAGCCTCGAAGTCTCGCCCTACCTCGCCAAGGATACGCAGGGCACGATCGACGAAGCGCGCCGCCTCTGGAAAGCGGTGGGTAAAGCCAATTTGATGATCAAGGTGCCTGCGACTCCGGAAGGCATCCCGGCGTTCAAGACGCTGATCAGCGAAGGCATTAACGTCAACGTGACGCTTCTATTCGCTACGACTGCGTACGAAGCGGTGGCCCATGCCTACGTGGAAGGCGTAACGGAGTACGTAAAGAAGGGCGGCAATCCGTCGGGCGTCGCGAGCGTGGCCAGCTTCTTCGTGAGCCGCATCGATTCACTCGTTGATGGCATCATCGAAAAGAAGCTGAAAGAGCCGGGTGCGGACGCCGCGAAGCTCAAGCCGCTCGTGGGTAATGTGGCCATCGCCAATGCGAAGATCGCCTATCTCTCCTATAAGAAGATTTTCTCCTCCCCGGCCTGGCAGGCGATTGAGGCGAAGAACCCGCAGAAGCAACGCCTGCTTTGGGCGAGCACGGGCGTGAAGAATCCCGAGTATCGCGACACGCGCTACGTCGAGGAGCTGATCGGACCCGAGACAGTCAACACGATTCCCCCGGCGACGTTCAGTGCCTTCCGCGATCACGGCAAGGTGCGCGCGAGCCTGCTGGAGGACGTTGACGGCGCGAAGGCGATTATGGCTGCGCTGCCCGGCGTCGGCATCGACTTCAAGGCGGTCACCGACCAGTTGCTGACGGAAGGACTCGGCTTGTTTTCCACCGCGTTCGAGAAGCTTCTCAAGGCGGTTGAAGTCGCCAAGAAGTAAGCCGCACAGCCCGACATTGCGTCCTCCGCTTTGGAGGACGCATCGCCCCATTCGACTCAGAAACAGAACGAGAGACGACCATGCCTGAAAATACCAGTCCCACCCCTCATCGTGCCGGTGCCTGCTCCATTGTCATCTTTGGCGCGTCTGGCGACCTGACCAAACGCAAGCTCCTGCCTTCGCTTTACAATCTCGCCGCCATCGGGATGCTCTCGAAGGATTTCTCCATCATCGGCGTCGCGCGCCGGGAGATTTCCCACGAAGAATTCCGCGCGCAAATGACCAGCGCGATCAATGAGTTTGGAACGCAAAAGGTCGATCCCGAAGTGTGGAAAGAGTTCGAGAAGCGGATGTATTATTGCCAGGGAAATTTTGACGATCCGGCGACCTACGAGCGGTTGAAAAATTTGCTCGATGAATCGGACAAGAAGCATGGGACGGCGGGCAACGCTCTGTTTTATCTCTCGGTGCAGCCGGTCTACTTCGCGGAAATTCCCGCGCAACTCAAGAAGAAGGGGCTCGTCGACGAGAAGGAAGGCGCCTGGCGCCGCGTGATTATTGAGAAGCCGTTCGGCACCGACCTGGCTTCCTCGCAGACGCTGAATCGTGAGGTCGCTTTGTCGCTGCAGGAAAAACAAATTTTCCGCATCGACCATTATCTCGGCAAGGAGACGGCGCAGAACATCCTGGTTTTCCGGATGGGCAACGGCATGTTCGAGCCGGTCTGGAACCGCAGGCACATTGATCACATTCAGATCACGGTGGCGGAGTCGATTGGAGTCGAGGGCCGTGGCGCGTTCTATGAGTCCGCCGGCGCGTTTCGAGACGTGATGCAAAATCACATGTTCATGTTGCTCGCCCTCGTGGCCATGGATCCGCCCAACACGTTCTCGGGAGAAGCCGTGCGCAACGAAAAGGTGAAGCTGCTCGAGGCGATGCGAATTCTCAGCCCCGAAGCCGTGGCGCGCGACACCATCCGTGGTCAGTACGGGCCCAGCGTCGTCAACGGCAAGCCGGTGCCCGGTTACCGACAGGAACTTAACGTCGCTCCCAATTCGATGGTGGAAACCTTCGCTTCGATGAAGTTATGGGTTGATAACTGGCGCTGGGCCGGGGTTCCTTTCTATATCCGTTCCGGCAAACGCCTGGCCAAACGGAGCACGGAAATCGTGGTTCGTTTTAAAAACGCGCCTCTCGATATTTTCGGGGAAAATGAAAGCGATCCAGTCGGTCCCAACCGGCTGATCATTCACATTCAGCCCGAGG
>Ga0182030_10020634_pt1 | contig 12411 bp, 8 predicted proteins | sample 812S3MmetaG_FD_121299 | JGI IMG/M metagenome (GOLD analysis project Ga0182030, IMG submission 121299) | Permafrost microbial communities from Stordalen Mire, Sweden - 812S3M metaG (Illumina Assembly) | ecosystem: Environmental > Terrestrial > Soil > Wetlands > Permafrost | place: Sweden... | reverse complement strand
GCTTGTGAACAAATGACGGCGGCCCAAAGCCGAGGGCTGTGTTCAAACGGGTTACGATGAATCTTGCTCGGTCTCGACGCTGATCTCGACCACATCCTTACGCACACCCCCGGCCTTTGGGAGCAATTCGCCGGCGCCTCGATCTTCATTACCGGTGGCACCGGATTCTTCGGCCATTGGCTGCTCGCGAGCTTCGCGGCCTCGAATGACCGTTTTCATCTGAACGCCCGCGCCGTTGTGCTCACGCGCAATCCTGAGAAGTTCCGTGCGGGGGTTCCTGAACTTGCCTCGCATCCCGCGATCTCTTTCCATCCCGGCGACGTGCGGGATTTCACGTTCCCCTCAGGCGCGTTCACGCACGTGATCCATGCCGCGACCCCAGCGAGCGCCGCGCTCAACACTGCGCAGCCACTCGAAATGATTGATATGATCGTCCAGGGTACGCGCCACACTCTCGATTTCGCACGGCATTCGGGTGCGCGCGAATTTCTCCTGTGCAGCTCCGGCGCGGTTTATGGACGCCAGCCTCCCGAACTCGATCGCGTCGCCGAAGATTACAACGGCGCTCCGGATTGTCTCGACCCGCATTTCGCCTACGCCGAAGGAAAACGGATGGCGGAACTTCTGTGCGCTACCTACGCGCGTGATACCGCCGCAGCGCCTCTTGCCGCCAAAATCGCGCGCTGCTATGCCTTCATTGGCCCTTATCTTCCGCTCGACGCTCACTTCGCGGCGGGAAACTTCCTGCGCGACACGCTCGCCGGCCGACCGATCGTCATTCAGGGCGACGGCACACCGTGCCGGTCCTATTTATACGCGGCGGATTTGATGATCTGGCTCTGGACCATCCTCGCGAAAGGGCAGTCCGGCCGCGCCTACAACGTCGGTTCGGAAACGGCCGTCAGTATCCGCGATTTGGCTCAGGCCACGGTGGACGCGATCGCTCCCGGAACCCCGGTGGAAATCAAAGGGACGCCCGTCCCCGGACGTCTTCCGGAACGCTATGTTCCCTCCACGGACCGTGCCCGCGCGGAGCTGCAACTCCAGGAATACATTGATCTTTCGGACGCCATTCGCCGCACCGCCGCTTGGCACCGCGCTCGCTGAACCCGCTATCAGTCTGCCTTAAGAACCCGTCAGAGATTTCCCCTAGTACTCCTGTAGAACTCCACCCGTTCGGTCGATCTTATGGTTGCGCGGAACTCCGCGAAAATTCGCCATTTATATGATTCGTGTTTCCGACTACATCGTCCAGCGCCTTGAACAATGGGGCGTCGACCGCCTGTTCTTGCTCACCGGCGGCGGCGCCATGTTTCTAAACGATTCCTTCGCCCGCTCCGAAAAGATCCAGGCCATCTGCAACCACCATGAGCAGGCTTGCGCCATGGCAGCCGAAGGGTACGCACGCGTTTCCGGAAAACCCGGCGTCATCAACGTGACCACCGGACCTGGCGGGATCAACGCGCTCAACGGCGTCTTCGGCGCGTGGACCGATTCGGTTCCCATGCTGATCATCTCCGGGCAGGTGAAACGCGAAACCTGCATGGGCATGTACGACCTTCCCGGCCTTCGTCAATTGGGCGATCAGGAAGTCGACATCGTTCGCATGGCGGGCGGGATCACCAAGTACGCGCAATTGATCACCGATCCCAATTCGATCCGGCTGCATCTTGAAAAAGCCTGGTATCTGACCACGGCCGGACGTCCGGGCCCCTGCTGGCTCGATATTCCCATCGATGTGCAATCCAGCATGGTCGATGAATCGGCGCTCGAAAGCTACGATCCGTCCCCGGATGCAATTCCCCTAGAGCCGCAGGCTGTTCATCAATGGGTCGCCCAAGTCCTCGATCGAATCGCCAGCTCCGCGCGACCGGTCATCATGGCGGGATCGGGAATCCGCATCGCGGGCGTCACGGAGCTGTTCGAGCGCATCGCCACGAAGCTCGGCGTCCCCGTGACCACCGCGTGGACGCATGATCTCATCGCTTCGGATCATCCCCTGTTCTGCGGACGCCCCGGCACCATCGGCGAACGCGCGGGGAATTTCACGGCGCAGAACGCGGATACGCTCCTCGTGCTCGGCAGCCGCCTCAACATTCGCCAGATCAGTTACAACTGGAAAGCGTTTGCCCGCTGTGCGTATAAAATTCAGGTCGATGTCGACGCGGCCGAGCTCGCCAAGCCCACCCTGCAGCCCGACCTGCCGATCCATTGCGACCTTCGCGTCTTTCTCGAAGAAATGGAGCATCAGCTCGACGAACGCGCGTCAGAGACCAGCGCCGCGCGGCACGCCGATTGGCTCCGTTGGTGCAAGGCTCGCGTCGCGCGCTATTCGGTGCTCGACGGCAAACAATCCACGGATGATCGGCTCAATCCATATCACTTTGTTGATGCGCTGTTCCAGAATCTCGCCGACGATGACGTCGTTGTCTGCGGCAACGCGACCGCCTGCATCGTCCCGTATCAAACCGCCCGTCTCAAGAAGGGCCAGCGACTGATCAGCAATTCCGGCGCGGCGTCCATGGGACACGATCTTCCGGCCGCGATCGGCGCAGCGGTCGCCAGAGCAGCGTCAGCGGCGAAGGTGCTAGGGCAGCCAGGGAAGCGCGTCGTCTGCCTCGCAGGCGACGGTAGTCTCCAGCTCAACATTCAGGAGCTGCAAACGCTCGTCGAATATCGCCTGCCCGTGAAACTGTTCGTGTTGAATAACGGCGGTTACCTTTCCATCCGCACCACGCAGGAATCTTTCTTCACGAAACAAATCGGCAACGGACCGGGAACCGGAGTGTCGTTTCCTGACATTCGCAAGATCGCCGCGGCCTACGGTCTGCCGTCGATCGAAATCGGGCCGCGAAATTGCTGCGAATCCATCCGCGAGGCACTCGCCTCGGACGGACCCATTGTGTGTGATGTAATCCTCGATCCCGCGCAGAAGTTTGAGCCGCGCTCCTCCTCGCGCCGGCTGCCCGACGGCCGCATGGTTTCCGCACCCCTCGAAGACATGTTCCCGTTCCTCGATCGGGATGAACTCGCGGAGAACCTCCTGATCCCTCAGGCGGAGGGCTAAGTTGACCGAGGCGCACTTTACCCGCGACGATTTGATCGGCGTCGCGGCCGGCACGCTGATACTCGCGCCTTTCCTCCTCTCTCCTGGGTATTTCTTCGGCTGGATTTTCGATCTCTTCGGCTTCCGCCGCGAATCGAGAGCATGGCAGGCTTTGCTCGCATTGGCGCTCTCGGTTTCGATCGCCCCGGTGTTCGCGTTCCTGATCGCCCGATACCTGGGCGACGCCGCCCTGTGGTCGTTCTATGCGCTCACCTGCGCATTTGCATTGTTCGTCGCGATCCGTCCTTCGCCGGATCGTCCACCCAGCCGTATTCCCCGCTGGATACTGTGGACCCTCGCCGGCTGGATGGCGATCGTCTGGTTTTCCGGAATCGACCTGCAGATCGTAAATCGTCTCTATCCGCCGGTCCTCGCCTACGACTTCAATCTTCGAACCGCGGTGGTCGATTCGCTCTCGCGCCACGGGCTCCCCGCGATCAATCCGCTGTTTTATCCCGGCCATTTCGTTCCACTTCGCTACCACTTCTTCTGGTTTCTTCCGATCACGTTGGCGCATCGTTTGGGCGGTTCACTCATCGGCTCGCGCCAGGCCTTGATCGCGGCCGATGTCTGGTGCGGCTGGGCGCTCATGGCCGTCGTGACTCTGTATTTGCGATTCTTCAAGTCGTCTTCGCGGCCGTTAAAGCGCCGCGCGAAATGGGCCATCGCGCTGCTCGCCGTCGGCGGTCTTTCGGTGATCCCGAACCTGTTCTACGACATCGCGAATCGCCTCGGCGGTGGCTGGTTCGTTTATTCGTCTGCCGAATGGTGGAACAACCAGATCGATCCATTCCCGCATTCGACGTTCTTTGAGGCCCACCACGTCGCCGGATTGCTCGCGTGCCTCACCGGCTTCCTGCTCTTGTGGACCGCGAAGCGCGCAGCGAATCCGTTTGGTCCGGCGATCTGTGCCGGTTTGTGCTTCGCATCGGCGGCCGGAACCTCGATCTACGTGACCTTCACCTTCGCGATATTCTTAGCCCTGTGGGGCGCGCTCGTCATCCTTCGCGGTACGAAAACCGAGCGCCAGAACTGGATCCTCAGCGGTGCCGTCGCCATCGTCTTTGCAGCCCCGTATCTTCTCGCCCTGCGCGGCGCTGCGGGACCCGCGGGCGCATTCGTCCAGCCGACCATCCGCAGCTTCACGCCGGTCGAAACCGTGATGGACGCCCTGCATTTCCCCTGGATCCAGATCGCCCTTGCCAACCTGGTCACGCTGCCGCTCAATTATTTTCTGGAATCCGGCGTTTGGATGTTGCTAGCCGCGTTATGGATCGCGCGCGCCCGGCGCCGCATGGGCAGGTCACACTTGTCTCCGTCGAATCCCCAGCAGGCCGCGCTTGCGATGTTCGCCGTCAGTCTTTGTATCGCGACCTTCCTGCGATCCGCCGTCATCAACAATAACGACCTCGGCTGGCGCAGTGTGCTGGTCGCGCAGTTCATCGTGATCGTGTGGTCGGTCGACCCGTTGCGTGCTCTTTGGCGCAGCCGCCGCTGGACCTCGCGCGTCCCCCAGACGACTCGTGATCGCAAGCTTCGCCGGTGGCAATTTCGCATTGCCGCGCTCTTGATTTTGGGCCTCGCCTCGACCCTTTACGACTTTTCGATCATGCGATTGTATTTCATCCTGAGCGATCACGGTGCGCTTCCTCCCGCCACCTGGATGAGTAAGGACACCGAAGTCGGTCACCGCACGTTTGACGCCCGCGAGTTCTACGCGAGCCTGAATGCGACGATCCCCGCCGCCGCGATCCTGCAAAGCAATCCACAGAACTGGAGCGACGTGTATCACGGACTCTATTCGGGCCGCCAGACCGCTTCATTCGATTTCATCTGCGGCGCGGGTATGGGCGGCGACCCGGCACAATGCCGTCCGATGCAGGATCAATTGACCACGCTTTTCGACGATCCCGGCGCAGCCCAGCACCTGGACATCGACCAGGTCTGCAGGGCCTGGGGAATCAATGTTCTGGTCGCGAAAGACGTCGACCCGATCTTCCAGGATCACGATGGCTGGCCCTGGACCCGGACACCCCTGACGGCGAACGATAAGTTCCGCGCGATCGCTTGCGGACGCTGACCCCCAGGAAATCCTTCAATAGACTAAAGCCCGGAGTCCGCGATGTCGATCTTCCAAAGAGTGGATCCCGTCTCGACATCTGCGTTTCGCGCTTGTCCGGTTTGCTCAGGTACCGAATGTGCGCCGCTTCACGCGCAGCGTTTCGTACTTCCCGAAGGGCACCCACTCGCTCAAGGCTACTCGGTTGTAGCCTGCCAACATTGCGGTTTCGTATATGCCGACACCGATGTCACCGAGCAGCGATTCGATGATTTCTACGCCAGCCGCTCGAAATACGAAGACAGCCAGCTAGGTACCGGAGGGGGAGGGTCGCCCTGGGATCGCAGGCGGCTCGCGGACACCGCTCAGGCGCTTGCCGCGGCGTTCGATCACGATGTCAGAGTTCTTGACATTGGATGCGCCAACGGTGGACTGCTCGGCGAGTTGTACCACGCGGGCTTCACCAACCTGACCGGAGTCGATCCGTCACCCGTGTGCGTCAAAAACACCCGGGCGCATGGCTTCGCGGCGCATCAGGGATGCTTGCCCAATCTGCCGGATATCGGCAAGTTCGATCTAGTCATCGTCAGCCATGTGCTCGAACATCTTCTCGATCCCGGCGAATCTCTCGTTGCGCTCGCAAAAATATTACGCAACGGCGGGTCGATCTACGCCGAGGTTCCCGACGCGGCGCGTTACCACGAATTCCTCGTCGCGCCTTTTCAGGATTTCAACACCGAGCACATCAACCACTTCTCACCGGTCTGTCTGACGAATTTATTCGCGCGCTGCGGCTGTGAACGGACCGCTGGTGGCATCAAAACCATCGCCAGTTCCGCCGACAGCCTCACGCCTGCGGTTTTCGGGATCTATCGCAAAGTCGACGGTGAGCCGGCTCCTCCGGCCCGCGACGAACGCTTACCATTGGCGATCGGCGAATATATCCAAGGGTCGCAGCAGCTCCTTAACGAGATCGATCGCCATCTTCGCGAGTCCCTCTCGCCGGAAGAGCACGTGGTCATCTGGGGTACCGGACAGCTCACCATGAAGCTCCTGTGTGAAACGGTGCTCGAGCGCCACACGGTCGCGGCTTTTGTCGATAGTAATCCGGTTCATCAGGGCGACATGTTTCACGGCGTCCCGGTCCTCTCACCGCAGCAGCTGCAGGAGCGCGGACTTACCGAACCCATCATCATCGGATCGCTTCTCCACGGCCGGGAGATCGTCACCGGCATTCGAGAGCGCTATCACCTCCCGAACACCCTGATCCAGTTGCGTCCTGAAGTTCTCGCGTAGCATCACGCGAAACGCAGCGTCGCGAGAGGATCGCGCGGATCAGCGGACCCGAACCCAGACGCGGACCGGGTCGTGGTATCCGGGCGACAGGAAAATATCCTGCAGAATGTAATCCCCCGACGATGTCAACTCATCGATCGCGGCTTTAATCGCCCGTTGACCGCTGACGCCATCGGCACGAAAGCCTTGCTCGTGGATCCGCCAGACCTCTTCGCTAAAATCCATCTCGACGATCACGCGAGGACGCGCATCGCGAACCCGCTGTGCATCAGCCACCGCGACGTAATCCGGACACACGTCCCAGTAGTGCACCAGCGCGAACGTCGGGCTCGGTCGATCCGGCACGAAATTAAACATGGGCATGAACGGGAACGCAAACACCGGCTCGCCCGGCTTCGAATACTTCGCTACATCGTCGAGGATGGTATCGAACATCCGGTTCACATTGGGATCGATTTGATAACCAGCCAGACGGGGCCATCGGCTCGCGACCGGCGTATGCGATATGGAATCCCTCCACCCGTCCCATTCGAACGGGATTTGAGTCTTGTACCAACTGAGCGAGCAGATGAACCCGAGGAGTAGCGCGATGAACTTGACTCGGGCCTTCACCGCGGAAAACGCTTCGTAGGCGATGGCGACGATCAGCGCCATCAGCAGTAGCGTGGCCTGTTGTTGGACGTCCCACGAGAGTCCGCAGGCATAGGCCCAGTTGAATCCGCCGACCAGCAGGCACGGCACCACGATGTCTGTGCCCCATGACCCGCGCACCAGCTTCACGAGCCAAACGAGCGAAGCAACCAGCGAGCACCAGAACACAACATTGGCGATCAACGGCGCAGATGTCCGCGCGAAGAACATCGCGTAAATGTTGTACGGCAGCCAGAACCCCGCAAGTATCGAAGCTGAGGCCGCAATCGTAGCCGCCAGAATCCATATCGCGCGGCGAGGCTGCGACCGGGAGTTCGCGCCTGTGGGCAGCCATCGCCATCCGCGCCGGCGCATGCGCCACAACACGAACGCAACGATCACCAGCGCAATCCCGTTGGCCGGCGTCATGGACCGAACCAGGAATCCGAAGAGTATTTTCGCCGTACCGCCCTTCGACGCGGCCGCGCCCCGAAACACCTGTTGGACGTAGGCGTCCGTCAGTCCGTAATGCCGCAGCCAGACGATCAGGCCGGCCTGGGGCATCAGCCACCCGAAGGCAACCGGGAGCGTCTGCCGGAGACTCTGCCGCCGGCGGACCCCTGCGTCCGCCCGCGTCAAGACTGCGGCCAGAAACAAAACTGCAAGCGTGACAAAGAGTCCGTTGGATTGCTTCGCAAGAAAGGACAGCGACGCTGACACCCCTGCGAGAAGCAGATACCAACTCGATCTTTTTTTTGCCTTCAGGCCCGCGTGAAGGAACACCAGGCTCAGGACCAGGAAGAGGCAACACGTCACCAGATACGTGAAAAACGCCTCCGTAACGTAGGTCATGAACACCAGAACCGAAACGACGGTGGCCCAAAAGGACGCGGCCGGCGAGAATCGCCGCGAGAGCAGAAAATACAACGATCCCGTGAGGGCCATGCGCTCCGCGAACCCGTAATAGCGGAGGTAAATCACTTTGTCGCCGATTCCGTAGACCGTCCACGCGATGAGCAGCGAAAGCGGTTGCGTGAAGAAATAGAAATCTTTGTAGGGAAGTTTGCCCGCGTGCATCATCTGGGCATAAGAGCTGAACCAGTTCTCCACGATCGGCAAATAGCGATCGCGAATCAGCCACAGGAACACGGTCACCACGGCAACCGCGCCAATGCCCGCCGCGAGAGTGAGGTGGTTCCGTCCGGACGCAGAAGAGACGAGTTCCTCTTTGTTTAACGGTTCGGTTTCGAATGCGGTACCAGTCGGCATGCGAGGAACTTTAGCGGCTGGCCAGCCGGTCACGTGGCACCGCGTAGCACACGGTGTCCAGGCCGTCCAGGCAGTAACTTCGCAGAAAGAACTGTGCGTCCGGCTGCAGCTCTTTCATGAGCAAGGGCAAGCGCCACAGATGATTCTGCTCGTGGTAAACGTAGACCGCCAGGATGGGATGAGAGCGCCGGATGGTTTCCTTCGCACCGCGAAGCGCGGAAGGCTCGGCGCCTTCGATGTCCATCTTTATGAACGTAGGTGCTTCGGCTGCAAGGAACCGATCGAGCGCGACCGTCTTCACCTCAATCGATCCGCAATCTGAAATTGCTGCTCCCGCTGAGCCGGTGGCGTCGAATCGCACCACACCCGCAGTCTCGGCGACCGCGAACTGCTGGCACTCGATACGGCCGCGGCTTTCGGGACGTAAGGAAACGAAGTTCTGCAACTTGACGTAGCAATTCGGATCCGGCTCGAACGCAATCACTTTTTGAAACCGCCCGCCCGACCAATGGAGAAAGTCTCCCACGGAGTCGCCATCGTAGGCCCCGCAATCGATGAAAACTTCGCGATGCGCAGGTTTCAGGAATTCAGCGAAGTACTGCGGGTGATTCTGAATCGGAGGTAGGGCGAGGAAATCGCCGTTCAATCGAAACGCGACCTGCGCCCTGAATTCTCGGCGAGATTCTTCATCCTCAAAGAGATCGTATGCCTGGCGGATCGGGTTTTCTTCGGGTTCAAGTTTCGATGGCAAATCCCACAGGTAATGGGGTAGCCCCGATCCGGGGAATGCCCAAAGTACATGGATGAACGGCACGATCTTCCCGCAGCCAAGATCGCGCAATTGGTTCTCCACCCCTCGGAGACCGCCCGTGTGCGCCGGATGCCAGATCGCGATCACAAAAATCGCACGATCTCCGAAGCTCTGCGCCGCGTCGGCAGGATTCAGGATCGGGATGGAGTCGAAGGTGCGGCCCCAAAGATTCGGATTGTTGTCGACGAACGCGGCCGGAGAGATCGAAGCGGCTTGCACAGTTCTCAAGATCCGTTTGCCCAAATTGCCCGCACCGAAGATCACCACCGGGAGGCGTGCGAGTTCCTCGCGGAGCGCGGACACATCAAGCGCCTGCAAGTTGCCGGGAAAGTCGCGATCGGTGTTACCGGCCGGCAGCGGAAAAGGGCGATCAAAACTCTGCTTGCTCGTCGCGGTACCGGATTCGATTGGGATAAGTGGCGGCATCTTAAGCTGGATGATGACGAACGTGCTCGTGTCGTATGTCCAATCGCGGGGCTGGCTCTTTCCTTAGAGCATCTCCGCGGAAACCACTTCGGTGACCGCCGATCGCGGCTGCTGCGCCTGTTCGAGATACGCGCGAAGCGAAAGCAACTGACGTCCCGCATCGCCCTCGGGTTTGCCGGTTACGAAGGCTTTCCAGGGCGCTTCGCCGCTCGACCACATCTCATTCAGCTGCTGGTATTCGCGGAACGTGTCCATTGCCTGAAAGAAGCCTTCGTGGCGGAAGGCCATCAGTTCGCCTTCGGCGGCCAGCCGTTCCAGAGGCTCGCGTTCCAGGATCGTTTCGTCGCCGCCCACATAATCGAGCACGCGGCGATGAAACACGAAGTATCCCGCGTTAATCCAGCCGTCTGATTTCGGTTTCTCCGCGAACGCGTCCACGCGCCCTCCGTTCGCGATGTTCACCACACCGAAGCGCGACGTCGCGCGCACGGTGGTCATCGTTGCAAGCCTTCCGTGGGACTTGTGAAATTCCGTCAGACGGCGAATATCCACGTCGGCGATCCCGTCGCCGTAGGTCAGCATGAAATGGTCGTCATCCAAATACTTCGCGACCCTCTTCAGCCGGCCGCCGGTCATGCTCGCTTCGCCCGTTTCGGCCAGCGTGACGGAGAAATTCTCTTCTTCGTGACCCCCGTGAAACTCTACCTTCGGCTGCCCTAGTTGCACCGTGCAATCCGTGTTCATCGCGCGATAGTTCAGGAAGTATTCGCGGATCACGTCGCCGCGATACCCCAGGCAAAGGACGAAATCGTTGAACCCGTGCCAGGCGTAGAGCTTCATGATGTGCCACAGCACCGGGCGTCCGCCGATCTCCACCATCGGCTTCGGGCGCGACTCGGTGGCTTCCCGCAGGCGTGTGCCCTGGCCTCCGCATAGCAGTACGACTTTCATGGAATGCCTCGTCGGTTCCGCCGCGCGACTCTCATTGAAGTCCTCGGCGGCTGCGCCGCGCGACCTCGGCCGTCTCAGTCTCTGTCTGCACCAGGACGGGCTCAGACTCAGCCTGCTCCTCCGTCGTTTCAGCAGCGAGCGCTTCGTTCATGGCGATCAGGGATTGCGTGGCCGCTTCGGGATCCAGGCCGCGGCTGTACAGCAATTCCTGCAATCTCCGGTTCCGCGCGTGCGGTCCGTCGATCATATCGATCGACACCGGCTGATCCGGCGCGCAATCGGTTCTCAGAATCTCCCCGTTCATCAGCTCGCGGCAGGAAAGCTGGCCTTTGAGCAAGGGAATCGCCAGATACACATCGTCGGTGGTGAGCTGTTCGCCCGCTTTTAGCGGCCTGCGCGCGTACACTCCCCGAACCAGCGCATCGAGATAGCGAATCTCTTTTTCGGGAGGTATGCGCTTCTGCGTTCCCGGCGCTCCGCACAGTTGACGGACGCGTTGAAACGCACGGAACCAGGTGTCCACCTGATGCGGCAGGGAGCAATACGGCGATACCGGAACCTTGTCCATCTCGATATCGATGTGCCGCTCGAACGTTCGCGCGCCTTTTGCGTAGGCGATGGTGATCGAGTCTTCCCAGTTGTGATATTCGTGCGTGGAGAATCCGATGATGTTGTCCGGATAGCGTTGCCGCAGGAAGTCGATCTGGTTCAGTTCCAGTTCGCCGTCTTCGCTCGGATAGATCGACACGCAGTGATTGATCGCCAGCGGAATACTGCGATTCGCGAAGAACGTGATCAGATCGTCGATGTCCTTGAGCGACGATCCGCCCGTGGACGCGATCACCGGCTTCCCGGTGGTCGCGATTTTCTCAATCAGAATCCAATCGTTGATGTCCGAGCTTGCGAGCTTGATGATCGGGATGTCGAGCTCCTCACAAAGCTCGACGGACCGCTCATCGAACGGCGTCGCCATCGGGATGCATCCGCCTTCGACGATCGCGGTGACCATCTCGCGGTATTCTTCCTTGGCCATCGCGGTCGCCACGGTTTTCTTGATGTAACGGACGTCCTCCCGCTTGCGGTAATCCTTGTGCACGAACGTGTCGACGTCGCGGAATTGGAGCTTGATCGCGGCGCGAACGTTGTTGAACCGGACGATGCGCGCGTGCTCGGCGATGATGCGCAGTCCTCGCTCCAGTTTTCCGAGGTGGTTGTTCGCCAATTCCAGGACGAACAAATCTTCAAACACCGCTTTCGTGGTCGCGGCGGTGGATTCACCCGGATTGCGGAAAACTCGAAGACGGCGAAGGTTGGAAGCCACGGCACTCCTTTGAACTCTTCAGCCCGGCCGCTACGGCGGAACGGGCCATTTTTTCAAGCCAGCTCTCTTCAAGCCGGCCTTTTTAAGCAACTGACCGGCGGCGACCATCCCCGATTGCATTCCCGGAGGCGCTGTTTTGCCAGCTTGTTACCAATGAGATCGGCAGAATTTACGGGTGTCTTTACGCAGTCTGACGGACTTCTGGAGGCCGTACTTTTCAGGCTCTCGGTCTATGCCTCCGGGGCCGTCAAAAACGCACCCGAATCCGGCCACTCTAAGGCGAATCCCCACACTGGTTCCCGAAACGTCCTGAGACCCGGCGGAACACTGCCTCACCGCGTCCAATTCTATAAAGCAATGAGAGTTAGTGCCCGAAAAGACTAGGGAAGGGGAGTTTTTAGCGGCGCGGCATTCCCATGACTGAAACCCACAAGCTGGACCTATCTTTGGTGGCCCTCTTCTACAACGAAGAAGCGAGCGTCGAAGCCGTCATCCGTGAAGGCTATCGAGTCCTTTCGAAGATGGGTGTTTCGTTTGAGCTC
>Ga0182030_10020633_pt1 | contig 12411 bp, 11 predicted proteins | sample 812S3MmetaG_FD_121299 | JGI IMG/M metagenome (GOLD analysis project Ga0182030, IMG submission 121299) | Permafrost microbial communities from Stordalen Mire, Sweden - 812S3M metaG (Illumina Assembly) | ecosystem: Environmental > Terrestrial > Soil > Wetlands > Permafrost | place: Sweden... | reverse complement strand
TGGCCGCGGTGACCTTGCTGTTGCTGGCGGGCTGCCGGCAGGACATGCAGGTCCAGCCCTATCAGCGTCCGCTGGTGGAGAGCGATTTCTACGCCGACCGTCGCTCCGCGCGTCCCATCCTTTCCGGCACCGTGGCCCGCGGACATCTGGAGGCCGATGCCTATTTCTACACCGGCAGGATCGGCGGCAACGACGGCGACTACTTGCCGTTCCCCGTTACCGCGGAGGTGATGGCGCGGGGACAACAGCGCTACAACATCTACTGCGCTCCCTGTCATTCCGAAGTAGGCGATGGCTACGGGATGATCGTGCAGCGCGGCTTCAAGCGTCCGCCGTCCTATCACATCGACCGCCTGCGGAAGGCGCCGATCGGATATTTCTTTGACGTCATGACCAACGGTTTCGGCGCCATGCCCGATTACTCCGAGCAAGTCTCAGCCGCCGACCGCTGGGCGATTGCGGCTTACATTCGCGCGCTGCAATTGAGCCAGCATGCGACCAAGGCTGATGTTCCCACCGGAGAACAGGTCGCCAGCACGCCGCCGCCGGGTGTATTCATCATGCCTGCTTACGACACGCAGGGCGCTACCACGGCCGCCTCCACTCCGCCCCCGCCCAAAGCGGCTCCGGCCAAAGGAGGCGAGCAGAAGCCATGAGCGACGAAATGCTGCAACTTACCCAGGCCGATTTTGTAGTTCCTGCCGACACCCCGCGCTGGCAGAGCCGGGCATTGCTGGTGGGCATTGCCGGCGTGGTGTTCTGCCTGATCGCAGCCTACGCCGACCTGGACCAGTTCCTGCGCGGCTACCTGATCGCGTACATGTTCTGCATCGGTTTGACGCTCGGCTGTCTGGCGCTGCTGATGCTGCAATATCTCTCCGGCGGCTTGTGGGGCTTGAGTATTCGCCGAATATTGGAGGCCGCCGCCAAGTGTCTGCCGCTGATGTTCGTGCTGTTCCTGCCCATCCTCATTCTGCGCAATCATCTCTACGCCTGGATGAGCGATCCGGCGATGACCCACGGAAACTCCTGGTATCTGACGCAGACCAAGTGGATCTCCCGCTGGATTCTGTACTTCGTGATCTGGGGCTTCCTGGCGTATACACTCTGCAAACGTGGAGACCGGCAGGATGCGCCCAAAGCCGCGGGGACGGTTCCCCGCTTCCAGGGGTTGTGCGGTATCGGCCTGATTCTGTACGCGCTGTCGATTTCCTTCGCGTCGGTCGATTGGGTGATGTCGCTTGACCCGCACTGGGGTTCAACCATCTACGGCCTGATCTTCCTCGCGGGCGAGGGACTATCGGCGCTCTGCTTCAGCATTATCATTCTGACCTGGCTTACGGGTTACAGTCCGTACAAGTACATCATCAAGCCCACGCAGTTCCACGATCTGGGCAAGCTGACGCTTGCTTTCGTGATGCTGTTTGCGTATTTCTCCTTTTCGCAGTGGCTGATCATCTGGTCGGGGAACCTGCCGGACGAGATCGGCTGGTACCTGCATCGCATACGCGGAGGCTGGGGATACATCATCCTGGGAATCATCGTGCTGCATTTCGCTTTTCCGTTTGCGCTTTTGCTTTCGCGCGAACGCAAACGCTCCGGCATCCGCCTGATCGGCCTGGCGATACTGATCCTGTTCATGCGACTGGTGGACATCTACTGGTACGTGGTACCGAATTTCCGCGACGCCAAACTGTTCAGCGTGTGGTACCTGGCTGCGCCCATAGGCCTGTGCGGCTTGTGGCTGGCGAACTTCTTCTACAACTTCCGGCAGCGGCCGTTGTTGCCGCTCTATGAGCCGCAGATAGACAGTCTCTTGCATCAAGGATCGGGACATGGCCACTGACAACACCAATTACGATCCTTTGCGCAATCCGCAGGTCGATTACGATCGGTCCGATCTTAGCGCGCGCGGCATCCTGTGGTTTCTCATCGGACTCTTCATCGTCGGAGTCTTCATCGAACTGGTGCTATGGGGAATGTTCCATTTCATGGCGCGCAGCCAGGAGCTGTTTCCGCAGCCGGCGGTGAACCCGATGAGACAGGCGGAGAAGGCCGCGCCGGCCGGCGGCACGCGCTCCGTGCTGCAAAATACGCCGGCAGTGAATCTCGATGTGTTCCCCGAGCCGCGTCTACAGACGTTTGACGCGGGGGAGATGAGCCGATACGTCAAGTCGGAGCAGGAGTTGCTGAACGCGCAGCCGCCGTTTGCCGATCCCAGCGGGGCAATCCACATACCGATATCGCAGGCGATGCAACTGGTTGTGGAGCGGGGATTGCCGGTGCGGCCGAATTCGCCGCCTCCCGAAGTCGACACGCAGACCGCTGCCGGCAATACGAAGATGCTGGACATGCAGGCCGGGCCGCTGGGAGCGGCACCAGGTGGAACCAGTTCGGAGAAGCCGACCGCCGCAGAACGGAAGCAACCGTGATGAGCCGATGCTCTGGGCGGGTTGAGTTGGAATCGGCGGCACTAAGTACGACGATCGAGTCCCGCAACACGGGACGGAAGATCATAGCCCAGCGCTTCAGCGCTGGGTCGGTGATGGAAAGACGCTGAGTCCCGTAGGGACGGCACAAGAGTAGCAGGCCTTCAGGCCTGCGCAATCTGATGACGTTGCATTCGACAAAATTCGTTCTCGCGGTGCTGATCCTGGCCGGCGTTGCCGTCGCGCAGCCGCCGTCGGCATTCCAGGACAAGAGCACGCAGCCCGCTTCGCAGGTCCGTCCGTCCGACCTGGCGAATGTCGGCATCGATCAGCGGCTCAATCAAGCGGTGCCTCTTGATCTGGAGTTCAAGGATGAGACGGGCAAGACGGTGAATCTGGGCGACTATTTCCACTCCGGCCGGCCGGTGATTCTGAACCTGGTGTATTACACCTGTCCCATGCTTTGCGGCGAAGAACTGGCCGGCGAGGCAAGCGGACTGAGCATGTTGAAGTTCACGCCGGGCAAGGAATACGAGGTGGTGTCGGTAAGCTTCAATCCGGACGAAACGCCGAAGGATGCGGCAGCCGCGAAGCAGACCTACATCGCTCGGATGAATGAGCATCTGGAGCATAAGACCAACGGCGACGGCTGGCACTTTCTCACCGGCGGGCAGGCGCAGATCAAACAACTGGCCGATGCCGTGGGCTTTCACTACCGGCGCGATGCGGCCAGCGGGCAGTTCATTCACGCCACCGGCCTAATGATCGTGACCCCAGCGGGCAAGATTGCGCAGTACTACTACGGCGTCGAGTTCTCGCCCAAGGACATTCGCCTGGGTTTGATCGAGGCCTCGCGCGGCAACATCGGCAACGTCGTGGACGAAGTGCTGCTGTACTGCTATCACTATGACCCGAAGACCGGACGATACGGCGCCGTGGTCACCAACATTATGCGTTTGGCGGGAGCTGCCACCATCGTGATTCTCGGCGGATTTCTTATCGTGATGTTCCGCCGCGATTCGCAGGGCAGCGAGAAGGAAACAGGACGGGCCTGATCGATATGTGGAAGAACCTCCCACTCTTTCCTGAGCGTGCCTCGGCACTGGCATGGCAGGTGGACGGACTTTATTTCTTGCTGCTCGGAGTCTCGGCGTTCTTCACGCTGCTGATCTTCGCCTTGATCCTCGTCTTTGCGCTGAAGTACCGCCGCTCGGTCCATCCTCATGCGGTGCAGATTGAAGGCTCGCTGCCGCTGGAACTGGCGTGGACGCTGATACCGCTGGGCATCTGCATGATCTTCTTTGCATGGGGCTCGCTGATTTATTTCCAGGAGGCGCGTCCGCCCAAGGGAGCGATGGAAGTTTACGTGGTGGGCAAGCAGTGGATGTGGAAGTTTGAACATGAAACCGGGCAGCGCGAGATCAATCAATTGCACGTGCCCATCGGACGCGACGTCAGGCTGGTCATGAGTTCGCAGGATGTGATCCACGATTTCTTTGTGCCGGCGTTCCGGGTCAAAGCGGATGTGCTCCCCGGCCGGTTCACTGAATTATGGTTCCGTCCGACGAAGACCGGCACGTACCATTTGTTCTGCTCGCAATATTGCGGGACCGATCACTCCCGGATGATCGGCCAGGTGATCGTGATGGAGCCGGTTGCGTTCCAGGCGTGGCTCAGTGCGGAGGGCGCGACGGGCACGTTGCCGGAGAACGGCCAGCAACTCTTTCAGCAGTTGGGCTGCGCGACCTGCCATCGCTTCGATACCCAGGGCCGCGGGCCGAACCTGACCGGAGTGTTCGGCAAAACGGTACTGCTGGACGACGGCCGCACGGTGGTCGCCGACGAAAACTACGTTCGCGAGTCGATTTTGAATCCCGGCGCCAAGATCGTGTCCGGTTTCAAGCCGATCATGCCCAGCTTCCAGGGGCAGGTTTCCGAGGAAAGTTTGATGGCGCTGGTGGCCTACATCAAGTCGCTGGCGCAGCCGCAACCGAATGAGCCGGGGGGCAATCACGCGCCGGCTCCCGAGAAATCGAATGTGCAGTAAGGTCCCAGAATCCGAAGGTGTGTGACATGGCAACCGCCGTACAAACTGTCGAACGCGAGAACTACCTGAATTCGGACTACGGCATCAAGTCGTGGCTGCTGACGACAGACCACAAGCGTATCGCGCTGCTGTACCTGGTCTCGATCACCGCCATGTTCTGGATCGGCGGCTTCTTCGCCATGCTGATCCGCCTGGAGCTGCTGACTCCGGCGGGCGATCTGGTTTCGTCAGACACCTATAACAAGCTGTTTACCATGCACGGGATCATCATGGTGTTTTTCTTCCTGATCCCGTCGGTGCCGGCGACGCTGGGTAATTTCCTGATTCCCCTGATGGTGGGCGCCAAAGATCTTGCGTTCCCGCGAGTGAACCTGCTGAGCTGGTATATCTACATGGTCGGCGCGATTACTGCGCTGACCGCGATGGTCATGGGAGGCGTAGATACCGGTTGGACGTTCTACACTCCGTTCAGCACCACGTATTCCAATACCCACGTGATGGGCGCCGCGATCGGCATCTTCATCACTGGCTTCTCCTCGATCCTGACGGGACTGAACTTCATCGTAACCATCCATCGTATGCGCGCGCCCGGCATGACGTGGCGGCGCCTGCCCCTGTTCTGCTGGGCGAATTACGCCGCAGCCCTGATTATGGTGCTGGGCACGCCGGTGGTCGCAATTACGCTCTTGCTGGTTGCCCTGGAGCGCGCGTTCAATATCGGCATCTTTAATCCCCAACTGGGCGGCGATCCGCTTCTGTTCCAGCACCTGTTCTGGTTCTATTCCCATCCGGCGGTTTACATCATGATTTTGCCGGGAATGGGCGTAATCAACGAGATCGTCACTTGCTTCTCGCGCAAGCGCGTTTTCGGTTACGAATTCGTGGCCCTGGCCTCGATCGCCATCGCGGTCCTCGGCTTCCTGGTGTGGGCGCACCATATGTTTGTGGCCGGCATCTCGGTCTATGCCGCCCTGGTGTTCTCGCTGCTCAGCTACCTGGTTGCGATCCCTTCGGCGGTGAAAGTCTTTAACTGGACGGCGACGCTGTACAAAGGGTCGATACGCTACGAGACCCCGATGCTCTACGCCTTCGGTTTCATCGGTCTGTTTACCGTGGGCGGACTGACCGGCGTTTTCCTGGCTTCCCTGGGTGTCGACGTTCACGTTCACGACACTTACTTTGTGGTGGCCCACTTCCACTACGTGATGGTGGGCGGCATGGTGATGGCCTACATGGCGGGGCTGCACTTCTGGTGGCCAAAGATTACCGGCCGCATGTATCCCGAAGCCTGGGCCAAGCTGTCGGCGCTGCTGGTGTTCGTCGGCTTCAATACCACGTTCTTACCGCTGTTCATTGTCGGCTACATGGGATTGCCGCGCCGCTATCATGCGTATCCGCCGGAGTTCCAGGTGCTGAATGTGCTTTCCACCGCGGGAGCGTCGATCCTGGCTGTGGGCTATGTTCTGCCGATGATCTACTTCCTGTGGTCGCTGCGCTATGGCGAACCGGCACCGCCGAACCCGTGGAATGCGGTTGGCTTGGAGTGGATGACGCCGTCTCCGCCGCCTACTCATAATTTCGATGAGACCCCAATTGTGACTTGGGAAGCCTACGACTACGAGCATCAGCCGCAAGAGGAGGTCACCGTTGGCCACTAGCGATATCCAGGTCGCTGAGCACGCGCTGCAACATCACTTTGCCGACATGGAGCAGCAGCAAGAAACCTCCACCTTCGGCATGTGGATGTTCCTGGTGACGGAGATCATGTTCTTCGGCGGGCTGTTCTGCGCCTATCTGGTGTACCGCGCCTCGTATTACCAGGCATTCGTGGAAGGCAGCCAGAAGATGAACATCTGGCTGGGCGCGACGAACACGGCCGTGCTGATCTGCAGCTCATTGAGCATGGCGCTGGGAGTCCGCGCCGCCCAGATGGGCAAGCCCAAGCTGATGGCTGTCCTGTTGCTGATCACCATCGTCCTCGGCTGTGGTTTTCTTGGTATCAAGGCGGTCGAGTATCACGAGCACTGGGTGAACCATGAGTTCCCTGGGCCGAACTTCCACTTCGAGACTGGCGATCCTGCGCACCCGGCAACTGATCCCGTGCACACGGAGATTTATTTCTCGCTGTACTGGGCGATGACCGGACTGCACGCCCTGCACATGGTGATCGGCGTTGGCCTGGTCACCTGGATCATTATTGCCGGCTTGGGAGGCGCCTACAGCCGCGCCTACTTCACTCCGGTGGAAAACGTCGGGCTGTATTGGCACTTTGTCGATCTGGTGTGGATTTACTTATTCCCGCTGCTCTATCTGATCAGCAAGAAACACGGCGGCTAGCGATGAAACAGATGCAGGAAGAACATTTCGATCCCATGTCACATTTGGTGCCCATCAGTCTCTACGTGACCATCTGGGCTGCTTTGATGGTCTTCACGGGCATCACGGTGTTTGCCGCAACCGTGGAATTGGGCGTGTTCAATATCGTCGTGGCACTGTTGATCGCGACCATCAAGGGCACGCTGGTGGTGCTTTTCTTCATGCATCTGCGCTATAGCACCAAGCTGACCATGGTGACCGTGGTGGCCGCGATCTTCTTCCTGATCATCCTGTTTTCGCTCAGCATGACGGATTACCTGACGCGGGCCTGGTCAACCAGCCTCCGCTGAAGGCACGCTCTGTGGCGGGAAAAAGCGGCGCTGCACGGCCACCCGAAACTTCGCGGAACCGATATCCTACATTGTGGTAAAAGCAGCGCGAGGGGCTGCTACTACTACATTGTGGGACATGAAAAAGCGGTCAACGCCTGGATACCTCCTGAAATTAGTTTGCCGCAGTTTCATCATCCTGTAACAATGATGCATGTAACCTACGTATGTGATTCCCACATACGATAGTTCCACGCCTACGGTCGGCTACAATACAGCCGTGAAGCAAACCATCTTTGTTGTCGAAGATGACGCCGATATTTTGCGCCTGGTTCGGCACCATCTGGAAGCCGCCGGCTACGGCGTCCGTACGTTCACGGCCACCGCCGGAGTCATCGCCGACGCTGAAAAGCAATCCCCGTCGCTGTTTCTGCTGGACATCATGGTTCCTGGAGGCGACGGACTGGATCTCTGCCGCCGCATCCGGCAGACTTCGTCGCTTGCCATGGCCCCGGTCATTTTCCTGACCGCCAAGACCAGTGAGTCAGACCGCGTCATCGGGCTGGAGATGGGCGCCGACGATTACATCCCCAAGCCGTTCAGCCCGCGCGAACTGGTGGCCCGAGTGCGGGCGGTGCTGCGGCGGTTCGAGCGTCCCCTGGCGCCCGCCATTGTGAAGGCGGGCGACATTGAAATCGATAGCGGCGGCATGACCCTGATGGTTCGCGGTCAGCTGACGCAAACCACGGCTACGGAATTCCGCCTGCTGGAATATCTGGCCCGGCACCCCGGCCGGGTCTTCACGCGCGATCAACTGCTCGATGCGGTCTGGCGCGACACCCACTACGTCACACCGCGCTCGGTCGACGTCTATGTGCGCCGTATTCGTGAGAAAATCGAGGAGAATCCTGACGAGCCGCGTTATCTGAAGACGGTTCGCGGAGCGGGCTACCGCTTCGAAATTCCCAAATCGTAAAGAGCGGCAAAGCGTGAAGAGTCGCATCTTCGTAAAGTTGTTCCTCGCGGCCCTGGTGGTGATCGCGGCATGCACGGTCTCGCTCGATCTGCTCATCGGCCGGACGTGGGAGGACATGCTGCGGCGCGAGCTTGAAACCTCCTTGCGGCAGAAGACGCAGATGTTCGCGTTACGGGTTGAGAGCGCACCGCCAAGCTCGCTGGGAAAAATAACCGGACAAACGGCGCAGGCAGCGGGGGCGCGGATCACGGTCATTGACGCGACCGGGAAGGTCCTGGCCGACTCCGAGGCCGACCCTGGGAAGATGGACAATCACGCAGGCCGTCCAGAATTTGTGGCGGCATTGCAGGGGCAGGTGGCAAGCTCCACGCGCGTCAGCAAAACCCTCGGTGTCGATCTGCTTTACGTGGCCGCGCCTATTCCCGGCGGGGCGGTGCGCATGGCGTATCCTCTCAGCTCGATCCGCGAGGCCAATCGCGAAATTCGCCGCGACCTTATGGAAGGCTCGGCTGTCGCTGGACTGCTCGCGCTTCTCCTGGCATTTATTGCAACCCAATCAATCGGGAAGAGACTGCTTCGGATCACGGATTTTGCCGAACGCGTGGCCGCCGGCGATCTATCAGCGCGGATCCAGGAAGGACCGGGCGACGAGATTGCGCATGTGGCGTCGGCGCTGGACAAGACCGCGCGCAAGCTGGAAGAAGGATTCAGCGCGCTGGAAAACAGCCGGCAGACTCTGGAGACGCTGCTGAACTCGATGCAGGAAGCTGTGATCGCGGTCGCCCAGGACGAGCGAGTCTTGTGGGCCAATCAGCGCATGGAGCGCCTGCTGCCCAGCGGCGTGCGAATGGGTGCTCCGCTGGTGCAATCGGTGCGCGACCCGGAAATCCTGGCGTCGGTGCAGGCCGCCCTGACCACCCGCGATGTGACAGTGGCCCGCGCAGCGAAGATTTTTTCCGGCCGCGTTTTCGACGTGACCGCCGCTCCCATGCCAGGTGGAGGCGCGGTGGCGGTGTTGCACGATCAGACCGAAATCGAACGGGTGGAGAAGACGCGGCGCGACTTCATCGCCAATGTTTCGCATGAGCTGCGAACGCCGCTGACTTCGATTCAGGGCTACGCCGAAACCCTGCTGGAAAGCCGCGAGATGCCAGCCGACCAGCGGGACTTCGTGGAAGTCATCCGCAAGAATGCTATGCGCATGGCGCGGCTGACGGAAGACCTGCTGGTATTGGCGCGAGTGGAGTCGGGCGAGCAGAAGCTCAACTTCCAGACTGCCCTGCCGAACCAGTTGCTGGACGATGCGGTGCAGACCTTTCACGAACTGGCGGCCGCTCGCGGCATCGAACTTTCGGTGATGAATACCGCGTCCTCGGCGGTGCTGGTGGACCGCGACGCCATCCACCAGGTGTTCACCAACCTGATCGACAATGCACTGAAGTATGGCGATCAGGGTGGCAAGGTGTTGGTGGGGGCTTGCGAATCGGAAGATGGCGTGCAGTTTTATGTTCGCGACTTTGGCTCCGGCATCTCCAGCGAACACTTGAACCGCCTGTTCGAACGCTTCTACCGTGTGGACAAAGCGCGCTCGCGCGAGTCCGGCGGGACCGGTCTGGGTCTGGCGATCGCCAAGCACGTGGTGAGGGCGCACTCCGGCACGATTCGCGCCGAAAGCGAGTTGAACCACGGATCGACTTTCTACTTCACTTTGCCGCGGCAGCACGTGCCGGTGACGGCATGAAGAATTCCAGGCTCGTTGAGCGGGTGCAAGCCCGCGTTTGCAGACGGCTGAAAGAGTCGAAAAAGCAGATTCCTCGCGGGCTGAAGCCCGCTCGGAAAGACAAAAACCAGCCGCTTATCGGCACGACTGAAGTCGTGCCCTGTTACAAAGCACTCCCAAAGTTACCTCAGCGGCTAAAGCCCTCTCATCTCCTAACCCAACTGCACCGCTGAAGCGGTGCTCCACCCAAATCCAAGAGGTGTGAATTGCTGTAGATGGTGTTCGTAGCAATTGCACTACGCCTGGGCTGTGAATTAAAACGAACTTAACCTGAATTTCACGAAGAATTCATAAGCTCGGGTTATTCTGCATCTAATCAGCCTTCCGCTCGATACCGGTGCCGGCTCGCGAGAGCCTGGCTCAGACAAAACTCGCACAACCTGTGACAAGTTTATGAGAGCAGAATGAGTTCAGCCAAAACTGTTCCCCCCGGCCCAGAAGCAATCTGCGCAGAATTGCAGGAGCAAACTTTGCAAGCTTGCCGAGTGGCGAGAATTGCAGCAGGAATTGTTGCCGAGGGAATTGCGACCGGAGTTCCGTCCGTCCTGGACGGAGTGCGGGAGCGGGAGAAAGAACTGGACACCCTGGACCGCGTCATCGATCAGGGAGTGACTTCCGTTATCACCCAGGTGGGCCCAGAACATGCGCGCGAACTGTTGGCGTGCCTGAAGTTCATCATCGACCTGGAGCGCATAGGCGACCTGCTGCTGAACTGCAGCAACCGGGCAGCGGCCGTGGGCAGCCGCATCGAGTTGCAGGACATTCGCGACCTCACCGTGATGGCATCGCGACTGGAGAAGATGCTGGGCGACGTACACGACGCGTTCAGCCAGCGCGACCTGAATCGCGCGCTCGCGGTCCTGCGCTCCGATGCCGAACTCGACCGTTTGCGCAATTTGATATTTCTCAGACATTTGGAAAATCATGATGGCATGCCGCGGCAAGAGAGCTTCCATGTATTGTTCATGACGCAAGCGCTGGAGCGCGCTGGCGATCACGCTAAGAACCTGGCCGAGGAAGTTTGTCACCTGGTCAGCGGACACAGTGTTCGCCACGTGCTGCGCGCCTACGACAAGCCTGTGGAGCAGATGTTTATTGAAGATCTCAAGCGCCGGCAGAAGAACCCGGCCTAGCCGGGTGAAATTTTTCGACAAATGGTCCCCAGTTGCAAGTCTTACAATCTAAGCGGGTTTCGGCCACGTAGGTCCCAGTGTTCATGCTAAATTCACTACGTTGTAACAGATTTGTAATAAAGCGGGCGTAGAACGACAATTGGATTCATTTCGCAAAATTTCAGGAGGAAATTACGTGATTCGCTCTCTTAGGGTGCTTCTCTGCATCGCTGTGCTTGCCAGCTGCGCGTTAGCGCAGACAAAGTTAAACGGAGCCGGCGCCACGTTCCCGAACCCGATTTATACCAAATGGTTCAGCGAGTACCACAACCTCCATTCGGACATCGAGATCAACTACCAGTCAATTGGCAGCGGCGGCGGCATTCGCCAGGTACAAGCCGGAACGGTTGATTTCGGGGCCACTGATGGACCCATGACCGACGAGCAAATTGCGCAGTCCAAGGTCAAGGTGCTGCATGTTCCGACGGTTCTGGGCGCCGTGGTGCCTGCCTATAATATCCAGGGTGTGAGCGGCGACGTGAAGTTTACGGGCGACATTTTGGCGGATATCTACCTGGGAAAGCTTACGAAGTGGAACGACCCCAGGATCACGCAGATCAATCCCGGCATGAAGTTCCCCGACTTGAACATCACGGTAGTGCATCGCTCGGATGGCAGCGGCACATCTTACATCTTTACCGACTATCTTTCTAAGGTCAGTGCCGATTGGAAAAACACGGTTGGCAAGAACACTTCGGTGAAGTGGCCTGTAGGAATCGGGGGCAAGGGCAACGAAGGCGTTGCCGGTTCGATTCGGCAGCTGCCCGGATCGATCGGCTACATCGAATTGATCTATGCCTTGCAGAATAAGATTCCGTTTGGCGTGGTTCAGAATTCGTCCCACAACTTCATTAAGGCAAGCCTGGAGAGCACCACCGCGGCGGCTGTAGGAGTGAACATGCCGGCTGATTTCAGGGTGTCGATCACCAACCCTCCCGGCAAAGATGCCTATCCCATCGCCAGCTTCACCTGGCTGTTGATTCCTACCAACCCTGCGGACCAGAATAAGGGCAAGATCCTGAAGGATTTCCTGTTCTGGATGCTGGATAAAGGCCAATCCATGACGCAAGCGCTGTCCTATGCACCGCTGCCGAAGGATGTTGTAGTGAAGGAGAAGGCGGCGATTACCTCGCAGGTGAAGCCGTAAGAGGCAGCAATTAGCAACTAGCAACTAGCAATTAGCAACTAGCTCCAGAGCGTTCAACTGGATTCACGTCGGTGACCTTGAGGCGTTCACATAACGTGAGGCGCTGGAATGAACTGAACCGCCTCATCTTCGAGAGCTAGTTGCTGATTGCTAGTTGCTTCTTTAACACCGCCCTAACACATGTCTGATAGCCTCGATCCGATGAACTCGAGCGG
>Ga0182030_10020632_pt1 | contig 12412 bp, 6 predicted proteins | sample 812S3MmetaG_FD_121299 | JGI IMG/M metagenome (GOLD analysis project Ga0182030, IMG submission 121299) | Permafrost microbial communities from Stordalen Mire, Sweden - 812S3M metaG (Illumina Assembly) | ecosystem: Environmental > Terrestrial > Soil > Wetlands > Permafrost | place: Sweden... | reverse complement strand
CTCCGAAGCTTACGAGGAGTGTGTCAAGCTGCGCGGGCAATCCTGCGAAGCGCACACCAATCTGGGCATCGTGCGCGAGCAGTTAGGAGACACCGCGGGGGCGCGGGCGGCCTACGAACGGGCCATCATGGCGGGTCCGGAGGCGCTGGCTCCGCTGTGGAACCTGGCGCTATTGCTGGAACACTCGGGGCAGTTGGAAGAGGCGGAACACTTCTATAAGCAGGTATTGGAGCGGGCGCCGAAGGAAGAAGAAGCGCGTTTCCGGATGGGGTATCTGCGCTTGCAACGGGAAGATTTCCGGGGCGCCGCGGAGGCGTTCGAAGGCTGCCTGAAGTATCGTCCAGCGTGGCCCGAAGCGCACGCGAACCTGGCGCTGGCGTATAGCGGCCTGGGCGAGAGAGACCACGCCGAACGCCTGTACGAGAAGATGCTGGATGCCGATCCGAAGTCGCTGGACGCGCTGCGCGGTCTGGCGGCGCTGACGATTCAGGCCAACGATTTCGAGACCGCGCTGGAGTTCCACGTACGCCTGATCGATCTGGGCGAGCGCTCTCCGGAAGTGCTCTACAACGCGGGATTGATGTACGAGAAAGCGGGCCAGGCCGATAAGGCAGTGCGGCTATACCGCGATGCGATCGCGCAGCAACCCGACATGGCCGAGGCGCTGCTCAACCTGGGCCGCATACTGGAAGCCAACGGCAAGACGGAAGAAGCGCGTTCCTGCTGGAGCAAGGCGCTGGAAGCGGAGCCCGCGCTGGCGCAAGGGTACTTCGGGCCGACGATCGACTAAAGCGTCGATTGTGGCGGGCTGAGAAGAAGGGTCGGAGCTTCGACGCGGATGGCAAGCTGAAGCCCAATGCCACTTGGTTTTTCTCCGGCTGTGAGCACTGCGCCGCCTGCGAGCCGGTGAGCTTCGGGCGGCTGAATGCGTGATTCCGCCCAACACTATTCCTCGCGCAAGGCCGAGGCCGGGTCGATTCGCGCGATCCGTAAAGTGGGCACCGCCGTAGCGATGAGGGTCACCACGGCGAGCCCCAGCACGACCGCCACGATGGTAGTTGCGTCGTAGACGCCAACACCATAGATCGCACTGCGCAGGACGCGAAGCGCCCCGATGCACAGCGCCAGGCCGAGGACGAGCCCGAAGGTTGCAGCCCGCACGCCCGAGCCGCCGACGTGAACCATTGCGGTTGACACAGTCGAACCGAGCGCGATGCGGATGCCGATCTCGCGGGTCCTCTGCGCCACCAGGTTGGCGACCAGCATGAAAATGCCGATTCCGCTTAGCAGCAGCGCCAGGGACGCCATGGCAGCGAGCAGCGCTACTTCGATCCGTTGGGTGGCAAGGGTGGAGGCGCGCAGGTCGTTCATCGAGTAGAAGCCGGAAAAGAGCAGGTTGGGGTCCGTGGCGGCCAGAGCGCGCTGCATGCGTCCGGTGAGGCCTTCCGACGACTCGGCGCGGACGATCCAACTCGGCTGAAAGAAGGTGTGCGCGAGGGAGAGAAAGGGCGCATCCGTGATTTGCGCCGCGGCAACATAGACGGCCTCCTCGCTGGTCAGGGGCGCGGAACCAGCATTCAATTGGCTGGCTGAAGACAGCGCGGTATCTCCTACGACTCCCACGATCCGCAGCCGATTGAGATGCCTTCCCAGCGGATTCTCGCCAGGATAGAACTTCCGCGCAAACGACCTGTTGATCACCACCACGGGCTCAGTACCCGGGCCGTCGGCGTCGCTGATGGAGCGGCCGGCGAGGATGGGAATGCGGAGCGTGTCGAAGTAGCCAGGGGTCACATAGATCTGGTTGGTGGTGGGTTCGCGGCCTGCCTGCTTGCCGTCGGTGAGCCTGACCGAGTTCAGCAGAGAGCGCTCATACGGCACCGTCAGTCCCACGGCGGCGTTGCGCACGCCGGGAATCTCGCGCATCGCAGCGAGGCTGCGGTCGAGCAGTTTCCGAAAAGCGGCCGGATCGTGATAGCGGACGTCGTCCAATGACGCCTTGGCGGCGATGACCCCGGCGGGATTGAATCCGGGCGGCATGGTTTCGAGGTGGATCAACGTGCGGATCAGAAGACCCGCCGCGGCCAACAGCACGACGGTCAGGGCCACCTCGCCGGCAATCAAACTCTGGCGAAGGCGGACGCTGCCGCCGGCAATGCCGCGGCCTCCCATGGCCGACCGCAAGTCTACGCGATTCGCGGTGAGAGCGGGAAGCATTCCGAACAGCACGCTGGCCATGAGCGAGACTCCGAGCGTGAATGCCAGCACCCGCAGGTCGAGCGGGAAGGAGGCGACGGGCAGAAAATGCGCGGGGAGGAGCGTCAGCAGCCCGCGCAGGGCCAGCGCGCCGACCAGGATGCCCGCGACTCCTCCCAGCAACGCCAGCAGCAGGCTTTCCGACCACAACTGCCGCAGGATCTGCCAGCGGGATGCGCCGAGCGCCAGCCGGGTGGCGATTTCCCGGCTTCGCCGGATCATGCGGACCAGCGTGAGGCCTGCGAGATTCGCGCAGGCAATCATTAGGATGAACCCGGCGGCCAGCATCAGCACCAGCGCCTGCGGCCGTAGTTTGGTGGTGACACCTTTTTGCAGCGGCACCAGGTAGTAGGTCAACTGCGCACCCGGGTTGCTCTGCTGGAAGCGCCGCACACGGGCACTTTGACGGAAGGCGCGATCGATTTCGGCGCCGGCCTGTGCCCAGTTGGCACCGTCGCGAAGCCGCATAATGGCTTCGAAGTTGGTGGCCTGCCCTTCCCCGGTGCGGTCCGGCTGCAGGGCCGTGTAGATGTCGGCGTTCATGGGAGTGACGGCACGCTCGGGCAGGACGCCGACGATGGTGTAAGGCTCACCCTTCAGCAGCGCGGACCGGCCGACGATGTTCGGGTCCGTCCCGAAGGTACTGCGCCAGACGGTATAGGTGAGGATGGCTACCTTGGGACCGTGAGGCCGATCCTCCTCATCGCTGAAATTCCGGCCCACAACCGGGCGCACCCGCAGAACGTCGAGGTAATGTCCCGAGATGCGGGCAGCCTGCAGATACTGAACATGGGATCCGGACTGCAGGTAGACGCCGTTGGTGCGCAGGCTCGATAACGCAGGCAGCAGGGATGGTACACGATCGCGCATCAACTCCCATTGTTCGCCATCGACATTCCTTCGAATGTCGGAGGATTCGGCCCCCGTGGTTCGCACAAACAGCGCCCCGATGCGCTCCGGTTGCGCATAGGGAAGGTCCTTGAGCAGGAGCGCGTCGACAATCGAAAAGATGGCGGTGTTGGCGCCGATGGAAAGTGCCAGGGTGACCGCCACCGTCAAGGCGAAGGCGGGGTCGCGTCTCAGTTGGCGGAGGGCAAACTTGAGGGATTGCATCATTGTGCCTGATACCAATACTGGAGTGGCTGGCCGAGGTTACCACGATCCGGAAAAAATTAACAACGCGAACCCACAAAGGTAAAGCCGGCCTCGACACCCACACCGGCGAGGGCAGCACCTTCACCGTCACCCTGAACAGGTAGGGCAAGCTTTAGCCGGCTTCAGCCTGCGGCGGGGCGTTCAAACGAGGGCTGGGCGGAGGCCTAAAAGGTTCTGCTACGCTCCCGTGATCAGGCGGGCGCCGCGGTTGTGCGTGAAGTAGTTGTATACCCACTCGACGAATACCAGCAGGCGATTGTCGAACTCCACCAGGTACATGAGGTGCACGAAGACCCAGGTGAACCAGGCGGGGAATCCCCAGATGTGCAGATTGCCGAATTCGGCAACGGCCTTGTTGCGGCCGACGGTGGCCAGATTGCCCTTGTTGAAGTAGTGGAAGGGCGCGGGCGCCGGACGGCCGGCCACGCGGCGGCGAATGAGCCGGGCGACGTAGCCGCCTTGCTGCATGGCCACCGGGGCCACGCCGGGCAGCGGCATGCCGCCCTGATGGGTGAAGCTCGCGAGGTCGCCGATGACGAAGATTTCGGGATGAGCGGGGAGGCTCAGATCCGGCTCCACGATGACACGTCCGGCGCGGTCGAGCCCGGCTCCGGCGCGGTCGGCGAGCACCTTGCCCAGGTGCGACGCACGCACGCCGGCGGCCCAGAGCACGGTGTGCGTGGCGATGCGCTCCTCGCGCCCGTTCAGGGTGAGGGTGACACCATCGGCATCGATCCCGGTGACGCGGGCGCTGGTGAGAGAGCGCACGCCGAGAGAGATCAACTGGCGCTCGGCCCTGGCGGATAGATCGGGCGGGAAGGTGGGTAGGACGCGCGGCTCGCCCTCGACCAGCAGGATGGCGGCATCGCGCGGGTCGATGTGGCGGAAGTCGTGGCGCAAGGTGTCGTTGGCGATTTCGCCCAGCGCGCCGGCCAACTCGACGCCGGTGGGTCCGCCGCCCACGATCACGAAGTTGAGCCAGGCGCGGCGTGCGGCGGGGTCCGGCTGGCGCTCGGCGCGCTCGAAAGCCAGCAGCAGGCGGCTGCGGATGGCAGTGGCGTTTTCGACGGTTTTGAGGCCCGGGGCGATGGCTTCCCACTGTTCGTTGCCGAAGTAGTGGTGAGTGGCTCCGGTGGCGACGATCAGGGTGTCGTAGGGGATGGCGCCATCGCGCAGGATGACGCGGCGGTTGGGCACGTCCAGGTCGACGGCTTCGCCGAGAAGCACTTCGGTGTTGCGATTGTTCTTGAGCACGACACGCAAAGGGGAGGCGATTTCGCCGGGCGAGAGTCCGCCGGTGGCCACCTGGTACAGCAGGGGCTGGAAGAGGTGAAAGTTGCGGCGATCGACCAGGGCGACCGATACGGCCGCGCGGGCGAGGGCCTTGGCGGCGTACAACCCGCCGAATCCGCCGCCGACGATGACCACGCGATGCGATGGAGCGGGGTTGGGCATCACTGATTTTTGGATGCTTTCGGGCGGCCCGGCGATGCTTTTGGGCGCGCGCGGCGCGATTGCAGCGCGATTCCGCTCAGTGTACCGGGCGCCCTGCAGGGAATTCCAGGGCGCGCTGAAAGGCTTTGAAGCCGCAGCCGTACCATATAATGGTCTTGGGCGTGACGTTGAGCGGGAATTTTCGTTCGCCGATGAACTGCCGGACTAACGCTCTAATCGGTTCGGAGTTCTCGCAAAGCACTGATTTACGGGCGCGTAGCTCAGGTGGATAGAGCATCAGCCTTCTAAGCTGAGGGTCGCTGGTTCGAGTCCAGCCGCGCCTACCATGTTTTCAATAGCTTACGAAGGCGAGGGCGGCCCAGGGCGAGGTTCTGGCGAGCTCAGAAGAGTACAGGAAGTATTATTCATCGTTTCGCAACAATCATTTTCAACGAAAACAACACCTTCTGAGCACCGCTGGCCCCTGATCCTCAGCTACTCAGGCTGAGATTCGCGCGAACATTCACAAACGGCGACGCGAGGCTTCACGCGCAGAAGGCCTTGGGGTTCAAGTCCCTTCGCGCCCGCCAGCCGTTTTCTCCGCCAACGGCGGCGCGGCGCCCGTGGCCGGGGCGCGCCGGCTTCCGTCTTTATTGGCGCAGGCGATCCCGGCTACGTGGCCGCCGTCCGAAGATCACTGAGGAGATTCGGCACCCGCGACAAGATGTCGGCCGCGCGGCGGAATGGCAAGTGATTCACGCCAAAAGCGTGGGACCTCTGCGAAAAGAATTGCGCCGGCTGCACCCAGACTCGGTGGCATAGAATCAGCGCTCGGGGGTCTTGGGCGCCAGGTTCAACTTCACTGTACCGGCGGTGCCCGTATCGATCCCGCGCAGATTGGCGGGCGTGGCGACGGGACCCCTGACGATATGGGGGACGATCGCGATCATCAGTTCCGAGCGGTTGCGGTCCACCGATTCTCCGGTAAACAGCCGGCGGAGCAGCGGGATGCCGGAGAGTCCGGGGATTCCGGTGGTGGACTTCGTCTCCTGCAGATTCACCAGTCCAGCCAGCAAGCTGACTTCCCCGGCGCGCATGCGGATGTCATGCACCACCTTGCGCTGCCCTATGATCGGTTCGTCGATGCCTCCCAGCGTGACGTGGCCGTTCACGCTGGAGATTTCCAGTTCCACGTGCATGGACACGTCGCCATTATCGTGCACCCGCGGAGTGATGTCCACATTGACGCCGACATCGATATAGGTGAACTGCGTGTTGACCAGCGCACTGACGGTGGCGGTGCCGGCGCCGGAGGAATAACTTCCGGTGGCGGTGGGTTGGCGATCGCCGATCTTGACCGTGGCCTTGATGCTATCGACAGCGCGCAGTTGGGGCGCCTGGAGGACACGCGTGCCGGCATCGCTCATCACGGCTTGGAGCAGGGCGCCGGGCAGCGAGATGGAGAAATCGGCGCTGGAGAGGTGCCCGAGCGAGGAGAGCGGGATGGTGGAGGCCGTCGTAGAGCTAGTAGTGCTGGTGGTCGTGGTGGAAGTGGTGGATGTCGATGTGGTGGTGGGGGTCTGGATTGAAGCGCGCGGTGAAAAACTCACCGGCACGTTGAGGCCGGCGGAGGCGAGCGCGGCGGTGATTTTCCGGCTGAACACCTGGCTGGCTTCGAGCACCAGAATGTCCACCACTACCTCGCTTCTGGGCTTATCGAGATCGGCAATCAGCGCGGCGGCAAGCGCGATCTTGTCGGCTTCGCCGCGGGCGATAATGGCGTACTGCGTTGTGTACTGCATCACCCGCTGGAGATCCGCCATGGAGCGCACGGCATTGATGATCTCCTGCATTTCCTGCGGGGTATTCACGTTGGAAAGATAGAAGACGCGAGTCACCTGCTCTTCGTAATCGCGGCGCTTGTTGGCGTTATCGTTGGTTACGAACACGGTATTCTGCGATAGCGCCTTCCAGAAGGACTTGCTGAGCAAGGCGAGGTGATCGAGCGCCTGCGTCGGGGTTACGCTGTCGAGAGTCAGCGAGAGATTCTTGCCGGGCTGGTATTCGGGATCGAAAAGAACGTTCATGCCGGCATATTTACCGACGGTTTCAAAGAGCACCTTGGCCGATTGATTAACCATGGTCAGCGTGATCGCGCCGTTAGTGCCCGCCTGGAGTTCGGGCACGGGCAGGATCCGGTCGCGCTCCTCCTCCTGCTCATGCTTCCTGCGTTCCAGCGGCGTGAGTCGATCGTTGCGCCGCATCATCTCCAGGGTGGCGGCAAGTTCCTGTGAGGCGGCGGCAAGCGCGGGGGCGAGAGCGTGGGCCCTGTCGAATTCGGCGAGCGCATCAGCAGCATGACCTTGCGCACGCGCCTGTTGGCCGAGAGAAATGTGCGCGTCAGCGGCCTCGAATACGGCCTTTTCGGCGGCCATCTGGTAGAGCATTTCAGCCGGGTCCTGGGCCAGTGCCAGGCGATAGGATGCGAGCGCGGCGTCCCATTGTTTGCGGGCCGCGTAGGCGCGGCCCTCGGCGAGATAGCGGTCCCCCTGTGCAGTGCGCCCGGCCAAAGGCGCGGTGGCGCCAAGCAGCAAACACGCAGTCGTGACGCAGATTGAGTTTCTCATATGGACACACACGTAGATAGAGGTCAGGAGCGCCGTGAGACGCCGCGCGGGCTTCGCGCGCCGGACGGCCGATGACCTGCCTAGCGCTTCCTGCTTCTACTGAGATGACGAGGCGCGCAAGGAATGCGCGCAGCACGCGCAAGGCATCTTTGCAAATCTTAATAGAGCAGGCACTGTCGGCATGTCGTGTCGAAGTTTGCCGACGCGCGGGTGGTCACACTACTTCACAATACTCTTGACACCTTCTCCACTTTCCAATGCGTCTACCGTTCCAGCGTGGACAAATGAAAAGACTACTCACCGGCGTATTACTGGCGCTGCCCAGCTTTGCGGGAGATCCGTGGAGAACTCTCCCACAATTGACTCAGCAGGACGCTACACGAATTCTGACCTCCTCTCCCTGGGCCAAGCCAGATGGCCGGATCAAGGCCATCGTCCGGTGGGACAGCGCGCGCCCTGTGCAACTTGCCATCCAGAGGTTGAATGGCAACCCTACAATCGCGGATCATGAATCCTCTTACGTGATCGCGGTCGTCGGACTTACGGTTCCGGAGCGTTCACCGAAGCCAGAGGCATACTTGAGAGCCACGGGTAGAAATCCGATCCCGTCGATTGAAACCAGGATACTGGATAACGCCATTTGTTTCTTCTTCCCTCGTACGGGACTACTCCAGCCGATCGGCTTTCGCTTTCCACTTGGCCCTAAACTCGGGAACGACGTCGAATTCGCTGCACGCATCGGTACGCTGGATGTGAAAAGAAAGTTTTCCTTGAACAGAATGACCTACCTCGGCAAACTGGAGATGTAACCAGCCATCGCCGATCAGTTGCCGAGAAGGCGCTCCCTCACGGTTGTGAGGGGAGCGGCTTTCCGTTAGATGTCATCTTGTCACTGCTTCACCGTAATGTATCCTCCCGAAGGAGATGGGGTTCCATTTATTGTCATCTGAACAGGCTGGTCGCCGTTTGGAATCGATATAGGTAAATGAATGTTGACCTGATACAAGCCGGCGGTGGATGGTGTCACGCCGGCGTATAACACATCGGTCTTCGCTAAAGTGGTTGTGCCGATGGTGACCTGTATGTCGCCGGCAATAGAACTCGCGGCGCTCGGGAGCTGGCCTGCCGCGAAACTCGGATTGGTGAGGCCAAGACCGGTGGCGTATAGAGTGAGTACATCGCCCGGCTTGGCGGGCGCAAAGGCGCCGCCGGCCAACAATCCGGGAGTTCCGACGAATACGCCGGTGCTGGCATTGACAGCGGCTATCGGGTTCTGGCCGGAGGTCGCCTGCACGAAATAGAAGAACTCCGGAGACGCGCTCCGTGCGGTTACAGTTTGGGGATCGCTTCGTTTTTCGTTCGCAGATCCGCAGCCGGTCACAACTTGTACGGAAACCGTTCCCGGTGTGAGCCCCTGCGGAGTTTGAAAGTTGACCTGGGCCGGTGTTACCGCCAGAATCGGGGCCTTGGTGGAGCCCACCAGTACGCATACGCCATTCAGTTCGGTGGAGATACTGCCATTGAGAAGGTTCCCGGCCCCAGCGACGCTCAGTATCCCAGCAGGTGCGAAACCGCTGCCAAAAGCAATCGCAAGCCCATTGGGTGACAGCGCATTCACCAGCGGCGTACTCAGCCCGGCGCCTACGATCCCAGCAGTCGCGATGGCCGGGTTCAGAATGCTGGCGGGTGCGAAGTCCGCTTTGACATTCTTAGGGCCGTTCATCACCACCGTGCACGAACCACTGCCAGCACAATCGCCTTCCCAGCCCGCGAAGACAAATCCCGATTGAGGTGTCGCGGCGAGTGTCACACTTGCGCCAGCGTTTTGCCACGTCGCCACGGAATTGACCTGACCGCCGGGATCCGAGGTGACTGTCAGCCCATACTGGAGTTGGAAGTTCAGCATAACCGACGCCCGTGCGGGCCCGCATGGGACGTCGAACTCCTGGGCCGCGGAGAGCAAATACTGCACCCCGGCGGCACCGGATTGAGGACTCGGTGCATCGATCCGGTGGTGAGTTCCCGGCAGCAGTGACGCCGCGAGCGGCGTATTCGCCACCTGCCCATCGAGCGACACCACCAAGCCGGCCGCATTTGCCGTGATGGTGTAGTCGACCGCCGGCCATAGCTGGCGGATTCTCAAGTTCGACGCGTCGGCGATGAACACGCTGCAACCGGAGGGGGCGGGAACAATGGCCGATGAGCCGTTGAGCGAATAGGCGGTAGCGGGGCTGCCGTCGCCGTTGTATCCGCTTGTGCCGTTGCCGGCAACCGTCGAAATGATTCCATCCGTGCCGACGCGCCGAATCCTGTTATTGCTCGCGTCGGAAATGTAGAGATTCCCATACTGGTCGACCTGGACCGCATTGGGTCCGCGGAGGGTGGCCGAGGTGGCCGGCCCGCCATCGCCGCTGAAGCCGGCACCGGAGCCGGCCACAGTGGCGATGGTGCCATCCGCGGCGAGCCGCCGGATCCGGAAGTTGCCGGAATCGGCGATCAGGAGACCTCCGGTGGGGTCCCAGGCGAGGCCCTGAGGGCCATTCAAATTCTGCTGCAGGGCGACGCCGTTTTCCGACGCCGGCGCGCCCGCGGTTCCAGTGCCGGCGACGGTCGATATGATTCCGCTGGTATTCACCTTGCGGATGACGTTGCCCGATTGCTCGCTGATGAAGAGGTTTCCAGAAGGATCCACGGCAACCGCCGAGGGAGCATTCAATTGGGCGGCGGTGGATGTCAACCCGTCACCCGTGGTAATCGCAGTTCCATTGCCGGCGACGGTGGTGATGTTCCCGTCGGTACCCACTTTCGCGACTCGATTGTTGCCAGAATCGGCAAAGTAGAGATTTCCCGATTGATCGAAGGCCAGACCTCGCGGGGTTTTCAGGTTGGCGCTGAGTGCGGAGCTTCCGTCACCCGCGTAGCCCGCCACGCCGTTGCCGGCCACGAGCGAAACTTCCTGGGTACTTAGATCCACCCGGCGGACACGATTGTTGTTGCTATCCGAAAAGTAAAGGTAATTTCCTTTCACCGCCAATCCCCGGGGATTGAAGGCGGCAAGGCCGTTGCCGGCGAAGGTGTTGATGATGCCGTCGGCCGCGGTGACGATGCGTACACGGTTGCTGTCGCCGTCGGCAATTAGCAGATTGTTATAGCGATCTGTGGCGATCCCCTGAACCTCGATGTTGGCAAAACGGGCCAGTCCTTCGTCGCCCGAAGCGCCGTAAGTACCTGTCCCGGCGAATGGGGCGATTTTGCCATTGGAAGTGATCTGGCGGATACGGTCGGGTTCGACGAAATACAGGGTGCCGGCCTGATCCATGGCCAAGCTGGCCGGCGAGGTTAAGGTGGCATTGGTCGCAATGGTGGGATCTCCCCCGCCGCCGAACGGCGAACCTGTTGTGGATGTGTCCACACCGGCATAAAGGGAGAGCGTTCCATCGGGTGTAAGCGCGCGGATCCAGTTGTTTCCGGTGTCGGCAATGTAGATTGTGCCGCCCTTATCTACCAGCACAGCCTGTGGCTTGTTGAGCAACGCCGCGAGCGCCTGTCCGCCATTTCCGGTCGTGCCTCCGCTTCTGCCGGTACCGGCGATGGTGTGGATTAAGCCGTCCGGCGTTACCTTGCGAATTACCATATTGCCGGTGTCGGCGATCAACAGATCGCCGCTGTTATCGAAGGCGATGCCGGCCGGAGTGGACAGGCTGGCATTAATGGCGGGGCCGCCGTCGCCGCTGAAGGCGTTCAGGCCGTTGCCGGCGAAGGTGGCGATGGCGCCATCCAGCCCGACACGGCGAATCCGGCCTGCCGTGGAGTCGACGATGTAGAGGGCTCCTGCCTGATCCAGAGCAAGGCCGACCGGTGTGGAGAGCGTCGCTGCAGTAGCCGGGCCTCCATCCCCGGTGGATCCGGAAATCCCGTTGCCGGCTACCGTCCAGACCGTTCCGGTGTTGTCGATCCGGACCACCTGGTGGGCGCCTTTCAGCGCCACGTACACGTTTCCGTTGGCGTCCGACACCACGGCTGACGGCATATACAGCGAGGCCGTGAGCGCCGGCAGGCCGTTCGGCGAGCCGCCCAGCAGAGTGCCCAGAATGGACTGGGTGCGCCCGTGTGAAGGGGCAAACGAAACGGTTAGAACGGCTGCCCAGAGTTTGAATCGCATGTTTCCTCTCATTCGCGCGCCCCTAGTAAGACCATCCCAGCGAAAGTTCGACCTGGTCCCGAGCGGACCGGTAAGTTATCCCCTGGAATGCGATCCCCTGCCAACGCACATATCGAACCTCGGGTGTGAATTTCATGCGCAGCGTATTGACGATACGATAGCCCAGCCCGGCAACGGCCGCCACTTGGCTGGTCCGGTTCGGCTGCGCCGGGATTTCGTTGTAATCCGTGGTGCCATCGGCGTAGGCATACTCGGTTCCGGTTCGAATCCCGCCCACGTGGCGCCATTCCACGCCGCCCAAAACATAAGTGTTACCCAGCCACCGGAAGCCGCAATAGCGAGCCACGACCGGCACTTCCCAATAGTTTGCCCGGGTGGTTTCTTTGATGGTGCTCGTCTTACGATCGTCGTTGCTCGAGTTGGGATCCTGCACGCCAGTGATGAATGCGGTGGTCTGTTGGTATTCCGCTTGATGGTAGTGAAGCTCCAGACCGAGCGAGACATGGTGCGACAGGCGATACTCCACCATCGGCGCGAGGCTGGCTTTAGGGGCAGGCGTGGAACCGGTGTAGGTGTAGGAGGCCACGGGTTTCGTTGTGGAGGTTTCCACGGTGGTCGTCGAGAACAGTGGATTGGCATAGTATTCGATCCGAAAGCCAAGCGACGGGCGCCGGATCTCGGGAGTCGGGTCATCCGCACCGAACAACAGGGGTGCCGGAAGAAGGCACACATAAACAACGGTCTTCAAGAAGTCATTGAGAATCATTGGTACCTACTT
>Ga0182030_10020631_pt1 | contig 12412 bp, 9 predicted proteins | sample 812S3MmetaG_FD_121299 | JGI IMG/M metagenome (GOLD analysis project Ga0182030, IMG submission 121299) | Permafrost microbial communities from Stordalen Mire, Sweden - 812S3M metaG (Illumina Assembly) | ecosystem: Environmental > Terrestrial > Soil > Wetlands > Permafrost | place: Sweden... | reverse complement strand
TTTCGGAGCCCTCGGCGTTTCGCCCCTCGCTCCAAGTGCTTCCGTTGGCTTTGCGGCTGATCTGGAATCCTCTGGATTTCCGGGCGCTGATGCAGTTCCTGACGCATCCAGTGGGTCCGCTGCCGCGCTATGTCCGCGCGCGTCTGGCCGAGAAAATGGCTTCGACGCCCGGCCTTGGTGGTAAGAGCTGGCGAGAGGCGCTGGCGGACATCAAGACCTACTACAAGGACCAGGGAGAGCAAGACCTCCAGCAAATCGCCCTCTGGTTGGAACACCCGCGATACCCCACCGCGGACCAAGCTCCGCTCAGCGCCCTCGTAGCGCGGGTGAGACTCCTGGCCGGATATTTTCAGGCGCGGCTGGTGAACGAAGACGAGATTCGGCGCGTGGGCGCCGTGGCGGGCTTCCGGCAGTGCCAGTCCGTGCAACGCGCGCTCGATTCCCTGATCGCTCAGGGTGAGTCGCGGATCGGTCCCGAAGCGCTCGATAAGCTGATCAAGCAGGCCACGGCGGTCGGTAGCGAGAACACGCTTATGAAGGCGCAGGCGGGTGCGGGGGGACGCATCCGCGATCCGGGCGCGGCCATTGAGGCCTTTGATGAGGTGCTTTGGTGGTCCATGGGCGCGGTGCCTCTGGTCTCGGCCTATCCCTGGTCAAGAAGCGAACGGGCCGGCCTGGCGACGGCCGGCGTCGCACTTCCGGACACCGGTCAGTTGCTTGAGCGGCAGGCCCGCAATTGGTATCGACCGCTCTTGAACGCCCACAAGCACCTGACCTTGATGTTGCCGGCAGAAGGGGAGGAGCACCACCCGCTGTGGCTGACACTGGCCTCGCTATTGGATCAACCGCCCATCGAGACCGTCGAGTCCGTACTGCAGTCGGGTGACACCCGGCCCGGCGTCACAGCCATCGCTCACCGCCCGTTGCCGCCTCGCCGGCGCTGGTGGCAGGTCCCGGCCGGGTCCATTCGAGGTTGGCAGCAGTACAAGGCCTCCTATTCAAGCCTGCAGAACTTCATCTATAACCCGTACCAGTGGGCCCTGACCTACCCAGCCCAGCTCCGCGCCTCAGCGCTCCTGACGCTGCCGAGCGATTCAAGGCTTTACGGCAGCCTGGCCCATCGGGCCATTGAGCGCCTCTACCGGCAACCAGACGCCCTCACCTGGTCGGTGGAGCAAGCACGAGCCTGGTTTGAACGGACGCTTCCCGAGATTCTCCTCGAGGAAGGCGCAGTGCTGTTCATGCCGGGCCGGTCGGCCGATCGAGAAATCCTCAGGCAACGCGTCCGGCACTCCCTGGGGGAGCTGCATCGGCAGCTTCGGGCGGCCGGTGCAACACGGGTCGAGCCCGAGAAAGAACTCGAGGCGGACACGCCGCTGGGCAAACTGGGGGGCAGTAGTGACCTTTTAGTCACTTTGCCGGCCGATCGCCAGGCGGTCATCGATATGAAGTGGCGGGGCCGGAGTTGGTTTACCGATCAGATCAAGGCCCAAGCGCATATTCAGCTGGCCATCTACGCACGCATGGTTGAGCGCAATACCTCAAGGTGGCCCGCCGTGGCCTACTTCATTTTGCAGGATGCGCACTTACTCCCGACGCAGGACGGAGTGTTCCCGGGAGCCACCCCAGTGGTGGTAGCCGGATCCTCCACCGCGCTGGTGTGGCAGAAGCTCGAAACCACGTGGGGATGGCGTCGCGAGCAGATTGAAGCCGGTCACCTGGAACTCGTCATGGAGGACGTGGAGCCCACTCCCGAGTCGACGCCACCGGCGTTAGGTCTTGCCATCGAGCCACAGGGCGATCGTTTCAACGCCTATGTGTACCTTGCGGGCTGGGCGGCCGACGCATGAGCGCTGCGATCCGATTCATCAGTGCGGGGGCCGGCAGCGGCAAGACCTACCGGCTCACTGAGTTGCTCCGGGAAATGCTCTCCGCGGGTGTCATTCATCCTGCCGGCGTCATTGCGACAACCTTCACCAAGAAGGCGGCGGCTGAGCTTCGGGAACGCGTACGGGCAGACCTGTCGAGTACGGGACACCATGACTTGGCCACCGCCATGGGCCAGGCCCGGATCGGGACGGTGAACAGTGTCTGCGGGGCACTCCTCGCGCGCTTCGCCTTTGAAGCCGGTCTGCCTCCGGAACAGCGGGTCCTGGATGAGGAGCCGGCTAAACAGATCCTGAAAGAGGCCATTGATCTCGTCACGGAAGGCCGACCGCTGACTGACTTTCTGACCGTCGCACGCCGATTGGGGCTCGCCGATAGTGTGCGTGAGCAGGAGATTCCCTGGCAAAAGGCCTTCCGGGACATCGTCGATTCGGCGCGTGCCAATGGCATCAGCCCGGAGCTATTGCGGACCCTCGGGAGGGAAAACGCCGACCGATTGCTCGGCTTTTTTCCAAAAGCTTCCGGCACTGACTTGGATGCCTCGCTGCGCCAGACGATCGAAACCGCCCTCCCACCGCTCCGGGCGGCACTGGGAGTGCCCAAGCCCATCAAACTGACTGCGAAGTACATTGAGTTACTCGACAGTGTTCTGCGCGAGCTTCAGTCGGGGGATCTCGCCTGGTCACAGTGGCCCAAGATCGCCAAGGAGGCCCCTGAGAAAGGACTTCTGGGTGTGGCTCAGCCGGTTGCCAATACGGCAGCGTTACACGCCACCCACCCGCGTCTGCAAGCGGATGTTCGGCAATACCTGGAAATGATCTTTGCCTTGGCCGCCGATACCTTAGCCGCCTATGCCGAGCGCAAACGCCAACTCGGCGCCGTGGACTTCGCAGACCAGGAAAGCTCACTACTCGCCATTTTGGACGACCCGCAGGTTCGCGAGACACTGCAGGGTGAGCTGGACCTCTTGATGGTGGATGAGTTTCAGGACACGAGCCCGATTCAGCTTGCGCTGTTCTTGAAGTTGGCCCGTCTCGCGAAGCATGTCGTGTGGGTGGGAGACATCAAACAGGCCATCTACGGTTTTCGGGGCGGCGACACCGCGCTGATGCGGGCAGTGGTCGACTCGCTCCCTGCACTGGGCGGCGCCAAAGAAACGCTGTCCAAATCCTATCGTTCCCGTCCAATGCTGGTTCGCTGGATCAACGACCTGTTCAGTCAGGCCTTCCCCGGGTTGGCTCCCGAGGATGTGAGGCTTGATCCTGTCCGTCAGGAAGTCACGACTCTCGCGGCGGTGGAGGACTGGTGGCTCGACGGACACGCCTCCGATCAGCACCAGGCAATCGCCAGCGGCATCGCGAGCCTCATCAACGAGCGCTTTCAGGTCGTGGATCGAAAGACCAATCGACTCAGAAATATCCAGCTTAAAGACATTGGCGTGTTGGCACGATCGAACAGCAACGTGAAGTCGATTGCTGCGGCCCTGCGCAGTCGTCAGATTCCCTCGTCCACGGCACAGCCCGGCCTACTGTCTCAGCCGGAAGTCGTACTTGCCCTGGCCTGCATCCGACGCCTTAATGATGAGCGAGACTCCATTGCAACCGCCGAAATCGTCTCACTTTCACGATGCGAAGATCCGGATCGTTGGCTGAGTGACCGGCTGGACTGGGTGAACAGCGGGCGTGAGGTGTCCGCGTGGCGTGACAACACGGATGCAGGGGTGGCACCGATCTTTTCGGCTCTCCAAGCCCTGCGTATCCAGCGACCCGTGCTCTCGCCACGCGAGGCGGTCGAGCTAGTGATGGTGCGCTGCGGACTGACCCGTCTGGTGCTGCAGTGGCAGATCTCCGCCGAACGCGGCCAAGCCCGATTGGCCAATCTCGACCGGCTGCTGGGCTATGCAACCGAATATGAAGACGACTGCCGGACAAGCCGCGACGCAGCAACGCTGTCGGGATTTCTGCTTTGGATGTACGAGCTGGGAAACGCCGCTTTGGACGAGCTGCCACAGGGTCACGGCGATGCCGTGCAGATCATGACCCACCAGGCTGCAAAGGGCCTGGAATGGCCCGTCGTCGTGCTGGCAGACCTCTCCGGCAAGGTGTACGAATCCACCTGGGACAGTGTACGCGCGCAGTCCCGATCGGCATTGAATGCCGAAGATCCGCTTCGTGACCGCTTTGTGCGCTATTGGCCATGGCCCTATGGCCAACAGCAGAAGGTGCCCATTGCCGACGAAGTCGAACGCTCCGCCGTCGGGCAGGGACTCAGAGCCGCTGCCGTTGAGGAACACCAGCGCCTCCTGTACGTGAGCCTCACCCGCGCAAGAGACCTCATCGTACTGGCCCGCCCCACGAAGGGACTGGACGGGGAGTGGATGGGCACGATCGGGCTTGCCCAGCGACTGCCGTCCGGGGATGCGCAATCCATCGCGTTGACCGATGGCACACAGGTGCCATTCCGGCGCCGCACACTCAACGCGATGACCGCCAACCTGCCGGCCGCAGCAACCCAAGGCAAGGTTTGGTGGTTCGCAGGATCCACGTCCAATACCCCAAGGATGCCGCTGTTCGTGAGTCCCTCTGCGGCGGGCGAAATTCGCGCCGCCGTCGGCGAGGTGGTGGACATTGGATCGCGCGTCGATACGAGTGCCGTCGAAGACCGCTCCATATTGGGGGAGGCCATTCACGCCTGCATCGCGGCGGACATCGTGGCCTCCGGAACTGGACTCACTGAGCTCGAGGTGCGACGAGTCCTGGAGCACTATGGAATAGCGGAGACCGTCTCGCCGCAGCAGGTCGCCCATCAGCTCAAGGCCATCCGTGACTGGTTGAAGGTTCAATGGCCCGGAGCCATGCCTTGGGCGGAGGTGCCCGTATCGCGGTCGCTCGCCAACGGCCAACGTGTGGTGGGTCGGATAGACCTGCTGTTGCGCACGGCCGACGGCTGGGTGCTGTTGGATCACAAATCGACTTCGCAAAGCCGCCTGCAGGCCGCAGAACTGGCGACTCAACATGGTGGACAGCTCGCCGCGTACCGAGAGGCCATCGAGGCAGTTACCCACCTTCCGGTGCAGGAGACCTGGCTGGTCTTGCCGGTGGCGGGTGCCGGCATTCGCGTCATCATCGAGGACCCGGCTTCCAATCAAAAACCGCCGACTCCTGCATCGATCTCGCGGGAGATCAACACATGACGATCTGTGTCGATGACGCAGTCGCCTGTCTTACCAAACACCCGGATTATCGGGTCCTCAAACGACTTGACCCGGAGGCGGGCGGGGGTCCTGCGTTGACTCACGGAACGGTGCGTCGTGCAGCGATCATCGACACCGAAACCACGGGCATGGATCCCAAAGTGGATCAAATCATCGAAATCGGGATAGTCGTATTCGAATACGTCGCCGAGACGGGCGAGATCGGGCCCGTTGTCGGGCATTTGAGTGCGCTGGAGGATCCCGGACGACCCATCCCGGCCGAGGCGATCGCCATTCACCACATAACCGACGAGATGGTGAAGGGAACGCGCTTCGATGATACGGTGCTCGCGAATTTGCTCCACGGCGTAGGTCTTGTGATCGCGCACAACGCCAAATTCGACCGACCCTTTCTGGAGGCGAGATTGCCGCTCTTTACGAAAATCTCCTGGGCCTGCTCAATCAGCGATGTAGGGTGGCGAGAGTGGGGCTATGCGAGTTCGGCGCTGGAGTTTCTCGCGTACCGGACCGGTTTTTTCTACGATGGCCACCGCGCGGAAGTCGACTGTCGCGCGCTGCTGGCAGTCCTGGCGCGACCTCTTGGCAATGGGTCGGGTGCGCCGGCGTTCAAGACGCTGCTTGATCATGCACGGGAAAAGACGTTCAAGCTCTTTGCATTGAATTCGCCGTTTGAGAGCAAAGACTTGCTAAAGGGACGAGGATATCGATGGGAGGCGGATGCTAAAGTCTGGGCGCTTGAGTTGAGACCCTCGGATCTGGATGTGGAGCTGGCCTACATAAAAGAGAACGTTTATGGCGGGGCGACCGCCGAAGTTGAGTTGGAAACTCAGGATGCACGGGTGCGCTATTCCGACCGGAAAGGCAAAAGCGAACTGATATCACTTTAAACGCACTGCGCTATACCGGCCATGAAACTTGACGTCATCGGTGATATCCACGGGCACTACGAGAAACTCGTTGGACTCCTGACCCAAATGGGATATCGGGTCGTCAGTAATGCCTGGCGCCACCCCGGGCGTACCGCGATTTTCGTCGGGGACCTGATTGATCGCGGGCCTAAGCAGGTTGCGGTCGTTGACCTGGTCCGCGCCATGGTGGAGGCCGGAGCTGCCCAGTGCATCCTGGGGAACCACGAATTCAACGCCATTGCCTGGGCCACCGAGGATTTGGATGCCCCCGGGGAATTCTTGCGGCCGCGCACGAAACCGGGGAATAGGGAGCAGCACGCGGCGTTTCTTGCGGAGGTGGAGGGAAAGCCGAAACACGATGAGATCATCGATTGGTTCAAGACGCTGCCGCTATGGCTGGATTTCGGAGGCTTACGGGTCGTCCATGCGTGCTGGCACGAGCAATCGATGGAATGTTTAAGGCCAATTCTCGGGCGTCATCACACGTTGACTGCGGAGGCGCTTCGCCGCGGAACCCGCAACAATAACCCCATCTTCGAGGCGATCGAAGTACTCTGTAAGGGCCCGGAGCTGCGCCTTCCGGACGGATTGTCGTTCAAAGATTCGGAAGGAAAGGATCGGCACGATGTACGGGTGCGGTGGTGGGAACTCGGTGCTCGGACTTTCCGCGACGCCGCGATCGTACCTCCGGGCCATGCACATCGGATCCCGGACGCGCCGCTGCCCGCGGAATGGACCGGGCACCCGTACTCGGGTCCCCCGGTGTTGTTCGGGCATTATTGGTTTGCGGGTCCCCCGGAGGTGATCCCGGGAGGACGCTTTGCCTGCCTCGACTACAGCGTCGCCCACGCGGGACCATTGGTGGCCTATCGCTGGGATGGGGAAAAGGAGTTGTCAACCACGAAGATGGTGTCGGTCTAATGGTCGGACACCATTTCGGAGAGTGCGGGTGACTCCGGTCGTAGAGGGCGGGATGGCGGAGGCTCAATGAGCGTTCCAGTAAAGCGTCTCATGCAGATTGGCGCTGAAGGCGGATCGCTATCGGTCTATTGGCCCCAACGGAAGATACGGCAAATTTTAGGACTTTCGGTTAGCAGACTCTCATAAAATGAGAGTGTTACGATCGATAATCAGAGCACAAATTCGATCTGATTTTAACGACAGGCACCCAATACATTCAATGGCTTACGCTGAGCTCGTGCGTTCAAAGTCCTATTTTCGGTCGTTCCTTCCCTTGGGGCCTACAGGTAGAGGCGCATGTCCACAGATACTGATATTCGCTTGAGAAGCAAGCTAGACGCAAATCAGCGTGACCGGGAACAGATGTGTCGGTCGGTTCTAGCTCTCGATCCCCACTACTCCGAAGTGAGGCCTCGGCATCCGCTGGGTGGCCCTGATGGAGCCCGTGACATTGAGGCGACGTTTGATGGTCGCAGCGAAGCCTATGCAGCCGTCGGCTTCATAAACAGCGCAAACGACTCCGATGAACAAAAACGAAAGATTCGAGCCAAGTACTCGAGTGACCTCAACGCGGCTCTGGCTGCCAAACCCGATTTAAAGGTTTTTGCATTCCTCACCAACCTGCATCTGACCGCCGGCGAGAAATCAGAAATAAAGGAGGAGGCGATGAGTGTCGGTATAGAACACTGCGACGTTCTCGATCGCGAGCGCTTGCGGATCGAACTGGACTCTCCCGCGGGTTTTTTTATCCGCTTTCAATACCTTGGCATCCCGTTGTCAGAGTCAGAACAGGCAAGCTTCCTGGCCCACTACGGCGATCGGATTCAACAGGTTGTATCAACAGGATTTGAGCGGGTTGAGAAAACGCTCGACCGAGTCCTGTTCCTACAGGAAGCCGCCGGTGTACTTGACGCAATATATGTGCGATTTCACCTGACGAGTAGCTTCCCGGCCTCGGAGATCGGGCACTTCCGTGCCTTCATGGGCATTGCCTTACGCGCCATGAAACACAACATCGTCTCGATATGGTTCGGGTCCGCAGACAAGCAAATGCGTTTCAGAAGGGATGCGCCGGGCGGCGAGTTGGAACGGCCAGGAATTGGAGAGGGAATCGGAAGCGGAGCTTGGGAAAGGCAGATCCAGATGCCGAAGGATGGCGGCATCGAAGATCCGACGGATTCCGGGGAATCGGCTCCATCTGGGAATGGAGCCGATGAGGCCAAGAAATTGGTGCAGGTAGGTGGGGGAAGCTCTGTTGGAGTGGATCCGGTTCGGGGAATCGTTATCAGCTACGGACACGACGATCCGCTTCTCAGACTCCGGCCAAGACTTGAACTTCGAGATCTGGACGAGTGCATGTTCGTCTGTGCGATGAACAAGTCCCTGGCAGAGAAAATTCAGTCGATCGAAGTCTTCGCCAATGGCTACAAGCTTGCACACATCGGCCCAGACGACTTCAAGGTCGATTACGAGCCATATAAACCTAGCATTCCTGCTAAGTTCTCAGCCGAGGAACTTCATGACCCGTGGGTTCGGATCAGGCCTTCGGTCGTTTCGTCCGCGTTCCATCTCCATTTTAATGAGACGACGCCGAGAAGAATGTTTGGGCACGAGAAAATAATTGATCCAAAAGCCCATGAGTCCGGGGCAGATAGGGTAGCGAAATCGGACTGAATGCCCTGACTGCTTTTCGCCCTGCCCATCAAAAGGGTGACATCGGGGGCTAGTCACCCGGCGACCGGTCTGTCTTCATTTCTACCACTGGAAGACCGGAAAGGTAGTCATTGGTCCTGGTGTGTCTGGAAAGATCGTCGCGTCCGTGCTCATGAACCCAACCAGCGCAAACGATTCTCTGAACATTGCCATGAACACACCTACCGAGTTCCCTTCTGCAATTCCAACTCGGTAAAAGAACTGGTCCGTCAAATTGGTTTTGCCCCGCGCCAGCGTAGGGAGCGTGGGCATCACATTCGCAAGCTCCCTGGGTATCGCGTCAGTCTCAACCTGAAGGCTCGAGTACCAACGGATCGCAACCCCTCCCTGGGCGCTGAGGTGTACAGGGTTCCGAGGTAATTGGATGGCATACTGAGCGCTGACGCGACAGATACCCGATACGAACGTGCGCGTTACGATGACTGCCCATTGGTCCGTCGGGAATGGAGAGACACATGTTTTATCGAATGGCACGCGAAGATGTAGACATGGTACTCAACTTCGCCGCCTTTTCGGCAGCTCTGAAGGCGGGAGTCCCGGGCGCAGAATGGGATCCACGCGACGAACTGCGCGAAAAGATCGCTGCACGGGACGATGTTCTTGCCGAGACGCTTACTTCCTTCATTGACGCCTATGAAGAGTGGTTTAAGTTCAACGACGACGTCATCGAAAATGGCAGCGCGGGAAACCTGACGTCTGAGCAAACCTCCGACCACGTGAAATTGGTCGGCGCCGTGGCAAGCACGCGGGCGGCTTTGCTTGCGGCAATTCGCAAATAGCGATCCTGCGATTAGTGACCTACCTACTGCGCCAACTTAATCCACAGCTGAATCATCGTCGCCGCGCCCGCCGGATTGAACGCGATCCACGCGGCATCGGCCCGATTCGGTGACGGCGTGCCCGCCTTCTCGGCCGCGACCCGCTGTTCCCGCTCATCGCCCAGGACGGCCCGCGGATTGCATCCCGCCAGGAATCGATTTGGATCGATTGGTGTCGAAGTGGTGCACGATGTCCCGACCAAATGTAGTTCTCAGCCCGAGTTCGGTCGCTTCGTCGATGCGCACTTCCTTATCAGACACGTCACTGAGTATCCAGATCACGTCGCGAGACGGCAGCTCGCGGCCGAGTGCGTCGAGATGGATTACTCGTGGCGCTAGCTGGATGCGTGACCCAATGAGCTTTTTCAGTTGTTCGAGATTCATGACTAAGCCATCCTGATTTCAGTGGAACCAGTGCATCAGCCATCGAATTCCTTCCTCCATCCAGAGATTCGGCGAACCGGCGAACGCCACCGCAATCGCTGCCGAGGCGTACCACCGTGCTCGCACGTTCAACGCCAATCGGCGTTCCTTGTCGTCTTTAAACCCGCAATAGGGGTTGTTTTGTCCAGTCAGTCGCATCGCTCGGCTCCAAAGCTCTCGGCCGTCATCGACAGCCATTCCTGGTTTCTCCAGGGCCGTCTAAAACATACTCTCTGCATTCGCGGCGCTTTTGCGGCCTCGAATGCATGTTTTATGGCGATATCTTTCGGAAGTATCCGCGCATTGCGGCGCACGCTCGCTCTACGGCTTCGTTGTCGATCCTCTGTATGCCGTCGTGCAAGATCAGGTCGCCAATGATTCGCATGGCACGCCGAACGTCTCGGGTGGCCCTCCGATGACGGAAACCGTCAACGAATACCGTGAACAGCCCGCGCAGCAGGTCTTGGATTTGGTGTGCCTTCCGCGATGCGGTGGCAGCTTCACGGGGCGAAGTGATATCGGGCTTTGCGTCTGTCAAGTCCCGCGCGCATTCACGTAGAGCTGCGGACAGTGTGCGCTGTTTGATAGTTGGATGAGCGCGCAGCAGCTTCCACCTCATGATTATGCGGTCGCGGACGATCCACGCAATTGGCGAGTCTTTTGTGTCGAGCGCATCAAGGGTGTTAGCTAACTCGTTTGCGAGCTTCGCGGCTTTGCGCAGCTTGTCATTTAGCTTGCGTGCCCCTTCGCGGCTCTGTAGTGGTGAGTGTTCGGCGAGCCGCACGATAGCCGGCAGCGCAATGGTACCCCACCAGCCGCGGTCCAGCTGGGTGCGCTCAGTCGCGTTGATGCCGTATACTTCTTTTGGCAGGCGCAGCGCGAGCTTCTCAATCAGCGCCCGTCGCCTCCCCCGCGCGGTCTTGTGCTGTTGGCCGAGGTACTTGCGCGCGCCGTCCGGAACGTAAGCCGGAAATTGCAATGGCGCCGTGGGCCTCCTCATGTCGACTCTTCAGAGATATAATTGTGTGCCTGCAGAGATTCGCACTGCGCTCGAGCGATTCCATCATATCCGGGAAACCCGGATGCCGCGGAGATCCCGTACTTGCCGCAAGTTAGGAGTAGCTCCGGAGCTAACGAGTGAGGAAGGGTAATCTTGTGCAGCATTGGCTCGCCATCGGTCGGAAGTCGCGATTCAAGGGAGACATCCGGCGTGAACTCCTCGCCACGCATTCCGAAGTTTGATACCAGAATGAACGATCCCTGTTGAACCGATATGTTTGGTGATGTGCTTCCCGGTACTCGCACTTTCTTTATTAGCATCGTCGGATGGATGCGGGTTTGCTTCAACGCAGAGATTGCGAGCTTTCCAAGCCCGCCCACATGCCGACCAACAATGGTCGTTGCCGCTGCGTGGTAGCAAACGACCAGAGGGTTATCCGACCAATCGAGTAGCCGAGTTGGAAGCCCATGATGCTGGGCAAGCGCCATCAAAGGTAATACGCGATCCTGCGGCCAGTCGCGGTTATCTATCGCATGAAGATGCGCCTGATTTGAGAGCTCGAAGTATTTGCGAAAATCCATCGAGTCGCCCGGAACAACAAGTCCCGCGGAGTCGCAGTACACTAGGAATCCATGGAGGAGCATGTACTCGAAGATCCATTGCCCAGGATGATCCTTCTGGACCGCCATCATGCCGCGCTTGTAGCGTTCGATGACGTCGGATCTGAATACCCGTGGGACCAAGGGCCATGTGCTGTCACGTTGTCCCCTGAAGATGAACTTGTGTCCGGGAGTGTGCGCGAATCGGCCGTCGTGCGGGGAGAGAACCTTCAAGAGTTCGTTGACCGAACTACAGTCGATTTCGGGGACTGTGGGGACGGGCATCTGTGAATTCATGTTTGATCGTATAGGATCATTGGTAAGATTCGTGCGTAAACCTGCCACAGCGAGATCCCTATTTTTCAGATCAAGAACTTGCGTTGGGGTGGCGTACTCCTTCGCACGAGTATCCCTGCTCACGTCGCATCAAGCAATTCAATGATTTACGCGCACTGACCGGCACTATGGCAGGTTTACGCGCGAATCTTACTGACAGGCCAAATCTGCAGCGGATACGCGATGACGTAAACAAATTGAGCGCACACCTGGAGATCAACGGAGAGAACGGTCTGGAAGAGGAGTACCAGAAGGCGCAGCGCGACGCTTTCGTGGCACAGGACGCCGTGGCACGGTTCAAGCGCCGCGCGCATGCAGCCGCGCTTCTATATGAGACCCTAAAGGAATGCCGGGAGGATGCGCAGCGATCCTACGTCGCGCCGCTCAAGAGTGAAATCGAACGCTTGGGTAAGGTCATCTTCGGGGAGAACTTCCGCGTGGTAATCGGCGAGGATCTCAGTGTGGAGGGGCGCGTCATGAATGGCACCACGATCCCCTACACAAGCTTGTCCTCCGGCGCCAAAGAACAGATCGGGATCCTGCAGCGTCTGGCA
>Ga0182030_10020629_pt1 | contig 12413 bp, 10 predicted proteins | sample 812S3MmetaG_FD_121299 | JGI IMG/M metagenome (GOLD analysis project Ga0182030, IMG submission 121299) | Permafrost microbial communities from Stordalen Mire, Sweden - 812S3M metaG (Illumina Assembly) | ecosystem: Environmental > Terrestrial > Soil > Wetlands > Permafrost | place: Sweden... | reverse complement strand
CGAGAGCGGGCGGCGACGGATCCTGCCGCCGATGATTTTCGGGCTCGGCGTGCTCGCGCACCTGCTGCGCCACGGCCGGCGCTACGAGGTGGTGCACACCGCCTCCTTCCCATACTTCTCGCTGCTGGCGGCGGGCCTCACGAGGCCACTGGCGAGGTTCGCGCTGATCGTGGACTGGCACGAGGTGTGGAGCCGGGACTACTGGCGCGAGTACCTGGGCGCGGCGGGGGGCGCGGCCGGCTACGCGGTCCAGGTCCTGTGCGCGCGGCTGCCACAGCGCGCCTTCTGCTTTTCGCGGCTGCACGCCGGACGGCTGCGCGCGGAGGGCCTGCGGGGCGAGGTGACGGTGCTCGAGGGGGAGTACTCGGGGTCGCTCGAGGCTCCCACCGCCAGGCCGGCCGAGCCGCTGGTCGTCTTCGCGGGGCGGATGATCCCCGAGAAGCGGGCACCGGCGGGCGTGGCGGGCGTCGCCCGCGCCGCACAGAGCATCCGGGGGCTGCGGGGCATCTTCTTCGGCGACGGACCGGAGCGCGACGCCGTCGTTGGGCAGATCGCGCGGCTGCATGCGCAGGAGTTCATCCAGGCGCCCGGCTTCGTGAGCAACGCGGACGTCGACGCGGCGATGCGGCGGGCGCTGTGCCTGCTCCTGCCGTCCAGCCGCGAGGGATACGGAATGGTGGTAATCGAGGCCGCCGCACGCGGGACGCCGAGCATCGTGGTGGCCGGCGAGGACAACGCCGCCACGGAGCTGATCGACGAGGGTGTCAACGGCTTCGTGGCCGCGAGCGTCGACCCCGACGCGATCGCCGACGCGATCGCGAGGGTCAGCGACGCGGGCATGGCTCTGCGCGAGAGCACCGCGTCCTGGTTCGCGCAGAACGCGGAGCGCCTCTCACTCGAGAGCTCGCTGAAGGTCGTGCTGTCCGCCTATCAAGCGCCGAGCGCCCGCTCGTAGCTCTCGAGCGTCAGCTGCGCCGTTCGCTCCCAGGTGTAGCGACGGACGCGCTGGACTCCTGCGGCGCGCAGTCGCCCGGCCTCATCGCGGTCGCTGAGCAGGCGCGTGATCGAGGCGGCGATCGCCGCCTCGTCGGATGGGTCGAAGAGAAGGGCCGCGTCCCCCACGACCTCCGGCAGGCACGACGCGTTCGAGCACGCGACGGGGACGCCCCGCGCCATCGCCTCGAGCACCGGCAGCCCGAAGCCCTCATAGAGCGACGGGTAGACGAATGCCTCCGCGAGCTCCCAGAGCCCCTCGACCGCCTCAGCGGAGATCCATCCGAGGAAGCGCACGTCATCGGAGAGGCCTTCGCGTGCGGCCTGATCGCGCAGCTCGGCCTCGTACCAGGTGGGGTATCCCGGCAGCACCAGCAGCGGACGCTGGTCCGCCGGGATCCTCGCGAGCGCTCCGATCAGCGCACCGAGGTTCTTATGCGGTCGCTTGGCCGACAGGCTCAACACGATCCGCCGCGAACCCAGATCGAATGTCGCGCGTGTCGCTGCCTGCCCGGTCGGGCTGACCCGGCGCACCGCCCCGAGGCCCAGGGGCACCACGTCGATCCGGCTCGGGTCGACATGCAGCAGCCGGATGAGGTCCTGCCGCCCGTACTCGGAGTCCGCGATCACCCGGTCCGCGCGGCGTGCCGCGAGCGGCACCAACACCCTCATCCCTCTGCTCCTGAGCCCCGGATGGGCGTCCGGGAAGCGGGCGTAGATGAGGTCGTGGACCGTCACCACGCGACGGAACGGGCCCCATGCGGGCGCGGTGCTCGCGAGGCTGTGAAGGAGGTCGACGCCTTCACGCGAGGCGCCGCGCACCAGCACGCTCTGCTCGCCGAGGACCCATTGCACGCGGCTGCGGGCGTTCACCGGCAGCGTAACCGCGGGCAGAAGACTCCCCCACGGGCCGGCGCCGGCGGCGGCCGCCTCCCGATTGATGAACGCCGTGAAGCGCATTCCGGCCGGCGCCTGCGAGAGCAGCGCGGGGATGAGCTCACGTGCAGCGACCTCCATCCCGCCCGTCTCCCCAGGGACCAGGAAGACCAGGTTCAGGCCGATGTGCGGCCCGGCAGCGCTCACCGCGCCTCCCGAAGGAGCACCTGCTCGTAGACCTCGTGGGTGGCGCGGGCCGCGCGATCCCAGGTGAACTCGCCGGCGCGGCCCGGGCCGAGCTCGCGGGCGCTCGTGTCCGCGAGCGCCTCGCTGATCGCCCGCGCCGCATCGCCGGGGTCCAGCGGGTCGAAGTAGTGCGGCAGGTCGCCGCCGACCTCTCGCAGCACCGGGATGTCCGATGCGGCCACCGGGAGGCCGTGTGCGAGCGCCTCTATCACGGGTATGCCGAAACCCTCCCCCAGCGTTGAGAAGGCCGCGCACCCCGCGACGGACCAGAGCCCCTCGAGGACCTCGTCGGGCACGTAGCCGACGAAGCGCACCCGGTCCTGCAGCCCCAGCTCGGCCGCGAGGTCGCGTAGCTCGAGATCGTAGGGCTCTGCATGACCGGCGAGCACGAGCACCGTGTCGCGGGGGATCAGGGCCAGCGCGCGAATCAGCGTCGCCTGGTTCTTGTGCGGTCGCTTTGCGGCCACGCAGAGGACCACGCGCCGGTCGCCCAGGGAGAAGCGCTCGCGGATCTCGCGCGGCGCGGTCGGCGCCGCACGCTGCGTGTGCTCGTGGCCGTGGTGGATCACGGTGAAGCGTCCCGGGTCGACGCCTAGCACCGAACAGATCTCATCGCGCGCGGCCGCGGTGCCGGCGATCAGGGCGTCGGCCCTTCGCGCTGCGGAGCGGATGAGCAGACCCATCCCCCAGGTCGTCACGGTGCTGAACGTGCGGCGCACGAGGAAGGTGACATCGTGGAGCGTGACGACGGCGCCCGTGCCCGGATACACCGGTGCGATGCTCGCGAGGCTGTGAACGATGTCCGCGCGCTCGGCTCTGGCTGCGCGCGGGAGCAGTGCCTGTTCAGCCCACTGTCTGCGGGCGCGCTCGCCGTCCTCGCACGGAAGCTCCAGGACACGCGTGAAGTCCTCCCAGCCATCCGCCCGCAGGGCGTGGGCGCCGGAGCGTGTGGTCGCGACCGTGAGGCGCACGTCGGGGAATGCGAGCGCGAGCGCTGGGGCGAGGCCGCGGAGGTAGGTCTCCGGGCCCCCGGAGACCCCGGGGGCCAGGTACAGCGCGTTGAGCATCACGTGTGCGGGGCGGCGCATGAGCGCCCGATGCTACTGCCACCCCCGTGCATCAACGGTTCAGCAGAAGCGGTACCCCTCGCCATCGAGCGCTGCGGGAACGCGATCCCACGTGTGGCTGCTCGCCTGCACCCTGGGCGCTCAGCGGTTCGCTATCGCCTCGAGCGCCCCGAGCAGCAGCCGCGCGCTCTGATCCCAGCTGAAGGCGCGGGCGCGCTCGATCCCGGCCTGTGCGCAGCTGGCCCTGAGCTCGGGGTCCGACATGAGCTCTGAGAGCGCGCGGCGGATGTCGTGCACATCCAGCGGGTCGGCGTAGCGGGCGGCGTGCCCGCCGACCTCCGGCATGCTCGACACCGAGGAGGTGAGCACCGCGGTTCCGGACTGCATCGCCTCGAGCACCGGGATCCCGAACCCCTCGTACAGCGACATGTAGCTGAAGATGTCGGCCTGCCTGTAGAGCGAGGCGAGCTCCCCGTCCGAGACATAGCCGAGCGCCCTGACCACATCCGCGTGGGCTGCGACCGACGCGAATGTCTCGTCGGTCTCCCACCCGGCTGCTCCCACGAGCGCGAGCGTCCAGACCTCGCGTTCCCCCGCGAGCCCCGCGAACGCCTCGATCAGGCGCGGGATGTTCTTGCGCGGCTCAAGCGTGCCGGCGACCAGGACGAACGGGGGCTTGATGGCGTGGCGTTCGAGCACCTCCCGGTCCTCGGCTGCGGGCTCGGGCGTGAAGAGCGGGTCGGCGGCGGGGTGCGCGACCGTGGCCCTGCCACGCGCGGCGGGGAACCTGCGCTCGAGCTCAAGGCGTGTCGCGTCGGAGATCGCGACGAGCGCCCGGCACCGCCTGATCGCGAGCGGCAGGGTCAGGCGCTCCAACAGGCTGCCGGGAGGCGTCTTCAGGCTGCGGTCGAACGGCGCGAAGTCCCAGACGATGGCCGCACCCGGAATCCTCCACGGCGCAGCCATCACATAGCTGGTGCAGGCGAGGGCGACGTCGGCGGACCTCGACATCCGGGTGCCCGCCGCCAGCGGCCAGGCCAGGCTCGGCGCCGCGAAGGTCCGCCAGCTGAAGCGGCTGTCCAGCTCCCCGCCGTCCCAGCGCTCGCGCCCGTAGAGGATGAACTCGTGGTCGCACCGTAGGCGCGAGAGCCCACGCAGCATCTCGCGGACATACCTGCCGCGGCCGGCCGGTACCTCGGCGGCCGCGCGCGCGTCAATCGCGATTCTCATTGGCGCGTCAGTTCGGCGCAGATGTTCGCAGCAGCCGCGATCGCCCCCTGTCCGTAGGTGCGTTGCGCGACCGCATCCTCGTCTGCGGGAGCCCATCCGCGCACCGCGTCGTGGGCGAACAGGTCGAGCTCGAGCACCGAAAGGCCCGCCGCTTCGACGACGCGCCGGAACGCGTCCGGCGAATACTGGCGCTGCCAGCCCATGTCGGTCTCCACTCCCGCGGGCACCGTGACGAGCACCCGCCGCGCGACCCTGCCGAGTTCCCGCAGCGCCTGCACGTCCCCCTCGCCGCCGCTCTGCACGTCGTACTGCGCGTTGTCCATGCCGATGTGCTCGAGCGTCGACAGGCAGATCGCGACATCGAAGGTGTCGTCGGGGAAGGGCAGATCCCGCACGTCCGCGACGTGGCTGGTAAGCCCGGGCACGAACGCCGGCGCGAGGTCCGCCACGTCGATCGACTGCGGCTGCCTGATCAGCAGGCGCTTGTAGACGACCGGCGAGAAGGCTGTCCCGATGTCGAGGATCCGGGCGCCGGGTGAGGCGGGCAGCCGACGGATCACCCACGGGATCTCGACGACCCGCTCGCTCATTTCGGCGCCTACTCCCTCGAGCGGCTCGCGATTGCCGGCGAGTCGCTCGATCACAGGCTCCTCGGCGAACGCCCGCCGGGTCTCCTCGTGGCCGCGGATGATCTGCGGCAGGTACGCGAGCTGCCCGAGGCGCAGCGACCAGGGCTGCCCGAGCCGCAGGCGCATCCGTCGGAAGACTTGTGTTGGCGAACGCGGTCGCAGGCGACGCAGGGTAAAGCAGAGGCCGGGGAGCTGCACCGCCCCGGCCTCATCCGCGGGATATGTTGACGGCGTGTCGTCCACCTTGAGCACCCAGACCCGGCCGAGGGTCGTGATCCTGCGCGGGCACCAGGCCAACCCGTGGGAGCTGCGCCCGTGGGAGCAGCCCGCAGTCGCCGAGCGCTTTGATGTCCGCTTCCTGCGCACCGGACGCGGCTGGTTTGACACGGACTCGCTGGACCTGAACTCCGAGCCGGTGCGCAGCATGCGCGATCTGCTGCCGCCGGGCCGCGTCGGCGATCTGGCTGTTCGCGTCCCCGGAGACCGCTACCTCGGCCTGCGAGAGCGGCTGAGCGGCGCGAGCATCGTCCACACACAGGAGCTCGGCTACTGGTACAGCGCCCAGGCGTCCAAGCTGCGCTCCGAGCTCGGCTTCCGCCTGGTGACGACCGTGTGGGAGACGATCCCGTTCCTGGGGGCCTATCGCAACGCGCGCACGCGCCCCTACAGGGAGCTCACGCTCGCCAGCACGGACATGTTCCTGGCCGCGACCGAGCGCGCCCGCCTTGCGCTGCTGCTCGAGGGGGCGCCCGACGCGAAGGTGCGCGTGTGCCCTCCGGGGATCGACACGGCGCGCTTCGGGGGTCGGCGGCCGGCGGCGCCCGTCTCACCGCCGATGATCCTCTCACCTGGCCGCCTGGTCTGGGAGAAGGGCCATCAGGACGTGCTGCGCGCCCTGGCGCTCCTGCGCCGCGGGCTACCGGACTCGCCGCCGGTCGATGCGCGGCTGACGATCGTCGGAACCGGCGGCGAGGAGCGCCGCCTGCGCCACTACGCGCGGGAGCTGGGGATAGGCGACGCCGTCGAGTTCCGGGGGTTCATCCCCTATGAGGAGATGCCCGGCGTCTACGCGGACGCGTCCTGCCTCGTGCTCGCGAGCCTGCCGACCTGGTCCTGGGAGGAGCAGTTCGGGATGGTCCTCGCCGAGGCGATGGCGGCCGGAACGCCGGTTCTCGCTAGCACCTCCGGCGCCATCCCGGAGGTGGGCGGCGACAGCGCGCGCTACTTCAGCCCCGGCGACTGGGTGGGTCTCGCCGGGCTCCTGCGCGAGACGCTCGCCGCCGGGCCCGCGGCAGGCGTGGAGCAGGACGCGGGGGACTACTCGACGGCCGCCGCCGCCGACAGGCTGGCGGCGGCCTACACCGACGTCCTCGCGGCCGCCTGAGCGCTCCCAGCACGGCGGCGGGCACCGCTTTCGCGCGCAGGCGCTCGGGTATAGTCCCCGGCGATGGGTACGCCCCACTTCAGCTCGCCACGGGACCTGCGCAGCGCAGCCCCGGTCTGTGCGAAGTGAAGCTCATAGCCGGTCGCCGCGTCCGCAGCGCGATGCGCGGCTTCAAGGTCCCCGAGACCTACGAGAGCGCGGCGTACGACGACTCACAGGAGCGGGAGCGGCTCGCCGCGCTGGCCGCGCGGTCCGAAGCGCCCCTGCGGCTGCACCTCGGGTGCGGCCCGCGCGTGCTCGCGGGCTGGGTGAACATCGACCTGGCCTACCAGCCGCTCTCGAACTTCCCTGAGTCCTACGCGCAAGGGCTGGACGGAGCGGAGGCCCGCGGCAGCCGCGCGGACTTCTTCGCGATCGACGTCACCCGCGGGCTGCCGCTCCGGGACGGCTGCGCGGAGGTCGTGTTCCACGAGGATTTCCTGGAGCATCTGAGCCAGCGCGACGCCGTCGGCTTCCTGGCCGAGGCACATCGCGTTCTGGCCCCCGGCGGCGTGCATCGTGTGAACAGCCCGAACCTGGTCTCCTCGATGCGCGACCACTCGGATTTCTCCAGGGGGCTCGCAGGGACCTACACCGACGAGTGGGACCGCTGGCACCACCACAACATCTTCACGCCCCGATACCTCGAGGAGGTGGCGGCGATGGTCGGCTACAGCCGCGTCGCGTTCAACTCGAGGAACGCGAGCATCAGCCCGCTCGTGGTGAAAGAGCTCCGTCCGACACCCGGCGACAGACCCGAGGACGGCAACATCTTCGCCGACCTCGTCAAGTGAGCGCCGCGCCGCGGACCGGCGCAGCGGGGTGCCCGGCCCGCAGTCTCTCGTAGATCTCCAGGTGCCGCTCGGCGACGGGACCTGGCGCGAGGTGAGCGGCCCAGTAGTCCTGGCCCGCCCGGCTCATCGCGCGGGCACGCGCCGGCTCCTCGAGCATGTCGACGATCGCCCCGGCGTAGGACGCGGGGTCGGGGCTGGCAATGAGACCGCCGCCGGACGCCTGCACCAGCTCCCGCAGCACCGGGATGTCACTGACCACGACCGGAAGCTCGGCGCTCCAGGCCTCCGCCACCACCATCCCGAACGACTCGCTGGAGGACGGCAGGCACAGCAGGTCCGCACGCTGCAGCCAGAGTCCGCGTTCGGCGTCGGAGACGCGGCCGATGTCCAGGATGCGCGGGTCCGTCGTCTCCAGGGGGGCGCCGGGGCCGATGAAGGCGAAGCGGGCATCCGGGTGGCTGCGCCAGACGTGCTCGGTGGCGGCGAGCAGGAGAGGGACGCGCTTCGTGGGCCTGCGCTGGCCGACGTAGACGATGAGCGGGCCGTCTCCGGGAGGGATGGCCGAGTCCGGCACCTCACCCTGCACGAGCGCGCTCGGGACCGGCAGCCCGGCGACGTGGAGCCTGTCGGCGGGAACACCGAGGCCGCTGTACACGGCCGCGTCCGCCGCGGTTGTGGCCAGAACCGCATCCGAGCTCAGGTAGGCCCTCACCGAGACCGAGTCATCGCCCCACTCGCCGATGTGGGCGAACGGGGAGATCGCTGCGGGCGCACCGATCGCGTGGGCGGCCTCCACCGCGGCTACCGCCATGAAGTTCGAGCCCATCACGTGCACGACGTCCGCGCCATCGAGGAGCGGCTGCAGCACTGGTTTCACGACCGAGGCGTAGTAGCCGGAGGAGTGCTTTCCCCACCATTTGCGCGAGATGCGTCCGCCGAAGGGGATCATCTCGGCCGCCAGCGGCAGCAGCAGGGTGCGCCGCCGGCGCGACGGGCGGAACTGGACGACGGCGATCCCGTTGTGCTCGAAGGGCGCGAACTTCAGCCGCTCGCGGATCACGTGGGTCAGCCGGCCGAAGTGAAGTTCGTCCACGCACTGGGCGACGACGGTGACCTCGTGGCCGCGCTCGAGGAAGGCATCGCCGAGGTTCTCGACGACGCTCTCTACCCCCCCGACCGCGGGCCAGTACTGGCGTGTGACGAAGACGACGTGCAAGGCGGCCAACCCTACCCCAGCCCTCCGGCGCATATCATCGGCGGCCGATGAGCGCGCTCAACCCGTCCCCTCTCTCAGCGGAGAGCCTCGCGGCCCTCGCAGGGCTCCTCGACAGGCCGGTCGTGGGGATCGACGTCGGCTGCCGCGACGGGGTGCGGCCGGCGTGGCGTGAGCTGCGCCCTCACGCGCTGCTCGTCGGCTTCGACGCGGACCCCGCCGAGTGCGCCCGCCTGAACGCGCTCGCCGGCGACCCGGCGCAGGAGCGCTATGAACCCGTCGCTCTTGCCGCGGGCGAGGGCGAGGCGACGCTCTACGTCACCGCCGACCCGCAGAGCTCCTCCCTGTACCCGCCCGACCCGCGTGCGCTGGGCCGCTACCCGGAGCTGTGGCGGCATGAGCCTCGCGGGACCGAGACGATCCGCACGACGACCCTCGACGCGTGGGCCGAGGGCGCCGGCGTGAGCGCGATCGACGCGCTCAAGGTGGACGTACAGGGCGCCGAGCTCGACGTACTGAGGGGAGCACAGAGGAACCTCGAGTCGGTGCGCGTGGTGGAGAGCGAGGTCGAGTTCCAGGAGCTGTATGAGGGCCAGCCGCTGTTCACCGATGTCGACCGGTTCCTTCGCGAGCATGGCTTCAGCCTCTGGCGCCTGAGGGAGATACACCACTGCGGGCTGTCGCCCGCCGGCCGCGCCGAGCCGGTGTTCGGCGTCGGCGACTATGTCGAGCGGACACGCCTGGGAGGGCAGATCGCGTGGGCGAACGCGGTCTTCGTCCGCGAGGAGATGACCGACCCGGCGGCGAAGGTCGGCTGGGAGACACGCGCCCGCGACGCAGCGCTGGCGTCGATCTTCGGCTTCCCCGAGCTGGTCGAGTTCGGGCTCACCCAGGCGTGGGCGGGCGCACCCGAGCCGGCCCGGAGCGCCCTCTCAGCAATCCTGGAGAACGCACGCCGCCGTGGCAGCCTGCGGCGGGTGGATGACCTGTTCCGCCGCGCACCGGCTCACGCGCGGGGATTCGCACAGGCGCACCGCCCAGGACGCTAGAGGCGCCCGCGGGCGCCTCGCTTCCGGCTGCGTCAGCCGGCCCGCCCAAACCGCTCGGTGACGGCGTGCTTCAGCTCGGGCGGGATGGCGCCAACCGCCACCAGAACCCCGACGTAGATGGCGCTGGCGATGATCGACGTGGGCAGGCTCGCGAGACCCGGGGCGAGAGCGAGGAGCGCCGCGACCGCCGCGGCGAAGATGACGGACAGCGGCACCCGCCACGGAAAGTGGAGGCTGGGCTGGGCTGCGCGCAGGGCGACGAACGCCCCGCTGACCACGACGACCTCGCCGCCCACGAACGCGAGTGCCGCGCCCTTGGCCTGCAGCGACGGGACGAGCGCGAACGTCAAGCCGACGCTGACGGCGAGCCCCGAGGCGCTGATCGCCAGCTGGTCTTTGTGCCGGTGGAGCGCCAGCAGCCCGTATTGGAGGGACGAGCTGACGAACACCGTCACGAGAGCGATGGACTCGATCTGCAGGACCGGGACCGCGGGGCTCCCCTTGGGTCCGGCGAGCACGCGGACCACGAAGCCCGCCCCGAGCGCGAGCGTCAGCCCGAGGCCGACGCCGACGATCATCGTGACCTGCAAGAGTCGCGTGAGCACGTACTCCAGGCGCTCGCTGTCGTCGCGTGCCGCACGCGCCAGCACCGGGAGCGTCGAGCCCACAGTCAGGGCCGGGATCGCGATCAGCACCGAGATCACACTGAAGCCGATCGCGTAGTAGCCGGTCTGCGTCGGGCTCGCCAGAATCGACATCAGGACGACCGTGACCCGCAGGTAGAGCGTGCCGATGACGACCGCCGCTGCGAACGGCAGCACCGCACGGAGCAGGACGACCCACTCCGCGGTCTGAAACGACGGGCGCATGGGCATCGCGCCACGCATCACCGCGATCGTCGCGATCAGCACCGCAATGGCGACCGGCACCGTTATCGCCAGAAACGCGAGCAGGTGTGCGCCCGCGATGACCAGGACCACGATCGCGCCGACGCTGAGCACCTGGCGCAGGAGATCGAGGGCGGTCACCCAGCCGAGCTGGAGACGCGCGGACAGCGGCAGCGCGAACGTTCCCTGCACGACCGTGATCACCATCCCCAAGCCGGCAAGCAGCGTGCCGAGAGTGACCGCGTTGCCATACCCGGCGACCGCCGCGAACGCCGTGCCCAAAGCCACGCCGACCATCGTCATCGCGGTCCGGACACCGAGAAGGTTTCGCATCAGGCCGGCACGCTCGGAACCGGCGCGCGTGGAGTACTCGCGCACCCCGATCTGTCCGAGCCCCACGTCGGTGATCCCCTGAACGATCGTCACCAGCGAGATCACCGTGACGTATCGGCCGTATTCGCTTTCGCCGAGGTGGCGAATGAGGAGCGGTACCGAGACGATGCTCAGCAGCACCCCGACGACGTAGCCGACGGTCCGCAGCGCGCTGCCGCGAATCGCAGCAGGGCCCGCCGCGGGCGTGTCCAGCAGGTCGCCTTCCAGGTCTCCCAGGACAGGCGTGGGTTGGTCTTCTGTCATGTCGTGGATGGGGTGCCCGTCACGCTCGGGCGGGGCTCCAGCAGGCTAGAGGATGCCGTCCCTGGGTCAACGATCTCGGCGTGGGCCGGTTGACCGCGCGCGAGTGGTTCGGCCTCAGCGCCGGCGGCGCAGCACGATCCTGACCGAGCGCGAGGCGAGGGCTCTCCGCGCCGGCGTGGTCAGCCCCGTGTCCGCCCTACGGCGATCACGTTGGCGAAGGGGTAGGGGCTCCCGAACCGGGCGCCCCTGACCTGGTCGGCATCCGCCTGCTCCCAGCGGCCATCGGCGCTGACGCGACGCATGAACTTGAGGTCATCAAACAGCACCGGGCCCTCGAGAAGTCGGCGGTCGAGCTCCGAGTGGTATCCGAGCGGAACCGTCACAAGCATCACACCTCCCGGCGCCAGCCAGGTCTGCATCAGCTCGATTGCGCGCGCCGCCTTGTCCGGTTCGACTACGTCCTCGTCCAACCCGACGTGCTCGAGGGTCGAGAGGGCAACGATCACGTCATAGGGTGCGTCCGGCTCGTGGTCGAGCACGTCGATGTTCTGGACCCCGGCTCCGACCTCGTACATGTCGACCACGACGCGGCCGGCAGCGGGATGGTTCTCGGGGAGGTAGTTCCGTAGAACGTTTCCGACCTCCAGGACCCTCGCGGGGCTTCGCTCGTCGAGGACCCGGACGGCGATTGGAACCTCGACGGTGCGCTCGTTGCGCCAGGTGGTGTTGTGGTGGTGGATCAGGTAGTTGTAGGTGCGTCCGTCGAATTCGAACGGCTCACGGCGAACCATGCGGACCGCGGCGGCCGTGGTCCGAGAGCGAATCTCCGCGGGTGCAGAGCGCAACGCGACGCGGATTGGAAGCCTGCTCATCGCGTAAGCCTATGGCAGCTTGGCGTCAGAGCTTGGGCGGGACGCGCACTGTGGCAGCCTGCTGATGACCTCCCGTCGCACCGGCTCACACGCGGGGGTTCGCGCCGTCGCACCGGCCTGGGCGCTAGAGACGCCTCCAGGCCTTGCGTACACGATGCCTCGAGCGCCACCTGGCAGCGGCTCCGCGGGCCCGGCCGATCGCGCTGGCGCCCTCAGCGGTGTGCTCGAAGCACCGCAGGTACCCCTGCAGCACGTGCTCATCCTGCTCGGGCGGAGCGAACCTGATGGCGCCTGGCTCCGGGCGATGCTCGGGCTCCCACTGAAGCTGCCACGGCGGGGCCTCGCTCGCATGAGTGCCCTCCGACAGGCCCGTGTTCTCAACCATGTTCCAGGCCGGCGTCACGAAGCGTTTGCCCTGAAGCAGCATGTTCGCGGCGCAGACCACGTCCCACGAGCCCTTGAGCGTCTCGGTCACGACTGCGTCGTGGATCATCCCTG
>Ga0182030_10020627_pt1 | contig 12414 bp, 10 predicted proteins | sample 812S3MmetaG_FD_121299 | JGI IMG/M metagenome (GOLD analysis project Ga0182030, IMG submission 121299) | Permafrost microbial communities from Stordalen Mire, Sweden - 812S3M metaG (Illumina Assembly) | ecosystem: Environmental > Terrestrial > Soil > Wetlands > Permafrost | place: Sweden... | reverse complement strand
GTGCTCGAGGGTCACGTTGGAGAGCGCGATATGGCGGATCTTGCCTTGCTGCTGGAGGCGCGCCAGGGTCTCCATGGAGGCGTCGAAGGAACTGGCGGGGTCGGGGACGTGGAGCTGATAGACATCGATGCGGTCGAGGCGCAGCCGCTTGAGGCTTCCGGCGATGGCTTCTTCGATGTGGGCAGGAGTGGCGTTGTGCTGCCAGACGCCGGCCCCATGGCGTGTCCAGCCGACCTTGGTGGTGATGACGAGGTCTTTGGGGTACGGATGAAGCGCCTCGGCGATCAGTTCTTCGGAGATAAATGGGCCATAGGAGTCGGCGGTATCGATGAAGTTGACGCCCAGCTCGACGGCGCGGCGGAGGGTGGCCAGGGCGGCGGCGGGGTCGGCGGGCGGACCCCAGATGCCGGGGCCGGTGATGCGCATGGCGCCGTAGCCCATGCGGTTGACGGTCAGGTCTCCACCGAGGGTGATGGTTCCGGCTTGGGCGGCGGGGAGTGCGGCAGAGGTGGCGGGCATGGGCGGCTCCTTCGGAGCAGTTCGTAGCTCAATTATCGAATGGCTCGACGATGGAAAGCCAGAGTGAATCACTGACGACTCCAATTCGTGGTTTGAGTTCTGCGGCATCCCACCCATTCCGCAGAGAGCGCGGAATGGATGGGGCACGGGAGCTGGGTGACGAACACTCGGTTAAAGACATGTGGTTGGAGGCCTAGACGGTGACTTCCCAGCCTTTTTCGTATTCGCGGCCCCATTGCTTCATGGCTTCGGGGTCGTTTTTGATGTGGCCGTTCTTCGTGTCGATGTTGAGGGTGCGGCCGGTGAAGTAGGCGATGTTGGAGAGCAGCAGCATGGTTACGCTGACGTTGGCTACCTGGATGGGCGAGTTCAGCTTGCCTTCGCCCTTGATGGCGGCGATGAAGTTGGCGAAGTGGGCGTCGGTCATGGTGTCGATGCCGAGGGTGTCGGCGGAACTGGTGGTCTTGCCGGTGCGGAAGGTGTCGATCTGGTTGCCCTTCCAGTCGTAGACGTCGTAACCGTCGCGGTCGATGACCACGGTTCCCTTGGTGCCCATGATGATGGAGCCGCGCTCGCGGCCGTAGACCTTCATGCCCTGGGCGCAGCGGCCTTCCCAGGTGATGAGCTTGCCGGGGTAGCCGAAGTTGGTGACCAGGGTGTCGTAGAACTCCCAGTCGTCCTGGTACTGGTAGCGGCCTCCGGTGGCGGTGACGGTCTGCGGGAACTCGGCCTGCAGGGCCCAGCGGCAGACATCGACTTCGTGGGTGCCGTTGTTGAGGGCCTCGCCGGTTCCGTAGCGGCGCAGCCAGTGCCAGTTGTAGGGATGCACATTGTCGATGTATTCGTGGCGCGGGGCCGGCCCCTGCCAGAGATCCCAGTTGAGGCTTTCGGGGACGGGAGCGGGCTTGCCATGGCCCATGGACTGACGGGTGTTCACATAGAAGGCCTTGGCCATATAGGGCTCGCCGATGGATCCGTCGTGAATCTTCCTCATCATTTCGATAGAGAAATCCGACGATCTTTGCTGGTCGCCGACCTGCACATACTTCTTGTATTTCTCCTGGGCGGCCACCAGCAGTTCTCCTTCGCGGGCATTCTGGCTGGAGGGCTTTTCGACGTAGACATGCTTTCCGGCCTTGAGGCCCAGCACCGCCATGGGGGTGTGCCAGTGATCGGGAGTGGCGATGGTGATGGCGTCGACGTCCTTTGACTCCAGCGCATGCCGGAAATCCTGCTCGGCCTTGGGCGCATAGCCGAGCGCCTTTTCCGCGGCCCCAGCGAACCGGGCAAGAATTTTGGTGTCGACATCGCAGCAATAGGCCACTCGGGCAGTCTTGCTATTGCTTCTGAGCGCGGAGAGATGGGCGTATCCGCGCCCGTTGAGGCCGTTGATGGCAAAGTTGAGCCGGTCGTTGGCGCCGAGAATCTGCGCATAGCTCTTGGCCGTGGATGCGAGAGCCGAGCCCGCCACACCCGCAGCGAGTCCATTGACAAAGGTTCGCCGAGAAATCATCCCTGTCTCCATTTTATTGCCGTCCCAAATTATATGCCTGCCTGAGCCCGATGCGTTGGCGGGGTTGGAGCGAGGGAATAGGGAATAGGGGAGTTCTCCAATCCACAGGGGATGGGTATACTTTCCGCGTGTTTCCGTCAGAATAAGTTCGCAGCTGTAAACTCGCGGTGCAGGCGGGCGTCTACCAGTGTGATGGCAGCCGGTACTGCAATCGAAGCGATCGCCACGGCGACGGCAGAGGAATTCGCCGGGCTGGAGATGGAGGCTGCCGCGCAAGAGTTTTCGAGCGTTGTTCAGGCCCATCGGCCGCAGATCTTCCGGTTTCTGCTGGCGTCCACGCGCGACGTGGATCTGGCGGAGACGCTGACCCAGGAGTGTTTCCTGAAAGCGCACCGGAACTGGGATCGATTTCGGGGCGATTCGAGCGCGATGACCTGGCTGATGCGGATTGCCATCAACCTGCAGAAGGACCACTGGCGGAACCGGCGGGTGCAGTTCTGGCGGCATACGCGGACCAACTCAGTGGATATGGACGAAGCCAGCGAATGGCTGCCGAGCGGCGAACGGTCGGCAGAGCAGCAGATGCTGGCCCGGGAGCAGGTGAAACAGGTGTGGAAGGCAGTGGAGGGTCTGAGCGCGCGGCAGCGGACGGTATTCCTGCTGAGGTTTGTGGAAGACCTGGAGTTGAGCGAGATTGCGCAGGCCACGGGGCTGAGCGAGGGCACGGTGAAGGCGCACCTTTCGCGGGCGCTGGGGAAAGTGCGCGGCGAGCTGAGAGGGAAACGATGAAACTGCGGAGAGGATTGCCGGACGACGGAAGCCAGCATGACGCGGAGCTGGAGCAGGCGTTGCTGGAGCAGGCGCTCCAGAACTTCCGATTAAGCGTGCACGCCTGGAGCGAGGACGAGTATAGCCGGTCGCACACGGCGAAGGTTATCCACCTGACGAGCTGGCGTGTAGCTGCCGGATGGGCGCTGGGATGCGTTCTGGCTGCGGGCAGCTTGACGGGAGGCCTCTACGAGCGGCATCACCGTCAGGAAGTGGCGAGGATTGCGGCAGCCGCAGAAGCAGCCAGGCAACAGAAGCTGGCAGCCGAGCAGCGGGCCCACGAAGAAAACGAGGATTTGCTGGCCAAAGTAGACAGCGACGTATCGCGCGAGGTTCCAATCGCCATGGAGCCGCTGGCTCAACTGATGGCCGAAGACGAAGCTCAATAGAAAGTGCGACGGGAAGAACGCGGTAACACCCCCAGAACGGCCGGGGACGAAGGAGAAAGCGATGAACGCAGGAATGGCAGGACGTTTAGTTATAGCGGTTGCAGGAGTGCTGCTGGCGGGTGCGATGGCCAGCGCCCAGGGCCCCGGCGGCGGCCCCGGTGCGGGCCCAGGTTTTGGGAACCGCAGGCCTCCGATGGAGCAGGCCTTTGGTTCGGCGGGCGGCGGCAAAGGCTGGTGGAACAACCCCAGAATTGCAGAGCAGTTGAAGCTGACCGACGATCAGAAGAAGGCAATGGACGCCATCATGCTCGAGCATCGGGAGAAGCTGATCGATCTGCGGGCCAATCTCGAAAAGGCGGAGTTGGCGATGGAGCCGCTGATGAGCGCCGACCAGCCGAACGACGCGGCCATCGTGGCCCAGATCGATAAGGTCGTACAGGCGCGGGGCGATCTGGAGCGGGCAAATGCGCGTTTTCTGCTAGCCATTCGGGACAAGCTGACGGTCGACCAGTGGAAACAGTTGCAGGCCTCCCGCGATGGCGGCGGGATGCGCGGCGAGCCGCACCCGAACTGGAGACAGAACGGTCAGCGGCCTGGCATGCGAGGACCCGGAATGCCGGGGCCGGGCGGACAATTCCGCGGGATGCCTCCGCCTCCACCGGCTCCCGCGCCTCCCGCACAGGAAGCTCCGGCGCCTGGGACGGGCACGGGGATGGAGCAGTAAGCGGCATCTTTGAGCACGCTCTCTCCGCTGCGGGGACGGTGAATCGGGTGGCGGAACCGGGTCTTCCTGAAAGAAACGAGATGGGAAATGGAAAGGCTCGAAGGCCGACGGCTCGCCTTTGTGGCCTCCCACCCATCGAGCAAAAAGCGCTCGATGGATGGGGTACGGGCGGACGGTGCTTGATCAAGTACGGCGAGTTGGCGCCCGCTACGCAGGCGTTGGCAAGTTGGCAAGTTGGCGGGTGACATTGGCCAACTCAGTTTCATCCCCTCGCGGGTCGACTACGCCGGTGGGGGACTAGATAGAGTTTCAGGCAGAGAGCAAATACGGTTGCATCCAAAACCGATGGCGGCAGAGAGCGATCCTCCTGCCGCCGTTTTTTGTTTGGCACCGTGCGGGTGGGGCTGCGTATGCGGCGGCGCGGTGGTTCAGGCCGGCATACCTGCCGCGGCGCCTGACTCGAAACGCGACAAGTGAATGGAGCGTAATGAAACAGCGATTGACGCGCTTTGAGACAGTGAGTGCATGAAAGACGGACAGTGTGATTCGCACTGTGACAGAAGAGGCAAAAACAATTCTAAAAATAATGACTAAAGTTATCTGCACCGGCACCGATGAAAGGGGTGGATGCAGGAACGTCCATCCGGAGATTCGGAGACCCCGAAAGGGGTAGTGAAACGGCTAGGGCGCGGCAGGCAGCATGGCATCCAAGAAGGAGTCGAATCCCATGGCCCTCGGTGTTTTGAACAACCTTTCCGCCATCTACGCAGAGAACAACCTGAACAACACCAACAACAGCCTGCAGACGGTTCTGCAGCAGTTGTCATCGGGGTCGAGGATCAACTCCGGTGCGGACGACGCGGCGGGCTTGTCTCTGGTGAACGGCCTGGCGGCCAACTCGGCGGCGCTGACTCAGTCGAAGACGAACGCGACCGAGGGCGTGGGACTGCTGCAGGTGGCCGACGGCGCGCTATCCCAGGTGACCAGCCTGCTTAACCGCGCGATCACCCTGGCGACGGAAGCTTCCAACGGAACGCTCAACACCACGCAGGAAGGCGCGGCGAACCAGGAGTATCAGTCGATACTCGCCGAGATCAATAACATTGGATCGACGACGACCTACAACCAGCAAGCGGTCTTCTCCGGCCAAACAACGGCGATCTATACGGGCGACTCTTCGGCGACTGGTTCCTCCGTCATCGATCTGAACATTCGTTCGCTCTCGGAAGAGAGCGTGGGCGACACCGGCGGCACCATGTCCTATAGCAGCGGACAGAACAATGTTTTTCTTAACCTGTCCAGCAGCACTGCGAATGCCGCCGCTACCGATACGCTCAATACGCTCGGCACCACCACCATCGATGTCAACTACCTGGTCCAGGGCTCGAACGGTACCTCGACAACAGCCAGCACCACAATCACCGTGGGCGGCGCCACCAGTTACCCCAACACCGCAGAGGGATTAATCAGCGCCATCAACAACTCAGGCTTGGGTCTGACCGCAACCTTCGTAACGCAGGCGCAGGCGGGGGTAGCCGGCGGCGGAACTCAGACCGGAATCGAGATCGCAGGCGCGGTGGTTTCGGCGGGCGTCGATCCCAGTTCGTCAAGCACAAGCGGCATTCTGGACCCAACTGGAATTCCCGCCGGCCAGCTCCTTACCCAGGGGCAGACGGTCACAGTCAAGGTGGGCACAGTGACGGCCGCGACGGTGAACATCAGTCCAACCGTGAATACTCTTCGGCAACTGGCCAACGCAATTAACTTCAACGACCCAGTGCACCCGTCGGTCCAGAACAGCCTGGTCACCGCCACCGTAGTTACGAACGGGGATGGTACGCAGAGTCTTTCGCTGGCAGACACTTCCGGAGGCGGTGCGCTTAGCGTAAGCACAGCTCCCGGCACCGGCGCTGCAGTCCCGGTGTTTACTCCCGGTTTCGCTCCGACGAATTCCACGACTTTCGCTGCCGGTACCGCGGTTTATGGAAATCCCGTGACACCTCCGACACAGAGCTCCTTCACCATCGGCATCGCTGGCGCGAATGCAGCCGGCGACAAACTGGCCGTGGGCGGGAGCATCACAATCTTGAACTCCGCCTCCGGTTCCGCGACGACCTTCGTGGTCGGCGCCGGCGCTGACAACACACCGGCGGGCACATACTATACCGCGAATCACGGCGGCGACACGCTCGCCGATCTGGCCACCACCATCGGTTCGGTTGCCGGCCTCGATGTTACGGCAACAGTCGACGCCGGCGGAACCGGGATCATTGTGAAAGCGGCCCACGCGCTGACAGGAGAAAACCTCTCCGTGGTCGGGCCGTCCACTTTATACAACGCAAACCAAACTCTGGGCCTCTATCTTCCGGTCGACGGGGGCGCGGCTGGAATCGGGACACCTGAGGTCACGGCCCTGGACTCGGGTTCCCTCCTCGCCGCTCAGGACGATGTGCTCAATACCGGTGGTGCGATCACGCTCACCAATGCCAACGGATCCACGACCTTTACCGCAACGGCCGGCCAGACTTACGCCGACCTGGCGCAGCAGATCAATAGCAGCAACCTAGGAGTCACTGCGCAATGGAGCAACGCCGACCACGCCTTGTTGCTCACAGCGACAGCCAACGGCCCCGACCCAGTGGTGGCCAGCGTGAACTCTCTGTCGGACACCACGCATGGAGGAGCCGTAACGGTCGATAATAGCCCTGCGGCCGGCCATCTAACTGGAACCCCAGGGCCCCCGCCCACGTTCGGCACCGCCATCCTGCAACTGCCCAATGGCGCCACTCTCAACGATGCCGGCGCCGTGCTGACGGGCCAAATCGAACTCCAGAACGGCGCCGGTACTGCCGTGACCTTTGTCATGGGCACAGGTGTGGATAATGTACCCGCAAATACCTACTACGTGGGTGCATCTACCACCGTCGCCAGCCTGGTGAACAAGATCAACAGCATTGGCGGATTGGGCATCTACGCCTCTGCACCTGGCGGCGGCGACGGAGCTATTTATCTGCAGGCGACCACAGCCGGCCCTGGGCACTTGATCAGCACACCGGGTGTGACTACATTGGCAAATTCGATTGCCGAAAATACCACCGCACCTGTGCCGGGTGTGACGCCGGTTGCGGGCAATGTTTCCACTTTAGCCGTCAATGTCGTCAATAATGGATCCAACAATGGAGCTTTAAGCACCAGCGATCTGATGGCCGCCGGCACCAGTATTTCGCTCAGGAACGGTGGGATCACGCACACGTTTACCATCGGCGCCGGGACGGACAACACTCCACCCGGAACCTACTACACCGCCAATTACGGAGATCACACCAACTCATTGGCCAACCTGGCGGCCACAATATCCGCAGATATCACTTTGGGAGTCAGGGCGCTGGCAAACACCTCCGGGCTGGCTTTGACCTCGTCCGCCCTTGAAGGGGCTCCCGGCATCGCGATGGTGAGCAGTAGTCTCGCGGATCAAACAGAGGGAAGCTCCTCGACCGTCACCCTGGGTTCATTCGCGAGCGAAAACGACACCATATCCGGATCTATCAGCTTCTCGGTGAACGGCGTGCCGCAGCCCACGGTGCCGACAACCGCGGGCGAGACAGTTGGCGACCTGATCCAATACATCAATCAGCATACGGCTGGGCTCGGTGTAGGGGCACAGTGGGTTGCCGGTGTTAACGGCTTTGGAAGCGTCGAACTGACATCGAATACCATCGGATCGGCCGGCCTGATCAGCGGCGCCACATCGACCATTACCGATACGACGGCCACTGCTGCCCTGACCTACTCGGCGGCAAGCGCCTACAACACGGGAGTGACGAGCGACGCCACTTACAAGGTCTACGATTCCACCTCCCAGCAAAACGGGACGAGTGCGCCGGCGACTTTCGTCGCGGATGCAAAGTCAGGCAGCGGCATCGCCATTACCAGCTATTCGGATGGGGCAGGCCAGGCGCTGAACGGCACTGATCTGCTGAATCAGACCGACGCGCGCAATGCCCTATCGGTTCTGAATAACGCCATTACGGATGTGGCGGCGCAGGATGGTTACCTCGGCGCGGAGATCAACACGCTGAACTCGATCAGCCAGGTGATGAGCACGCAGCAGGAGAACGTAGTCTCAGCGCAGAACGCGCTTCAGGCTACCGACTATGCCTCGGCGACTTCGAATATGTCGAAGTACGAGATTCTGAGCCAGACGGGCATCGCCGCATTAGCGCAGGCTAATTCAGTACAGCAGGAAGTGACCAAGCTCTTGCAGTAGAGGCAGGGGAACGAGGGACTAAGGGACTAGGGACCAGGAACTAAGGTCGCTGAACGGGCTTCTGCGGAGAAAAATAGTGTTCTAGCAGCATTGCGGTAATTTCAAGACAACCTAGGGACGGGTGGCGGCAAAGGCATAGCCTTTGCCGCCCATTCTTTTCTTGAGGCAGGGAACAGGGAAAGGGAACAGAAATCTGCTTGCTTTGGGGAGCATGGTAGATAGGAGGAATTCATAAGAACGGATTTCTGACTTGGAGACTTCCGAAGCGCTGGCCGTGTTGGAGATCCTCGGTGTAGAGGAGATCGCACCGCGCCTGGAGAGCACCGGAGACGATCAATGAGTCGTACCAGGAAAGCCTGCTTTGGGCGTGAAGATGCAATGCCTCCGCGTAGAGCGCCTGGGACGAATGGACGGCGAGGAGCGGCTGGAGGACGGTTCGCAGATATTGCTCCGCATCCGCCACCTGCATCGGTTGGGAGAACCGTCTCAGGGCCACATTGAAAAACTCCTGCACGACCTGATAGCTGACAATGCCCTTCTGCGTCGTCAGGGCTTCGCGGATGAGTCGCGCGGCTTTCTGGGCTTTTATTGGGGCGCTTTGATCGAACGAATAGACGAAGACGTTCGTATCCAGAAAGAATCTATCGCTCATTCAACTCGTCCCTGCTAAAGCGCCGGCCTGCGTCAACGTGATGCATGCGCCCCATCAGAGCATCGAAGCCCTGGGCGTCTCCCGCGCTCTGAGCGAACTGCGTTAGCCATTCGCGGAAGGCATCGTTGAGGGTTCTTCGCTGGCTGCGGGCGATCAAGCGCGCCCTCTCGATCAGGTCCTCGTCGGCGCTCATGGTGATATTTCTCATACGAGAATAGTGTACACGAAATTCGTATTATTGACGAGACCGGCTCATTTCCTTCAGGGTCAGGGGCAGCATCTCAGTTTCTACTCCTTTTGAGACACGACCGCGGCTTCCCCTATGAAGCGCCCTTCCCACAGATAAAATACGCCCGCCTTAGTAAACACGGCGGCGGCTTCCTCGCCTGAGAGAAACACGAAGCCTACCCGGCGGCTCTCACCGGGGTTCATTGGTTCTGTGAGCAAGGGCCATCCGTCGTAGCCTACAAGGGGAGGCAACGTCGAAACGGTACAAGGGCATCCAAAGCCGGGTTGCGCAACCAGTTTCTTTCCGCCTGCGTCGGTTGGGTAGAGCGTCAGATCGGCGACGAGTTGCGGAGCAGTGGTCTTCAGATATTCTCGAATACCGGGCATCGCCTTCTCATGATAGGGCTTCTGCATGGGTCCAACAAAATCGAGTAAATGTCGAGTCGCACGAAGAACCCTTCTTGTGACAAAAGCCGCTTCGGCGATTGCCCCGGTTCAGGAACCGTGTACCCGGTTTCCCGCTCTACTCCCAAACTCCAGTTGTGAGGAATTCATGGATCGAGACGGCGGCTTTGCGGCCGGCGCCCATGGCCAGGATTACCGTAGCGCCGCCGGTGACGATGTCGCCGCCGGCAAAGACGCCGCGCTTGGAGGTGCGCATGGTCTCGGTGTCGGCAACAATATAGTTGCGCTTGTTGGTGGCGAGATCCGGCGTGGTGCTTTGGATGAGGGGATTGGCGGTGGTGCCGACGCCGATGATGACCACGTTGGCGGGCAACACGTACTCGGAGTCGGCGATGGGAACGGGGCGGCGGCGGCCGTCGGCGTCGGGTTCGCCCAGCTCCATGCGGACACAGCGCGCGCCGGTTAACCAGCCTTTGTCATCGCCGATGAATTCGACTGGGTTGGTCAACATGCGGAACTCGATGCCTTCGGCGAGCGCGTGGTGCACCTCTTCGAGACGCGCGGGCATCTCGGCCTGGGAGCGGCGATAGACCAGCGTGGCAGTCCGTGCACCCAGGCGGCGCGCGGTGCGGACCGCGTCCATGGCGGTGTTGCCGCCGCCGACCACGATGACGTCGCGATCGCGGCAATCGTAGACGGGCTCGTCGTACTCTTCAATCTGGTAGGCGCGCATCAGGTTGACGCGGGTGAGAAACTCGTTGGCGGAGTAGACGCCGTTGAAGTGCTCGCCGGGAACGCCAAGGAAGACAGGCAAACCAGCGCCGGTGGCCACAAAGACCGCATCGAAGTGTTCGTCCTGCATCAGCTCGTCGATGGTCACGCTCTTGCCGACTACGACGTTGGTTTCAAACTCGACGCCCATCTTGCGGAGGTTGTCCACTTCGCCTTTGACGATCGACTTGGGCAAGCGGAACTCCGGAATGCCGTAGACGAGCACGCCGCCGAGCTCGTGCAGCGCCTCGAAGACGCGGACGCGATGGCCCTTCTGGATCAGGTCGCCCGCTGCGCTCAACCCCGCTGGCCCGCTGCCGACGATGGCCACGCTCTTGCCTGTCGAGGGCGCAATGGCGGGAAGGCCAAGTTGACCACTCTCGCGTTCGAAGTCGGCGATGAAGCGCTCGAGATTGCCAATGGCGACCGGCGCTCCCTTCTTGCCGAGCACGCATCCGCCTTCGCACTGGCTTTCCTGCGGGCAGACGCGCCCGGTGATGGCGGGCAGCGCGTTGTCCTCGCGCATCTTGGCCGCCGCTGCCAGATAGTCGCCGGCGTAGATAAGAGCAACCACTTCCTTGATCTTGACGCCCACCGGACATTCGACGACGCAGCCCGGTTTTGCGCATTCAATGCAGCGCGAAGCTTCAGTCAGGGCAGCGGCCACGGGCAGGCCCAGGTTCACTTCTTCAAAATTGCGGCTGCGCGCCTGCGGGTCGAGTTCCGGCATGGGTGCACGCAGAATCTTCATACGTTCTTTTAGCGGCAATTGGTTCTGGCTTTGACTGGGAAGCGTTTTGTTCTCAGACATAATGCTTCTCCTCGCCATCCAGCTCCGCCCGCAGACGCATCAACTCTTGTTCTTTCGCGGCCAGCTCCGCTCGAATCCGCGCCAGTTCCTCTTGCTTGTGCTGTTCAAAGTACCTCAGCGACTGGCACTCTTTGTCGCGATACATCGTGTTGCGCTGCATCAGGACCTCGAAGTTGACCAGCGAGGCGTCGAACTCGGGCCCGTCGACGCAGGCGAACTTGCTCTTTTCTCCGAGCAGCACGCGGCAGCCGCCGCACATGCCTGTGCCGTCCACCATGATGGAGTTGAGGCTGACCATGGTCTTGATGCCGAGGGGACTGGTAGTGCGGGCGACGGCGCGCATCATCGGCACCGGGCCCACAGCGAGCACAAAGTCGATCTTGCGGCCGACGTCGATGAGTCCGTTGAGCTTGAAGGTGACCACGCCCTGTTCTCCATAGCTGCCGTCGTCGGTCATGATGTAGGTCTCGTTGCTGGCCTGGCGTACCTCGTCTTCAAAAACCACCATCTCTTTGCTGCGCGCGCCTTCGATAAAGACCACGTGGTTGCCGGCTTGCTTCAGGGCGTGGGCAGTGGGCAGCGCCATGGCCGTGCCCACGCTGCCTGCCAGGATCACGGCGGTTCCGTATCGCTGAATCTCCGAGGGGTGGCCAAGCGGCCCGACGATGTCGAGAATCGACTCTCCTGTTTCAAGACAGTTGAGCAGCGTGGTGGTCTTCCCCACGGCCTGCACGACGATAGTCACGGTTCCGGCGGCCGGATCGGAGCTCTTGATGGTGAGCGGAATCCGTTCGCCCTTCTCATGCAGGCGGAGAATAAGGAACTGCCCCGGCTTCTGCTTGCGGGCAATGCGCGGCGCCTCGATCACAAACTGCTTGATATTGAGGCCGACTGTCCGGGCTTCCACAATCCTGAACATGAAAGTATGACTCCAATTCGATCGAGGCCCGGGGACACGCCAAATTGCCCGGCAGGCGCAGGGATAATGGCCAAGGCGGGAGCCTGAGATGCTAACTACCAACCCTATTATTCAGGAATGGACTCCACCGGCGTGTGACCTTTATCACGCGGCGGAGGCGAAGGGCATGGTTGGGGCGTCCCCCGGAGGCGTGCGATTGGCGGGGAGCGGGGACAAGGTTCGAGCCTGAGCAGGACCCCTGGGACGCGGCCGAGGTACGTTACGTACGTAGTCTTTTCCAATCCAAAGATGAGCCTGAAGGAAGCGAAGGGTAGGCGAAGCGGGTTTTGTCCTTTCGGGATTTGAAATTGATTCATGCTAGCAGCCGGGGCGGAGGGAATGTGGGAAT
>Ga0182030_10020626_pt1 | contig 12414 bp, 8 predicted proteins | sample 812S3MmetaG_FD_121299 | JGI IMG/M metagenome (GOLD analysis project Ga0182030, IMG submission 121299) | Permafrost microbial communities from Stordalen Mire, Sweden - 812S3M metaG (Illumina Assembly) | ecosystem: Environmental > Terrestrial > Soil > Wetlands > Permafrost | place: Sweden... | reverse complement strand
TCATGTTCGCCGTCGCGCTCGCCGTTGGCCTGACGCCGGAACTGTTGCCGATGATCGTCACGGTAACGCTCGCCCGTTCGGCGATGCAAATGGCGAAACGAAAGGTGATCGTTAAGCGACTGTCAGCGATTCACGATGTCGGAGCGATGAATGTTCTATGCACCGACAAGACCGGCACGCTGACGGAAGCCAAGATCAAGCTGTTGCGCGTGATCGACGGCCACGGCGCCGAAAGCGCGAACGCTTTTTCCTACGCCTACGTCAACAGCAAGTTCGAGACGGGCGTGAAGAGCCCGTTGGACGAAGCCATCCTGGCCGCCAAGCCGTTCGACATGGCGGCCTTCAGGAAGATCGACGAGGCGCCCTTCGATTTCGAGCGGCGGCGGGTTTCGGTGCTGGTGGAGCACGGCGGGAAGCGCGGACTCTTCGTCAAGGGCGCGCCCGAAGACATGCTTCGGCTGTCCAACCAATATCAGGACGCCAACGGCGTGGTGAAGTCTCTCGACGCCGCGACCCGCGCCGTCTTTCAGGCGACCCTCGACGGGCTCGGCGCGCAAGGCTATCGCGCGCTCGGCGTCGCGAGCCGACTGGCCGGTTCGACGGCCGGCACGTCGAACAAAGATAGCGCGGCGATCAGCGACGAAACCGATATGGTTTTCGCCGGCTTCGCCGTGTTCCTGGACCCGCCGAAAGCGAGCGCAGGCGCGACCATCGCCAACTTGGAAAAGGCGGGCGTCATCGTAAAGGTCGTGACCGGCGATAACGAACTGGTCTCGCGCCATGTGTTTGCCGAACTCGGCTTGGCCGTGACGGGCGTTTTGACGGGCGATACGCTGGATCGGATTTCGGAGGAGGCGCTGATTGGTCGCCTCCCCAGCACAAACCTGTTCTGCCGAATCAATCCGCAGCAGAAACATCGCATCCTGCTCGCTTTGAAGCGGCGCGGCGACGTCGTGGGTTTCATGGGCGACGGCATCAACGACGCCCCCGCGCTGCATGCGGCCGACGTCGGCATTTCCGTCGAGGGCGCGGCGGACGTCGCCCGCGCCGCCGCCGATCTGATCCTGCTGGAGCCCGATCTCGCGGTGGTCGGCGACGCGGTCGCGGCCGGGCGCGCCGCGGTCCAGAACGTGACCAAATACGTTTTGATGGGCGCAAGCTCGAATTTCGGCAACATGTTCAGCATGGCCGGCGCAACGCTGATCCTGCCCTTCCTGCCGATGCTCCCGATTCAGATTCTGCTCAACAATCTCATCTACAACGTGTCGGAGATCGCGATACCGTTCGACAATGTCGATCCTGAGACGGTAGTCAAGCCGCTGAAGTGGGACATCAAGTTGATCGAACGTTTCATGCTTGTTTTCGGACCGGTCAGCTCCGTGTTCGACTTCATCACGTTCTGGGCCATGCTCGGCCTGTTTCACGCGGGCGAGGTCCTGTTTCAGACAGGCTGGTTCATCGAGTCGATGGTGACGCAGACATTGGTGGTCTTTTGCATCCGCACGCGGCGAATTTTCTTTCGCAGCAGGCCCGGAGGATTTCTCACCGTCATGAATATAGGGGCGATAGCCGTGGCGATCGCGCTGCCGTTTCTGCCTTGGGGCGTGGGCGCCTGGTTCGGCTTCGCGGCGCCTCCGCCTCTGTTCTTCGTGTTCCTCGTGGTCGCAACTGTCGCGTACCTCGCGCTCGTCGAGATCTCGAAGGCCATCTTCTATCGCGCCTTGTCAGGCCGCAGCGCCGCGCGATAGATCTTCGATCGTTGCAAGAGAGTACGGAGACCGTTATCCGATGGCAAACCAGGGCGAAGACGCCGCAACGGAGTCGTCGCCGCCTGCGGCCCGAACAGCCCGCAACGACGGAATCGACGCGGTGGCTTGGGCGTATCGTTTCTCCAAGACTGGCGAAGCCGAACTCATCGCGGGCCCAGCTCTGCTTAAGGCGCTAGAGAAGCAGGAAGTCTGGCTATGGTTGAATTTCGATCTCGGCGACGAGCGCGCCAGCGCGGCGATCGCCGGATTGCCGCATCTGCCGCGCGGCGCCTTGGCGATGCTGAGCTCCAAAGACGACAGGCCGCAAATGGACGGTTTCGGGCAGGTAATCGGCGGCGTGGTGGCGGACTACGAAGCCCTCGATCCCCTTGACGAAAAGCTCGTCGTGCGCTGGAATTTCGTGATTGCGCCCTATGCCTTCCTCTCGGCCGGTCTTCATGCCAGCCATGCGCTGAAACAACTGCGCATCGATTTGCAATCGGGGCGACGACTTTCGGATGTCGTCGCGCTGTTCCATGCGCTGATCCATGAACTGGCCACCGCGATTTCGCTCGCTTTGAATGAACTCGGCTCAAAATTGAATGAAATGGAGGAACGATCGCTCGACCAGAAGGAGATCGGGCTCGACCAGCTGAGTCAAGCGCGGCGCCGCTTGGTGCGTCTTCGCCGTCAGGCCTCGCCGCTGCGCGGCGTGCTCATCCGCATGTTGAGCGAGCGCCCCTATTGGTTCGACGGCGACGCGGTCGCCGAGTGCCAGAGGGTCGCCGGCCGGATGGATGCGTTGATCGACGACCTCGACTCTCTTCAGGAGCGCGCACACGCGCTGCAGGATGAACTCAGGGCGCGTGAGGCCGAAAGGACCAACAAGAGATTGACGGTGCTGGCGATCGTATCGGCCTTGTTGCTGCCGCCGACGTTCATCACCGGCGTTTTCGGCATGAACATGACGGGCATGCCGTTTCAAGACAATGCGTACGGTTTCTGGGTGACTTGCGGGCTGATGGTTGCGTCGGTGGCCGGAATGCTGGTTATGCTGAGGCGCATCCGGCTGATCTAGCCGCCTCGTTCAATTGCATTCGGCGCTCGAAGTCGCCGCGCTGTGTTTCGGACCACAGTCGGCGCCGGCTGAATTGAAGGCTCGCCGGCGCCTCAATCCAGCGTCTCTCTGTACGACCAGGAGGCAAACGCGGTTACAATCACCGTAAACAGCGCGATGGGCCAGAGGTCCGGCCAGATGTCGCTCCAGCCGTTGCCCTTCAACAATATGCCGCGCACGATCCGCATCGCGTGGGTGGTCGGGAACACGTTGCCGAACCACTGCGCCCACAGCGGCATGCCGAGGAAGGGAAAGATGAAGCCCGAAAGCAGGAACGAGGGCAGCAGCACCAACTGCGCCATTTGAAGGGCCTGCATCTGGTTCGACGCCAGCGTCGAGAATGTGACGCCGAGCGCGAGGTTGCTCGAGATGAACAACCCGAGCGCCGCCAGCAACAAAACCAGCGAGCCATGAATCGGCAATCCGAAGAACAGCGTCGACGCCAGAAGGATCAGGGCGATTTGAATGTAGCCGATGATGATGTAGGGCACGATCTTGGCGATCATGACTTCGATCGGCTTGACCGGCATCGCCAGGAGGTTTTCCATCGTGCCACGTTCGCGCTCGCGCGTGATAGCGAGCGTGGTCGCGAACAAAGTAGAGAAGGTGAGGACGATGCAGATCAATCCCGGCACGATGTTGAGCACCGTCAGCTGTTCAGGATTGTAGCGCGCGTGGACGACGAACTGGAACGGCGGCGACTGCGGCTGCGCCTGCAAATTCGCCGGCAGATCGCGGTTGAGCGCGGCGACCGCGGAAGACAGCGACGCCACCGCGTTGCCGATCGCCGCCGGGTCGGTCGCATCGGCGTCGACGAGAATTTCGGGCGCTTCGCCGCGGTCAACCGAGCGGTCGAACCCTGGCGGCGCCTCGATCACGAACAACAGATCGCCGCGCGCGATACCGGCGTTGGCTTCGGCCTCCGAGCGCAACATCCGGATGTCAAAATACCCCGTGTTGCGCAAGGCCGCTGCGATTGTTCGTAAATATTTGGAGTCCTCCACCGATAGCAGGCCGGTTGGCAGATGCTTGGGATCGGAATTGATCGCATAGCCGAACAAGAAGAGTTGAATGATCGGAATGGCGACGATGATTCGCAGCGTCGTCTTGTCTCGGACGACCTCAATGGTCTCCTTGCGCAACAACGCGCCGAGCCGCGCAAAGGAGAAACCGATCACTTTTGCGGCTCCTTCGCGCTCAACAAATGAATGAACACGTCGTCGAGCCTCGGCGGGACCTCCCGCCAGTCCAATCCGCCGCCCGCGCTGTGGATGGCCCGCTGCAAGGCGACGCGGTCCATGCCGGCCAAATGCAGCGAATCGCCAAACACCGCCGCCGCCTCCACGCCCGGAGCGGCGCGCAGCGCTCGCGTCGCCGTCTCGACACCGGCGCCGGTCCCCTCGAACGTGACGAGGCCGGATTCGGACACCACCGTCGCAGCGGGTCCCTGTACGACGATATGGCCTTGCGCGAGATAGACGATGCGCGAGCAACGCTCGGCTTCGTCCATGTAGTGAGTCGACACCAGCGTGGTGAGCCCATCGACCGCCATGTCGTGGATGAGGTCCCAAAATTCACGTCGCGCCTTCGCGTCGACGCCAGCGGTCGGCTCGTCGAGCAGCAGCAATTTCGGTTGGTGCAACACGCAAGCGGCGAGCGCCAGCCGTTGCTTCCAACCGCCGGACAACTGCCCGGCGAGTTGATCGCGCCGATCTGCGAGCCCCATCCGCTCCATCATCGTCGTGACCGCGGCGTCGCGGTCCTTCATCTCGAACACCCGTCCGACGAAGTCGAGATTCTCGAATACGGTCAGATCCTCATAGAGGCTGAAGCGTTGCGTCATGTAGCCGACGTCGCGGCGAATCTCGTGACTTTGACGGATGATGTCGTAGCCGATGCAGGCGCCTGTTCCGCCGTCGGGCGTCAGCAATCCGCACAACATGCGGATGGTTGTCGTCTTGCCGCTGCCATTGGCTCCGAGAAAGCCGCAAATCTCGCCCTTCGAGACCTGTAGAGTCAGGCCGGCTACCACCTTCGTGGCGCCGAAGCTCTTGCTGAGATCCCTGACGTCGATGACGAAGTCGGTCAATTCGCGGCTCGCGGCGCGACGGTGACGGGCTCGCCGGGGTTCAGTTGGGTCGCTTCGCTCGGCGTCGGCGTCGCCTGCGCCAGAAAGACGAATTTGCTGCTAGTTGACTCGCTGTAAATGAACGGCGGCGTGTATTCGGCCTGTGGCGAGATGAACGAGACCGTGCCGGTCATGCCCGAGGCGCAGCCGTCGCAAGCCAGGGCGACACGGTCGCCAACGCGCAGGCGCGCCAGTTCAGGCTCGGGGACAAAGAAGCGGATGAAGATATTTTCCGGCGGCAAGAGCGAGACGACGGGCGCCCCGGCGGCGAGCGTTTCCCCCGGCCGGGCAAGCACGTCGGCGATGACGCCGGCGGCGGGCGACACGACCGAGCGCTGCGCGAGCCGCCACTGCGCCTGAGCGAGCGCCGCCTGCGCCGCCTCGACCGCGGCGGCTTGTGCGGTAATTTCCCCACGCCTGCCCAACGAAGCCTTCGATTGATCGAGCAGGGCCTGCATGGCCGCTATCTTGGCCGTCGCCGAGCGCACGTCGTCCTGCTCGTCATCGACCAACTGCCTCGTGGCGGCGCCGGTCTTCAGCAAGGACCGGTTGCGTTCCAGGTCGGATTCGGCTTTGTCCCGCGTCGCCAGGGCGTCAGCTAGATTGGCCTCGGCCGCAGCGATTTCGGTCGGTTTCGCACCGTTCTGCAGGTTGGCCAATTGATCGCGCGCCTGTTGCATGACATCCGTGGCCTGAGACACTGCGCTTCGATCGTCCGCATCGTCCTGCTCGAAGAGCGGTTGGTCCTTCGCCACTCGATCGCCGCGCTCGACGTGCAGAGCGGTGACGAGTCCTTGCTGGGTCGGTCCGACCTTCACGAAATCGGCTTCCGCATAACCTTGCCATGCGATGGGGACCGGAGCCTTGGGGCGCAGAAAGAACCATCCGGCGAAGGCGCAGGCTGCGACTGCGGCTGCGACCAGGATCATACGATTCAACGGGCGTCGCTCCTCCTCGGGAGGTCAAAGGCGCGGATCTGGCGCGGCGGAGGCCTCGCGCGAACGCGGCCGCTCTTTTGCGCGCGGGGCGCGCGCGCGTACGCCTCAGACATTATGCCAACGCCGCATCAATCGCGGCGCTGAGATCAGCCAAACCGGCGTCGACGTCCTTCAAATGAACGCGCAGCGCACGGCGTCCGCGCGCAACGAGAACGGCGAGATCGCCGCTAGCCTGCGTCGCTTTGACGACGCCAAAACTGTAGGCATGGCCGGGCACGTCGATATCCCTGGCGTCGTCGCAGGTGATCTGCAGGAACACGCCGGAATTGGGGCCGCCTTTGTAGACCTGACCGGTCGAGTGCTGGAAGCGCGGCGCGAATCCAAGGCAGGTCGCCGCGCGCGTTCTGTCGCGAATCCGCGCACGCATCTCGGTCAATGCGCGCGCGTGTGGCCCGCTTCGTTCGACATAAGCGAGCAGCGCGACATAGTCGCCCGCCGGTCCGCCGGCGTTGATGCGGCCGAAGTGGCTCCTGAGATAACCGGTCAGCGAATTGTGCCGCCCGAGTTCCCCGGCGTTGCGCGGGTCGGCGTAGAGCGCCACGCCGTTCTCGCGAAAGATCGGCGTTTCCTTGGGCAACTGATGGGTCTTCTCGTAAGCATCCGTCATCGCGCGTGCGCCGACCTTGCTCGCCTCGACGTCGGGCTGGTTGAACGGATTGACACCGAGGATCGCTCCCGCGACGGCGACGGCGATCTCCCAGCGGAAGAACTCACCGCCCAGGCTCCAAACATCTTTCACGCCGATGCGCACGACAGGGTGTCCGGCGCGCTCAATCGCCGCCACTGCGTCCCGCTGAGTTTGATCCGGCTTTCCCAGCAACTCGAGGTAGACAAAGAACCGGTCGGCGCCGTAGGTCTCCGGCGCCCCGAGCGGTTCGCCCGCGAGTGGGATCAGGCCGCGCCCCAACTTGCCGGTGCTCTCGGCCAATAATTGTTCGAGCCAGGCGCCGAGATCGGCTATTTCCGGCGCGGCGATGATCGTGACCTTGTCGCACTGAAAGCGCGTCGCCGCGACGCCCAACGCGATGCCGAGGCGAACGCCCGGGTTTTGCGCGGGCGGCACGTCGGCGCCGCAGGCGCGCTGCATCGTTCGCGTCGACTCGAGCAGGCGTTTGACGTCGACCCCAATCGCCGCTGCGGGAACGAGACCGAACTTCGACAGCACGGAATAACGACCGCCAATCGAGGCGACGCCCTTGAAGATGTGCAAAAATCCTGAACGTTTGGCGGCCTCTTCAAGCGGCGAACCTGGGTCGGTGACCGCGACGAACGAACTCCCCACCTTGTCGGCGCCCAAGACCGACTTCACGCGAGCCATGAAATAAGCCATGAAAATATTCGGCTCCAGCGTGCTGCCGGATTTGGAGGAAACAATGAACAGCGTCCTCGCGATGTCGATCGCTGCGTCAATCGATCGTATCTGCGAAGGGTCTGTGGCGTCGAGCATGTGGAACTTCGGCCAGCCTGGCTGGGGGCCGAAGGTCTCGGCGAGAACCTCCGGGCCGAGGCTCGAACCGCCCATTCCCAGCAAGACGACATGCTTGAAGCCACGCGATTTCACTTCCGCCGCGAAGCTTTGCAGTGTCTCGACATCCAAAAGCTCGTGCTCGACGATGCCGAGCCAGCCCGTCCATTTGTCCTCGTCCGCTCCGCTCCAGAGCGTCTTGTCGCCGGCCCAGAGCCGCCGGATGCGGCCGCCTTTTCGCCAATGCTCGGCTTCGGCGTCAAAGGCCGCGATCATTTCCGGGGCGCCGAGGTTTATCTCCTGGCTCGAATCCTTGCGGGTCTCAGAGCGACGACGCGCGACGGCGCCGAGCAATTTGTCGAAGGCGTCGGCGAATCCCTGCACGCCCTGTTTCAGCAGGTCCGCTGTGACCTCGGCCATCGAGACGCCTAGCAGCGCCAACTCCGCGAGCGTCGCGCGGGCGTTCCCGGCATCGAGACGGATCGCGTCGGCAATCGCGGCGCCGTGATCGCGAAACGCGTCTAACGTCGCGATCGGCATCGTATCGACCGTGTTGCGCCCTACCAGCGCGTCGGCGTATTTGGTGTCCTTGAAGGCTGGGTCCTTCGGGCTCGTCGAGGCCCACAACAGACGCTGCGTTCGCGCGCCCGAGGCGGCCAATAGGCGCCAGCGCGGGCTTGAGAACAACGTGCTGTAGCGGTCAAAGGCGATCTGGGCGCTGGCGATCGCCGCCACCCCGTGTAAATGTTCGGTCTGTAGTTTCTGGCCGAGCGCGTCCAGGCGCGCGGAAACGGCGCGGTCGATCCGGCTGACGAAGAAGCTGGCCACGCTGCCGACGCGTGAGAGATCGCCGTCGGCGTCCCGGAACTGTTCGAGGCCACTGAGATAGGCCTCGACGACCTCTTCGTAGACGTCGGTCGAGAACAGCAGGGTGACGTTGACGTTCAATCCGCGGCCGACCAGTCGCCGAATGGCGACGACACCTTCGGGGGTTGCCGGGACCTTCACCATCAGATTGGGCCGCGCGACGACCGCCCACAGGCGCAGCGCCTCGGTCACTGTGGCTGCCGTATCGTGCGCGAGATAGGGCGAGCATTCCAGGCTCACATAGCCGTCGCGGCGGTTGGTTCGATCGTAGACCCCACGCAACGCGTCGGCCGCCGATTGAATGTCCGCGATTGCGAGATGCTCGTAGATCGCGCTCACGTCGTGGTCGGCGATGGCCTGGAAATCGGCGATGGCGTCAGCGTATTCGTCGGTCTCTGCAATGGCCTTCTCCAGGATCGACGGATTCGAGGTCAGGCCTTTCACGCCGTCGTTTTCGACGAGCTTCTTCAGCCCGCCGCCGACGAGGAACGCGCGGCTCAAATGGTCCACCCACGGGGACTGACCGCAGGCTTCGAGTTGTTGAAGCGGATTCATGGCGTCATTCTTCCGTTCAATGCGCGCGATCCGAGGCGGGCGCGGCGAGCATTACGCCCCGGGCGTCGCTGTGGTAAGGATCGGGAACTACGCAGTCCCGGCTTCGTTGGTCACCGCCAGCGTATGGCGCGCGATCATTTGCTCCTCGTCGGTGGCGATGACGCGCACGTCGATCTGGCTGTCCGGCGCGCCGATCCGCGTCGCGTTCCCGAGGTTGGCGGAGGCGTCGAGGCGGAGCCCAAGCCACGCCAGCCGCTTGCAAATTTCGACGCGGATCGTCGGCGCGCGCTCGCCAATTCCCGCGGTGAACACGAGTCCGTCGAGACCGCCGAGCGCTGCGGCCAAACCGCCGATCTCGACGGCGGCGCGATAGGTGAAAAGCTCCAACGCCTCGCGTGCGCGCGGGTCTTGGCTCGCGATCAGCACGCGCACGTCGCCGCTGATCCCGGAGACGCCGAGCAGGCCTGAATGGCGATAGAGCAGATCCTCGATCTCCGCGACGCTTTTGCCGGCCCGCGCCAGATAGAGCACGACGGCGGGGTCCAGCGCGCCGCAGCGCGTCGCCATCACCAATCCGTCGAGCGGACTGAACGACATCGTCGTGGCGACGCTGGCGGCGTTGCGGATCGCACAAAGGCTCGCGCCGGCGCCCAAATGCGCAACCACGACCCGTCCCTTCGCCAGTGCGGGCGCCGACGTCTTCAATTGTTCGACGATGAACTCGTAGGAGAGGCCGTGAAAGCCGTAGTGGCGCACGCCCGCTTCCGTCAACGCGCGTGGCAGCGCGAAGTGCGAAGCCTCGCGCGGCATGGTGTGATGAAAGGCGGTGTCGAAACAGGCGACCTGCGCGAGCTTTGGCCGCGCCGAGGCGAGCGCGCGCATGGGCGCGATGTTGTGCGGCAGATGCAGCGGGTCGAGCGAAACGAGCGCATCCAACGCCGTCAGTAATGAGGGCGTGACCCGCTCGGGCGCGACATGCGCGACCCCGCCGTGAACGACGCGATGGCCGACGGCGCCAAGGCGCGCATCGCCAAGGTGTTCGTCGACGAATTTCAACAGGTTTCCGAGCGTTGCGGCGAAGTCGGAGGTTGCGCCGCGGGTCTCCGCCAGTTTGGCGCCCGTCGCGTCGTAGGCGACGAAGTGCGGGGCCGCGTCGAGGTTCTCGATCTCGCCTTTCGCGGTCATGTCGAGCGACGCGCCGATTTCAAACAGCGCGAACTTGAGGCTCGAAGAGCCGGCGTTCAGCGCCAGGATCGCGCGGCCGGCGCTCATGCCGGGGCTCGTCGGTCGTTTGCCATCTGGACTCTCTCGGAGAAGGGTCGGGCGCGGACATGGTTGCCGAAGGCGACCGCCCGCGCCAACCCTCGGAAAACCCCTGTGCGCGGGCATGGGTAGATTCCGAGGCTGCCGGATCGGGTTGGCGCGAGGCAATACTGTCCCCTTCCGCTCTCCCTCCCTTGATAAGGGAAATGGCGCCGGACCCGGGAAAGACCGCAGCCATGTTCCTGCTCGAAGCCTACCTCCTTCCGCTCGCCTGTTTCGCGGCGGTCGTCTTGTTGATCGCCTCGGTGCGCATCTTGCGCGAATACGAGCGCGCCGTGGTGTTCACGCTCGGCCGCTTTCAGCGCGTCAAGGGTCCCGGCCTAGTATTGTTGATTCCGTTCATCCAGGAAATGGTCCGGGTCGATCTGCGCATCCAGGTGATCGAAATTCCGAGCCAGGACGTGATCTCGCACGACAACGTTTCGATGAAAGTCGACGCGGTGCTCTATTTCAACGTCGTCGACCCCGAGCGCGCGATCATCAAGGTGCAGGATTTTCTGCCGGCGACCAACATGCTGGCGCAGACCACCTTGCGCGCGGTGCTCGGACAGCACGAACTCGATGAAATGCTCTCGGAACGCAAGAAGCTCAATGCCGACGTGCAGAGCATTCTCGACTCCGCCACGGAGACCTGGGGCATCAAGGTCAGCAATGTCGAAATCCGCACCGTCGAGCTCACCGACAACATGGTGCGCGCAATCGCCAAACAGGCCGAGGCGGAACGCGATCGCCGCGCCAAGGTGATCCACGCGGAGGCCGAATTCCAAGCTTCTCAAACCCTCGTAAACGCCGCGAAGATTCTCGGCAGTGTGCCGGCGGCGATGCAATTGCGCTATCTGCAAACTCTGGCGGAAATCGGCGCCGAGCAGAATTCGACGGTCGTGTTCCCGATGCCGATCGACATCATGAAGCCGTTCCTCGACCTGCTCGAAAAGGCGGATCGTTCGACGCCGGCGCGCGCCAATGGCGCGGACAGGGCGCAGCTCCCCATCGCCTCGGAAGTTGCTCACTGACCTCAACGAAACAAGCCGACCAAATGAGACTCCCATGCGCCTGCTGATTGCTGGAAACTGGAAGATGCATGGGCTTCGCGCCGATCTGGAAAAGATCGACTCGGCAGCCGCGTGGGCGCACAAGGTCCAGCCCGCGATCGACGTCCTCGTCTGCCCGCCCGCGACGTTGATCAGGGAGGCCGCGCGCATTGCAGAGGGCCGGCTCGCAATCGGCGCACAGGATTGTGCGCCCGAGGTCTCTGGCGCACACACCGGCGACATCGGCGCGGAGATGTTGAGAGACGCAGGTGCGAGCGCCGTGATTGTCGGCCATTCCGAGCGCCGGCAAAACCACGGCGAGACCGACGCGCTCGTCGCCGCAAAGGCCGCAGCTGCGAAGCGCGCGGGATTGCTGGCTATCGTATGCGTCGGGGAGACCGGCGCCGAGCGGGAGAAGGGCGACGCCCTTTCGATTGTCGGCGGCCAACTCGTCGCGAGCGCGCCCGTCGGAATGAAGGCGAGCGAACTCGCGGTCGGTTACGAACCGCTATGGGCCATCGGGTCCGGCCACGTGCCGACGCATTCAGAGATCGTCGAGATGCATGCGCATATCCGCAATGTTCTCATTGCCCATCTCGGCGAACAGGCCAACAACGTCCGCATCCTCTACGGCGGGTCGGTCAAGCCCGCGAACGCGCGCGAAATCTTCGGCCTGCCGGGAGTCGGCGGCGCCCTGGTGGGCGGCGCGAGCCTCGATGACCTCGAATTCGAAGCGATCCTGGCGAGCGCGGCGAAGTCGATCTGACGCGTATCTGCCCGGCGCCGGCGGGCGCGATAGCAAGCGTCGAAATTGTGCTGGGCTGAGGGCAGATCGCGCCGTGAGTACATTCCGAGGCTGCAAAGTCCCATCGCACATGCGATAGGGCAGTCGCGGACGCCGCAAGAGAGTCAAATCGGGGAACTGGGGCGCTAAACTCGAGCGGCCAATCATGCGATCCCCCGGGCGCCAAGCGGATTCGTCATCGTTAAATGTCGCCGACGGGTCGCCCGCGGCGTTGCCAGAGATCCAAAGCTATGAACGTCCTCCTATCTCCGCAAGAGCTGAAAACCGAAGCGGAGGCCGTGGCCCTCGCCAAGAGACAGGCGACGCTCGACTCCCATGAATTGCGGCTGATGGACGCCTATTGGCGTGCGGCCAACTATCTCTCGGTCGGCCAGATC
>Ga0182030_10020625_pt1 | contig 12414 bp, 8 predicted proteins | sample 812S3MmetaG_FD_121299 | JGI IMG/M metagenome (GOLD analysis project Ga0182030, IMG submission 121299) | Permafrost microbial communities from Stordalen Mire, Sweden - 812S3M metaG (Illumina Assembly) | ecosystem: Environmental > Terrestrial > Soil > Wetlands > Permafrost | place: Sweden... | reverse complement strand
CGGTCATCGCGTAGAGTTCCTTCCCCCGATACGCCGCCAACTCCAGTTCCAGCTTGCGCCGTGCCCGCTCGCCCGCCTTCGCCGCCTCCAGTTGCGCCGCCACCATCCCCGCCACCTCGTCCAACGGTGCCGAAAAGAGCTGCGCAATTCTGCTCAGCGCCTCGAAATCCGCCCGTGCCCGCCGCACCGCGCGGCCGCCGCACACGAACTCCACCCGCACCGCTTGCCGGATCTTCTCCGTCCGCCGCAGCAGAATCGGCCCGATCTCGCCCGTGGTGCGCACGTGCGTGCCCCCGCACGCGCTGCGGTCCAGCCCGTCGATCGACACGATGCGCAGCAATCCCTCGCGCTCCGACGCCTTGCGCAGCCCCTGCGCCGCGCCCGCGCCCTCAAACCGCACGTCCAGGGCGCGATTCTCCGCCACCACCTGGTTGGCGCGCCGTTCCGCCTCCGTCACCATGCGCGCCTCCACGCCTCCGCCTTCCAGATCGATGGTGGCGCTCTCCGCGCCCAAATGAAAACTCACCGTGTGCAGTCCGTAAAGCTCCTCGAACACCGCCGAGAGCAAATGTTGCCCGGAGTGCTGCTGCATGTGATCGAAGCGCCGCGCCCAATCGATCTCGCCCGCCACTTCGCCCTCCGCCTCTAGCGGCGCCGCCAGGCGGTGCGCGATCCGCTCCTCCTCATCCACCACCTCGATCACCGCCACCCCGGCGATCGACCCCACATCGAACGGCTGTCCGCCCGACGCCGGATAGAATAGCGTCCGGTCCAGATATACCGTGCGCCCGTCCGCGGAGCGCTCCACCACCCGCGCCGTAAACTCGCGGCCGTAGGAATCGTTGTAATAGAGCCGTTCGGTCATAGGAATCACTGTTATTGTGGCAGGTTGCCCGGGGATTCGGACACGCTCTCGCCTAGGTATAACTCCACGCGATCCGTCGTCCAGGTCGCCACGCCGCAGCCGAAGAAGTCGGTGTCTTCGGTCCAAATCGGAGCACCTAACGCCAGCGCTGCCGCCAAGACCGGCCAATCATCCACGTCACGGCTGGCGATGCGCCGCCGGGCAACGGTTTCGAAGGGCGCATAGGTTTCGAATTCGACCGTCTGTACCATTTCGCCCAGGGAGTCAAGGGCTGCCATCGCCGGATCGGCCGGTACCCTCCGCCGCTGCAAAATATCCGGAAGCTGCTCGCGCGCTTCCTGGAAGGCGGTGTCAGGGGCCAGGAACTCCACTTCCCCGGCGTACTTGCGCAGCACAAGCAGTACCCGCGATCCCAGCACCGCGCGAACCAGAATATTCGCATCCAGCACCAGCATGTCAGCTCTTTTGCGCGCGCCGCTCGCGCCGCAACCGCTTGAAATCCTCCATGATCTCGTCTTCGGTCGTCCCCGCGGCGGCGATCAGTTCCTGCATCTTCTCACCGGCAACGCGAAGAGCCTCGAGATCGGCTTGGCTCGGCTTGGGCCGGGTCGGAACGTAGATGCCGATGGTCGCGCCATGTCGCGTGATGGCAACCGGCGTCTTCGATTCCAGGTAGCTGGACAGGTTCTCTCGAAACTCCCGGATTCCGACTTTTGTAGCCTGCATGGTGTCGCCTCGATGTGTACACAATGATAGCACAACCGCCGTCTTGCTTGACCGTCCGTCCGCTCCCGCACACCAACAATGTAATACTTCTGTCGCAGGGCCGGCATCTCTAATACCCAATGCTATATTCGGGTTTTAGGCACGGATTCTCTACAATGATTACCCATCCCAAAGGCACTCGCGCCCGTGTTCTATTCAGCTCCGTCTTTGGCCCCTACGCCCAGGACGATGAATTCGGCAGCCGCAAGATCAATCCCATGGAGCTGTACCACAACCAGGTGACGCGCGAGCAGGGGCCGTTCTCCCTGCGCATGTTCCACCGCTCCTGGGGTATCCTCATGATCCAGAAGAACATCTCGGCGCCCACCACGGTCCTGGATTTCCCCACCCGCGAAGCCTTCGCCGCCGAATTGCGTGCCAACCAGTACGATATCGTCGGCATCTCCTCCATCATCGTCAACATCGGCAAGGTGCGCGAGATGTGCCGCATGGTCCGCGAACTCTCGCCGCACTCCACCATCGTCGTCGGCGGGCACGTGGCCGCAATTCCTGGTATCGAGACGATGATCGATGCCGATCACATCGTGCGCGGCGATGGCATTTCCTGGATGCGCCGCTTTCTCGGCGAGGACGAAACCGCGCCCATCCGCCATCCCGCCATCATCTCCGGCTTCGGCGCGCGCACCCTCGGCCTCACCCTGCCCATCACCAAAGGCACCACGGCCGCCACCATCATTCCCTCCGTGGGCTGCCCCATGGGGTGCAACTTCTGCACCACCAGCGCCTTCTTCGGCGGCAAGGGCCGCTACCTCAACTTCTACGATTCCGGCAAGGAATTGTACGACGTCATGTGCGAGATGGAAGGCACGCTCGACGTCAAATCGTTCTTCATGATGGACGAGAATTTCCTGCTGCACAAACGCCGCGCCCTCGAATTGCTGGAATTCATGAAGGCCGGGCACAAGGCGTGGTCGCTCTACGTGTTCTCCTCGGCCAACGCCATCAGCCAGTACACCATCCGCGAACTGGTGGAACTGGGCGTCTCCTGGATCTGGATGGGCCTGGAATCGCCGCGCTCCGCTTACACCAAGCTGAAGGGCGCGGACACCATCGCGCTCACTAAGGAACTCCGCAAGCACGGCATCAAGCTGCTCGGTTCCACCATCGTCGGCCTGGAACACCACACGCCGGAGAACATCGAAGGCGAGATCGAGCACGCCATCGCCCACGATACCGATTTCCACCAGTTCATGCTCTACACCCCGGTCCCCGGAACCCCGCTCTTCTTCGAAATGAAGGAGCAGGGACGCATGCTGCCCGATGTCAACCTGGCCGATATCCACGGCCAGCACGAGTTCAATTTCCAACACGCCGCCATCTCCGCGAAAGATTCCAAATACTGGCTGGATTTCGCCTTCCGGCGGGATTTCGAGCGCAACGGCCCCAGCATCTACCGCATCTGCCGCACTACCCTGGAAGGCTACCGGCGCTACAAGAACGACGCCGATTCGCGCGTCCGCGAGCGCTTCGCCCGCGAGGCCCGCGCCTTGGGCAGCGGCTACTCCGCCGCGCTCTGGGCCATGGAGCACCACCTCCGCCGCACCAACCCCGTGGTGGCCGATCAGGTGCGCGCCGTGCGCCAGGAGATCGGGCGTGAGTTCGGCCTGCTCAGCCGCGTCGTCACCAACATCGTCGGCCCCTACCTGCTGTGGACAGCGCGCCGCGAAGAGCGCCGTCTCGCCGAAGGCAAGACCTACGAACCGCCCACCATCATCGAGCGCCGCAACTGGACAATGCCCGATCTCGTGGATACCGCCGTCCCCGCCGTCCCCGAACTGGCCGCCACACAGGGCGATTAGGTGGCATAAGGCTCCGCCTTGTGCATCCGAGCGAAGCTCGGACGTCCGCCGCCGCACCCGCTGCTACCATATCCTGATGCCCCTGCGTCTCATCCTGGAGCGCTACTTCGAATTCCAGGCGCTTGCCGCCGATTGGAAAACCGAAGTCCTGGCCGGCTTCACCACCTTCATGACGATGGCCTACATCGTCTTCGTCAACCCCGCCATCCTGCACGAGACGGGCATGCCGCTGGCCGCCGTCACCGCCGCCACCTGCCTCTCCGCCGCGGCGGGCAGTTTCCTCATGGGCGGCTTCGCCCGCTACCCCATCGCGCTGGCGCCCGGCATGGGCCTCAACGCCTACTTCACCTACGCCGTGGTCAAAGGCATGGGAGTGCCCTGGCAGGCCGCCCTCGGCGCCGTCTTCCTCTCCGGCGTCGCCTTCCTCCTGCTCACCCTCCTCGGCGTGCGCCAGTTGATCCTCTCCGCCATCCCGCACGAACTCTACGCTGCCGTGGCCGCCGGCGTGGGACTCTTCATCGCCTTCATCGGCTTCCGCAATTCGGGCATCGTAGTGCCCAATGCCGCCACCACCGTCACCCTCGGCAACCTCACCGATAAAAGCACCGCGCTCGCCCTCTTCGGACTCCTGCTGATCGCCGCCCTGCTCGCCTGGCGGGTGCGCGCCGCCATGTTGATCGGCATCCTTGCCACCACCGCCATCGGCCTCGTCACCGGCGTCGCCAAATGGGCGCCGCAAACCTACCGCCTGGGCGATCTCGCCGCCACCGCCGGCAAACTCGATATCGCCGCCGCCCTGCGCATCGGCTTCCTGGAGATCGTCTTCGTCTTCCTCTTCATCGATCTCTTCGATAACATCGGCACCCTGGTGGCCGTGGGCAAAAAGGCCAACCTCTTCGACAAGGTGGGCGAGATCCCGCGCCTCAACCGCATCCTGTTCTCCGACTCCATCGCCACCATTGTGGGGGCGTGCTCCGGCACCTCCACCGTGGTCAGCTATATCGAAAGCGCGGCCGGCGTGGCGGCCGGCGGACGCACCGGCGTCACCGCCATCGTCACCGGACTGCTCTTCGTCCTGGCGCTCTTCATCGCGCCCGTGGTGGGCGCCATCCCCGCCGCCGCCACTGCGCCCGCGCTCATCATTGTGGGCAGCATGATGGTCTCCGTGGTGAGCGAAATCGCCTGGAACGATCCCGAAGTGGCCATCCCCGCCTTCCTCACCATGATGACCATCCCGCTCTCCTTCAGCATCGCCAACGGCCTGGCATTCGGCTTCACCGCCTACAGCCTGCTGAAGGTCCTGCGCGGCAAATTCCGCGAAGTCAACTGGTTCGTCTACCTGCTCACCGCCCTCTTCATCCTCCGCTTCCTCTACATCGCCCGCGGATAACGCCGGTCCACGCGCTCCTATTTCTTGCGGGAATTTAATGAAACCTGCCAGAGAGTTTTAACACTCCAAACGTTTAGATAGGTAGGAGCAATGTGATGCGCAAATCGGAATTGCTGGCAGTTGCGTTGGCGATGGCGGCCGCTTCCGCCTTCGCTCAGGATCAGGCGCCGGGCCAGGTACAGAACGACCCGCCTGCCCGCGTGGTCCGTCTGAACTACATGAGCGGAACCGTGTCCTTCCGCCCGGGCACCATCGAGGATTGGACCGCCGCCACCCTCAACTATCCCCTCTACAATGGTGACCACCTGTGGGCCGATCGCGATGCCCGCACCGAGCTGCACATCGGTTCCACCGCGCTGCGCATGGGTTCGGAAACCGCGCTCGCCATCCTCAATCTCGATGACCGCATGGTGCAACTCTCGCTCACCGGCGGCACCCTGCAGGTCCGCCTGCGCGCTCTCGGCGATGGCGAGAGCTTCGAGGTCGATACTCCCAACGCCGCCGTCACCCTGCTGCGTCCCGGCGAGTACCGCTTCTTCGCCGATGCCGAACGCAACGTGACCACCGTCACCGTGCGCGGCGGCGATGCCCAAGTCACCGGAGGCGGGAGCGCCTTCACCCTGCACGCCCGCGACAGCGCCCTGCTCTCCGGCGCCGGCAACGACTCCACGAGCCAGCTCAACCCCGCCGCGCCTCCCGACGATTTCGATTTCTGGTGCCAGGAGCGCGACCGCCGCGAAGAGCAGTCGCAATCCGTGCGCCACGTCTCCCGCGAAACCATCGGCTACGAGGACCTGGATTCCAACGGCGTGTGGAGCGAAGTCCCCGGCTACGGTTGGGTGTGGGCGCCGCGCGTCAATGCCGGTTGGGCGCCCTACCGCGACGGCCACTGGGTGTGGGTCGAGCCGTGGGGCTGGACCTGGGTGGACGACGCTCCCTGGGGCTTCGCGCCCTTCCACTATGGCCGTTGGGCCAACTATCAGGGCGCCTGGGTCTGGGTGCCCGGCACCATGGTGGCGCGCCCGGTCTACGCTCCCGCGCTGGTGGCCTTCGTGGGCGGACCGCGCGCCGGTCTGTCCATCGCCATCGGCGGTGGCGGCGGCGTCGGCGTGGCCTGGTTCCCGCTGGGACCGCACGAAGTTTACCGCCCCGCCTATTCGGTGAGCGCCGTCTACGTGCAACAGGTCAATATTTCGCACGTCACGGTCACCAATATCAATGTGACCAACGTGCGCTACGTCAACCAGAACGCGGGTGCGGTGACCGTGGTGTCGCGCGATGCCTTCGTGGGCGCGCGTCCGGTGCGCGCGGCGCAGGTATCCGTGCCGGCCGAGGTGATTGTGCAAGGCCGCGTCATCGGCGCCACCGCCAACATCGCCCCGGAACGCGTCAGCGTGATGGGACGGGCGCAGGTGACCGCCGCCGCGCCTCCGGCGCGTTTCACCGCCCGTACCGTAGTGGTGCGCAATGCGCCGCCGCCGCCCCCGGTTTCGTTCGCGGCCCGCCGCGAGGCCCTGCAAGCCAATCCCGGCCGCCCGCTCGCCCCGGCCGCCGCCGAGGCGTTGCGCTCCACGCAGCCTGTCCGCGCCCCGCAGGTTCGCCAGGCGCAGGCGGCCACTCCCGCCGTGGCGGCCGACGTCGCTCCGGTGCGCAACGACCGCCCGCGCGTGCAGGAATCGCAGGCCGCCCCGCGTCCGCAGCCGCAGACCGCCGTACCACCGCGCAGCGAGCCGCGCAGTGAAGCCGGCCAGCCGTCCAAGGCCGAGCCCAAACAGGCGAAGAAAAAAGCCGAGGCGAAAAAAGAGGACAAAAAGGAAGAGCGCAAGCAGTAAGTGGACTCCAAGCACTGGTGGGGCGGACCCCCGGGTCCGCGCGGGTCCCCCCGGACCCGCTCTTTTTTCTCTGCGTTCGCCGCCCTACGCGCCCAATTCCAGGCCGAGCCGCGTCAATTCCGAACGCGTGCGCGCCAGAACCGCGCCCAGCATCAAGCGCTCTCCGCCATCGCGCCATACGCCGGAGAGTTGCTCGAACTCCGCGATCAACCGGTTCGCCCGCTGCTCCAGCGCGTCCAGGCGCGTATCCGCGGTGCTCGGTGGCGGCGCCGCCGCCTTGCGGTGTTCGCCCACCACCTGTGCCACGCGCGCGGCGTTCTCCGGAATCAGCGCGATGGCTTCGCCGTTGTGATGCAGCGTCTTGTCCTGGATGGCCGGCGCCAGCGCGCGGAAGGTCTCCGGCGAGATGCGCGTCAGTTGCGCGATCTCAAAGTAGGCGGGACCGAACTCTTCGATCAGTCCGATCAGGCGTTCGGCGTTCGCCCGGCTCATGCCGATATGCCGGGTGCAGCATTCTTCCCAACTCTTCGCGTACCCCAGATATAGCTTCCGGTCGCGGGTTTGCTTCAAGCACTCGGCATCCGCCGCCGTGCATTTTCCGGCCACCAGGCTGAACGTCTGGCGGCGGCCCAACATCTTGCCGAATTCGAGCGCGTTGCCCGTCGGCTTCTTGGATCCCTGTTTCAAAGCGAAGTCTCCGTACCATGGTTTTGTCAGAGTCTGACAAAATGCCCTTCCCAAGTGGAACAAAACAAGGGAAGGAGTGTCGGGGATTTGTCAGAGTCTGACGAATCCCCGATTTCACCATGGCACAGAGGCGAGGAAAACCTGGGGGTTCCGCCGCCGCCGATCGCGTCTAACTACCGCATCCGCCAGGAGTTGAAAATATAAAATGTTGGTGTGACTGAATCCGCGCTCAGACCCACCAGGCCGCGCCCGGCTGCTCCCGGATCACGATTCCATTGAGGAATGTGGCCGCCTTCGAGAGGCCTTCCTCGGGCGACATCAGGCTGTCCTCGTGTTCGATGGAGAGCACGTAATCGTAGCCGAACATGCGCAGCGTGCTGATGAATTCCTTCCACCACTGGGCGTCGTGGCCATACCCGCAGGTGCGGAAGATCCAGGCGCGATTGCGCTCGTCGGTATAGCTCTTGGTATCCAGCACGCCGGTCATCGGCAGGTTGCGATCGTAAATCTGCGTGTCCTTGGCGTGCACGTGGAAAATACAATCGCCCAGCACGCGGATGGCGGCGATGGGGTCGATCCCCTGCCAGAACATGTGGCTGGGGTCGTAGTTGCAGCCGATGGTCTTGCCCGCGATGGCGCGCAGTTTGAGCATGGTCTCCGGGCTGTAGGCGACGAAGCCGGGGTGCATCTCGATGGCGACCTTGACGCCGTGATCTTCGGCGAACTTGGCGTGCTTGATCCAGTAAGGCGCGACCACTTTGTCCCACTGCCAGGCGAGCACTTCCAGATAGTCCGGCGGCCAGGGGCAGGTGACCCAGTTGGGATATTTCGCGGTGGGCGAATCGCCCGGACAACCGCTGAAATCCACCACCACAGGCACGCCCAGCTTCTCGGCCAGGCGGATGGTCTTCTTGCTCACATCCTGATCGTGGGTCGCCCTTTCCTTATCCGGATGCAGCGGGTTGCCGTGGGAACTCAGGGCGCTGATGGTGATTCCGTTGTCGTCCAGGAGGCTCTTGAAATCCTTGAGCTCACTCTTGTTCTCCAGCATGGAGAGCTTGCAGTGGGCGCCGCCGGGATAGTTTCCGGTACCGAGTTCCACGGTATCGATATGGTAGCCTTTCAGCTTCTTGAAGACGTCCTCAGCGGACAGTTGCGACAATAGCGGAGTGAATACGCCGACTCTCATGGAGATTCTCCTTTATGTATGGGTGCTGAACCAACAACAGAATATCACGCGGTAGCCGCCTCAACGCGAGACACGCAGAGATCGGCGCAGAGAAAACCGGGAGCTGCCTCTCCAGGTGGAAGGGCCTTGTGCTTACGACGCCAGGGGCGGTTCGAAATAGGTTTGCGCCAGTTCGGGTTTTTCGCGGATGGCGCGGCGCCAGAAACTGCGCGCGTCGTCTTCCTGGCCGAGCGACATCATGGCGTGCCCGAGATTGAGCAGGGCTTCGGCGAACTGCGGGTCTTCGTTCAGCGCCTGCTGGTAGAACGCCACCGCGTCCTCGGTCTGGCCGCGCTTCTGGCAGATCAGTCCGGCGTTGTAGAAGAGTTCGGGGGCGTGCTCGCCCAGTTCGATGAGACGGCGGTGTTGCTCGTAGGCTTCGTCGAAATCTTCCTGCTCCAGGGCGATGGCGGCTAGGCCCCGGACGGCGTCGGAAGAATCGGGGCGCAGCATGAGGGCGTCCTGGAAGCTCCCGCGGGCGGCCGCCGCATTGCCTGCGCGGGCGTAGGCGATGCCGGCGTTGAGATGCGCTTCGGGCCAGTCGGCGCGCCGCAGCAGGCAGGCTTCGAAAGCCTCGGCGCTATTGGCGTAGTCGCCGCGCAACAGGCGCAGGTAGCCCAGGCGGAAGGTGGCGTCGCACCATTCGGGCGCGTCTTCATTGATGCGCGCGTACAGCTTTTCGGCCCACTGGCGTTCGCTTTGCTGCTCCAGCACCAGCGCCAGATTCCACAGCGCGCCGGAGTGTCCCGGGTCGATGCCCAGCGCGGTTTCATAGCTGGCGCGGGCTCCCTTCAGGTCGTTGAGCTCCTGCTGCGCCACCCCCAGGTTGAGGTGGGATTGGGCGCTGCGGGGTTGCAGGCCGGCGGCCTGCCGGTATGCCTGGGCGGCTTTTTCGTAACTGCCCATTTTGTGACACGCCACGCCCAGGTTGAACCAGTGTTCGAAGCGGTCGGGCGCGGCCTCGGCCAGGGCGCGGCAGTGCTTGGCGGCGGCGGGGTAGTCGCCGTCCTGAAAGGCCAGGGCGGCGAGGGCCTCGGCGGCCGTCGGCGAGTCGGGCTGGATTTCGCTCAGCATGGCGGCGTAGCGGCGGACGCTGGCGTGATCGCGTTTGTCGAGGAACATGGCGACCAGGTTGGAGAGCACCTCTTCGCAGCGGGGATTGCGCGCCAGCACCTTGCGATACTGTTCGACGGCTTCGGCGTGCTTGCCGGTCTGCTGCAGCGCCACCGCCTGGCCGAAGAGCGCCTGTTCATGGTCGGGGTAGAGGCTGAGATATTTTTCCAGCGGCATGAGGGCTTCGGCCGGCCGGCCGGCATGGATTAGAGCAATACCCAGGCCGAGCATAGTTTCGGGGCGCGCGCCGCCGGCGTCACTAGAGACGCGGAACGCCGCGGCAGCCTCGCCCCATTGCTTAAGGTTGCCGAGGCACACCCCCAGATTGAAACTCGCCGTGCGATGCTTCGGGTCGGTCTCCGCCAGCGCCGCGTAGGTCCGCGCGGCGGCTTCGAAATCGAGCATCTCGTATTGGATGTGGCCCAGGGCCGCATACAGCCCGGTATCTCTTTCGCCGTCTTCGATCGCCTTGGAGAGGAGCCGCGCCGCGGCTTCGAGTTTGCCCTCCAGGTGCAGGGACACCGCCTTGGACAGCGTCTTGGTGGCACGCTTCTGGGCTTTAATGTCGGTGATGGCCGTCACGCCGGGCGGCATGGGCATTCCGTTAGTCTGGCTTCCGCTTACGTATTCCATGGTTGACTTCTCCAGGTCCCCAAAAATCTTGTCTTCCGGGCGCCCCGCAGGTATGGCAGTCCCAGCCATACCGCCGCCAACGCTCTTCCGTCGCCATCCGCGGGTAGTCCGGGTGCGGGTGCGGGCGCACCGTCGGGGAATTCCGGTGTCCGCACTTCGGCCGAGATCTCCACGCCGGCCACGTCGGCGAGCAGGGTACAGATGTGGCCAAAAAAGTCGTCATTGCGTGAAACTCTCATCCAGTAGAGCCGGGCGTGTTCATCGGCTTCGCTGAAGAAGCCCACGCCTCCGGCCGGCAGCGTCTCGGCGAGGAAAGAATCCACTTCCTCGCCGTCGATGGAAGTGACCAGGCGGTTGCCGCGGACATCCACGGCCAACTGCATGGGCCGGTTATTGTGCACCATGACGTTGAGGGGCGTGCGCGTGCGGCGTCCGGGTTGGCCGTTTACCACGTCGTAATGCACCAGGGCGACGAAGGGGCGGATGCCGGCTTCCGCCACGGTGAGTTTCATGGCGTGATAGTTCCTGGCATCGGCGGCGCGCACCGTCCAGCCGATGCTCTTGCTCTCGATCTGGCCGAAAAACTCCAGTCGGTAGTCGGTGAACTTGAGGGTGGGACGGAACAGGGCCAGCGCGCCGGTTTTCATGTAGCCATCGGGATGATGCGACCAGCCGGGGGCATAGCCTTTCCCTCCGCGGTCCCAATTCTCCATGCCGTGGAAGTTCTCGGCGATTTTAATGGCGGCGCGGTTGGCGATGGCTTGCCGGACCCAGGCGACGGGTCCCGGGCGCGCGGATTGGGCCGTAGCGCCGCCGCTGGGCAGCCTCACGGAACTGGCGTTATCGGCGGTGGAGAGGGCAGCGTCGCTGGAAAAGATCTCTTCCCGGGCGGGCAGGTGCCGGTTCCCGCGAAAGTTGGCCACTCCCACACCCAGTGAGGCCGCCAGCAGGAATCCGGCCGCGGCCCTGCCGGCGACCATTAGCGCGGTAGGCGGCCGCCTGACCGAGGGCCTCTTCACAATTTCCATGAAGCCCGGTTCCTGGCGCGCGGTTTTTGGCTGCGGAGCGGGCTCTTCCAGTTTTTCCAGGATTGGACGCAACGCGAATTTGGGCGGCTGGAGCGCCAGGCGCCGCGAGATTCCCTCGGGACGGGCACAGGGAACGCCGGCCGGGCGATGGGTGTGGAATTCGATGGGCAGCGGACCGGGGTGGGGCAGGCCCGATTCCAGTATCGGCCATGCAGGGGCCGGCGCCGCCGTTGCCAAGGTGGCGAGCGGCCGCGGTGCCACCCGCCGCGGTGCGGCCGTGGCCGGTTTGCGCGCCCGCGGGGCCAGACGCCGCGCATCGAGAGGCGCGATCGCGCGTTCCCGGTTGGCCGCCAGCAAAAAGGGCGGCATGCGCAACGCGACGGCCAGCGGGATTTGGGCGCCTACCGAGGCCACCATTGGAGATTCCAGCGCCGCCGGGGCAGGACCGGAAAGGGGCTCGCCGGCGGCCGGCACGGGTTGGAAAATGGCCCGGGGCGAGGCGAGTTCCCGCGAGGCCAGCGGCGCATGTTCGACGGATGCCAGCCGGGTGGCCTGCGCGGCAACCAGTAACGATTCCACGGCCTGGGGCGCGGGAGAGGCAGCCGGCTCCGCCGCCTCGAAGGGACTCCCGGCTGCCGGCGGCAGGGCGGGAAGCGCTATTGCCGTTTCCTGGTGGAAAGCAATTCCGGGCGCGTTCGCCGCGGCAGGCCGGCCGGCAGCCGCGACCGGTTCGGCGTGCGCCATGGAAAGCGGCTGGGCAATCCCCGCCACGTGCCGGGCGGCGGCAGGCAGGGCGAGAGCGGGTAGTTGCAGCGTTACCGGCACGGCGACAGCGGGCGCGGCGGAGGTCCGCAGATAGCTGAAGACGGGGTCCGCCGGCGGGGTGGACATCCACTGACGGCACACCGGTGGCGTTTCGAAGGGACGATCGGGCGCCGCCAGGGGCTCCAGGTCCGGCGTGAATTGCGGCGCGGTGTGCGGTGACGCGGCGACGGGTTCGGGCGGGGGCGTGGACAAAGAGCACTGGTACGCGGGGGGTGTGGCGAGTGCGCG
>Ga0182030_10020624_pt1 | contig 12414 bp, 8 predicted proteins | sample 812S3MmetaG_FD_121299 | JGI IMG/M metagenome (GOLD analysis project Ga0182030, IMG submission 121299) | Permafrost microbial communities from Stordalen Mire, Sweden - 812S3M metaG (Illumina Assembly) | ecosystem: Environmental > Terrestrial > Soil > Wetlands > Permafrost | place: Sweden... | reverse complement strand
CTAGGTATACCGTCACCAACAACGAAAACTGCCCGCCATTTGGCAAATCGTGCGCCCATAATGTAATACTCAGTGAGCCGAGCGCGCAATCCGTCAAGTCCTTCGGTTATTTTTTCGAACGGATGTGCAGCCAGATCTTTAGCGCCGATGTCTACTTTAATGCCCGGAATTATTTCGGCATCTTGTAATACTTTGACAAAAGGTGTTCCGTCTGCAGCACTCTGTCGAATGGTTTCGTCATAGAGGATGACTCCGCTAATATACTCACCGAGTGAAGGAGTGGTAATAATCAGCTCTCGATACAAACGCCGATACGGTTCAGTCTGAGGGATATCGAGAACTGCAAATCTTTTATTGCACGTCCCAGTGCTCTCGTCCATTGCTAGCAGCCCCTTTCCAGGGGATACCAGCTGCGATGCTAACGTTTTAAGAGCGAATTCGTTCATGTCCGTGCACCCCACATCCAATCCCTGATCTCAGGCATATCCTCGCCGTGACGGTCAATGTAGAGTTTATGCTCGATCAATTTATCTTGCATCATTTGTTTCAGATAAGATCCCTTCGAACCTAATTGAGGCAGCCTATCGACAACATCTTGTACAAGATGAAAGCGGTCGAGACAATTTTGCACCCGAATATCAAATGGCGTAGTGATAGTCCCCTCTTCGTTGTAACCGCGAACGTGGATGTTACTATTGGTGCGGCGGTAGGTCAAGCGATGAACCAAAGTGGGATACCCGTGGAAACCGAAGATGACGTGTTTGTCTCGCGTAAACAATGAATCGAAATCATTTTCACTCAATCCGTGCGGGTGCTCACTATGCGATTGCAACTTCATCAAATCGACGACATTTATCACTCTAATTTTCAAATCCGGCAGGTGCTCTCGAAGAATGGACGTTGCCGCTAGAATCTCAAGCGTCGGCGTATCCCCGCAGCACGCCATAACTACATCTGGTTCGCTGTTTTGATCGTTGCTTGCCCACTGCCAGATACCGATCCCCTCGGTACAATGCACCACTGCTGCGTCCATCGTAAGCCATTGCGGAAGCGCATGTTTACCTGCGACTACCACGTTCACGTAATGTCGACTGCGAAGACAGTGGTCAAAAACAGAAAGTAAACAGTTTGCATCAGGTGGCAAATACACTCGAACAATATCGGCCTTTTTATTTATCACGTGGTCGAGAAAGCCCGGATCCTGGTGTGTGAAGCCGTTGTGGTCTTGCTGCCACACATGCGATGCCAGCAAATAATTTAGAGAAGCAATTTTCCTGCGCCAGGGGAGTTCCAGCGTTACCTTCAACCACTTAGCGTGCTGACTGAACATTGAATCGACAATACGAATAAATGCCTCGTAGCTATTGAACAAACCATGTCGACCGGTCAGCAAATAACCTTCCAAAAATCCCTCGCACTGATGCTCGCTCAGCATAGAGTCCACGACTCGTCCGGCTGGCGCAAGAAATTCATCGTTTTCCTCTTCGCGTCCTTCCCACTGACGATCGGTGACTTCAAAAATCGCTCCTAAAAGATTAGAAACTGTCTCGTCAGGTCCAAATATACGAAAATTATTTTCTTCCTTATTAAGCGCAGCTACATCACGTAAGAACTCGCCAAGTATCATCGTGTCCTGAGCCTGAACTGCGCCAGGAGAAGGGACAGTAACAGCATGTGTGTGGAAATTCGGCATGCATAAGTCGCGCAACAATCCGCCACCATTCGTATGCGGATTTGCACCCATTCGTCGTTCACCCTTAGGAGCGAGTTCAGCAAGTTCAGGAATCAAACGACCATTCTCGTCAAATAACTCCTCTGGCTTATAGCTTTTCATCCATTCTTCAAGTTGCTGTACGTGATCGGGATGCTTCGCATCAACCAGCATTGGCACCTGATGCGAGCGGAATGTACCTTCGATTTTCAAACCATCGACTATCTTCGGACCGGTCCAACCTTTAGGCGACCTTAGAACGATCATGGGCCAGCGCGGGCGACTGGCATCGCCTTTGGTGCTGGCATTTGTCTTTATTTGTCGAATTTGGTCCACAACTTTATCCATCGTGGATGCCATCAGTTCATGCATAAGCTCCGGCTGATCACCTTCGACAAAATATGGTGTCCATCCGCAACCGCGTATAAATTGCTCTAGCTCCTCGTGCTCAATACGAGCTAGAACGGTTGGATTACTTATCTTGTAGCCATTTAGATGGAGGATCGGTAGAACGACTCCATCGCTTATTGGGTTGAGAAACTTATTCGAATGCCATGCCGTTGCTAAAGGTCCAGTTTCAGCCTCGCCATCACCTATCACACAAGCAACTATCAAATCAGGATTATCAAAAGCAGCGCCAAACGCATGACTTAGCGAATAACCTAATTCACCGCCCTCGTGAATTGATCCCGGGGTTGAAGGCGCAACGTGGCTTGAAATTCCGCCGGGAAAAGAGAATTGCGTAAACAACTTCTTCATGCCATCTTCGTCCTGACTGATGTTTGGATATATTTCGCTATAGCTACCTTCAAGATAAGTATTTCCGACTAGAGCTGGGCCACCATGACCGGGTCCAGCAATATAGAACATGTCAAGGTCGTACTTGTTTATGGCTCGATTTAAATGCACATAGATAAAATTCTGTCCTGGAGTTGTGCCCCAGTGTCCCACCACCAGAGGCTTCACATCCGCTAGAGTCAACGGCTTTTTAAGCAGCGGATTGTTGTATAGATAGATTTGTCCAACCGAAAGATAATTTGCCGCTCGCCAATAGGCATTCATCTTATTGAGTAAGTCAGAGCTGAGTGTTCTGTTTTCTGCGTGCAAAACTTCAGGCATGAGCGTGACTGCTTCCATCGTTATATTCCTTTCTTGAATAACTCGTTTTCGTGAATTCAAATCAAAAGCTCGAACTTGCACGCTCTTGATGATGGTGCTTCAGAGCGCCATCCATGAAGCTCGACGAAAAACGTTCCGCCCTACAAAACACATCGACCTTTTTCGTCCAGAAGAAAGCTTGAAATACTTAGCCCTCTTCTCAAGTTAACATTCGGGATGACGTATATTTTGCCAAAAAAAGATTCGAATAGAAAGTTTTGTAATCTTATTTTTAGATCGCAGAGTCTAATCAATCGAAATTCAGGAACGGAGCCAGCATTAGAACGTCCCCATAAGGGTGAACGCAGATCAATCTCTTACTATGCAATGGATCATCTGACGAACAATATTTTCTTTGGAAGGTGAACGTTATAATGAACGAGTTTAGCAACGAAGGCGCAAGGGCTAACGAAACGATAAAAACATCGACAGCAAATTCATTTTCTGCATTACTATCTGGCACGCTCCTTGCCATAGGGGCATTTATCGTCTACGCAACTTACAAAGGACCAGCCAGCATTGACTTTTCATTCGGTTTAGCAGTGTTCTTTATATGCCTTGCCTGTCTGCTTTATGCCTCCGTTCAAGTTGCAGATCAGTGGAATAAAGCTGTTGTTCTAAGACTTGGCAAATTTCACGCATTAAGAGGACCAGGCTTGTTTTTCATCATTCCATTTATCGACGCAATCGTTTACTGGATAGACACACGTGTCCTAACAACAGCTTTCAAGGCAGAGAAAACGCTGACGAAAGATACCGTACCGGTGGATGTTGTAGCAGTCCTCTTTTGGAAGGTTTTAGACCCGGAAAAAGCTGCTCTAAATGTCGCCGACTATCAAAGCGCAATCAATTGGGCCTCACAGACTGCTCTGCGAGACGTGATCGGTAAGACCCTGCTGTCCGACATGCTCGAAGGCAGAGACAAAATAAGCGCACTGTTGCAAACCATTATCGATGAGCGCACTGAGCCATGGGGTATCAACGTCATCTCAGTAGAGGTAAAGGATGTATTGATTCCCCTTGCTCTGGAAAATGCCATGTCGATGCAAGCGCAAGCAGACAGAGAGCGGCAAGCGAGAGTCATTTTGGGAGATTCGGAAAGATTGGTGGCAGAAAGCTTTGGAGAAGCCGCTAAAACTTACATCGGAAACCCTGTTGCTTTGCACCTGAGAGCGATGAACATGCTCTACGAGGGTCTTAAAGCTAACTCCTCAATCGTTATCGTGCCTAGCTCTGCGGTAGAATCAATGGATCTTGGCGGGCTCTCCGGCATGACGGCGCTGACTATGGGAATCGAGGAGAAGCACAAAAGCAGCAGCAAGCGAGAAACCGAAGGAAGTTAACGGCAAAAAAACGTAACACCAGTAAGATATATGCCGCAAAGAGTCGCAGGTTAACACTTAAGGCTAAAAGTCACATACGGCGTCTGCGCGCACGTCGACTCAATAGGGACCGAAAAGCTTCTGGACTTACAGAAATTTACTTAGAACAACTAAATATAGAAAGGAGAAAAAATGAAACCAATGAGACATTTCTGCCCGGAGTGCAACTCTTTTTATGAGGAGCCCGATGAACAAGATGACCAGAACAAAGCAAACTTCGCATCTTTGCCTGCCAACTGGAAATGCGCTTGTGGAGCAGAGAAGCAATCTTATAAACCGTGTTATTGCGTTGCGGATCGAGAGAAAGAGCCGGCCGCTGTGCAATCAGCAGATACAAAAAGAGCCGAAAGAATGGAAGAATTTCGACTATCACATCTCCCATCTCAAATCTGCGAGAAACCGACATCGGTCGATGCTGTTCATAGATTTGGAAAAAATCCAGGTAGTCATTGAACTAACTTCACAAGCTGTTCGAGCAGAAAACACGGCTAGACAAACTGGGGACGTGAGAGGTGCAACTGAAAGACTCTCACTTCTCCAGCTTTAAGTTCGTAAATAACGTCTTCAAAACCGATCTGCACTGGCGACGCAGTACTGTGCATAGCGGAAATCTTCATCTGATCTTGCGTAATCTTTAGCTGTAGTGCCTGACCGCGATAGTGCAAATTAAGCGACAAGCTATTTAGAGCATCCGGCAAACGAGGATTCAACCACAGAACATCTTGCCTTGCAACAATTCCGGTATAACATCTTTGAACGATATCAAGCGTTCCAGCCATCGCGCCCAGATGAATTCCTTCTCGCGCTGAATCATGATGAGCATCTAAGTAGTCGCTGTTTAAGGCTTCGAGAAGAACCGGCCAGGAATGAAGTTGCTGCTTAACAGTTTCCGGAATTATCTGCCCACTACGATCATCACCGCCAGCAAGTAACTTCCATGACTTCTGTCTGTTGAGCCTTGAAAGAACCCAGGCATGCGCAATACGGCTCAACGTCGAATCGTTTGCGGTCTTAGGCAGATAGTACTGGATGGATTTTTCGATGTCAGTACACTCGAACTTGTATCCAAGGCGGTGAAACAATTCTTGCAATTCGCCCGCTGAAAAGATATAGAACAGCATCAAAACATCAGCTTGTTTACAAACACGATATTGATTCGGGGTGCCGCCCTCAGTTTGGAGAACCTGCGTGAGCCGCTCGATGTCCAAACTGCCATTGGGTAGAACTGGAAATTCTTCCAGTTTTTCGTATCCTTCAAATTGGCTGATAACACCATCTTCCATGAACGGTACAAACATCAATCGGCTTACAGAGTCCCAGAGCAGTAATTCAGATTTTTCAATTTTCAATTTTTGCAGCAATTGATCACGATGATCTGCAGGCAAGGTAAGCAGCATTTCCTGCGCCACAGTTAAAGTCCAGACAGCCATTATGTTGGTGTAGGCGTTATTGTTTATACCGAAAGCATTCGCTCCTGGGTACTTCGTATGATATTCATCGGGTCCAACAACACCACGAATTTCAAAGCGACCACTCCCTTCGTTCTTTACAGCAAAAGTCGCAAAGAAGCGAGCAATCTCTAATAGCATTTCCGCGCCATAACATTCCATGAAGTTGATGTCTGCAGTCACTTGATAGTATTGCCATATGTCGTAAGCAATGGCTGCATTGACATGAACTTGCATCGCAGAATTATCGATGCTCCAGGTACGTTTGCTCGCGTTCCAGTCGAATTGCGGGGTGTCTTCCTTTCCGTCACTGCCGCTCTGCCAGGGGAATCTCGCGCCACGAGCACCAAGTGCTTTTGCGATTTCACGTGCTGAGTCAAGGCGGCGATAACGATATTTAAGAAGCGAAGCCGAAATGGATGGCATTCGCAAATTTATGAAAGGGTACACGAAAAGAGCGTCCCAGAAAATGTGCCCCTGATAGCCTTCGCCGCTCCAACCACGCGCGGGCAATCCTACGTCAAGATCAATGGTATTTGGAGAAGCAGTTTGCAGGCAATGAAATGCGCTCAGGTGAAGCAAAAAAGAAGGGTCGGAAGTCATATACGAATCTTTTGTATCGACAAACAGATCAAATCGACTCCAAAGTTGAGACCAGCTCTCAATATGTTCAGACAATAACGAATTGAAATCCGCAGCCGCGGCGACAGCGTGCGAAGATGAAAGACTTGCTTCAGAAATACCTCTATCTCGCGAAGTATACAGGGCGATAATTTTCTCTAGCGTAATGGAGGAACCCTCTTCAATAAATACTTTCATGTCCTGAGCGACATAGCCTGGCTCCGCAATATCATTCTCGATTGCCGAGATGTTTTTTCCGTTTTTGATGAGAGTGTTCCTAGCAGATAGAGATACCATCAGCCGGGACTGCTTCGTGACCACGTTAAGGTGTACCGTATCACCATCGATAGTGCTGGATAAATAATCAAAATGTTTTACCTGTTCATCCTGTAACATCTGGGTGCTGTTATTGGTAATGCGTCCGTCTATAGCACTGCGGATGATCAAAGCTCCCGACCAGTTGTGAGCTGTAAAAGTCATCTCCAATCCGCCCAGGTGCGCGTGACGCATATGCACAAACGAACGCTGACAGACACTCGTGTCTTGCCCTGCCTTATCAATAAACCTTATCGTCCTGCGTAATAGTCCCTGCCGAAGATCGAGTCGCAATTCATATGTCACCAGCTGAACGTTATTTATATTGAACCAATCGCCGTCATTTATTTTGAATCTAACCGCAAGCCAATTTGGCATGTTGACTAACTGTTCTTGTTCAAATTCGTAGTCGCCGCTTTTAAAAGGCACTCGATTGTAGCCGCCAGCCAAGTATGTGCCGGGATAATGAACCCCATCGTCCTCTGATTCAGGCATCGCACCGCGAGTGCAGAAATAACCGTTACCAAGCGAACACAGCGACTCACGCTGTTCTTCCAAGTTCGGCAAGAATTCGTCGTAGATCATTTGCCAGTCTTCTGCGACATATTCGTCGGTCACGGTGTGACTCGACTGCATGTTACTAAGCACAGCTTCGAAGGTTCCAACTCCGCGATCCACTTCGGCGGTCGACGCTAACTCATCAGGATTCAAAGTCTCTCACCCATATCCAGAATTGTTTTCACTTTTCTAATTTCACTTTCCGCACCATGCACAACAAGCAATTGTTTGCTGGCCTTTAACTGGATTTCTTGGGTCTTGTCCGGTGCTAATTACTTTACTCAATCTATGCTCCTAGCAAATTAGTCAATCGGATTAATCTGAGTATCGCAGAAAATTATCTGGGTAGCAAATATAGTTGTCGCAGGCTCTGCAGGCGAGTGCATCACTCAGAGTATCAAATCCGATGGCAGCAGCCTCAGTACGCGCGCATCAGAATGCCATCATCCTCTAGGATGAAGGCATGCTCCTCAATTCGAACGATGCCAACTGAGCACTTTTGCAGTGTAATAAAGTCAGGGCAGGGCGTTGTTGATTTTCCTAAAACGCGGGAAAGTTTGTGATAGCCAAGAGAACACAATGAAAGTACAACGCTGTGATATCAATATTTTTAAACCCGCACGCAATATCTCTTTTTTGATTAGCCTTCTCAGAAAAAATTACCTGTGGTTGCTGAAATTAAAGTATCCACACTTGAGTGTAAAGGTCGTTTCCGGAATTGAGTCAGTGAAGGCTTTGCGAAGCAATCGGGTCATTATATGTCCCAACCATCCTACTTCGATGGATACAGACATGGCATTTTTACTGTCCACGATATTGAAGGAAGAGCTTTACTTTTTGACCGCGCGAGAAGTGTTTACGGGCTCTATCGTTAACGAATATCTTCTCCAATTGTTCGGATGTTTTTCGATCTTGCGTGGCACGAACGATTCTGATTCCTTCAAATATTCAGTGAGGCTGATGGAAGCTGGGCTGCACAACTTGGTTATTTTCCCTGAAGGTGAAATTTGCCGACGAAATGACACATTGTTGTCTATAAAGCCAGGGTCAGCCCACATTGCATGCACCACCGTCGATAGGCTGAAAAAGTCCGGTCTCAATGAAACGGTTTATATTGTGCCAGTCGCTTTTCGATACAGTTATCCAGACGTCCCCCTGTCCAGGCTGCTCGCAACGATGAGTTCCATTGAACAGGCGCTCAATGTGAGAAGTTTAGAATCACAGAGTTTAATGTCACGAATGACGGCGGCTGCCGAAATAGTCTTGCAAGAGTTGCTCTCAAAATATAATTGTTCGAATAATGCCAGCGAGACATTTTATCAAAGGGTGACACATGCACGGACTGCAGTGATTAGTAGAATAGCGTCTTATACCAATTTTCAGCTTGAACTCGACTTAGAAGAAACGGAGCAAATCCATCGTCTGTTCGTACATCTGTATAAGGCAAGATGGTATGAGCACCAATTGGCTAAAGACTTAGACCATCAAAGTCACACTGACAGGTACGACCTTTTGACAGAAATGATAAAAGATCTCTTTCGCGTAAGTAGTTTCGTTTCGATTGGAAAACAATCGCCATTGCGAGATAGGAACGATGATATCAATGACTTGATGTTGTTACGACACGAAGTGCTTGGTGACCGTCGGCATTTATTGCCAAGTTGCCTTGAGATTGCTTTTGGACGACCCATTGACGTTCGAACTGTTTATTCAGGTAAAAAAGAGGAAAAGCTAAAGAGCGTACTGGACATCACCGAGTTGATCCGTGCTGAACTTGAAAGTGCTCTCGCTGGGCTAATCAAAGTCGAACCAGAAATCATAAATCGTGTGGAAGCGGCCTTCACGACGTAGGCCTGCAAAAGGTAAATCAAGCGTGCCTTAAAGACATTAAGACCAACAACGCCATCAGGAAATTAGCGGTAAAAATAATGTCACACAAAATTCTTGCACTGAAAGATCGTCCCGAGTATGCGCTTGAACTCAAACAGCTGATTGAGCCCCATGGATATGAGGTATTAGCCGTCAGAACAATCGAAGAGGCTTTAGCTAGATTACAGGTTGAAACCGTCAACATGGTTATAGTTGCAATTCATTTGCAGGATGGAAATGTTTTTGACTTCATAAGGGCTGTCAAAACAGACCCTAATCCGCTCATAAGCAAATTGCCTCTGATTTGCCTGAATTTGGATCAGCGGTTACATGCCAAATATTTGAATGAGAGTCTAGAAATTTCTGCAAGAGTATTAGGAGCAAGCCGCTTTATTACTATGGAGCCTTATGATGCAAAAGCGCTATGGGTACAGATAAAGGAGATGCTCCCAATAGATCCTAGTCCAGTCGGGATTCTTTCCTTACAATAGCGTCGCAACGTCACAATGCACGCGTCTCACTTCACTTCAACCAAACTCCAGCCATTCTCTGGATTATCCGAGTTCAGAGCGTTTATATTCAGAGATGGTGTTCATGCCTTTGCCCAGCCGGCCTCTTATATATGTGATGAACTTCTCGGCATCTTCGCCTGGGATGAAACAGAGCAGGCTGACGATCATTATGTGCTCGAAGATTGGTATGTTCATCGAATACTCGATGCCCAGGTGAAGGACCAGCAATACGATCAGCACAAAATATCTTGTTTCGTTGAACCAGATAAGCGTCCATCCTAAAGATTCGGCCAGAATCGCGATCCAGGTAGTCAGTTTTAAAAGGAACAGATTTTCGGCAACAAAGGGTACTGGGAATCTGGCAAATTCCTGGTGCCTGGCTACGTAGTACATGGCAGTGCCATCCCACCAACTGGGAGCCGCTAATTTTGATAAAGATGCTTGCCAGTAAATCAAGGCAAACTGGAATTGATACGCTTTAAGTGCCCATAAACTGCATTTTTGCGGTTTCCAAAAAACCTTATCTTTCGAGAACCACAGCCGATCTAGCGATAGTGCTGCGTCTATGGGCGCAAATATTAGCCAGAAGGCTGCCAGGCACATCAAGTGTTCTCCACCATGATGCACATAAATGTTGCGGTGCAAAAAAGTTACCAGCCCGACATAGACCATGATGCTGCTAACTCTGCTGAAAAGCCCAACGGTCAAACACAAGCAAGCGAAAACAAATAAGACAAAAAATGCAATAAGCCAGCCATCCCCAGGAGGCAAAAGAGTAATTACGTCGATCACAGGTATGCCGAAAATGTGATTGAGTGTTTTCAGACTCAAAATTCCGTTCTTATCACTAAAATAAGTCACAACTTGCGGTGCCATCAATAGGCAATACTCCAGCGCCACGATGCCAAATGCTATCCGGAAAAGGCACACAGACATGGGTGAGCCAGGCTCAAATAAGCTTTGCGAAGCTTTCTCATACATCGTCGCCAGTTTCATTCGAGTTCCTCTATCGAAATGGGACACGTAGTTAACGTCTCTTGCCCATCATCGACGGTTCGCAGTGGTTTGCTAATTCCTGTCTCCGGTGGATCGATCCAGATCCAGTGACGAATAATCGAAACAGAGACTACCGGATTTCCAGGATGCGTGTTGATTCTGGCAATATAGCGTGCGGCATCAGGCCAGAGAAACGAGTCATTCTTATCACATACACAGTCATTCCCCCAGCGTCGATATCCTTCTTTGAACATCTTCTCGACGACGCCCATTTTCTCCATTCGAGGGAATTCCCATACTTTCTGAGAGCCATCTTTGAACGTGATCAGGGAAGTCACATATTCGTTATAAGTTCTGGGATGTTCAAAGACCGACCACCCTTGCCAAAATCCAAAAAAGTTCAGATAACCGAGATATGGAGTGATCAGCTCTTGTTTGAGTGGACCGTCAGGCGAGAGCCAGAGAAGGACTCCGCTGAAATGCCAGACTAAGAACGCGATGATCAGCGGATGGCGCAAACGGCTCAACGTTCCTTTGACATCATTTACTTTTAAGCCCGGCCCCATATAGTTGTCCTTCGAACTTAATATTGAATATTTATTTCCGATCGCCTGAATGCTTCCGACCTACAAGCGCAAATTGTACAGTGAGAGTGCGCGCTATCGGTCATCGATTCTAACGAATGATTTTATTTCGTATCTTTCTTTGCGAATTCTATAGGTGCTGCCAAGACAGTGTCGTTGACCGGGTCATGTTCAAGCACCATTGCAATCTTCTCAGGGCCGATAAGCTCTGAAAGAACCATTTCACTAATTGCCAGCTGCGGCGCATTGTGCGTTAGCAATGCCGTTTGATAATTTGTGAGAGCCAACTGCGCCTCATCCGAAATTCTTTTGCGGCGTATTTCGAGTCGGCGACCGAAATAAATGTCCTTGAGGATCTTGTTTTCCTCAGGACCTCCAGTGCTCATAACGAAAGCCGTGTTCGCGCCTTCTGCTGCCAGAGAAGCAAACGGATTGCCGGAGAGTATAGTCAGAGCAGACAAATTTGCTTCAATCGCACCGGCAGTTATGTTGAATATTTTTCCATGTTCATATTTTTTGACGGTTTTGAAGACCTGGTGAATAAGCGGGTCACCATCTTCCGATACTTTTAGTGCGTTTTGATAAATTCTCTCTGTTGATTCAACATCCCAAGCAGGTTGCTGAAACACTGGTTCTGGAATATTTAGTTGATTCTTCCATTCCGACAGTTCTTTCAGCGTTGCTTCAGCTGTTTCCGCATCGGTAAGGTTTTCTAAACCTGCTAAGCCTTTTTGCACCGTTGCCTCAGCCTGTTCAGACTTTTCCATTCCCAAACCTTGAGCTATTTGCATGATCTGTGCCATTACCTTGGGATGCATTTCATCCCAGTAACGCTGCTTTGTGAGTTCGGCGATGCAGAGGTTATTGAGTTTTTGCTTCTCATCGAGAATCACTCGAGAAGCCTCAATCGACATGCTGAATCCTCTATAAGGATAAACGTAATTTACGGCATCCTTAGAGACTCGCAGGGCGCGCTGAACCTTAGTTCTGTAATGATCTACAGCTTTGGCTGTCTTCTGGTATTCCTGGTCCCCTTCAAGCGCGGATTTCGTAAGCTGATGTAATCGCTCACCGAATTGTGCACTTACATCCCAATATGTAGCTGACCCTTTAATAAGTGGCAGCTTTCTGTTGGTTTTTGGATCATTCTCGCTTTCATCGGGTAGTACCGGATAGAACTTGTCGGCATCAATTTCTCTCTTTGCATTATATGTTTGCTTTGGTGTTGATGTCGGCGTGGCGACTGCGACTGGAGTCGAT
>Ga0182030_10020623_pt1 | contig 12417 bp, 9 predicted proteins | sample 812S3MmetaG_FD_121299 | JGI IMG/M metagenome (GOLD analysis project Ga0182030, IMG submission 121299) | Permafrost microbial communities from Stordalen Mire, Sweden - 812S3M metaG (Illumina Assembly) | ecosystem: Environmental > Terrestrial > Soil > Wetlands > Permafrost | place: Sweden... | reverse complement strand
GTGGAGGCCTTCAGGATCGCCGGGATCAAACTTTCGCTTGCCGAGAGCCAAGAGGACTTGATAACGAAAGTCCATGATTTGTTGGAGCCGCTCGAGTACGACAGCGGCATGCTCAAGGTCCGGGCCAACGAATTCATCAGCAGCTTCCTTCCAAACGGAAAGTTCCACTTGCTTACCGTCGAACAGCGTGAGCGTCGTCGAAGGGTCGAGCGCCGCAGCGGCCACGACCGACGACAAAATGACTGACTTACCCGAACCGGGTTCACCACCAATGAGCAAATTATGCTCCGCGAGTTGCATCCAGAGTGTTCGTCCGTTTTCGAGGACACCGAGAGGTATCTGATCCCAGAGCGAATAGCGCCATCCGCTACAAAGTGGTGACACCATCGGCTCCCGACTAAACGACTCACGGCGGATGACCACCAGTTCGACGTATCCAGCGCTTTGGGGTAGAGCGACAAAGCGGACCTCTCGGGCCCGGAGATCGGCGGCAAGTTCCCCGACACGCGTGTTGAGTTCGTCCAAATGAAGTCCGGTCGGTAACGACAGGAGGTAGCGGCGACCGATTGGCGAGTCAGCAGACTTCGCAATTCGCAGCGTGTACCCGTAGCGGCCAGCGAGCAGACAGCGACGAAATGACTTCAAGATCCGCCGGCGATCACGAGCTTCGCGTAACGAACTTTTCAAACTCTCGTGAACTTCGGGAAGCTGCCACCACATCACTGCGAGGAGAAGGCCCGCGACGAGAATGCCGACCAAACCAAAGGCCAGTGCGGCTCGCGCGAGAACGATTGCGCCAAACCACAACGACATCTCGAGACGCCACCCCCAGATGACCGAAGCCATCCGGGGGAAGCGATTTGCCGAAGTTGGCGTCGCCCTAATCACGAGGCCCGGACCTTAGGAAGTACCACGCGCACAGAGCAACGGCCATGAGGAGCACGATGCCGTAATGCGCAAGCGCCCAGCCGACAACCCAGAGAGCCACCGTCACGAGCACCAGGATGATTAGGAGCCAGATCATTAGTTGATCGTCACCTTGGCGAGCTCGATCTTGTCGGCTTTGAACGAGACACCGTGGTTGCCCCCGATGTCCCAGGTCGACGCAATCAGGTTCGTAACCTTTACCGGCGTGAAGTTGCCGATGCCCTTGGGTTCGCTAGCCACCTTGACCGTCAGGGTGTCGTAACTGTCCGGCGAGATGGCGAACAAGTGCACGCTGTACAGCGGCTGTCCGTTTCCGTCCAGTCTCGGTGCCTTCGTCTCGAAATCCAGTACCGGCTCAGCGGGGCCGGCCGACATGAACTGGACAGCAACCGTGTCAATTGGTAAACGCATTTCTGCTCCTTATCGGAGGGCGAAACATTCGTCCTCTACCTAAGAAGCCACTTTCAGATGCCGTTTGGGGACAACGACTTTGTGTCGTGTCGAAGAAATGTGATACATGGACGTTGAGAGACGTTGGCGGATTTTCAGATCGAACCTTTGAAACCTTCGGGCTGCCGGGCGCCGGGCGCCCGGCGCCCGTTCATAACGCATACCAGAGACTCTGTAACTCCACTTTTACGTAACTCTTCTATACGTTCTCAAGAGGGCGACGCTAAGTTGTCCCGATGGCGGAAATAGAGGATCCGGACGCCGGACATCGTTCGGGCAAACAACCGCCGATAGGCGCGACACCGAATATCGGAGTCCTCGAGAAGCTCCCCGACGAGTGTCCGCCAATCAATGCAACCGCCAGGACTGGGGACTTTTATCGACTTACATCGAACCATTTGAAAAGGGGTGAGATCGCTCCCGCAAACGATTGGATTCTTCCGTATCAAAAAAGTGCGGGCGAATGCGCCGGAAAGATTGAGAGTTGTGCGTGTCACGCCCATTCCTTAATGACGGATCCGAGCGACTATGTCTCCGGATGCTCTCTAAGTCCCTGGATGCGAAGGAAGTCACTTGCATTAGTAACACTCGACCGTACGATGGGCGTAATCTTGGAGACACCGAGCGATCTCGTGGATTCACACGTTGACTGGTGGCCATCCACGCAATCACTATTTCCGCATGCCGAGGTAATTGAGGAGGCTGAAGAATGAGCCTCTTACTACCAAGCCAGCTCCCTTTCGGTCGGTTGCAAGTTGACGACGTTTGGCTCTCATATGATGGACCCCGAATCTTTATTGCGAAAAATGCCTCGGGCCATCTCTTTCTCTTTAATGCACTAGACGAAACTGAATCTGAGATGAGTTATTTGGCCGTTCCGCTTTCTGAACGTAGAAAGACAGCGGTTCGATCCGGATCGATTGGTCTTCGAACTGTCTTTACAGAGCCCGAAGATGGCATGGTCCTCCGCGTCACAACCAATTATTCCACTGGACGTGTCGAAGTTGTTCAGGTAAATCCAGGAGACGTTCCTGAGAACGAATTGCCGCGCATCAACGCGACAATACATTTGCCGACGGCAACCCTGCCCGAATTTGACTTGGGCGATTTGGGATTGCGAGCTGTCTCTGAAGGCAGGAGTTTCCTCGCATTAAAATTCAATCCACCAACTCTTATCAGGAGCGAGTATCCGGCGCGTGAATTAAGCGAAGCCCTATCCGCCATCCAAGAATTTGCTGAATCGCTAGTGCAGGAGGAGTTCGGCTCACCAACGAGTCGCGGTCACCTTTCCCAGCAAGTCGTCGAAGACGCCGAACTTTCAGTGATTGACCTTCAAGCCGCCTCATTCGTAGCGATACTTGCCCCCTCACTAAGATCTACGGACGCGCCAAGGCTCGAACTTGAGATGCCCGCAACAACCAGTGCACTAAAACACATCGGAGCCATTCTTGAATCATGTTCAGAAGAGAGTCAACTCCGAGATAGTATCTCGAATCTCGGTATTCGTTCAGTCACGAAATTGCGCAACCTTCTCGAGTTAACACTCGACCAAAATACTTCCCTCGGCGTCTATATTGCGGTTCCGCACGAACGAGTTTCGGAGATTCATATCTCGACGAAAATCGCGTCATCAAGTTTGCTAATTTTGACCGAGAGAGATGAAATCCTTGAAGAGATCCAACTCAGTCAAGCGATTCTCATCGGGGTCAATCTTCGAACGTGGGCTTTTGAACTCAACGATGAGAGTCGTGAGCCTCACAAATTCTCAGGGAAGATTCTCGACAGTGCACGACAGGAAATAAACGGGCTTCCAACTGGCGATGGATATAGATACGACGCGATCATCATCGCACAAACGGAATTTTCTGACATTACTGATGAAGTCAAAGTTCGATTTACATTGAAGTCAATTGTTTCAAGATCTTCCACTTGAAGTAGTTCCAGAGGCTCTTCATTCGTGATCATCCGGAATTCTCGTTTGTTTGCCGAATGGCGAATACTGCAAGATCAAGTCGTCCGATCAAATCGATCAAGTCGAAGTAACTGATCTCCACACCGCAAGAAGTCAGGTCGAGTAAGGAGTTAGCGACTCCATCGATCATTTGACAAGCGACGTAAATGCGCTCCTGATTAGTTTTCATGGATAAACAACGGTCGCATGGTCGTCGTATTTTGGGGATCAGGCAGTGCTGGAAACTACGTGCAGTGAGTGGATCTTTCTAGGGGCCAAACGCCCTCTTCGATGCTGCAGACGCCGTCGAGACATTCATTGGCCATGGGCACTGACGTCACGAATCGGACCGCGCCTTCCCGCTGGTTCGAGGGAGGCGTAGCACCAATCAACGTTGCACCGATTTAAGAGTTTCGAGAGCCTCTTGCTCCCAGTGCCCCTCCAAACGACCTACGCATACGAAAAGTGAGGCAATCTGAGCCAGGAATTCGTTATCCTCAATGACACCCAAAACAACGCCGGGGCGACCCTGCTTCCGTGGAGACAATTCCAGAATTAAGTCCTCATTGCACGAATTAATGCCACGCTTTTTAAAATCCGTCTCATTTTCGCTGTGCAGCAGGAGACACGAGATCGCATGAAAACCGCTGCGCTGTAACGCGCTGAAGAGCTCGATCCACGCGGAGGTATCGTGGTTTGCATAGCTGAAAATTAGTCGTCCAGAGGGTCTCAGCTTTCTCCGGCATTCCTTAAATATTCTGGTAAGTGTCCGTGAGTATTCACCATCCTCGACATTCACTCCGGTCTTCTGATTGGTGACCGCTTCACCCTCAAGATTCCCAGTATCCAAGCCGGCCCAAGCCCGGAAAAACTCTGACAATTCCCCATATTGGACATCGTCATGGTATGGCGGGTCAGTGAGGATTAAGTCGAAACTCCCGTTCATAGCTCCGGTTAGATGCGCCGAATCTCCTGTTATCACTTGCACGTCGGGCTGTTCAATGGTCGAACTATCCATCGAGAAATTGAAACGCAGGCTCGCTCTCTTTGGAATCTCCGAATCGAGCCATTTTGAGGCGCGTTCCATTGATCGAATGCGCCTAGTCACGGTGCCCCGTCCGACCAGGCCCGCTCCCCACACATTCAGCTCGGGTACAAAGGTGCTGAAATTAAATCGATGGCCCGCAGTCGCGTCATTACATTTCAGATAAAAGCGATCCCATCGACACAAGTGACCAGCAAATTCGGTAGTCCCGATTACCGCGAGACTTAGGCTCTCGAGAACGGATTCGTCACCAGTCACCTGTGGCGCAAGCGCCAATAGCGACTCTGTGACTGATGCCTGGCGGGTTGGATAAAGATCTGACCAATCTTTGAACCCGTGGTTGAGAAGAACCCCAGTTTCGCGGCCCAACGGAATCTTTCCGAGATCAGTCTTGAAGTCCCAACCTCGTTCAGACTGCTTCACCTCTGATCGTGTCGGGAGCGCGAACTCCCTGACCTTTCCGTTACCTCTTTCAACCAATACGATCTCCCAAGCCCAACCCTTGTGAGAGGCCCGAACCGACAGGCGTTCCGCATGACCGCAATTGGAACATGTCGTAATTCTCCTGGGCGTGTAGAGCGCACCGGGATCGACTTCTAGGTCACACGTAGGACAACGCTGAAAGCTGTCTTGGGTCCCAAAGAATACATGGCCGGCGCGGCATGCCAGAATTGCCTCGGGAGCAAGTCGCTCTTTTCGATATTGCAAGGTCAACAAGCTGTAGGGGAATTGTCTTTGGATTGATCCACACTCCTCACACTTTCCGACGGCAACTCTAAAGGTGTGAAGAAGCGATCCCTTTGAGCCGTCCTCAAGATTGGTTTCATAGGCCCTCTTGAGGAGCGGCGACGCCAAGTCATATAAGTCCTGATGTGCTCGACGCAACTTCTCTGCAGATGGAAGGTCTAACATTCGTCGAAGTCCCGTCGTCGCCCACGGATTCAAATCCTGCGCATAGACCCTGTGCCCAGCCTTTAGCGCAACGAGCGGAATCGTCCCTCCACCAGCAAAGGGATCCAGAACATTTAGTCGGCCGGATCCAAACACGGATTTTGCTGCTTCGAGTATTGCTTCGTTGACAGCTCCCGTTCGGCGCGCCCACCATCGGAATGTACTCAAAGGTGGCAAATGAGTTTCGCGGTTCCTGCTTTCTCTCCTCGATAGTTCCGACACCTCGAACTGATCTATCGAACTCAAAACGCTTAGGTCGAAGTGCTCCTTCGCACTTCGTAAGTTGCGGTCGGAATTCAAGCGAGAACTCATAGCGCAGCTTCAATCAAATCCGCAAGTTCAAGCACGGTCAGCTCGGTGAATATTCGCCCAGAAAATCGACGAGCAAGACGGTCCGTTTCCGGTCTAGGAGACCAACCCAAGCCGGTCAGAAATAGCGCCAATGGAGTCTCGTTTTGCGGAATCTGCATTAACCCGTCACCGTTCGCTCGTGCAGTTCCGCCGTCACGAGCAGACGAGAATGCGACTGCGAACACCGGTGCGTCCGATGATAAAACGACCAAACCCACTTGCTTTTTTGGAATTCCGGACAGAGTTTGGAGGTCAATCTGGCGCACATCTCCACCAACCGTGCTTGCCTTCAAAAATTTTATTCCCCTGCGTTTTAACTCAACTGAGAGTGATTCCGCAGCGGCGATATTGGAAACGTTCGATGTCTTGTTCTTGTGCGCTAACCACGGTCCGCCTACTGAACGTTGAGCTAGCAAGACTTCGTATGGGACTCCATTGATCCTCATATTGTCCAACGGTTCCCAACCAGGTGGAGTTTTCCCGAGAAGCTCTATCGCTTTTCCTGGAATACTATTCTTCAAACTCACTTCAATGGCACCGTTGAGCAAGTTGCCAAAGTATTCCATTAGCTGCTCAACTTGCTCAAGTTTCCATCCGCCTGATCCAACCCCAAACCAATCAATTGCGTCCGAATACGTAACGCCAACCGCAAGGCAAAGCGTCTCGATAGAACGAGAATTTGCATACTGCGCATTGAGAACCCCTCGCGGGCTCAGGGTGGAAAGACTCCCTCCATCACTTTGCCTAACGAGCTCATCCAGCGCATTCCGAAATTCATTCGGGCTCGGAATGCTTGCGGGGTCGAACAGGACCCGAGCACTGTCTACTTCAGAGCGTGCAGCTTCCTTTACTACTCGCCTGAGCGCCCCTGAAGAAACCTCGTCGGCCTTCACAATCGGAACGAGTTCCATGAGCAACCTAGACCACGAGGTATCAGGCGGCATGGGATGGCCTTCTGAAAGCCACCGTAGGGCATCTGCAAATGAGTCACGTTTTGTTGCGAGAATGACGAAATCTTCCCCTTTCAATTCGTCATCTTCCATATGAACTGAAATTAGCGTTTGGATGTGACGGAAGGTGGAATACCTGGCTTGAGTTGAGAGAGGCGAAGTTTAATTCGAACCGAGCGCCACTGACCGCGCGCGTTTTGGTCAATCGGAACAAGCGGCTCCAAATCTGCAGCGTGAATCCATCCGCCAATTGTGCAACCCGATTCGGCGACTCTTACTACCACCAATGCCCAATCGGGATCTGCAAGGCCAGTGAAAAACTCGTTTCTTGAAAGGTAGACGGCAATCTCGTCTCCCAAGTTTCTTGTTGACTTGACCTCAAGCCTCCGAGAAGATTCGTCAATACGAGGGGCAACGACGTCATAGCCAAGTTCGTCCGAAACGAGACTCACTCTCCGAACTGATTGACTCAATCTCTCTCGGCCTGCGTCCTTAAGTTCCTGAATGCAGCAGAGCATGACGTACTCCTCACCTAAGGCACCGATCGCATTGAGAACCTCCGCCTCGAAAACTGAAGCACGCTGGAGTAGGAAGGCTTCACGCCGTTGTGGATCGGTGATTACTCCAGCGATCCCTGCGCCAATGTCGTCAGGTATCAGTTCTTCCGCCAATTCATCGAGATTCCCAGCGGCAGTTTGGAGCCAGAGTGGACGCGAAGCTGTCAGAACCACCGCCAAAATCGCCTCAACTCCAGCGCGTCCAGTGGGCCCGCATGCATCCACTAATTTTCTGGACGGTATATGTCGGCCTACAGACTCCTCAAGAAGACCGGTCCGCAGAAGCTCCATTTCTACGCTCCGAAGATCTTCCAAGTCAACGCCGTGAATTGCTGGAATGTTGTGCCAACTTCTATGCGAACTTTCAATGGACGATCCTGCTTCGCCCAATATGCCAACTAGGAGCTGAACCGAGACCAACCTCCTCAGGCTCCAAACAAACTCCTTACTCGCCGACATTGACTTCGCCCCGGAGGTGTGCGAAGAGAGCCGCAATATCACCATCGTCTCCGGTGTCGATTGGCTGCCCTACGTCCTCTTCATCGGGAAGAGACATGGTCTCGATGCCCGGATCATCGAGCATTACTCCGAGTCGCCGAGCCTTGATGCTTATGCGTGATGAGACAGCTTCATCGATTGTGTCGGTGGATATCAAAAAGGTCACTGTCGTCCTCTGACCTTTTTCAAGACCGAGTCTATGAATACGATCAACGCTTTGAAGATACTGCCCCGCGTTGAATGACCTCTCAAGATAGATCGCGTCGTGGCACATCTGATGCAGGCTCACGCCTTCGCCAAGTGCCGCAGGGTTAGCCAGGAGAACCTTGCAGTTATCATCCTCTCGAAAACGAATCAGCTCGTTCTCTCGAGTGTTTAGATTGAGCGGGCTCGTGAGTTCTGATGGAATCCCACCATGAATCAATGCGGGCTCATATACACGAAACATTCTTTCAAGAGTTATCAAATTCCTGACGAAGTTGGACCAGATCAGTACTTTTCGACCTTGCTCGGTCAATTGTCGAACCATCAACGCAATCTGCACAAATTTTTCTGGCGTTTCGTACGACGCGAACTGTGCAATCAGTTCGCGAAGTGAGGAACCATCAGGTATCGAAAGCGGAGGGTGCCTAAATTCAATCGGATCGTCAGACGACGAACCCGCTGGAAGCAAAGCTGGGTTCGTCGCCGCTTCGAGTAAGTACATCGTAATTTCTCCCCAAGACGCGAGTTCGGTTCTCTCACGCTGCGACTTAACGAGCTTCGAAAAATCGGCCTTGAGACTGGCGTAGATCTCAGCATGAAGCTTGCCCATTGGAACCGGAACCACTTGCATTTCGATCGCCGGCAAATCCAATTCGTGTTTGGTCGTCCGAACAAATAGCGGAGCTATTGCAGGCGTAACCAACGAAACTTCCTGAGGTGAAGGCTGAGCGGTTAAGGCTTCATGCGGAAGAACACGAAGTGCTCGACCAGGCCACAAGAAGTCGATCAAAGCAATCAGATCTCTTGGTGACTGTGGGGCCGGGGTCCCGGTAAGTACGTCGCGCCGCTTCGCCAAGAACGCAAGTTCTAGACACGCTCTACCCCATTCTCCATCCCAACCGCGCTTCATACGATGCGCCTCGTCGAGAACTATCAGCGTTGGGTTTTGAGTAACCCAATTAGCCAACTCGTCAAACGAATTCGCCAGTCGTTGGTAATTCACTAGGACCACCTCAGCGAATGCCGGAATCGATCCGCCGCCGTATTTGTAAATCAGAGGTGTGGGAGACAAGCACACGCGCGAATCTTGTACCCACGCATCAAATGATGAAAGTGGGCCTATGACCAATAGTTGTGAAACTCGATTCGACGCTCTTTCCGCCTCAAAGATCGCAAGTTCAACTGAGGTCTTCCCCGCACCAGGAACGCTGAAGTTAGCGCCATGAGCAAGAGATAGAAGCTTTCCTAAGTCACGAACTTGAAAATCCTTGAGCTGGCGAACAAAGCGCGTACCAGCAATTCTTTCCATGGTTTCGGCGGCGTCAATGACAATCGGATGACTTCTCGCATCATCAAGACTGACCTGATCGTGGCGACTCTGTTCCAATAAGGACCGCACGCCGGGATCAACAAGAACCTGAACGCCGAACTCTTTGCAAGATCCAGCAAGCCAGGCTTTTCTGCCGATAAAGGTCTCGATTGGGATTTGAATTGCAGCGCTTGGTCTGATGCCTTTTTGTCCCCATTCCGAACGCAATTTTCCCCAGAAATCATCTGGCACATTGAGATCTCGCCGAACTCCCACGTATCGACCTGTTCCCGGAAAGGTGAAAGAAATTTCGCCTGGCATTACTCGCCTTTAACTGCGACGTTCAATCCCTCAAGACAACGGCTGACAACTCCCACTGCTTCCAAGAATTCCTTTTTGTTGAACCCATCCTTTTTCATCACGGTCAAATATGCATCGCGGGCACGTTGAAGTTTCTTCGAAGCGTCATTGACGAGCGTTAGCGGTAATGCCAAATCGCTACCGGCTCTTGCGGCCATTTTTGCATCTTCCGCGGCGTTTCTCATCAATTCGTTCACCGCTTGGCCGATTTGCTCCCTGTCAAATTTCTTCTCACCCTCATTGGTGGGCAGTGTCACGGTATCCGCACCGGAACTCTTAGCCAGTACAGACACCAGATACTTAACAAGTTCATGATTGGCAACAGAATCGTCAGTGGGTTCGTCCTCAAAAAGTCCGACATCACCCAGATCGGCCGCTGGCTCCAACGTCGACGAAGTTGCCGCTTGTCGCATCGGTTCGATCAGGGGACCAAGTATGTCGCTTTCACAAAGGGCATCGACAAAGTAGTTGTCTACCCACTCGGAGTCGATCTGCCTCATCCTGTCGTAGCCGAGACCGACGAGGAGCGCAAGCATGCGCGCTTGCTTCATTCGCTCCGCACCTAAGGGATCTCTGGCCCGGAACTTTTCGTATTCCTTGTCAAATTCTTGTAGCGCTTGCTCGGTCGAATCGAAATCAGTCAACGGGATGCTCTTCCCCGAGAGCTTCTGAAGTTCACGAATGAAAGCAAGATGGCGAACATAACGCTTGACCTTTTGAACTCCGCTTACCGTTGTGGCGGTCCTACCGGGAATGATCCACTGAAGTCGTTGGGCGACTTCTTCTTCACTTCGGTCGCTCTTTAGCACGAGGTCGTCAACAAAAAGCAATTCGTTTGTGAATGAATAAGGCTGTCGATAATCATGAGCCACCTGAAGGCTGAGTTCAAGATCGTATAACTCGCCAATTGTCGCATCGTTCGGCAGAACCGCGACGTCGATGTATTCACTGCCAATATCGCCTAAAGCGACCGCGCGGCAATTCGCGTTGATGAGAAGACCGTAAGATGTAGTAATCCCGGGCTCCTTCTGTGACTCCGCCTCGAGACTCCCTTTCAAGTCTCCAAAATTCGGAGTCGCCCTCAACAGATTTGCAATTGCGACTTGAACATCATCGGCGTATGGATCAGATTCGATAAGGGCCGAGATCCTAGGATCTGATTCAAGTTGGGCCTTAATGCGATGGCTTCTAGGATTCAGGACAAGCGACGAAACGGCAATCTTGATGACGGGTGCGTGGATTATGCCTTCTTTCCACGGAATACGGAGAGTTTCGCGAGCTTCGTCTAAAGCCTCAACGGATCGCTTGATAGCCTCGGATCTCACTTCGTCGTTCATGGTCACTTTGTTATGACTCCTGTACTGGATCGGTTTTTCGCTTCCGAATATCTCGGTTCTTCCCAAGAACCACGAGATCGCGCGGACTTTCCCTGACCACCCTACATTTCGTTCACACCTGCGACCAATATGGTGTCGCAATCGAAACTCGGGCGTGGAACCGACAATGACCAAATCCTCATACACCGTTCCAAAGCGCCTTGTCCATTGCGTCGGCGGCAGCTTCACGGTCTGGTGCCAGTATGTGTCCGTATACATCAGCTGTCATTCGTATGGATGCGTGTCCGAGGACCTCGCTGACCACCTGCAGCTTGACGCCGCTCGCGAGCATCAGGCTTGCAGCGGAATGACGTAGTTCATGCGGATGCCAGTGGTCCAGTCCAGCTCGCTGACAGATGATGGCGAAGTCTCGGTTAAGGTTTCTTGGATCAATTGGCGTACCAAGATTCGTCGTGAAGATGAAGCCAGTGTCAGTCCAGAGTTCGTCCATGACGATTCGCTCCTCCCCCTGCCGCCTGCGGTGCTCAACGAGCAGATTCACCAAACCTCGAGGAAGGTTCACTGACCGGCGACTCCTCGCGGTCTTTGTATCGGCGGTCACGAGAGATCCACCTTCACGCTTGAGCTGTCGACGTACCGAAACGACCCTCGCCGTCTCGTCGAAGTCTTGCCACATCAGACCTAAGGATTCTCCTCGACGTAAACCCGTGGAGAGCATCAAGGAATACAACGCCTCGTGCCGATGCCCTTCCAGTTCCTTCAGAAGGCCTCGCGCCTGCTCGTAGGTGAGCGTCCGACCCTCACGTCGTTGTTGCTTGGGCGACCTTGAGAGTCGTGCGACGTTTCTGTTGACGCAACCCCACCGAATGCCTTGATCGATGGCCTGACCCAACACGCCACGAATACGTTGGACCGTGGAAACTGAAAGTCCGCTGTCCAACTTCGAAGACAGCAGTCGGTCGACGTCGACTGTTGAAAGGTTCACGATCCTCTTACTGCCCAAGATCGGGATGATGTGATGTTTCGCAATCGTCCAGTAGCTCAGCGCGGCACTCGGAGCCACTTGGTGTCGCAGGACGTCATCGTGCCATTGATTGAGCAATTGAGCCACCGTCATCTTCATGTCGGGAGCAGGTAGTCCGTCATCAAGTTGTCGCTGAAGCTTCTTCAGTTTGAGAACGACCTCGGCCCGGGTCTTCGCCGAAACGGTCCTGCGAACGACTCGTCCATTGCTATCGCGCCCGATTGTCACGACGCCGAGCCAGCGTCTATCGGACGACCGCTGATAGATGGAGCCCTCGCCGTTGCCTCTATAACCTGCCACAATGCCCCGTTTTCTCGTTGCTGACACAACTGCTGACAACGGTCGCTCGAGGCGTGTTTTTGGTTAAAAGTGGTCGGAGGCCACTGACTCTCACCAGGGATTTTGTTAGTGGGCCGTGCAGGACTTGAACCTGCGACCCCTTGCGTGTCATGCAAGTGCGCTACCAGACTGCGCCAACGGCCCCTCAGGGTGACAACCCTACC
>Ga0182030_10020622_pt1 | contig 12418 bp, 14 predicted proteins | sample 812S3MmetaG_FD_121299 | JGI IMG/M metagenome (GOLD analysis project Ga0182030, IMG submission 121299) | Permafrost microbial communities from Stordalen Mire, Sweden - 812S3M metaG (Illumina Assembly) | ecosystem: Environmental > Terrestrial > Soil > Wetlands > Permafrost | place: Sweden... | reverse complement strand
CCCTCATGGACCATGGCCCAGGCCAGCACGGTGGCAGTGGTGGTCCCGTCACCGGCGACGTCGTCGGTCTTCTTGGCCACTTCCTTGACCAGTTCGGCCCCTATCTTCTCGTAGGGGTCCTCCAGGTCGATCTCCTTGGCGATGGAGACTCCATCGTTGGTGATGGTCGGGGCGCCCCACTTCTTGTCGAGCACGACGTTGCGGCCTTTGGGGCCGAGGGTGACGCGTACGGCGTCCGCCAGCTTGTTCATGCCAGCCTCGAGCTTGCGTCGGGCATCCTCATCGAAGGCGATCAACTTGGCCATCTCGTGTGTTCCTCCATCGTTCTGCTGGCCCATCGAGGGCCATTAGCACTCTCATCTGTCGAGTGCTAATAGGAAACCACGCTCAGGGCCCGCGCGCAAGAGCAGCGTTCGAGACCCTGCTCAACCGCCTAAAGCGGGCGTGTGAGGGCCGACGAGGGCACCAGTGGGACCCTTATCCTCCTGCCACAGCAGGGACGATCGAGAGGGTCTGACCGGGTTCCACGGGCGTTGCGAGCCCATCCAGAAAGCGTACGTCCTCGTCGGCCAGGAAGACGTTGACGAAGCGACGCAGTTCCCCGGACTCATCGAAAAGGCGGTCGGCCAAGCCGGGATTAGCCGTATCGAGGGCCTTCAATGCCTCGCCCACGCTGGATGCTTCGACTTCGACCTCCCCTGCGCCACCGGTCAGGGTGCGGAGCTGGGTCGGGATCCGGATGGTCAGGCTCATCGGTTGCTCTCCTCGGTGAGGTCGGTAGGCCCAGGGTCGGTGCACCCGGGATCGGTCAGTCCGCGCTCGGTGCGTCCCAACTCAGTGCCCCTCAAGTGCGGCGTCAAAGTCAGCCAGGGTGGGCGAGATCGTAGCGGTCGGGCCCGTGTACTCCGACAGTGCCTCGACCGTCTTGAGCCCATGCCCGGTCACCAGGGCCACCACGCGCTCGTCGCGCCGGATGTCCCCCGAAGCAACCAGCTTGACCAGCGAGGCGATCGTCACACCCCCCGCTGTCTCGGCGAAGATTCCTTCGGTCCGGGCCAACAGCCCGATCGCCTCGACCACCTCGTCGTCGGTGACCGAGGCACAGGACCCGCCGGAGTTGCGCATCGTTTGCAGTGCGTACCACCCGTCTGCCGGGTTCCCGATGGCCAGCGACTTGGCGATGGTCTTGGGCTTGACCGGTCGGATGGCATCGGAATTCTGCGCGAACGCGGTTGCGACCGGGGAGCATCCCTCCGCTTGGGCCCCCGAAATCCGCACATGTGGCACCTCGTCCAGCAAGCCCACCTGGCCCAGCTCGGCGAATCCCTTGGCCACCTTGGTCAGTTGGCTGCCCGAGCCGATGGGGACCACGACATGATCGGGTGCCCTCCACCCCAACTGCTCGGCGATCTCGAAGGCGAGGGTCTTGGAGCCCTCGGCGTAGTAGGTGCGCACGTTGACGTTGACAAAGGCCCAGCTCGGACGCTCGCTCGTCAGCTCCGCACACAGCCGATTGACGTCGTCGTAGGTGCCGTCCACCGCGATCACGGTTCCCCCGTAAATGGTGGTCATGGTGACTTTGGCCCGCTCGAGGTCGTGGGGGATGAGCACCACCGATTCCATGCCGGCCCGGGCCGCGTGGGCGGCTACCGAGTTGGCGAGGTTGCCGGTGGAGGCGCAGGCGGCAACCTTGAACCCGAGCTGGCGGGCCTTGGTCAGCGCCACCGACACCACCCGGTCCTTGAAGGAGCCGGTCGGATTAGCGGTGTCGTCTTTGATCCAGAGTTCGTCGAGGCCGAGCTCGGCCGCCAAGCGGTCGGCGCGCACCAGCGGTGTGAAGCCGGCGCCGAGGTCGACGGGCGCATCGTCACTCACCGGCAGGAGGTCCCGGTAACGCCAGATGGTGCGGGGACCACTGGCGATCCGTTCCCGGCTGACAGTGGCGGCTATCTGCTCGTAGTCATACGCGACTTCGAGCGGCCCAAAGCAGTAATCGCAGACGTGCAGTGCCTCGGCCGGGAACGCACGCGCACATTCCCGACAACGCAACCCAGTGACAAAATCGACCATCGGTCCTCCTCATCGGTCGGGCATTGGCACCTGTTGGGCCCCGGGTGGGGTCTCCAACGGTTGCCGCGACGTCAACGGGCCCGTCCCTCAGTCGCTCTGGATGATGCCGACAATGGTAGCTCCTCTTCACCCCCCGTGCGCCAACGCCCGATCACGGCGCCCGGCGCCGCCGTGCGACGACGCGACCCGGCGCCCCTCCCCCACCGACCCTCCCGCCGACGACCGGCTTGGAAACATCGTCCGGCGGGTACCATGCACTCGGCATGTCGGGCGAACACGACCAGGAAGCGCCGGCTACCCGCACCTTCCATAATGCGGACTTTCCTGTCGCCAAGGTGCTCGAGGCCAAGGCCGGCCGGACCGTTTCGGTCTGCATCCCCGCCCGCGACGAGGGATCCACCGTGGGCTCGGTGGTTCGGGCCGTGGTCCAACCCTTTTTGGCCTCGGCTGGTGGGAACGGCCTGGTGGACGAGGTCATCGTGCTCGACGACGGCTCGACCGACGACACGGCGGCACAGGCCGTCGACGCCGGCGCACGGGTCGTGCAGGGCGTCGAGGTCGGAGGGGGGAAGGGGCAGGCCATGGCGGCGGCGCTGGCCGCGTCCAGCGGCGACGTGGTCGTCTTCCTGGACGCCGATGTCGCCAACACGACACCGGCCTTCGTCACCGGCATGCTCGGGCCCCTCCTGTTCTTCGACGACGTCGCCCTCGTCAAGGGTTTCTACACGAGGCCGTTGCACGGCGAACCGACCGGAGGCGGGCGGGTGACCGAGTTGGTGGCCCGGCCGGTACTCCAACTGCTCTTCCCCGACCTCTCCGATGTGCGCCAACCGCTGGCGGGCGAAACGGCCGCCCATCGCTGGGTCTTCGAGAAGGTGGATTTTGCCGACGGGTACGGCGTCGAGATAGGGCTGCTCATCGACGTGGCAAAGGAGTTCGGACCAGGTGTCCTGGCCCAGGTCGACCTCGGAGTGCGCATCCACCGCAACCGCCCGCTGCATGAACTGCGCCCCCAGGCCACCGACGTGTTGCGCACTGCGCTCGCACGCGCCCCCCGCTGAATCCGTGCCTCCCGCTGACTCCGTGCCCCCCGCTGACCAGCTGCTCGTCGTCTCCAATCGGGGCCCGCTCTCTTTCCGCTTCGACGACAGCGGAATTGGCGAGGACGGCGACCGCGCTGACGGCGACCGCAAGCTCCGGGCTGTCCCCGGTGGTGGAGGCCTGGTCTCGTCGATCGGCCCATTGCTGGCCGGCACAGGAACAACCTGGGTCTCGGTGACCATGGGCGCGGCCGACCGAGCCGCTGTCACCCAGGGCCGCATGACGCACGAGAACTTCACGCTGCTTCCCGTCGTCGTCGATGACGACACCTACCGGGCGGCGTATGACGTCGTGGCCAATACGACGCTGTGGTATTGCCATCATCACCTGTTCGATCTGCCCCGCCGGCCCCGATTCGACCGGTACTGGCGCCAAGCCTGGGACGGCTATCGCAGCTACAACAGGTCCGTGTCCGACGCCGTGTGCGCCCACGCGGCGCCGAACTCGGTGGTTTTGGTGCAGGACTATCACTTTTCGTTGCTCGGGCAGATGCTGGCCGAGGCGCGACCCGATCTGCGCACGGTGCATTTCTGCCACATTCCCTTCGCCGATCCGAACATGCTGCGCGTCCTCCCCGAGGCTGCCGCCGGTGAGCTGCTCGCCGGTCTGGCCGGCTTCCACGCGTGCGGATTCCACGCCCACCGTTGGGAGGCGGCGTTCCGCGCCTGTTACGCCGACCCGGAGTTGGCCGAGCTGGCCGGCAAGGCTGTGGCGCCGCCAACGTTCGTCTCCTCGCTCTCCTCTGATCACGACGGCCTCCTTTCCGAGGCGGCGAGCGACGCATGCTCCCGGTCCGTCGAGGCGCTCCGCGCCGACACGGGAGGCCGCCGCATCGTCCTCCGGGTCGATCGCGTCGAGCCGTCCAAGAACATCGTGCGAGGCATGCTGGCCTTTGAGGAGCTACTGATCACCTACCCGCAGTGGCGTGACAAGGTCGTCCATGTGGCGCTGGTCTATCCCTCGCGGCAGGGGCTGGCTGACTATCTCGCCCTGGCCGCTGAAGTCACGCACCTGGCCGAGCGGATCAATCATTCTTGGGGGACATCGACCTGGACCCCCATCATTCTCCACGTCGAAGACGACCGCCCCCGTTCACTGGCCGCTCTGACGATCTCCGACGTGCTGCTCGTCAACCCGGTGCGTGACGGCCTCAACCTCGTGGCCAAAGAAGGTGCCTTGCTCAACGGGGGCGACGGGGTGCTGGTCCTCTCCCGCGAGGCCGGAGCGTGGGAGGAGCTTTCCGAGGCTGCCCTGGGCGTCAATCCCTTCGACGTGGCCGGCACGGCGGACACCCTGCAGCGCGCCCTGTCGATGGATCCCGAGGAGCGGCGCTCCCGGGCCGCCCGCTTGCGACAGCTCGTCGTGTCGCGGACCGCGTCCGACTGGCTGGAGGAGCAGGTGGCCGCGGCGGAGACCCATAGAGCCTGAAGGCTCCGCACCCGGCGACTCTGAAGCCGGGCTGATCTACCAGTCGCCGCTCGCAGCTACGGCGAGCTGCTCCAGCAGCGCGACGGTACCCGCCGGCCCCTCGACCACCAGGTCGGCTTGCGCCGCCACCTCCGGAGCGCTCTCGCCGTCGACCGCGGCCACCCGGACCACGGCCACGCCCTGCGCGCGCAGTTCGGCCGCGGCGGCGAACGCCGGGAGGTCGCCGAGGTCGTCGCCGAACACGGCCACCGCCCGCATGCCTTCGACCAAAGAGCGGACGACGGTCCCTTTGTCAACCTCGAGCGGGGGCCTGACCTCGACCGACATGCGCCCAGGCTGCGTCCGCACTCCCAACCCATGCTCCATCCGTGCCGCGAAGGCGGTGGCCCACTGGCCCGCCTCCGGCGCGTGGCGCCAGTGGAGCGTCACGGTCAGGCCCTTCGGCTCGACGTAGACGCCGCTGGGCGCCTCCTCGAGCGCCCGGGAGACCACCTCGCCGATCACCGACCGCCACTGCGTGGCGTCGGGTCCCACGTGACCCAGTCCGTAGAGCCCGATCAACTCGACGCCGGCCGGGGACCCCAGGACGTGATGGAGAAAGTCGGCCGGGCGTCCCGAGATCACCGCGACCAGCGCAAAGCGTGCGGCTAGACGGGTCAGGAGCTCAGGGACCTCGGCCAGGGGTCGCGCCCCTACCGGGTCGTCGACGATGCCGGCCAGCGTGCCGTCAAAATCGAGGCACAGTGCACTGTGGCCGGGGTCTCTGGCGAATGGGAGGAGGATCTCGGGCAGCGCAGCCACGGCGGCCGCTGTGTTATGTGCCTGCCGCGGCAGCCAGGTCGGTCCCGATGACCACCACGACGTCGTTGCTGGTGGCACCAGTCACGGGCACGGCCGCGGTCAGAGGGAGGACGGCCGTCGACTTGATTCCGAGGGTCGTGGCGATTTCCTCGGCCGAGGCCTGTTGCCCAGGGGCGTAGTACACCGACGAGGTGGCCTCGGTGGTCGTGGCATTGGCCGGTGCCTTGGGAGCCCACCCTTGTGCGCTCAACACGGAGGAGTAGTGGGCCGCGACTGCGCCCGCCCCGGTCGCGTTAGCCACCTGCACGCTGACCGCACTGCGGGGCAACGTCGTGGTAGTCGTGGTGGGCGCTGTCGTGTGCTTGAGCGTCGTCGTCGTGGTGGTCGGAGTCGCCGCCTCTCCGCTGACGGTCGGACGGGTGCCGACGGCAACCAGCGCTATGGCCGCAACCACGAAAATGATGAGGACCACGGCTGCCCGGACGGGGGCGATCCCACCCGGGGAACGTCCTCGTCGCGGGGCTCCTCCGCCGGAACCGCCGGAGCCGGAGGGGGGCGGTTCAGAGGTCATCGAAGGTCCAGCCTGCCGTGCCTACTGCCCCAAAGCAAGCCTTTCGCCCGCGACGTGGTGTATCCCTCGGGCCCGACGGCGCACCTGGCGCCTGTCAGTTCCTGCGGGACCGCGGCGCCGGCGCGCGATGCTGGTGATCTCGAGGGTGCCCGACGAGCCCACTCACGTCCATGGAGGAGTCCCACATGCCCGACACCGTGTTCCTGTCCAACCGGATCGAAGTGACCCGACCTATCCCGGCGCCGCCAGCCGCGATCTTCGACATCCTGCGCAGCCCGGCCGGCCATGTGGCCATCGATGCCTCCGGGATGCTGCAGGACTACACCGGCGAACCGGCGGAGAAGGTGGGCGACACGTTCGTCATCCACATGGACCGCGAGTCGCTCAACGACGTGCCCCTGGGCAGGTACGACGTGACCGTGCGCATCATCGTCTTCGAGCGTGACAAGGAGATCGCCTGGGACCTCGGGCCTGATATCCCAATTCCGCACTTCTACGGGTACCGCCTGGATCCCGCCGGGGACGGGATCACCAATGTGACGTCCTACTACGACTGGTCGAAGGTGACCGGCGATATCCAGGAACGCTTTCCCATCGTGCCCGAGTCGGCACTGCGTGCCACGCTGGGAATTCTGGAGCGAACGGTCAAGAAAGGCAAGTGATCTCGCGTCCGGGCGGTCAGGCGGACGGGCTGATTTCCCCGCCGTGCGATGACACCGTGCCGTGGGCGGCCGCCCTGACCCAGGCCTGTGCCCCCATTTGTACCCCGTCCCACGGGCTCCCGAGGGGCGGCGTGTAGGACAGGTCGAGCTCGCTCATGGCGTCGACCGTCATCTCGTTGAAAATGGCGGTGGCCGCGATGTCGATGCGTTTGGCCACTTCGGCGTGCTTGTGTCCGAAGAGCTGGACGCCGAGCAGCCGTCCCGTTCCCCGGTCGCCGGTGTAGCGCATCGAGATGCGGTGGCTGCCCGGGTAGTACGCCTTGTGGTCGTCGGCCTCGAACTCGACGGTGAACGGGTGGAAACCGCCGGCGACTGCCTCGTGGTCGCGCAGCCCCGTCCGTGACGCCACCATGTCGAAGATCTTGACGACCTGGGTCCCGAGGCTCCCGGCGAACTCGCGGTGCCCGCCGAGGGCGTTCTCGCCGGCCACCCGGCCCTGCTTGTGGGCCGTCGTTCCCAGCGGCAGATAGGTGAGGCCCAACAGCCGGTGATGCGTCACGACGCAATCCCCGGCTGCGAACACACGCTCGAGGTTGGTGCGCATCGCGCGGTCGACGCTGATCGCTCCACCGGTGCTCAGTTCAGCGCCGGCCGAGGCAGCGAGCGCCGTGTCGGGACGCACCCCGACCACCACCAGCACCAAGTCGGCGAAGGCGGAGAACTCGACACCGGACGACTCGACCGCGTCGACCTGGAATCGGGCGGCCGAACCTCTGGGCGCCCGGGCGATCCGTCGGACGGTCGTGGAGGTCCGCACGTCGATGCCGTGCGTGCACAGTTCAGCGTTGACCAGTGACCCCAGGCTCGGGTCAAGGGTGGGAAGCACCTCGGGGAGCTGCTCGAACTGGGCGACCGACAGGCCGCGGGCGGTCAGCCCCTCGGCCATCTCGAGACCGATATAGCCCGCCCCCACGATCACCGCGCTTGCGGGCTGGGCCTCCTCGAGCGTCCGCATCAGCTCGAAGGTGTCACCCATGGAGTGCAGCAGGTGGACCCCGTCAGCGGGGCCGAGCGCCTCGGGCCCGATCAGGCCCTCGATCGGGGGCCGCGCCGACACGGCGCCGGTCCCCACCACCAGCTGGTCATAGGGGATCTGGTCCTCGTCCCCCGCTTCGTCGACCACGTGGAGCCGTCGGCCCGACACGTCGATGGTGGTGGCCAGCGTGTTGAGGCGCATCTGCATGCCGGTGGCCTTGAGGTCGTCGAGAGTGCGGTGAGCCAGATTCCGCCAGTGCGTCACCTCACCCGAGATGTAGTACGGGATGCCGCAGATGGAGAAGTTGGGGTAGGCGTCGGCGACAACGACGGTGACCTCGGTCATCGGATCGAGCTCGCGGGCTCGCAGCGCGGCGCTGATGCCGGCGTCACTTCCGCCGATGGCGACGAGGTGCATGTGGTTCCTTTCCAGGGAGGAGAGCGAAGGGTCCGGACTCAGCGGGTCTCGAGGTCGTCCTCGCCACGCAGATGAGGCTCGATCACGTCGGCCGCCTCGGCCTTGGTGATGCCCGGGTACAGCCCCCTGATCAGCCCGAAGGCCAAGACGCCGCCCACGACCTGAGCCGAGATGAAGTTCGGGACTGACGACGGGGCGATGCCGGCGAAGCTGTTGGAGAACATCCGGCCGACGGTGATGGCCGGGTTGGCGAAGCTGGTCGAGCTGGTGAAGAAATAGGCGGCCCCGATGAAGGCGCCTACGGCGGCCGGGGCGAGGTGAGAGCGTCCGGATCGGGCCAGCGCGAAGATGACCAGCATCAGGCCGATGGTTGCCACCACCTCGGACAACCAGTGGGGACCGGTCGCCCGGTGCTTGGTCGAGATGGAGACGGCGGCCTCGGAGAACATCAGGTTGGCCACGATCGCCCCGCCGATGCACCCGAGGACCTGGAAGGGCAGGTACGCGGCAGCGTCCCTCCACTTGAGCCCCCCGAAGGCGGCATCGACGAAGGAGACCACGGGGTTGAAGTGCCCACCGGAGATCGGACCGAACATCAAAATGATGGCGAAGAGCCCGGTGGCGGTGGCGGCTGCGTTCTCGAAGAGCTGGAGTCCGATGTTTCCCGGCGAGAGGTTCTGCGCCGCGATGCCCGAGCCGATGACGACGGCAGCGAGGAACGCACTGCCCAGGAATTCGGCGAGGAGCCGCCGCCACAACACCGTGTCTCGCACGACCTACCTCCGCCTGACCCTCGAACTCAGCAGCAGGACGCTCCGGACTCGGCCACACCCACCGTGACCGGAATGCTCCCGACCGCCGCGGGGACGCAGCACGACCCGTCGCCGGCGATGCCCGTTTCGGACGGCGCATCGGCGAGGACGGTGTAGACCTCCCAGGGCGCACCATCGGGATCGCTGACCCAGACCTTGTCCTGGACGGCGTAGCAACAGGTCGTCTGCTCCTCGACCTCGGTCGCCATTCCCTGCTTGTGCAGTCTGCCTGTGGCAGCCGCAACCTCGTCGGTGGTCTCAACCTCGACACCGAGGTGGTTGAGAGCACCGACGGTCCCCTGACCCCGCGCCGTCACGTCTTCTATCAAGACGAGTTTCAACGGCGGGTCAGCGATGGCGAAGTTGGCGTAGCCCGGCTGGCGTTTGGCCGGCTCGGTGCCGAAGAGCTTCGAATAGAACGCGACGGCTTCGTCGATGTCGCTGACGTTGAGCGCGAGTTGGACCCTCGACATGGTGCCTCCTGTAGTATCGATCTCTGTCGATGTATCGAGTATGGCTGATACATTGACTGATGTCAATATGACTGAGTCTCCATGGCCGAGTCTCCATGGCTGAGGTCACTGAGATTGATGTAGATGTGAGGAGTCCATCGTGAGCAAGTTGGCTGCAGCGACAAAGGTCCGATCGACGGAGTGCTGTGCGTCCGTGCTCGCCGCTCCACTCGACACCGCGAGTGCGGCTGAGCTGGCCAGCGGCTTCAGCGCGCTGGCCGACCCGGTCCGGCTACGGGTACTCAGCATTCTCGCCGCCTCGCCCGAGGGAGAGGTCTGTGTCTGCGACTTCGTCGAGCCATTGGCCAAAAGCCAGCCCACAGTGTCGCACCACCTCAAGATCCTGACCGAGGCGGGCCTCGTCCAGGGAGACCGGCGGGGAAAATGGGTCTGGTACTCGCTGAACCGTGAGCGCCTGGCCGAGCTCAGGGCGGCGATAGACAGCTGAACGCGCCCGGCTCCCTCGCGCTCACCGTGCTCTCGCCCAGTCTGATCACGCGTTGGTGTCGTCGGGCGGGATGAGATCGGGGCCTGGAAGCGCAGCCGCACCGGCGCCCGAGTGCGGCACCGCGGGCAAGGTGGCGTCGAGGGTGTAGCTGGTCATGGAAAGGGAACCGTAGGTGCACCCGTCGACGAGCACCTCAGCGGTAGAGCCCGCGGCACTCGCCAAGCCTGCGAGGTAGAGGAGCGGAATGAAATGCTCAGGTGTCGGCACCGCAGAGCCGAAATCGCTGTGGCTCCGCAGCGCAGCAAGGTCGTCGGGTGAAGACGCCATGTTGCTTCGCACTGCATCATCGAAGCGGTGGGCCCAGGCGAATCCACCATCAGGTTGGCCCCAGTCGATGCGGCGCAGGTTGTGGACGACGTTGCCGCTGCCGATGACGAGCACGCCCTGTTGGCGCAGCGGCGCGAGTCGCGCACCGAGTTCGACGTGGTACTCGAATGGCTGCTCCGCGTTTATCGACAACTGGACCACCGGGATGTCGGCGTCCGGGAAGGCATGCACGAGCACCGACCAGGTGCCGTGGTCGAGACCCCAACTGTCGTGATCGAGCCCGGTCCAGGTCGGCTTGACGACCTCGGCGACCTCTCCGGCGAGGGCGCGGTCGCCCGGCGCGGGGTACTGCACGGAGAAGAGCTCATCGGGAAACCCGTAGAAATCGTGGATCGTCTTGGGCCGGTCCATGGCGGTAACCGCTGAGAGGTTGACGTACCAGTGCGCGGAAATCACCACGATGCCCCGTGGTCGTGGAACGCTGGCTCCGAAGGCGCGCCACCGATCGGTAAAGCGATTGTGCTCCAGCGCGTTCATCGGGCTCCCGTGCCCCAGGAACGCAGCCGGCATCGTCTCCGCGCTCATCTGATCGCAACACCAAGGTCAAAGAACGTGTTCATCCACCTCCTGCTGCCTCTCGCTGCGCAGGCATCTACCTGGAGCGCAACGTACGGTCTCCACCGATTCTGCTATGACCAATCCTTGCCGCGATCGTGTGACTTGACGGAACGGGGGAAAGCCTTCATAGTTATCTAGATGACTAGGGAACTACTCAGGCAGTCGCTCACCTTCACGCTCAATCCCGGCTCTGGCGTCCCGTCCTACCTCCAGGTCGTCCAGCAGGTGGAGCAGGCCTTACGCCTGGGCCACTTGCAGCCCGGTGACCAGTTGCCCACCGTCAAGCAGGTCGTCGCCGAACTGGCCATCAACCCCAACACCGTGTTCAAGGCGTACCGGGAGCTGGAGAACCTCGGCCTGGTCGAAGGTCGCCAAGGTGTGGGGACCTTCGTCCTTCGACGTCCGCAGGGACCACCTCCGAGCACGCAGGCTCGCTTGGCCAGAAGCCTCGAGCGCTGGATTTCGAGCGCCCGCACCGAGGGGCTGGACGACGCAGCGATCGAGGCGCTCGTCCGGTCCGTTCTCCAGGACCGCACGGAGCGGGGCGTGGCGTGACCCCCGCCATCGAAACCGTCGGGCTCGGCAAACGCTACGGCACGACGTGGGCGCTCCAGGACTGTTCGATTCGGGTCCCACCAGGGCGCGTGTCAGCCCTCGTCGGCCCGAACGGTGCCGGCAAAACGACCCTCCTGCGGCTGCTGGTGGGATTGTCAACCCCCACGAGTGGTCAGGCCGAGGTGCTCGGCTTTGCGCCAGGTCCCTCCGAGGAGTTCCTGGGTCGTATCGGCTACCTGGCACAAGAGGTGCCCCTCTACAAACGATTGACGGCTGACGATCACCTGGCCATTGGCGCCCACCTCAACCGGAACTGGGACGCCACGGGTGCCCAAGAGCGTCTCGCCGCGCTGCGTGTCCCTACGGACCGACCCATTGCCACTTTGTCGGGTGGACAGCGCGCGCAGGTTGGTCTCGGCCTGGCTCTGGCGAAACGCCCCCAGGTGCTGTTGCTCGACGAACCCGTCGCCGCCCTCGACCCGTTGGCCCGGCGGGACTTCCTGGCGTCGTTGAGTGAAGCTGTCGCCGAGGGCGACCTGACCGTCATGTTGTCCTCCCACCTTCTCCACGATCTCGAACGCGTGTGCGATCACGTCATCCTCCTCGCCTCCTCGAGAACCCAGATCTGCGACGACATCGACGACGTGCTGACCTCGCACCGGATGCTGCTTGGTCCTCGACGGACGGTAGCGGCGACAGAGCGGGGGTTCGATGTGATCAAGGCCACGCACACCGCAAACCAAACCAGACTGCTGGTGCGTCTCGACGCCCCGGTGCTCGATCCCGCCTGGGAGGTGAGCGAGGTCTCCTTGGAGGAGATCGTCCTCGCCTACATGAGCCTGGACGAGCCCGTCTCCGCCGGACCGCTCATGTCGGTGCGGACGGCATCATGAACTTCCTCGTCTGGCGCCTGCACCGCCACCAGGTCTACTGGGCCGCCGCGGCGTTGGCTGCCGTCACCGTCCTGCTGGTTGTCACCGGCACCACGATGGCTCACGACTATCACGCCTTCTTCGCCACCTGTAGCGCCACGCAGAGTTGCTCGGATGCCGGCAGCGTG
>Ga0182030_10020620_pt1 | contig 12419 bp, 11 predicted proteins | sample 812S3MmetaG_FD_121299 | JGI IMG/M metagenome (GOLD analysis project Ga0182030, IMG submission 121299) | Permafrost microbial communities from Stordalen Mire, Sweden - 812S3M metaG (Illumina Assembly) | ecosystem: Environmental > Terrestrial > Soil > Wetlands > Permafrost | place: Sweden... | reverse complement strand
CTCCTAACTCCTAACTCCTAATAATCCTATGCCAAGCAGAAAACTCCCGAACTCCACCCCCACCGTCCGCCGCACCCTCCAAGCCGCGCATGACGAATGGAAACGCACGCCCGTCGCCGCCAACCGCGCCCTCAGCCCCGAGCAGTGGGCGCAGCTCGACGACACCGACCCCAACGCCGTGTTCACGCGCTTCGGCCAGCAGGCCGACGTCGTGGACGCCGCGCTCGCCGCGCAGGCGCCCATCAGCGACGCTCTGGCCCAGACCGCCGGCAAGCTCGCCATGCACGTTTCGCATTTTCATCAGGTGTTTGATTTGGGCGTGGCGCGCGGCGTGTTTCAGGCCGGGGCGCGGAGCTATTATCAGCGCGCCGTCAACGCCACCACCATTCCGGATTTGTCCAGCTACGACGCCATTGCCGAAGAAGCCGCCAACGTCGTCAAAGGCGAGGCCGCCCGCGCCGCCGCCGAGAGCCATCCCGTCACTTTTGACAGCGGCGTGGCCTACGACGCCGGCGTGCGTTTCGATTCCGTGACCGGCTTTGTGTCCATGACGTTGCCGAGCGCCGGCGAAGTGGGCGCGCTGCTGGCGCAATTCAAAACCCAGCGCGACGAGAGCAACGAAGTGCAGGTGGCCACCGACGCGCAGCGTGAAGCCTTGCAAACGATCTATGCGGACGCGCTCGCATTGGCCGTGGACATTTGCGACACCGTGGAATTTTTCTATCGGAAAGACCCGGACGACAGCAGCCGCCGCGCGAAATGCGAACGCTGGGGCGTGGTCTATGTGAGCGACGCCGCGCCCGCCGCGCCCCCGCCGACACCGACGCCCACGCCCCCGCAGCCGGCGACATGAAGTTTGTCCCTATTGAAAATAGCCCAGCCATTCATGGCTGGGTTCACGAACAGGAATTGGCACCAGTCCCGTCCGGGACGAAAGCAACGATCTGCCGTCCCTGGCGGGACTGGAAAAACCGCCGGGCATAATACCCAGCCATAAATGGCTGGGCTATGGTCGAGGGCCGGGCGGAAAATAAAACCGGCCTTGACCGCAATGGAAAAACTGAAAAGATGAAACTGGAAATCAAAATGAAAACTGCATGGGTTAAACTTTTGTTGGCCGGGCTGGTGTTTTTGGCGGGGCGGCTCCCGCTGGGCGCGCAGCCGGTCATCACCACCAACTTGCCGGCAAACCAATATGTATCTGTCGGCAGCACCGTCACATTCAACGTCACTGCCACCGGCTCAGGACCATTGGCCTACCAATGGAGGTTGAACAGCACCAATTTGCCGGGCGGCATCATCACGACGGTGGCGGGAAATGGTATCGCAAGTTCAACCGGGGACGGCGGTCAGGCCACCAGTGCCAACTTATATTATCCCGGTGGCGTCGCCAGTGATGCCGCTGGAAATTTATTTATCGCTGACACGGACAACAACCGCATCCGCGAGGTTTATCCAAATGGTTACATCAGCACGGAGGCCGGGACAGGCAGTTCCGGTTATTCCGGCAACGGCGGGGCGGCCATACTGGCAACTATGCATTATCCCTCTGACGTGAAGCCGGATAACGCTGGCAAACTTTTCATCGCCGATACGCTTAACAATTGCATCCGCAAAGTGGACACGAACAGCATCATCACCACGATGGCTGGGACCAACAGCGCCGGCTATTCGGGTGATGGCGGGGCGGCTACCCTTGCCAAATTGTCTTCCCCTGGCGGTGTCGGGTTGGATGTTTTCGGAAATTTGTTCATTGCTGACACCGGCAACAATTGCATCCGCAAGGTGGACATCAATGGCATCATCACCACGGTTGCCGGGACAAACAGTTCCGGCTTTTCCGGCGACCTAGGGCCGGCGGTCTCTGCCAAATTGAATCAACCCCACGGCGTGATGCCGGACAATTTGGGAAACTTGTTCATCGCCGACATGGGTAACAACCGCATCCGCAAAGTGGATGTGAACGGCATCATCACCACGGTGGCGGGGACAAACAGTTCCGGCTATTCCGGCGATGGCGGCGCGGCCGTTCTTGCCAAGTTGAATGCACCGGCCCAAGTGCTGGTGGATGCTTATGGCTATCTATTCATCGCTGATAAACAAAATCAACGCATCCGCATGGTGGATGCCAACGGTAAGATTTCCACGATTGCAGGCACTGGCTCGATAATATTTTCCGGTGATGGCGGCGCGGCGACTAACGCCAATATATACTTGCCTTGCGGCACGGCTCTTGATCCGAATGGCAATCTGCTGATATGCGACCAGTATGATCATCGGATTCGCAAAGTTGGTTTGAACCGGTCGCCCCAATTGATGTTTTCCAACGTGGCTACCAACGCCAACGGCTATTATTATGACGTGATTGTGACCAACGCTTCCGGCAGTGTGACCAGCAGCGTAGTCACATTGTCCGTCGGCATTGGTCCCGCCGTAACCGGCCAGCCGCAAAAATTGCTCATTACCAACAGTTGTCCCGCAAGTTTTAGCGTGGCAGTTTCCGGCGCGCAACCATTGTCCATCCAGTGGAGGTGTAATGGAACAAATCTGGCCGATGGCAATATATTTTCCGGTTCTGTCACAACCAATCTGCTTTTGAGTGCAGCCACCATGAATAATAACGGAGCCTATGACGTGGTCATCACCAATAGCTGGGGAAGTGTGACCAGCAGCGTGGCTATGCTGTCAGTCGGATTTGTTCCCGGAATTGCATTACAACCGACGAATGCGTTGACTTTGGTGGGTGGCATAGCAATTTTCAATGTCTTGGCTTCTGGCACCGGGCCATTCTATTATCAATGGCAGCTTAATGGCACCAATCTTCCCAACAACATCATCACCACGGTGGCGGGCAATGGCGTCCCAACCTATAACGGTGATGGTATTGCCGCCACCAACGCCAGCCTTCATTATCCCGAAGGGGTGGGCTTTGATTTTGCCGGCAACCTTTATATTGCCGACCATATCAACAATCGCATCCGCAAGGTGGACACCAACGGCATTATTACCACGGTGGCGGGCAATGGCACAAATACCTATGCTGGCGACGGCGGGGCGGCTACCAACGCCAGCCTTTTTCTGCCAGCGAACCTGGCCTGGGATGCCGCTGGCAATATGTATATTGTTGACCAAAATAACAACCGTATCCGCAAAGTGGACACTAACGGCATAATCACTACCTTGGCAGGCAAGAGTGGTGGTGGTTATTCTGGTGATGGCGGAGCAGGTTCCAACGCCAACCTAAATTATCCCTATGGCTTGGCCATAGATACCACTGGCAACCTTTATGTTGGCGATCAATTTAACAACCGCATCCGCAAGATTAATTCCAACGGCTTCATTACCACGGTGGCGGGCAATGGGAATGCTGGATATACTGGCGACGGCGGTCCCGCAACTAACGCCCTTCTTTATTATCCGTTAGGTGCGCCATTGGATGGTGCAGGCAACATGTTTATTGCTGATTCCATCGGTAATGTTGTGCGCAAGGTGGATATCAACGGGATGATCACAAGAGTGGCAGGCAGTAGTCGAATTGCAACTTTCGCCGGGGATGGAGGCTGGGCCACCAATGCCACCTTTAACGAACCCTTTAGTTCCGCCTTTGACGCATTTGGCAACCTGTATATTAGTGACAATGGCAACAACCGCATCCGCAAAGTGGATACCAACGGGATCATTACCACGGTAGTGGGCAATGGCAGCGCAACATACGCGGGAGACGGCAACACTGCCACCAATGCCAGTATTAATGGCCCTCAAGGCATGGCTTTTGATGCAGCGGGCAATCTTTATATTGGTGACTGGGGAAACCACCGTATCCGCAAAGTTAATTTCCCTGGCAATCCAACTCTCGCGATCACCAATGTGAACATTACGAACGCCGGAAACTATTCCGTCATTATTTCCAGCCTTTATGGCAGCATGACAAGTTCGGTTGTTACACTCACCGTGAATGTGCCGCCAACCATCCAGAGGTTCAACCCAACGAACGGACAGTTTGTTTTCACCTGGAGCGCGGTGTCCAACCTCACCTACCAGTTGCAGGTGGCTACCAATCTCACCGCGCCGAACTGGCAGGATCTCGGCAGCCCCGTCACCGCCACGAACAACATCGTTTCCGCCAGCGACGCCGTGGGCGCGGACGGCCAGCGTTTCTACCGCGTCCGCTCGGTGCCGTGAACCAACGGACGCCGCACCGTCGGAGACATTCCGGGCGCGGACGCCGCTTGCCGAAGTTAAAATAGCTTGTATCTTACCGGCATGAAATTTCGAGTCCATGTTGAGGCGGATGAGGACGGCGTGTTTGTGGCGGAATGTCCCACGCTGCCCGGCTGCATTTCCCAAGGCGACACGCGCGAGGCGGCGTTGCACAACATCAAGGACGCCATTGCCGGCTACATCTTCAGTCTGGAAAAACATGGCGAAGCCGTGCCGCTGCCCGTCAACGAAGAAGTGGTCGAGGTGCCGGCATGAGCCGTTTGCCGGTCTGTTCCGGCGCGGACGCGGTCAAGGCGTTTCGCCAGTTGGGATATGAAACGGATCACCAAACGGGCAGCCACATCATTTTGCGGCATCCTTCCCAGCGCCGCCTGACCGTGCCCAACCATCGTGAACTGGCCAAAGGCACTTTGCGCGCGTTGATTCGCGAGGCCGGGCTGACCAAGGAGCAATTTGCGGATTTGCTGCATTGATCCCGATCTTTCCTTCACCCGCCGCCTGGCTGGCAAGGATTTTATCCCCGCCGGAAAATATGTCGTGCAACCGGCGGCGGGTTGGGTTAAAAGTTTTCCATGAAATCCCCCATGTCGCGCCGCACCGCCATTCGTCAAGTCGCCGGTTACGCCGCCGCCGCCGCCGCCGCTTCCACTTTGCTGCCCAAGCTGGCGCGCGCGCAGGCCGCCGCGCCCGCCAAACTCAAGGGCAACATCAACCATAGCGTCTGCCGCTGGTGCTACGGCAAGGTGAAGCTGGAGGATCTCTGCGCCGCCGGCAAGGACATGGGCCTGGTGGGGATTGATCTGCTCGCGCCGGCGGATTTTCCGACGATCAAGAAATACGGCCTCGTCTGCTCGATGGTGTCCAATCCGACGATTGACGGCCTGGGCGGCATCGGCAAGGCGTGGAACCGCGTGGAGCAGCACGACAAGCTGGTGACGGCCTACGAGCAGCGGCTGCAGGAAACGGCGGACGCGGGCTTCGAGCGGCTGATTTGTTTTTCCGGCAACCGCGCCGGGCTGGACGATGAAAAGGGTTTGGAGAATTGCGCCATCGGTCTGAAGCGCATTGTGCCGCTGGCGGAAAAGTTGAAGGTGACGCTGTGCATGGAATTGCTGAACAGCAAGCGCAGCCACAAGGATTACCAATGCGACCATGTGGCGTGGGGCGCGGAACTGGTGAAGCGCGTCAGCTCCGAGCGGTTCAAGCTGCTCTACGATATTTTCCATATGCAGATCATGGACGGCGATGTGTGCGACACGATCAAGGAGAACCACCAGTATTTTGACCATTACCATACCGGCGGCGTGCCGGGGCGCGCGGAGATTGACGAAACGCAGGAGCTGAATTACCCGCGCATCATGCAGGCGATCATCGCCACCGGCCACAAAGGCTACGTGGCGCAGGAGTTTGTCCCGAAGCGGCCCGACGTGCTCGCGTCGCTGCGGCAGGCGGTGCAGCTTTGCGATGTGTAACTTTTTTCCGAATTTTCCGTCCACCTTGCAACATCCAACAATCAAATTATGAACCGCCGCAAATTCATCACCTCCACCGCCCTGGCTGCCGCCGCGCCGCTGGTGCTCACCAACTTCAAACTGTTCGGCGCCGACGCGCCGAGCAACAAACTCAACCTCGCGCTCATCGGCTCGTGGGGCCGCGGCGAGGCGCACTTTGATTCGCTCGCCACGCAAAACGTCGTCGCGCTGTGCGACGTGAACGAGGATCACCTGGCGTTCGGCCTGAAAAAATTTCCGACCGCGAAAACTTATGTGGACTGGCGGAAGCTGCTCGACGATTCCAAGACGCTGGGCCTGGACGGCATTGTGATTTGCACGGCGGACCACACGCACGCCTTCATTTCGAACTGGGCGCTGAACCGCGGGCTGCACGTCTATTGCGAAAAGCCGCTGGCGAACACCGTGGAGGAAGCGCGCATTGTCCGCGCCAATTATCTTTCCAAAAAAGGCAAGCTCGCCACGCAGGTCGGGATGCAGCGCCATGCGTTCCCGAATTTCAACCGCGTCCGCGAACTCATCCGCGACGGCGTGATCGGCGAACTCTCCGCCGCCTACGCGTGGGGCAACCGCCAGATTCGCAAGCCCGGCTATCTGCCGGCGGCGGGCGAACCGCCGTCGAATTTGCATTACGATCTCTGGCTCGGACCCGCGCCGTTTCATCCTTACAATCCGGGTTATTTCTCCGGCGGCCCCGGCGCGAATTGTTTGCAGTGGAATATGTATTGGGATTTCGGCAACGGCCAGATCGGCGACATGGGCAGCCACACTATGGATTTATTGTGGAACGCGGTGGACGCCGGTTTGCCCACGACGGCGGAAGCTTCCGGCGAGGCGTTCAATCCCGACGTCAGCCCGGTGACGGCGGAAATGCACTTTGAACATCCGGCCAACGCCTGGCGCGGGCCGCTGCGCGTGGGCTGGTATCAGGGCGGCGCGATGCCGGCCTCGCCGAAGGAATATGTGGATTTGAAAAAAATCGGCCACGGCGCGATGTTCAAGGGCACGAAAGGTTTTGTGGTGGCGGATTTCGAGACGCGCATCATCCTGCCGGTCGGCAACGAGGCGGATTTGACCTATTACAAGCCGCGCCCCAAGAACGAAGTGCTGCCGGACCTCGGCCATTTTCAGAAGGAATGGTTCACCGCCTGCAAGACCGGCGCGAAGACTTCCTGCGATTTCAATTACTCCGGCCTGATGATCGAGCAGATGCTGCTCGGCCTCGTCGCCTACCGCGCCGGCAAGAAAATTGAATACGACGGCGCCGCCGGCCGCGTGACCAATGCGCCCGAAGCCAATGTTTTCTTGAGCCACAAATATCGCGACGGCTGGACGCTGAACGGCTGAGGCGCGGCGAAAATTTCTGGCACACGAGTTGCGATGGTTTGCCCGTGGCCAGAAAATTTCATACTCCCGACGTCTCCCCAACCACGGCGCAGATCGCCGCAATCAATCTCCGGCTCGCGGCGATTCAACTGGCGGGCCTGCGCCTGCCGGCCCGCGCCCCGCGCCTCCAGCCCGTGCGCCGGCTGCTGCCGGTGACGATGAATTCCGCCCTGGCCTACCCGGTGAAAATTAGACACGTCCTCCAGAATTTGGGCAGTCCCGTCAGCGAAACTCAACCGCTTCAAACCCGGCGTGTTTGAAAAAATTCTCCAGTTCGGTTCGGCCGCGCTTCTCGGCCTCGTCCAGAATGCCGTCTTTGCGCGCGGCGCGGGCGATGTCGTCCACGGCATTCTGACGCGCCGTCTGCTCCAGATCCTTGTCGAAGGCGCGCAGCAGGCCCGTCGAGCGGTCAATCACCTGGCTCGCCTGGTCGTCCAGATACGCATCGGTGATTGACGGCGGCGGCAGGCGCAGGCAGATTTTTTTGCCGCTGATCGCCACGTCGCCGGGTTCGAGGCGTTTCAAATCAATGCCCGCCTTGACCACGCCGTGCGCGAGGAGCAGCACGCGGTTTTCGCCATACCATTTCACGTCCTCCAGCACCACGACCTTGTCCATGACGTAGCGGACCGTGACCAGTTCCGAAAGCGACTGCACCTCGTGAACCACGCTAGTTGTATCATTTAACCGATGTGTAAACTGCTTAAAATCAACGACCCGAAATACAATTAAAATGGTTAAAAAGAAGATTCCCAGTAAAAACCAGATTGCTTTGGTGACGAATTTCATTTCGGAAAAAACTATAATGCAATGCGGTCAGTTAATCAAACCACTCTGGCGACCGTCGGCTGCTTGAGCACAAGTTCCTGAAGTCCTGCAATGCTTTGAGAAGTCAGCCGGTGCCTTGTTGTTAGCCGGGCGTGATAGCAGAGCCGTCAATACTTGGAGAAGATGTCCTGCGGCTTAACCTTCAGGCGGTTGCAAACGCGTTGCCGTTTTATCCAAAACGCTTGCATACAATTTGCTGTCGGTTAAATTACCCCAATGGGCACAAATACCGATTCTGCTGGGTCAGCAATCCCAAAAGTTGGGATATTTCCAAATGCGAAGTTTGATGTTGAACACGCTTTAAGCATCTACGCATACTCATTTAACACTTTCGCTGCTCCGTTTCTCTACGATAAGAGCTTTATTGAGTCCACGAAACAGAGCACCCAATCCTTTCACATTTATCTCATTGGCTACCTGCCCAAGATGCGAACAAATATAGCTTATGAAGAAAATGGGACGCTATGTATATCTGTTACGCTTATGGGGAAAGACGTTGTCGTGAGATTCCCAATTCCACCAGGTCTAAAGCTTTCTACAGACGGAAACGAATGGTTCATGTTAGATCAAGCTGGTGAACGCCGGTGGATTGACCCAACAGAATTTGCGAGTGAGGTTAATAAAAGTGCCGGCGGGATTCCATTCACTGTTAAATATATTGGGCAGTCTTATGGTGATGGCGGGTCACGTAACGCAATTGACAGGCTATTGAAGCATGAAACACTGCAACAGATATCAGTCAAAGGGGTGCCGGAAGGAAGCGTCCTTCAAATACTATTGCTAGAAATACAGACTAATAACCAAATCTTTACTGTATTCTATCCAAAGGCTAAGGATATGGATACTGACGGGAAAAGGGTGCGGAACGGGCTAGACAAACTATTTAGGACCACCGATGCCGAAAGAATCTCTCTGTATGAAGCAGCCCTCATACGTTACTTTCTACCTGAGTTTAACAAGGAATTTAAGAACAGCTTCCCATCTACTAATCTTAAGGTATTGCAAGATTGCTATAAAAAGGATTTCTTAGGACTGGTCGCCGAAATCTATATTGATAAACTTCCATTTCGTTTGTGTTCTGAGTCTGTAAAGCCATCGGTCTACCACGCGGCACAATACGATCTACATAATGACGCTGACAGAAAGATGTTCTTTTCAAAATAACTGCCAAAAAGACCTTCCTCATCCCAAGAATTCTCAATAGAACCGGTCCCATAATGACATAACGTCTGAATCCGCTAACGCCTCGCCCACGCCACCGCCGCACCGAAGACCCTCCCGGACGGCCGGGATCGTTCCGGCGGGCAGCCAGCGCGGTTCCCGGTGGCTTCCTGCAACATCTCCGTGAAGCCGCTGACGACGGACAATAAAAAGTATGCGGCTGACGGACCACGTCTAGTTTTCGCCACCGAGTTTTGAAATGATGGGGTGATGGATACATCAAAAACTGAATCAAAACGGCGGCGGTGGACTCGTAAGGAACGGCAAGGATTGCTGGCGCGTTTCCACGAAAGCCAATTAACCCAATCTGAATTTGCCACTCAACACGGCGTTGGGCTGTCTACTTTGAGCAAATGGTTGCGATCTGAAAGTGAAGCCGTTCCACCAAAGATAAAATTCCAAGAAGTGCGGTTGCCCAGCCCAACTTCACGCTGGCCGGTTGAAGTCGTCAGCCCACAAGGCTGGATCGTGCGGCTGCAAAACGGTTCCGATGCGAAGTCCTTGCCCGAACTATTGCGGGCGCTGCCATGTTGAGCGTCACCAGCGCGACGCGGGTGCTGGTCGCCACCACGCCGGTCGATTTACGCGGCAGCTTCAACCGGCTTTACAGTCTGGTTGTGGAGCAACTGAAAGGCGATCCGTTGTCTGGTCACCTGTTCGTGTTCACCAACGGACGGCGGAACCGAATAAAGGTGCTTTACTGGGATGGTTCGGGCCTGTGGGTTTGTGCAAAAAGATTAGAACAGGGACGATAATGTTTTTCAAAACATTACCGCCCTAATGTTGAGCTGCCGTAATGTTGAGTGCGCGACGATTTGTGAGGTGTTGCGCTTCACTTGCTCAACATAACAAAGTGGCCTGGCCGCAGGGACAACCCTTGGAATGCCGCAGAGAGATTTAACACGTTATTCCGGCATTGTGGATTGAAGCCAAAACCTGGAACGGGCAGAGGCGGCCTGCGCGTTCATGATTTGCGGCACATTTTCGCGGTGCATCGACTGGAGCGCTGGTATCGTGAGGGTCGCGATCCTGGCCCCCTGCTACCGTGGCTCTCCGCTTATCTGGGCCACGTCAACCTGCTCGGCACGGAGCGGTATCTTCGAGCTACGAGTCAAACCCTCGCCGCTGCCTCAAGGCGCTTCCGGCGCAGTTTGGGTTTTAATCCAGCGACGCCATGAAACAACCCGATCCAATTTTTGATGCAGTGGAGTCATTCTTTGTTGACTACCTGCAACGCACGCGTGGTTGCACCCGCTGCACCCTGACCAGCTACCGCGACACACTGCGATTGTTTCTGGAGTATGCCGCCAGGTCCAAAAAGGTTCCAGTGGATCGGCTGCGGTTGGCGGATTTTGACGTTACTTTGGTCCTTGAGTTTCTGGAGCATTTGGAAAGTAAACGACACAACAGCGTCGCTACTCGCAACTGCCGGCTTGCGGCACTGCACAGTTTCTTTGCGCATGTGTTAAGGGGTCATCCCGACCACGCTGGTCATCTGGCTCGCATACTGGCGTTGCCGCCCAAACGGCATGCCGCCTCACCACCGCGTTATCTCGATCCGCCCGTGGTGCAAACTCTCCTCCGCCATCCAGATCGGCAGTCGCTAACAGGCCGACGCGATTATGCTCTGCTGCTTTTCCTTTATAATACTGGGGCCAGAGTCAGCGAAGTCACTATTCTTCGGCACAAAGATCTTTTGCCAGGGCCTGCTGTCAATCTGCACGGGAAAGGAGGAAAGGAGCGGGTTTGTCCACTCTGGCCGGAAACGATCACCGCCATTATATCTCAATCGCCTTCCAACAAAACCGATCCTGACCAACCGATTTTTCGGAATGCCCGCGGCCAATCACTTTCGCGTCACGGCGTATATCATATACTTGGTAGCCATGCGACCGCATTGCATCGGGCGGATCCACGCTTTCCAGATAAAATATGGCCGCATCTGCTGCGCCACTCATGCGCGGTCGCCCTCCTTCAGGCGGGCGTTGATCTGATCACTATCCGTGATCAACTCGGGCATGTCAGTGTCGCCACGACGGGGCGATACGCCACCAGCAATCTCAAGCTCAAGCGCACCGCCCTGGAAGCGTTCTGGGCTGCCGCAGGCCTCGCAACATCCCGGCGCAAATCTTGGCGGCCAAGCCCGAAACTTTCACAGTTTCTTCAGTCGATTTAAGCCGCATTATGTTTCGTATTTCGATCATCTCCCTCACAAATCGTCGCGCACTCAACATTACGGCAGCTCAACATTAGGGCGGTTCACTTGGCCCGTAAGTGAAAGTGGCCAGATAGACCTGCGTGGGGAAGAGTTCAGCGCACTGATTCATGGTTTGGAAGTGCGCTCGAAAAAGAACTGGTATCGCCGCTGATTCACATGCAAAACGTTTTTTGATAATTCGCTCGCTAAAGTGAAACCTTTTTCTAGGGGGAGTGTCTGTCAATGCGAGCTGATGAACACCGATAGCACACTGCATGGAAAGTTAGAAGAGATGAGTGCATGTGTCGTCACGTTGGAGACGGATAACACCCGGTTGCAAACCGAGAACCGATTGCTGCGCCAGAAGCTCGACCAATACATCCGCCACTACTTCGGTGGTCAGCGCAATGAAGGCTTGGACAAGCACCAACTAGAACTACTGCTGCAAGGTCTGCCCAACATCATCACGTTGCCAACAGCACAGCCAAAGACCACAACTGCTACGCGCAATGGTGCGGCACATCCGGTGCGGCGGATGTTAATCGAAGATAAATTGGAGACGCAGGAAGTCGTGATCGAACCGGCGGAAGTCCAGGCACAGCCCGAGGGCTGGAAAAAGATCAGCGAAGAACGCACCAGCCAGTTGGACTGGGTCGCACCGAAAATCATCAAGCGAGTTTATATCCGTCCGCGTTACGTGAAGCAGGAATGCTTTGCCATTGCTCCACTGCCGCCCCAACCGATTGAACAAGGCATGGTCGGTCCGGGCTTGCTGGCGCAGATTCTGGTCAGCAAATACGAATATCATCAACCGCTCTACCGGCAGGAGAAGATGTTCCGGCAACAGTTTGGAGTCGAACTGAGCCGCAAGACGATGGGCTGCTGGGTCGAACAGGCCGCCGAGTTGTTGAAACCCGTATATCGGGCGATTCGGGAAGATTTGCTGGCGGGCAGTTACCTGCAAGCCGATGAGACACCGATTCGATATTTAGACCCTGATGTGAAGGGCAAAAGCCAGCAAGGTTATCTTTGGGTTTACAGCCGACCCAAGAGTG
>Ga0182030_10020619_pt1 | contig 12419 bp, 10 predicted proteins | sample 812S3MmetaG_FD_121299 | JGI IMG/M metagenome (GOLD analysis project Ga0182030, IMG submission 121299) | Permafrost microbial communities from Stordalen Mire, Sweden - 812S3M metaG (Illumina Assembly) | ecosystem: Environmental > Terrestrial > Soil > Wetlands > Permafrost | place: Sweden... | reverse complement strand
GGTCTCCGGCGGCCACACGATGCTGATCGAGGTGCGCGCCATCGGCGACTACCGGATGCTCGGACAGACGCGTGATGACGCGGCCGGCGAGGCGTTCGACAAGAGCGCGAAGCTGCTCGGTCTGCCATATCCGGGGGGGCCGGAGCTGGCGCAGCTGGCAGCCATGGGGCACGCGGGGCGCTACACCTTCCCGCGGCCGATGCTGGACCGGCCGGGGTTTGAATTCAGCTTCTCCGGGCTCAAGACCGCGGTGATGCAGACGCTGCGGGCAGCGACGCTGTCCGAGCAGACGCTGTCCGGGCAGCAGCGCGCCGATGTGGCGTTCGCGGTGCAGGACGCGATCGTCGCCACCCTGTGCGCCAAGGCGCTGCGGGCGCTGGAGTACACCGGCCATCAGGCACTGGTGGTCGCGGGCGGCGTCGGCGCGAACCGCGAACTGCGCTCGCGACTGGCGCGCGAGGCGAGCGCGCTCGGAGCGCAGGTGTACTTCCCGCGGCTCGAGTTCTGTACCGACAACGCGGCCATGATCGCGGTCGCCGGAATGCACCGGCTGTTGGCGCATGAGGAGACGCGCGGCGGCATCGAGGTACGGGCGCGCTGGCCGCTGTCGGAACTGCGGCCGCCCGGTGCGAGCTGACAGCCGGCGACGGCACCGCCCAACACACAACAGCGCAGCGTGTGCGCAGCCGTTAGACTTTACTGATGAGCGAGCATGACAGCGAAGACCGGATTTTCCTGCGCGGCCTGACCACCGAATGCATCATCGGGTTCATCGACTGGGAGCGGCGCGTGCCGCAGACCGTGGTCATTGACCTGGAGCTGCCGTGCGACTGCGCACGCGCGGCACTGCGCGACAGCGTCGCCGATACGGTGGACTACAAGACAGTCGCCAAGCGCGTGCTGGGCTGGGTGGGCGCCTCGCAGTTCCAGCTGGTCGAGTCGCTGGCTCACCGGCTCGCCATGCTGCTGCTGGAAGAGTTTCCACTCGCGTGGGTGCGCGTCAGCATCAACAAACCCGGCGCTATCCGCCATTCGCGCGATGTCGGGGTCTGTATCGAGCGCCGGCGGGCCGGTTAGTGGCGCAGGCCTTTGTCGCGATCGGCAGCAATCTCGATCCGGCCGCGCACATGCTGCAGGCCGCGCGCGCGCTCAGGCAGCGCTTTCCGGACGTGCGCTTCTCGCGCTGCTATCGCAATCCGGCGTTCGGATTCGAAGGCCCGGATTTCTACAATGCGGTGGTCGGCTTCAGCACTACGTTGCCGATCGAGGCGCTGCTGCCACAGCTGCACGAGATCGAGGCGCTGTGCGGACGAGCGCGCGCGGATCCAAGATGGCAGCCGCGCAGGATGGATCTGGATCTGCTGCTGTATGGCGATGTGGCCGGCACCGGGCCGGGCTATGTGCTGCCGCGGCGCGACCTGTCACGCAGGATCTATATGCTCGGGCCGCTGGCCGAGCTGGCCCAGGACGTGCTCTATCCGCCCTCGGGTCCGACCATCGGGCAGCTGTGGGCGCAGTTCCCGCGCACCGGGAATGAGATGGAAGCGTTGCCGCTCGATCTCAATGCGGCCTGAGCGTGCGCGCCGCGGCGCGCGCGGCTACCAGGCAATGCTGCGACCGCCGTCGACCGCCAGGATCTGGCCGGTCACGTACGGTGCGTCGCTGGCAAAGAACAGCACCGCGCGCGCGATGTCGTCGGGCGCGCCGTGGCGCCGCAACGGCGTCTTGTCGATGATCTGCTGCTTGCGCTGGTCGGGCATCGGGGCATCGGGCCAGAGCACCGGACCGGGCGCTATCGCGTTGACACGCACCTCGGGCGCCAGCTCGCGCGCCAGTGCACGGGTCAGCATGATCAACCCCGCCTTGGCCACGCTGTAGACCACATGATCGCGCAGTGGCCGCTGCCCGTGGATATCGACGATATTGAGCAACGCGCCCTGGGTGCGGCGCAGCTCCGGCGCCGCAGCCTGTGCCAGCAACAGCGGCGCGCGCAGGTTGGTGCCGGTCAGGTCGTCCCACTGCGCCAGCGTGATGGCGCCGAGCGGGGTCGGATAGAAGCTGGAAGCGTTGTTGACCAGCAGGTGCAGTGCCGCGAAGCGCCGATGCGCCTCGCCGATCAGCGCCGGCAGCGCGTCGGTGTCGAGCAGATCACAGGCAAAGACTGCGGTGGATTCCGGCCGCGCGCTTTCCAGCTCGGCGGCGAGCGCGTGTGCGGCGGCCAGCGAGCGATGACAGTGGATCACGACGTTGGCGCCGGCACCGTGCAGCGCGCGTACGATCGCGGCACCGACGCGCCGCGCGCCGCCAGTGACCAGCGCCGTGCGCCCGGACAGGCGCTGACTGGGCTCGATGCCCGATGTGGTTGCGGGTGTGTAAAGCCTGGCCGCCATGGCCGCAGCTTATGACGAGCGCCGATGCACTCACAAATCTGCCGCCGCTGCAGGCCGACGAGGCGCAGCACGGCGCACGGGTACTGCAGGCGGTGCGCGACGCGATCGAGCGGCAGGGCGGCTGGCTGGCGTTCGACGACTACCTGCGTATCGTGTTGTACCAGCCGGGGCTGGGTTACTACAGCGCGGGCAGCGCGAAGCTCGGCAGCGGCGGCGATTTTGTCACCGCACCTGAAGTGTCCGAACTGTTCGGCCGCGCCCTCGCGCGCCAGTGCGGAGAGGTGCTGCAGCTTGCCGGCGGCGATGTACTGGAACTGGGCGCCGGCAGTGGCGCGCTGGCTGCCGGCGTACTGGTGACGCTGCAACAGCTCGGGCGCTTGCCACAGCACTATTACATCCTGGAGGTCAGCGCCGACCTGCGCCGGCGCCAGCAACAGCGCCTGGCATCCCTGCCGGCGGAGCTGCACTCGCGCGTGCAGTGGCTGGACGCGCTGCCCGAGGCGCCGCTCGCCGGCGTGGTACTCGCGAACGAGGTGGCCGATGCATTGCCGTTCAAGCGCTTCTTGATCGGCGCCGACGCGCTGCTCGAGCGCGGCGTCGCGCTGTCGGCGCAGGGCCAGCTGATCGACGCCGAACGGCCCGCGGACAGCGCGCTGCGCGCCCAGGTGGCGCACGTTGCCGAATCGCTGGGGCAGCCGTCATGGCCCTGGCCGGGGCCGTGGCCGTGGCCGCCGGGCTACCAGTCCGAGGTATGTCCGATGCTCTCGCCGTGGATCGCGGCTATCGCCGCCGCGCTCAGCCACGGCGTCGCGCTGCTGATCGATTATGGGCTGGCGCGGCATGAGTACTATCACCCGCAGCGCTTCGACGGCACGCTGCGCTGCCATTTCCGGCAGCGTGCGCATGACCAGCCGCTGCTCTACCCGGGCCTGCAGGACATCAGCGCCTGGGTGGACTTCACGCGCCTGGCCGAAGCGGGGGTGGACGCGGGGCTTACGCTTGCAGGCTACTGCACGCAGGCGGCATTCCTTCTGGCGAATGGAATCGAGGCGGATGTGGCGGCCAGCGAGGCGACGCTGGATCGCGCACGGCTCGCGTCCCAGGCGCGAGCGCTGCTGCTGCCGGGGGCGATGGGGGAGACCTTCAAGGTGATGGCGCTGGCGCGCGGACTGACCGCACCGCTGCGCGGCTTCCAGTATCAGGATTTGCGCGGCTCGCTTTGACCCTGTTCGCGATCACCATGCGGGCGCTGCAGATCCTGCAGGCGTTGCAGGCGCGCGGTGCGGTACGCGGCGGCGATCGCAGGACCCTTGAGCTGCGCCAGTTCGCCGGGCGGTAGCGCGACGGCGGCCGCGGCGGCCAGCGCGTCGGAGAGCGCGCTGCGCGCGCGCGCGTCCAGTGCGCCCCTGGCCTGCAGCGCGGACAGCAGCAGCTGGAAGCGCTCGGGTCGGCGCAGCGCGTCGGCCACCTCCAGAAACTCGAGCGTGCCGGGGGCATCGAGCCGGTCGGCCTGCGCGCTGCGCTGCTGCAGGCGTGCGCCCAGCAGCGCCAGCTCGCGATAGTCGTTCGGCACGCGCAGGCGCTCGCACAAGGTGGTGATCGCTGCCGCCGGAGTGTCGGCCAGCAGCGCCGCGAAGCGCACGCTGCCCTCGGGCGAGAGGGCAACGGCGCGCTGCAACGCGGCGTGCGCCGGTGCATCCCAGGCCAGCTCGGGCAACAGCAGCGCCAGCGCGCCGCAATCCTGCAGCGTGTCGAAGAATACTGCCGCATTGGCTTCCAGCAGCGCGCGCGCCATCTCGCGCCACACGCGCTCGGGCACCAGCGCGTTGATCTCGCCGTTGGCGACCATCTGGCGCATCAGCTCGCGCGTCTCGGGGGCGACACTGAAACCGTGGGTGGCGAGCCGCGCCGCGAAGCGCGCGACGCGCAGCACCCGCACCGGGTCTTCGACAAAGGCGGCCGACACGTGGCGCAACAGCCGCTGTGCCAGGTCGCGCTGGCCGCCGTAGGGGTCGATCAACGTGCCGTCGCTGGCACGCGCCATCGCGTTGATGGTCAGGTCGCGGCGCTGCAGGTCCTGTTCGAGCGTGACATCGGGTGAAAACCGCGTTTCGAAGCCGCGGTAACCGGGCCCGGTCTTGCGCTCGAGCCGCGCCAGTGCGTATTCCTCCCTGGTGTCGGGGTGCAGGAATACCGGGAACTCGCGCCCGACCGGGCGGTAGCCGGCACGCTGCAACTCCTCGGGCGTGGCGCTGACCACGACCCAGTCGCGCTCGGGTGCGGGCAGGCCCAGCAGCTCATCCCGGACCGCCCCTCCCACCAGATAGACTTGCATGCACTGCATGTTAACCGACCGCCTCAGCGCGACCGTACCGATGACCCGATGGCTGGCGGTGGCGCTGATCGGCGCCACGCTGCCGGGCTGCGCCGTCGGCTACCTGGCGCAGGCCGCGCACGGCCAATTCAGCCTGATGCGGGCGCGCCGGCCGATCCCGCAGGTGCTGGCGGATCCGGCGGTGAGCCAGGAGGTCAAGGCGCGGCTGCGGGTGGTGCAGGACGCGCGCGCATTTGCGGTCACGGATCTCGGCCTGCCGGACAATCGCAGCTATCGCAGCTACGCCGACCTGAAACGACCGTACGTCGTATGGAACGTCGTGGCGACGCCGGAGTTTTCGGTCGAGCCGCAGCGCTGGTGCTTTCCGTTCACCGGCTGCCTGAGCTACCGCGGCTACTTCCACGAGCGCGCTGCGCGCCGGATGGCAGCCTCGCTGGCGGCGCGCGGCAACGACGTGATGGTCGGCGGCGTGACTGCCTATTCCACGCTCGGCCATTTCGCCGACCCGGTGCTCAACACCATGCTGCGCTATGGTGACCTGGGCCTGGTGTCCACGATGTTTCACGAGCTCGCGCACCAGCTGATCTACATCCGCGGCGACAGCCAGTTCAATGAATCGTTCGCAGTCAGCGTGGAACAGGAAGGGCTGCGGCGCTGGCTGGCGGCGCGCGGACGCAGCACCGAGCTTGCGGATTATTCCGCCAGGCATGTGGCCGAACAGCGCATCGTCGATGTGTTTGCCGAGGGTCGGCGGCAGCTGGCGACGCTGTACGCACAGGCGCCGCCGCCGCCGCTGGATGAACGGCGCGCGCGCAAGCGCGCGATCCTGAGCGCCACCGGCGAGCAGCTGCAGGCTGTGGAACGTGAGTTCAAGGTCAAGACCGGCTACGACCAGTGGCTGGTCGATGGGCTGAACAACGCGCACCTCGCATCGGTCGGCACGTATTTCGATTGCGTGCCGGGGTTCCAGCGGCTGCTGGCCGCGAACGACGGCAGCCTGCCGGCGTTCTACGCGGCAGTACGGAAAATGCGCAGCGACGCCGGCGCGCGCCGCGCACTGTGCCAGGTACGCGATTAGGACCGCGGGATCAGGACCCCGGGATCAGGCCTTAGGCGCCAGCCACAGCGGCGCCAGTGCAGTGAGACTCGCGGTATCCAGCCCCAGCTGACCGGCGCCATCGTGCTGGCAGACGCTGTCGGTCAGCAGCGAGCGGTAATTGTCGGTGGAAAATGGCGTGCCGGGCAGCCACTGCATCAGCGCACCCTGGACGCGCGCGATCGCGTCGGGCAGCCGCACGATATGGCAGCGCAGCTGCGCTGCGTGCGCGGTGACGCGCACCACCTGTTCGAGCGTCATCACTTCCGGTCCGCACAGCTCGTACACCTGGCGGCTGGTGGCGCCGCCGTGCAGCGCCTGGATGAAGGCGGCAGCGACATCGCCGACATAGACCGGCGCGAAGCGTGCGCCCGCGCGCGCCAGTGGCATCATGCCGGCGGTGAGGCGCAGCAGTGCGGCGAATCGATTGGTCAGTGAGTCGTGCGGCCCGAAGATCACCGATGGCCGGAAGATGGTCCAGTCGAGTGCCGCTGGCGCGGCGCGCACCAGGTTCTCGGCCTTGCCCTTGGTGCGCAGGTAATGACTGCGGCCGCGCTCGGCGTCGGCATTGAGCGCACTCATGTGCAGCAGGCGCGGTACGCGGTTCTGGGCGATGGCGCGCAGCAGTGCCGCGGTGAATGCGACGTGCGCGCGTTCAAATCCGGCGCCGTTGAAGCCGCGCTCGTTGAGGATGCCGACCAGGTTGATGACGGCATCGCAGCCATCGAGGCTCACGCGCAGGAACTCCGGGTCGTAGACATCGCCGACGGCCAGTTCCAGTCCCGGCAGCATCTTCAGGTCGCGGCCGTGGCTGCTGGCACGCGTCAGCAGGCGAATGGCATGGCCTGCGCGCGCCAGGCCAAAGATGATTTCCTGGCCGACAAAGCCGCTGCCACCAGCGATGCAGATGGTCCGCGGCCGCTCGATGAATGCGATCGGGGCGGACATGAATTCAAGCCGGCGCGGTGCGGTACTGCATGCCCTGCAGTACCGCACAACGCCGCACAACGATCAATGGGTCTCGACGATCAATCGCCTTAGCGCGATCAATGCGTCTCGACGCTGACCCGCTTCGGCTCCGGGGCCGCGACTTTCGGAATCGTCACCTCGAGCACGCCATTGAGATGGCGCGCACGGATGTCGTCCGTCTTCACGTTTTCCGGCAGCGTGAAACGACGCAGGAACCGGCCCTCGACCCGCTCCAGGCGGGAAACGGCCTTCTGCTCGTCGGTGCGCGCAAGCTTGCGCTCGCCGGTCACCGTCAACACGCCTTTCTCGGCGGTGATCTGGATGTCCTTGGGCTCGATACCCGGCAGATCCGCGCGTACCACGAAGCTGTCAGGCTGTTCGAACACGTCCACCGACGGGACCCAGTCCACGGCGGTGGCACTGTTGGCCTCCGCAGTGTCGCCGTTGGCGGCCGCGGCATTCACGTCGCCGCCAAATAGGTGACCGATCTGGCGATGGAGACGATCCACCGCGCTCCAGGGCTCATAACGTACAAGTACCATAGTCTCTCTCCGGTAGGGGTTGGTGCCGCGGGCCTGTATGGCCCGTCCGCATGAGCATGAGTTGGTGGTGGATTGCGGCGTTTCAAGGGCCGGCCACCGTGTGCGTGCGGCACTTCGCCAAGGTGTGGCCGGACGCCCGGCGGAACCTCGCCTGTGGATAGCCTGTGGGCTCGCTGTGAGCTCGCTGTGGAGCGCCGGTGCACCAACGGCGGACACAACCTATTGATGTCACGCGTTCTTACAATTACACGCTGGCGCTTAACTTTTCTGCTAAGGAAGTTACGGGCATATGTGTCATAAGACTATGATTTAAAAATATTAAATGAGCCGAAAAGAAGTATTGCATAATCTTGACGATGACCTGCCCGCTTGATTAGTCTCCCGGCTCCACACAACTAGATCTTGTGTCCAGTTCCGGTCTCAATCAGTGTGTCCGATTTGCGGAAAGGGGAACCGCCGCCGCCATGAATTCCGTAGTCAAACTCGCGATCCGCGACATCAACACCATCCCGTACCAGGAAGCCTCGCTGGACATATGGGATAAGAAGTATCGGCTCAGTTCCAAGAGCGGCGAGCCGATCGACCGCAGCATGGACGACACCTATAAGCGTGTCGCACGCGCGCTCGCCGATGTCGAGCGCGACGACATCCGCGAGCGCTGGTACGAGCGTTTCCTGTGGGCGCTGCGCCAGGGTGCAATCCCGGCCGGACGCGTGACTTCCAACGCCGGCGCGCTGGAGCACAAGCCCGCGACCTCGACCATCAACTGCACGGTGTCGGGCACGATCCGCGATTCGATGGACGACATCCTCGGCAAGGTGCACGAGGCCGGACTCACGCTCAAGGCCGGCTGCGGCATCGGCTATGAATTCTCGACACTGCGCCCGCGCGGCGCGTACGTCTCGGGCGCCGGCGCCTATACCTCGGGTCCGATGTCGTTCATGGATATCTACGACAAGATGTGCTTCACGGTGTCCTCGGCCGGCGGGCGGCGTGGCGCGCAGATGGGCACGTTTGATGTCGGCCATCCGGACGCGATGGACTTCGTGCGCGCCAAGCGCGAGAACGGCCGGCTGCGGCAATTCAACCTGTCGCTGCTGGTGACCGACGAGTTCATGCAGGCGGTGCGCGAGGAGCGCGAGTGGAAACTCGCGTTCCCGATCGGCCGCCGCGAGTATGAGGCCGACAAGCCGGACCTGGACGACGCACAGCAATTCGTCTGGCGCGAATGGCCGACGCACGAAGGCTACGTGGTCAACGAGGAAGGGTTGGTGGCCTGCAAGGTCTACAAGACGGTGCCGGCACGCCGCATGTGGGACGTGATCATGTCGTCCACCTACGACTTTGCCGAGCCGGGATTCGTGCTGATCGACCGCATGAACGAGATGAACAACAACTGGTGGTGCGAGAACATCCGCGCCACCAACCCGTGCGGCGAGCAGGGACTGCCGCCCTACGGGGCGTGTCTTCTGGGTTCGGTGAACCTGACGCGCTTCGTGCGCGAGCCGTTCACCGAACAGGCGCGCTTCGATTGGGACGAGTATCGCGATGTGGTGCGCGTGTTCACCCGGATGCTGGACAACGTGGTGGAGATCAATGGCTTGCCGCTGGCGCAGCAGCGCCACGAGATCGAGCGCAAGCGCCGCCACGGCATGGGATTCCTCGGCCTGGGGTCGACCCTGACGCTGCTCGGCACCAGGTACGGCTCGAGCGAATCGGTCAAGTTCACCGAGGACGTGTCACGCGAGATGGCGATCGCAGGCTGGGAGGCAGCGCTGGAACTGGCGCGCGAGAAGGGTCCGGCACCGATCATGAACGAGGAGTTCGCGGTCACCAGGGAGATGCTGCGCAAGCGCCCGGAAATGGCGCAAGACGGCTGGAAGCCAGGGGCGAAGATCCCAGGAAGGCTGCTGCATGCGCGCTATAGCCGCTACATGCAGCGCATCGCCGAGGCGGCGCCGCAGCTGGTGGAGCAACTGGCGCAGATCGGGGCGCGCTTCACCCACCACAGCTCGATCGCGCCGACCGGCACCATCTCGCTGTCGCTGGCGAATAATGCCAGCAACGGCATCGAGCCGTCGTTCGCGCATCACTACTTCCGCAACGTGATCCGTCCCGGTCGCAAGACCAAGGAGAAGATCGACGTGTTCTCGTTCGAGCTGCTGGCCTACCGCGAGCTGGTCAATCCACGCGCGATGCCGGGATCCAGCAACGCGGCCGAGGCGCTTCCGGAATACTTTACCGCGGCGGATGAAGTGACGCCGCAGCAGCACGTCGACATCCAGGCCGCTTCGCAGAAGTGGATCGACTCGTCGATCTCCAAGACCGCGAATGTGCCGACCAATTTCCCCTACGAGCAGTTCAAGAACATCTACCTGTATGCGCACCAGCAGGGGTTGAAGGGTTGCACCACCTTCCGCTTCAACCCCGAGGCGTTCCAGGGCGTGCTGGTGAAGGAAGACGATCTCAAGAACACCACCTATGTGTTCACGCTGGAAGACGGCACCGAGATCAGTGCGCGCGGCAACGAGGAGATCGAGTACGACGGCGAGACCCACAGCGCCGCCAATCTGTTTGACGCCCTGAAGGAAGGCTATTACGGGAAGTTCTGACATGAGCAGCACACGCATCGACAAGAAGATCGTCAAGTACCGGGTGCAGAAGCCGGAAGAGCGCGAGGCCGCGAACAGCGCCGCGCCGCCGGAGCTTATGGCGCACAGCCGCGATGGCAGCACCGCCAAGGTCATTCGAATGCACGAGGAGATCCAGCGTCCCGAGATGCTGATCGGCTCGACCTACAAGATCAAGACGCCGGTGTCGGACCACGCGATGTACGTGACCATCAACGACATTGTCCTGAATGAAGGCACCGAGTACGAGCAGCGACGCCCGTTCGAGATCTTCATCAATTCGAAGAACCTGGATCACTTCCAGTGGATCGTCGCGCTGACGCGAATCATCTCGGCGGTGTTCCGCAAGGGCGGCGACGTCGCGTTCCTGGTGGATGAACTCAAGGCGGTGTTCGACCCGCGCGGTGGCTACTGGCAGCCGGGCGGGAAATTCATGCCGTCGATCATCGCCGAGCTCGGCTATGTGATAGAGAAACACCTGCAGAGCATCGGCCTGATGCGCAAGACCGAGCTGGACGTGCACCAGAAGAAGCTGATCGAGGACAAGCGCGCCGAGTTCGAGGCGCGCGCACGCCAGCAGGACGCGTTCTCTAAGTCGCATTTTCCCGAAGGCGCGCAGCTGTGCACCAAATGCAGCACCGCCGCGGTGGTGATGATGGATAACTGCATGACCTGCCTGAACTGCGGCGACTCGAAGTGCGGGTAGGTGAGCGGGGAGCACTCTGGCAGCCGGCGATACTCGCTCAACGGGGTGTGCTGAGATAGGTCGCGGCCGATTATGTCTTGTGCACCAGCGGCGGTCGCCACGGTCGCTCATAATGAATCGCGAATAACAATGAATTCGGTCGCGGTTGCCCCGCGGTGTAGCAGGGAAAAACATAATGAAGACACATATCTTCCGGCAGGGAATGCGGATCCTGTTCGGCGTGAGTTTGCCCGGGTTTTGCGCGATCGGCGCCGCATTGGCCGCAACGCCCGTGACGACCATCATCAGCGTGGAGAGCGGCCAGTGCCTGACGCCGACCGGCGCCAGCACGACCAGCGGTGCCAACATCGTGCAGCAGCCGTGCACCGGCGCGAACAGCCAGGCCTGGTCGCTGCTGGCCTTTGGCGGCGGGTATCACGTGGTATCGCAATTGAGCGGGCAGTGCCTGAACATCGGTGGTGACTCGACCTCATCGGGCACGCGCCTGATCCAGTGGCCGTGCCAGGGCACGTCACAGACCAATGACCAATGGATAGTCAACCAATTCGGCAGCGGCTATCACATCGTCTCCGTCTATGACAGCCAGTGCGTCAATATCAACGGCGGGTCGCGCGTCGCCGGCGCGGCGGTCATCCAGTGGCCGTGCCAGAAGACATCGCAGACCAACGACCAGTTCAGTCTCGCGCTGTCAGCTGCACCGCCTCCGACGGCGACGCCGGTTTACCAGCGGGGCTACGATAGCGGCCTGTCGGGCGCGAATCTGACGGAAACCGCGCTGACGACATCCAACGTCGCCGCCAGTACGTTTGGCCTCAAGTTCCGACTTGCGGTCGACGACAACGTCTTCGCGCAGCCGCTGTACGTCCCGAACGTGCCGGTCGCAGGGCAGGGGACGCACAATGTCGTCTATGTGGCGACCATGAATGACTCGGTCTTCGCGTTCGATGCCGACAATGGCGCACAGCTCTGGTCCGTCAATCTGGCGACACGCGTCAATGCCACGCCGGTTCCCATCTCCAACTACGCCTTTTCCGGCAACAAGAACTTCACCGGCAACCTCGGCATTGCGAGCACGCCAGTGATCGATCCGGCGACCATGCAGATGTACCTGGTGGCCGCGACGCAGGAGCAAGGCGCGATGGTGTACCGGCTGCACGCGCTCAACATCACCAGCGGTGCCGAGGTCATTACCAGCGGCACCGGGACCGTGATCAGTGCCGCGTACTCCGGATCGACCTTCGAGGCCCGTTACCAGACGCAGCGCGTGTCGCTCGCCGTGGTGGGTAGCAACGTCGTGTTTGGATTTGCCGCCGTGGAACTGGAGTTCGCCGGCGGCTACGTCGGCTGGGTGATGTCGTACGACAAGTCGAGCCTCGCGCAGACCGGAGTGTTCGCGACCGTGGTGACCGGCAACCGCGGAGGCGGTGTCTGGCAGTCCGGACGCGCCCCGGCGGTCGATGGCTCCGGCTACATCTATGTCTCCACCGGCAACGGCTATGGCGGTGGCTACAATGGCACGTCGGACTTCAGCGAGAGCATCCTAAAACTCGATCCATCGCACGGCCTGGCGCTGGTCGATTGGTTCACCCCGGCCAACTGGAGCAACCTCGACACCAACGACCTGGACCTGTCCAGCTCCGGTCCGATGCTGATCCCAGGCACATCCAGCCTGGTCGGCGGCGGCAAGGACGGTACGCTCTATCTGCTAAGCACAGCCAAGATGGGACATTACTCCGCGAATAACGGCGGTG
>Ga0182030_10020618_pt1 | contig 12419 bp, 6 predicted proteins | sample 812S3MmetaG_FD_121299 | JGI IMG/M metagenome (GOLD analysis project Ga0182030, IMG submission 121299) | Permafrost microbial communities from Stordalen Mire, Sweden - 812S3M metaG (Illumina Assembly) | ecosystem: Environmental > Terrestrial > Soil > Wetlands > Permafrost | place: Sweden... | reverse complement strand
TCGTCGTGGGCTTCGGCGCGGCCGGGTCGGCGGCGGCGTTCAGCGCGGCTGCGGCCGGGGCCCAGGTCCTGGTGACCGAGCGGACCGGCGGTCCCGGGGGAGCCGCGGCGCTGGCCGAGGGCATCGTGTACCTCGGCGGCGGGACGCCGATTCAGACGGCCTGTGGCTTCGAAGACTCCCTCGACGACATGTACCGCTACATGATGGCGGCCTGCGGGCCCGATCCGAACGAGGCCAAGATCGCCCGCTACTGCGAGGAGAGTCTGGGCCACTTCGACTGGCTGGTGGCCCGCGATGTCCCCTTTGACCCGACCTTCTGTGCCGACACGTCCATGGCACCGGACGGCACCGAGGGCCTGGTCTATTCCGGCGGTGAGGACGCCTACCCGTTCAACCAGATCGCCCGTCCGGCACCCCGCGGCCACCTGGCGAAGACGAAGCGCTCGACGGGGTGGTTGCTCATGCAACATCTGGCGACCGCCGCCGTCGGCGCCGGCGCCGCTGTCTCGACCGACACCCGGGTCGACCGCCTGGTGTGCGAAGAGGGCCGCGTCGTCGGCGTGCAGGCGCAACGGTTCGGTGAGACCGTGACCTTGCGGGCCCGCCGCGGTGTCGTCCTCACCGCCGGTGGCTTCATCTTCAACGACGACATGCTGCGCCAGCACTGCCCGCCGCTGGCCCGGGGCACGTTCAAGGTCGGCACCGAGGGCGATGACGGGCGAGGCATCCGGATGGCGCAGGCCATCGGCGCGTCCGTACGGAACATGTACGCCGGCGAGGTATCGCTCCCGATCACCCCGCCCCGGACCTTGATCCACGGCATCCTCGTCAACGGCCAGGGCCAGCGCTTCATCAACGAGGACACCTACATGGGACGGGTGGGCCAGTCTGCGCTCTACGAGCAGGACGGCGAGGTCTACCTGATCGTCGACGAGGCCTCCTACGAGGTCAATTGGATGGGCCTGGCCGCCACCTGGGTCTGCGAGACCGCAGCGCAGCTCGAGTCCGAAATCGGCCTCCCGGCCGGATCGCTGCAGAGCACGGTCGACCTGTACAACCAGCACGCCGCGACGGGGGAGGACCCGCTCTTCCACAAGGACCCGTCCTGGGTGCGGCCGCTGGTGCCGCCGATCGGTGCCGTCGACCTCCGCATCGGCCCGGCGCCCTACGCGCCATTCACCCTGGGCGGCCTGGAGACAACCGTCGCCGGCGAAGTCTGTGATCTGACCGGCTCGGCCATCGGAGGCTTGTTCGCCGCCGGGCGCACCACGTCGGGGGTCTGCTCGTTCGGCTACGCCAGCGGGCTCTCCATCGGTGACAGCACGCTGTTCGGCCGCTTTGCCGGGGAGAGCGCCGCCGCTGCGCCGCGTTCTGCCTGACGCGTCGGGCGTCTGCGCGGTCGCGTCGGCGCTCAGGGTGGGCGGGCGCTCAGTCTGCGCTGACAGGGTGCCCGAGCACCTGGGCCAGCTCCGCCAGCGCCTCATCGGGATCGGTGACCTTAATGGTGTGCATGCCGAGAAGGCGGGCCGGCTTGAGATTGACGCCGAGGTCGTCGAGAAAGACGGACTCGTGCGGCTCCACGTCGAGCGTCGCGCAGGCGAGTTCGTAGAAGCGGGGATCAGGTTTGCGCACGCCGAGCACCCGAGATTCGAGGACGGCATCGAAGAGGGCGTACACCTCGGCCACCGTTTCGGAGACGACGCGCTCCGACGATGCGAAGTTGTTGGTGAGGCACGCCGTCTTGTAGGACCTCCCGAGGGCGTCAACGGCGGCGAGCATCTGTGGGCGGATGTCCCCGGCCAGCCGGTCGAGCACGAGACGTCCGTCGAGCTCGTGCCCGAGTGCGCGGGCCTCCGCCGCCCAAGCGGCGGCGAAGGCGTCAATGCCGATCTCGCTCCGTTCCAGGCGGGCCCAGGCGTTGTCGTCGGGGTTGGTGGCGTTGACGCGGCGGATGAACCCGGCCGGAAGGCCGCGTTCGGCCTCCAGGTGGGCAAACGCTTCGAACGGGCTGGTCGAGATGACACCCCCGAAGTCGAACATCACCGCTCGTATCGCCACACGCCCCCCTCGGGTCCGACCCATTATGGGTGCCACGCGAGGGTCGGAATTTCACTGCCGCAGCGCGGCGTACTCCACGACACGAGTGATGACGACGTCGTCCGCCTTGTCCAGCGACCCGCAGTCGAACGGTGGCTGCGGGTCGTACTCGATCATGAGCTGGGCCGCTTGGGCCGCAGTGCGGTCGGCCAGGAGCCCGACCAGCCGGAGCGCCATGTCGATGCCACTCGAGACACCGGCCGATGTGATGATCCTCTCCTCCAGGTGCTCGACCACCCGCATGGGCGTCGGTTCGGCGCCGTGGGCGGCGAGCTCGGTGTAACAGGACCAGTGCGTGGTGGCCGTGAGCCCCCGCAGCAACCCCGCCGCGCCGAGCACCAACGAGCCCGTGCACACCGACGTGGTGAACCGGCTGCCGGCGTGGGCCCGGCGGACCCACTCCAGCACACGCTCGTCGTGCTCGAGCGGCCGCGTCCCCACGCCGCCGGGAAAGACGATCACGTCGGGCTCGGGCACCTCCTCGAACGTGGCGTCGGCGGTGAGGGCCAGCATGCCGTTCTCGCTGCGCACCTCGCCGCGCTCGTGGCCGAGGAAGGTGATCTCGATCGTCGGGATGCGCTGGAGCACCTCGTAGGGCCCGACGGCATCGAGTGCCGTGAACTTCGGGAAGAGCGGGATCGCGACGTGGACGGAGTCGGTCATGCGGGTGTCCTCTCGGTCGGGGCGGTGCGGAATCGCCGGCGGTAGGCGTCGGGTGACGTGCCGAGGTGGCGGTGGAAGACACGGCGGAGCGTCTCCGCGCTGCCGAGTCCGCAGCGCTCTGCCACGACGTCGAGCGTGTCGCCGGTCGTCTCGAGCTCCTGCCGTGCCGCCTCCAACCGGGTCCGCTCCACGAAGCGGCTCGGGGTCTCGCCCACCTCCGCCGTGAAGACCCGGCTGAAGTGGCGCACGCTCATGGCCGCGGCCGCGGCAAGAGCCGGGACGCGGTGGTCGCCGCCCGGCGCGGCCTCGACGAGCGTCTGCACGGCTCGTACGGTCGAGCGCTCGGCTCGCGGGACCCAGACCGGTGAGGCGAACTGGGTCTGGCCGCCGGGCCTGTGCAGGAACATGACCAGCCAGCGGGCCACGGTCTGGGCGACGTCGACGCCGAGGTCCTCCTGGACCAGCGCCAGCGCGAGGTCGATGCCGGCGGTGACGCCGGCGCTCGACCAGTACTTCCCGTCGCGCACGTAAATCGGGTCGGGGTCGACGGTGAGACCCGGGTAGGCCTCCTGGAGCTGTCCGGCACGGGCCCAGTGTGTGGTCACGCGACGCCCGTCGAGCAGGCCCGCCGCGGCACCGAGGAAGGCGCCCGAGCACACTGTGGCCACCCGTCGGCAGCGCGGGGCAGCGCCGGCGATCCAGGCGACGAGTGCCTCGTCGGCAGCCGCAGCGTCCGCGCCCGTCCCGCCCGCCAGCACCAGGGTGTCGATGCGCACGGCATCACCGGGCAGTGACCCGGTTCCCAGCTCGAGCCCGCTCTCGGCCCGGACAGTGCCCCCGTGCCGCGATGCCACCGTCACCCGGTAACCCCCGGCGCGGCCGAGCGTGGCGGCTGCGCGGGTCGCCCCGGCGAAGACCTCGTGCGGGCCCACCGCATCGAGCGGCTGCAGGCCGTCGAAGGCGACGATCACGACGTGGCGCTCCCTCATGCGCACCACTCTGTGCGGTGGGCACTATGGCGTCAATGACACAGTTCCCACAGATTCGGCCACGCGACATATCGCGAACTGACCGGAGTCCGGAGATTTGTCCGTCCGTTGACAACGTGGAACGGAGGCCCCCAGCACACACCTGCATTGCCCTGCGGAGCCTTCTGCACGCCGGGTCAAAAAAGACTCCCAAACCCTTCACCGCCTCGGACCAGGACAGACGGGGACCAGACGGGAAGCGCCTGGACGCTGTGAGATCACACTGACCTGTCTCGTCATGCTCAGGTCAGGAGTTCGAATCTCCTCTGAGGCTCCAGTTTCGCATCCAGCTAGGCAGATCGTTCTTGGGGTCGTATCCGTCTTGAGCGACCAACCGGGTCCTTGGTCCGCCTCGACGTCCGGGAGTCCGGTTCAGTACGCCGTTTGGGGGTTGTGCCGTGAAATGGGGAGGGCCATCATGACCCCCACGAGAGGGGCGTGGGCGGTTCCTCTTGTTTGGCGCCCAAGCCTGCGTGGCCTGGTGGAAGGGGAATGGCGATGCTCAAAGGAGTCCGGCGACGGTACGGCCGGCCGCCCGGAAGGCGGGCCGGGTCCTCCTGCGCACGGAAGCCGGATCCAGCCGGGTCAGCCGGGCGGAGGAATGGGTTGTGACAAAAGACACTTTACGCACGCAGCCTGCACCGCAAGTTTCCGCGTCTTCGGCGAGGGTTGGGCTGAGGCGGAGGTGCGCCATGAAGTGGGGAACGTCAGGACACGACGGCACGGGCGCGCTGCGGGGGCGCTGGAAGAGGACTGGGTCGGACCGGGCACGGAGGACGGGCCGGCGGCTGCGGGCCATCGTCGTGCCGACGGCCGCCATCGCCTTGCTGGCGGCGTCGGGGATCGGCGCCTCGCTGGTCGTCGCCAAGCCGGCAGGGGCGGAACTGCCACCGACACCGGACTACCGGAGCCAGTGGACCAACCTGGACCCGGGGTTCCCGCCCTGCGTCAACGCCGACCCGTCGGTCTGGGCCACGATCTGCCTGCCCGACACCGCTCCGCCGAGCCCCACCACCACCATGGTGTACGGGCAGCTGATGTTCGACAACGGCACGCCCGGCGTCGGCTGGGTGAGCGGACCGGACATCCTGGGATCGATCGGGGTGAACGGGGCGGATCCGTGGAACAGCACTCCGACGTACGGGGTGGCGCCGGCGGCGGGGACCGGTTGGTACGCGACCAGGTTGTCTCAGCAGAGCAGCGGTACGGCCGCCAGCTTCGACGTCTCCGGCGAACCGACGAACATCAGCACGCAGGGCTATTACCAGTCCATCGATCCCACGCAGTACCGGAGCACGCCGGTCACGGCGTCGGCCAACTGGGGCGGTGCCACGGAGATGCCGATCGTCTACGTCCCCTCGGCCCCGGCCGTCACCGGCACGTGCGCCCCGGTCCTCGACGGGCCGACCGGTGCCGTGACCTGCACCGCCTCACAGGTGAACCCAGGCAGCCAACAGAACCCGTCCTACACGTGGACCTGGCCTGACGGGACCACGTCGACCGGCGCCACCGCCTCTTACAACGTGGCCAGTGCCAACAGCGGCAAGGACGGACGATTCAGCGTGACCCTCTCGGCCACGGCGGACAACCTGACCAGCTCGGTCGTCATCAACAGCAACTCGTCGCTGTGCTTGAGCTTCACCTGCATGGGTCTGAAGACCGTGGCGTCCCCTGACGGCACCTCGTCGGACCCGGCCACGTGGCCCTCGGTCGGACAGCCTGAGACGCTCACGACCACCGTGACCAACACGTTGGGCGTGCCGCTCTACAACCTCACGCCGGCGGCCCTGAACGGCTCGCAGTACCAGAACGGGACGGTGACGCCCACGCCGGCCTCGGTGGCCGAACTCGACCCCGGGCAGTCGACGACCTTCACGTGGCCGGTCGTCTACGCCAACGCGGGCCCGGACAATCCGGACCTCCACATCGACGCCACCACGGCGGCCGGCCGGCCGGCGTACGGAGACAACTACCCGACCATCAACGTGGCCTCGGGCCCCATCGTCGTCAACAGCACCGGAGACGCCGGTTTGAGCTCGAACGCCGCGTCCGGCGTGTGCGACACCGGGCAGACGGTGACCGACGCCAACAACAACAAGGTGGCCGAGTGCACCCTGCGCGCCGCCATCCAGACGGTGGACAACAACACCGGCGGCACGGCGCAGAACATCACGTTCAACATCCCGGGCTCGGGGGTCCAGCACATCACGCCGGCATCCCCGCTTCCCGCCATCACCGCCACCACCTCCATCGACGGTTCCACCCAATCCGGTGCGGCGCCAGGCGCGCCCACCGTGTGGATCGACGCCATCGGCGTGGCCAGCGGTGACGGGCTCGACGTCGCCGCCAACGACGTGAACCTGAACGACCTCGACGTGTCCGGTGCCAGTGCGTCGGACGTGAACTTCCAAAGCGGCAACGGCGGCAGCCTCACCGGCTCGGTCATCGGCCTCGGCGCCGACGGCACCTCGACCACGGGCACCGCCGACGGGGTGCAGGTGGAGGCGCAGGACACGACCATCGGTGGCACCGGGAGCCAAGGAGACCTGATCGGCGGGATCGGGGGCAGCACGGCCCTGCCGACCAGCCCCAACGCGACCAACCTCGGTACCGTGGGCTCGGGTGTCTGGGTGTCCGACGGGGCCTTCGGCACCACGGTCGAGGGCGACACGCTGGGTGCGGCGCCGGGACAGGCCCTGGCAGGCCCCGACGCCATCGGCGTCCTGGTGGCCGGGAGCAACGGGCAGCCCTCGGACACCACGATCACCGGCGACACCGGCTACGACATCGTGGGCGTCCTCGAGTGCGGCTACTCCGGCTCGAGCGGCGGCTGCGCCGGGGCAGGCTCGCTCGGCGTGAGCAACTCGACGTTCCAGCTGACTGAGGCCGCGAATCCCGATGCCCAGGGGTCCGGTCTCGGAGTGATGATCCTGGGGCAGGCCAGCCCGGTGGACGTGGAGAGCGACACCTTCACCGGAGCCCGCGTCGGCGTCTTCGCAGTTTCCCTGGCCGCCTACTCCCTGACCGTGAACGGGACCACCGTCACCGGAGGGGTCGGGGTGGCGACCGTCGCCTCGTCCGGGCTCACCATCACCAACGACGACTTCAGTGGGACGTCTGTCGGTGTGGTGAACGACGGCGGAGCGGTGCAGGGGTACCCGGACGACATCACGGGCAACCAGTTCGGCAATGGATCGATGTTGATCACGGGAGACGGCGCCGACCAGATCTCCTCGAACCAGTTCATCGGCGGCAACATCGGCATGCTCGTCTTCAACACTCCCGGCGCTCAGATCACCGACAACACCCTGCAGGGGCCGGGCGCCGGCAGTGGCAGCGACCCGAGCTACGGGATCATGCTCGGGGCGTCACCGGCCACCCTCACCGGCAATTCCGTGTCGGCCTACGACGTGGGGCTCTTCGCGCTCGGGGGCGGAGACGACTCCTCGACGAGTGTCAACACCACCGGCTGGTCCACCACCCCGGTGACCCCCACGGCGATCAGCGCCGACATCAGTGGCGACATGGGTCAGGGGAATGTCAGTTACATCAACGGTCTGGACCCCAACGCGTTGACGAACTCGGACTGGTCGCCACCTGCGCCGGCATCGCCGGCGGCGACGGTCGTCCAGGGTGACACGCTCACCGGGAACGGGAATGCCCTAGTGGCGTACGAACTGCCCAACATTCAGGTGGGGGGCACCACCAGCGGGCAGGCCAACACGTTCACCGGCAACCTGTACGCCACGGTGATCACCGTCGGTGGCGGCATCGTCGAAGGCAATGGCATGTCCGGCAACGACATCCACCTCAACGACGGAGGGACGTACACGCCGGTGATCGCCACCCAGGACGGGAGCGCTCCCGGCACAGCAGACGCCAGCCCGGTTGTGACGGCGGCGTATCCCTCCGGGACGGCAACGACCATCACTGGCACTCTGAGCGCATCGCCGTCAGCGTTGTACACCGTGGACGTCTACTCCGACGCGTCCACCTACTGCACCCCCAGTGGGCGCGGCGGTCTCGGCACCTGGCTCGGACGGGTGACGGTGTCGACCGACGCGACCGGGGCGGCGACCTGGGCACTCTCGACCACGGCCGGCCTCACCGAGGGCCAGATCGTCGCTGCCACGTCCACCGGCGCCACCGCGACGACGACCGGGCCCGGGACGAGCGAGCCGTCGGCGTGCACCCAAGTGACCGTCGGGACCACGCTGACCCAGCCCACGACAGTGGGGCAGACCGAGGTCCCGGTGACCGACAACTCGCAGTTCACCCTGGGCGACCAGGTGGTCGTCGACCCGAACGGCCCGAACCCCGAGACGGACACCATCTCCGGCTTTGGGTCGATCATCCTGCAGAACCCCCTGCAGTACACGCACCCGGCCGGGGCCATCGTCGTCGAGATTCTCCCCGCCCCGACTTCCACCCAGTCCGCACCCACCACCGTGAAGGTGACCGGCCCGTCCACCGTCGATGCCGGCCAGTCCTACGGCGCCGTCACCGCGGCCGACGGCAACCCGGCCCCGACCTTCACCCTGGCCAACGGGGCGCCGTCGTGGCTGTCGATCGACGCGACCGCGGGATCGGTCAGCGGCATCGTGCCGAGCGGGATCGCCAGCTTCAGCTACAGCGTCACTGCCACCAACGCGACGGGCAACGCCACCAGCAGCCCAGTCACGGTGTCGGTCGACGCTGCGCCCACCACGGTGGCCGTGAGCGGGCCCTCCTCGGTCGACGCCGGCGCCGGCTACGCCGCCACCACTTCGGCCGACGGCAATCCGGCCCCGTCCTACAGCCTGGCCACGGGGGCGCCGGGCTGGCTGTCCATCGACCCCAGCACGGGTGACGTCTCGGGCGCAGTCCCCACCGGCATCACCAGCTTCACGTACAGCGTGACCGCCACCAACGGCGTGGGGAGCGCAACCAGCTCGCCCGTGGACGTCACCGTCGATTCGTCGCCCACCATGGTGACCGTGACCAGTTTCTCCACCGTGGACGCCGGCGCCGCCTACGCCGCCACGACTTCGGCTGACGGCAACCCCGCGCCGAGCTACAGCCTGGCGTCGGGGGCACCGTCGTGGCTCTCGGTCGATGCGACCACCGGGGCCGTCTCGGGCACCGTTCCCAGCGGTATCACCAGCTTCATCTACAGCATCACCGCCATCAACGCGGCCGGGGATGCCACCAGCAGCCCGGTGACGGTCACCGTCGACTCGGCGCCCACCACGGTGACTGTGAGCGGTGGCCCGGGCACGATCGATGCCGGCGCGGCCTACGCCGCAACGACCTCGGCTGACGGCAACCCCACGCCCAATTACAGCCTCGCGTCGGGGGCACCGTCGTGGCTCTCGGTCAATGCGACCACCGGTGCCGTCTCGGGCACCGTCCCGTCGGGTATCACCCACTTCACCTACAGCGTGACCGCGATCAACGTGGCCGGGGGTGCCACCAGCAGCCCGGTGACGGTCACCGTCGACTCGGCGCCTACGACGGTAACCGTGAGCGGTGGTCCGGGCACGATCGACGCCGGCGCCGCCTACGCCGCTACCGCAGTGGGCAACGGCAACCCGGCCCCGTCCTACAGCCTGGCCACCGGCGCACCGTCCTGGTTGTCGGTCAACGCGGCCACTGCGGCCGTCTCCGGCAGCGTCCCCATCGGCATCACCAGCTTCACCTACAGCGTGACCGCCACCAATGCCGTGGGCAGCGCCACCAGCAGCCCGGTCACGGTCACCGTCGACTCGGCGCCCACCACGGTGACCGTGAGCGGTGGCCCCGGCACGATCGATGCCGGCGCGGCCTACGCCGCCACAGCGGCAGGCAACGGCAATCCGGCCCCGACCTACAGCCTGGCGTCAGGGGCACCATCGTGGCTCTCCGTCAACGCCACGTCCGGGGCCGTTTCCGGAACCGTGCCGAGCGGGATCACCACCTTCACGTACAGCGTCAAGGCCACCAACGTTGTCGGGAGCGCCATCAGCGCCACCGTGACGGTGACGGTGGACTCGGCTCCCTCCAGCGTGACGGTGACCAGTCCCACGACGGTCACGGTGGGGGCGGCCTACGCCGCCACAGCGGCAGGCAACGGCAATCCGGCCCCGACCTACAGCCTGGCGACAGGGGCGCCGTCATGGCTCTCGATCCACGCCACCACCGGGACCATCTCGGGCACCGTCCCGTCGGGGATCACCAGCTTCACCTACAGCGTGACGGCCACCAACACGGTGGGTACTGCCACCAGCAGCCCAGTGACGGTCACGGTGAGCACCTCCACCACGACCAAGCCCGTCTTCGTCTCCGCCTCGTCGACCGACTTCACCGACGGCAAGGCCTCGGTCTTCGCGGTCACGGCGACGGGGACCCCGGCACCGTCAATCACCGAGACGGGAACGCTGCCTAAAGGCGTCAAGTTCGTTGTCGGCTCGGCTGGCACCGGCACCCTTCAGGGCACGCCCACCCAGAGCGGCACCTTCATGATCACGTTGAAGGCGACGAACACGGCTGGGAGCGCCACCCAGACCTTCACCCTGGTGGTCCAGCAGGGCCCGGCTTTCACGTCGCCGGCGTCAGCGGCCTTCACGGTGGGGGTGAGCCACACCTTCTCCATCACCACCAGCGGCTACCCATCGGCCACGGTCACCGAGGCCGGCGGGCTGCCGACCGGAGTGCACTTCACCGCCGGGCCCAACGGCACCGCCTCCATCTCGGGGACGCCGGCCAACGGCGCGGGTGGCCGTTACCTGGTGACGATGCAGGCGTCCAACGGGGTGGGTGCTCCGGTCACACAGTCGTTCACCCTCGTGGTGGGCCAGAAGCCGTCCATCACGTCGAGCGGCGTGGCCGAGTTCACCCACGGGAAGGCCTCGTCGTTCACGGTGACGACGGTCGGCTATCCGGTCCCGTCGGTCTCCTTGATCGGTCCGATGCCGCCCGGCCTCAAGTTCAAGGACAACGGCAACGGTACCGCCACGCTGTCAGGCACCCCGACCCGTCTCGGGCTCTACGTGTTCGTCGTCGAGGCGGCCAACGGCGGCGGGACGACCACACAGCTCCTCCTCCTGCTCGTGAACTGAGCGCAGGGAAAGCGCCGGCGGCACTCGAGGACCGTCGTGTTGGCTGGACGTAGTACACCTAGCGCCGCCTCGAAGCCGAGCTCGGACACGAGGTCGCCCTCGTCGATGGTCGTCGGCATGGGCCCCTGGACCCCGAAGGCCACGTCGGGGTTGGTGGCGCACACGATGAAGCCCCGCCGCCGGATCAGTGGTGGGGAGACCGGGTGCGGGTGGTTCAGCCGCGGCGGGTTCGGCGGGTGCCCCGTGCCCGGACCCATGCCAGCAGGTCCCCGTCCTCGCCACGGCGCACGGTCCCGGTGAAGATGTCCTCCCGCTCGGTGGAGGCCTCCCGCCGCACCTCGGCGTGGAGCCGGTCGCCCAGGGAGGCCCCGCGCAGGTACTCGACCAGGACGGAGGAGATGATGCCCGAGTGGTCCTCGTCGTTCGCGGCGGCGGCCACGGCTGCGCCGGCCACGGCGTAGAAGACCGCACCGTGCACTGTGCCGTGCGGGTTGGCGTGGCTCGCGCCGGTGGTGAGGGTGGCGACCGTGTGGCCGGGCCCCCAGCGCACCACGTCGATCCCGAGGAGGGAGGCGAATTCGTCCGTCCCGGGCCCGGGCACGGGGTCGCTCAAGGGGCCGGGGTGGTCGAAGGCAGGCGCCCCGGCATCGGCACCGCCGTCGCCGGCCAGCGCTTGCGGCTCACCCGGCTGAGCTTGTGCAGCAACGAGACGGCGCCGGGGTCGTCCTCAATGGGGCGGGTCTCGATCACGCCGGCCGCCTCCATATCGTCGAAGAGCTGCTCACCCTGTTCGGTCCGCAGGAGGGTGAGGGTCCAATCGCCGAAGGCCCCGATGCCGCCGGTGGAGATGTCGGCGTGCTCGGCCGCGAAGTCCGGGCAGCTCTTGCAGCCCTCTCTTGTCCAGGCGTGGGCTTCCTTCAGCGGGACCTCGTGGTAGCTGCCGTCCCGCATCCAGACCTGGAAGACCCCCTTGATGTTCATTTTGACGATGTCGGCCCGGGCCAGCCCGTACTTGGCCTCGAAGAGTTCGCTGAAGATGGCGTCGTCGAAGGTCTTCGAGCAGAGCAACCCGACGGTGAGCACGAAGCGGCGGGCCACCTTGCCGGCCTTGCGAGCCTGCATGACCGGGGGAGCGGAGGCCTGGCAGCCCATGCCCACCAGGGCGATCCGCTCGGCCCCACCCTCTATGGCCTCGGCGTAGGCCAGGGGGTTGGCCGAGTAGGTGTACCGCGAGCCGGCCGTGGCCAGGACGTCCTCCTTGGAGCGGGCCACCTGGGGCACCGCTTTCCAGGTCGAGCCGTCGCCTTCGAGGCCTGACACCAGAGCGGCGTCGATCACGTCGTGCTCGAAGGCCCAGATCAGAAGGGCCGACACGAGCCCACCGTCCTGCCCGGTGCCCTGCACCGTCGGATCGGTGGCCCGGGCCAGGACCGTGCGGCGCGAAATGCCGGCCACCTCGTCGTCGGTCCGGGGCCGGCCGAAGCGGTGTGTCTCGATCTCGGGCTCCCAGGTACGGAAGCGGGGGCAGGCCCGGGTGCACAACGTGCAGCCCTTG
>Ga0182030_10020617_pt1 | contig 12420 bp, 11 predicted proteins | sample 812S3MmetaG_FD_121299 | JGI IMG/M metagenome (GOLD analysis project Ga0182030, IMG submission 121299) | Permafrost microbial communities from Stordalen Mire, Sweden - 812S3M metaG (Illumina Assembly) | ecosystem: Environmental > Terrestrial > Soil > Wetlands > Permafrost | place: Sweden... | reverse complement strand
GCCTGCCGTCACGCCCACTTTCTTGTAGAGCGGACACTGGGCCGGGGTCTGCTTGCGGCAGTAGTAGCACTCGCCGCACGGAACATGATGGAATACCATCACCCGCTCGCCCACCTCGAAACGCGTAACCGCGTCGCCCACCTTGACGATGGTCCCCGCCATCTCATGCCCGAAGATGCGCGGCGCGGAGTGCGACCCGGTATGGATCTTCTTCAGGTCGGTTCCGCAGATGCCGCAGGTGGCAACCTTGACCAGCAGTTCCCCCGCCCCGATTGCCGGCACCGGCACGGTCTCCACGCGCATGTCGTTGACGCCGCGGTAAACCACGGCACGCATGGTGGCGGGAATTTTCGCTGCCTTGACGTGCAACTCGGGCAGACTTTCAGCGTTTGAGATTTGAGTAGCCATTGTGCTCTCTTATATCACCTCGTTCATCCAGAAAATCGAGCAGGCACTTAGCGATGCTTTCCGCGGCCTTCTTGCTATTCTCACCCATCCGGATCAAAGAGGGCCAGTGCCAGGGCCTGAGAATCGAGAAAAGAACGAAACGGGCCAGTTGAAATTGCCCATCCGGCGATAGAAAGCGATTGAAATCGGGTAGTTTGTCAGTGAATCCGTCGCTGACGCCCTTGATGGAGTAAAAAGGAATCCCGCGCATCAGGGCCAGCCGCGCGATGCCCGCAGCCTCCATGTCAACCAGGCCGGCCTTGTAGGCAGTGGCGAGGCGCTGCTTTTCCCGCCCGTCGGCGACGATGGGGCTGGTGACCAGCCAGCGCTCGCCTGCGCCGGCGTCGCAGTGGAAGCGCTCGCCGGTTCGCGAGTCGATGACGCCGGCAATATTGTGGGCGGTTCCGGGGGTGAGCTCAGGGGTCAGCGCGCCGGCCCAGCCGACGGAAAAGACCAGGTCGATGGGGCCTCCGTCTTCGATGGCGGCGAAGGCGCGGGTAGCGGCAGCCTGGCCCGCTCCGGCGCAGGCGGCCATCCACTCTTCTTCTTCCGTGCGCTGTACCCAGAAATGAACGCCATTGCGGGTGCTGTGCGGCCAGCCGCGGACCAGTGGCTTGAGCTCACCAGGCATGGCGGCGATGATGGCTGTGCGGGTCATGTGCTCGGCCCGTCAGGAGTTGCGTCTTCACTTGGCTCTTGCTCCTGGTAAGGCTTCTTAGCCGCAATAGCTAACTGCACGATGAAAGCCAACGCTAGCGCCCCCAGGGAGATATTCCGCCAACCTTCAAAAAGAAAAACCCCAAAAGACACAATCGGCAGAGATGCAGGCAACATCCACAGCCTGCTAAGACGAAGGCCACGCAGGCAATTCAGTGTGGTGAGTACCCAAATCCATCCGGCGATCGGAAAAATTACCCCATAAAACGCAACCCGCCAGGTTTCGTGGGCCGCAAGACCACTCTGAACATTCCATATTGCCTGAACAATCAACATGAGTCCGATGACTGTAAAGAGTCGAGGTGACACCTTCTCCGGGGTAGATGGATTCGAAGCCTCAAACATATATTCCCCTTTCTACGTTACCTATGGCGTGTAGCGATGCCCCATGAATCACTTGATCGCCCCCCGCATCAACGGCGCATGATTGACACTCAAAGGATCGCCTCAATCCCCTTGGTCCGCACGACGTTGAGCAGAGCCAGGGACGGCCCCTTCGGCTCCTTTACACCGCGCTCCAACTGGGAAAGATAGCCGACTGTCAGGTTGAGTACCCGCGCAAGGGCCGCCTGGCTCAGGTTGGCTCGCTCGCGCAGCGCTCTAATCTCTTTGGCACTGATGGGAGCAGCGAGGGGATTAGCCTTCTCTCCAAGATGGCGAACGGTAATCTTGCGATAGGTGGCGTCATCCATCACGCCGATGCGATGCTGACCGGAGGCGATTTCAAGCAGTGCCTCACTGAGTGGGCTTAGCTTCTTCTTGGTCATAGGGAACCTCCATCCACTTCGTCAAGAAAACCCACACGCTGGAATACTAATACTCAGAACTATAACACTGAAAATTATAGAATGCAACGAGCGCGGGTCACGGCGCATACCCATTGGCGCGAAACCACTCAATCGCCGCCCGCATTGCCGGGTACACGGGCACGATGCGGAACCCCAGTTCCTGCTGCGCGTGGGCGCTGGACGCGTACATCTTCTTGCGGCCCATCCGCACCTCTTCGAGGGTAGCGCGCGGCTCCTTGCCCCGAATTCGCCCCGTGATCCACTCTTCAAAAAACGCATACGTGGCAGCCACGGCAAAAGGTATCTTGACGGTAGGCGACGGAATCCCCGTAATCGCCGACATCTTGTCAAGAATCTGCTTGAGCGTGAGGTTCTCCCCGCCCAGAATGTAGCGCTTGCCCGGCGTTCCCACCGTCAGCGCCGCGACATGCGTCCGCGCCACCTCCGCCACGTCCACCAGATTAAGCCCGGTATCCATGTAGGCGGGAAACTTGCCGTTGAGAAAGTCCACAAAGATGCGGCCCGTAGGCGTAGGTTTGGCGTCGTTGGGGCCAATCGGCGTAGTGGGGTTGAGAATGATCACCTTCTGGCCGGACCGGGCAGCTTTGATGGCTTCCTGTTCGGCAAGGAACTTCGACCTATTGTAGTGGCCTACCATGTCTTTGAGCGAAACCGGCGTGTCCTCGTTGATGACCAGCCCATCGGTGCGGAAGTGCATGGTGGCCACGCTCGATGTGTAGACTACACGCGGCACACCTGCCTCGCGCGCCATCCGAAGCAGATCCCGCGTGCCGTCGACATTGGCCTTGTACATGGCCTTGGGGTCGCGAATCCAGAGGCGATAGTCGGCGGCCACGTGGACTACGGCGTCGCAGCCGGCGAGGGCTGGGCGGATCGATTCAGGCTCGCTCAGGTCGCCCAGATGCATCTCTCCGCGGATGCCTTCGAGATTCTTGAGATTGCTGGTCTTGCGGACGAGGAGACGGAGGTCGGCGCCTTCGGTGGCCAGTGCCTTGGCTACGTGGTGGCCGACAAATCCTGTGGCGCCGGTTAGGAAGATTTTCATTGAACAATAGTCCCGAGGCTTCATTCTAAATGGCGCTGGGATTGCCAGTCAGACTCAGCGGGGGGCGCGGAGTTTTTTAATCGCGTTTGCCTTTTCGAGGGCCATTCGCAAGTAATGCATTCTTGCATTATAATGAAATGTTGAGAGGTACAACAATGGCAACACTCACCGTAACATCCAGGGGACAAGTGACGCTGCGGAAGGAGTACCTGGAGCATCTGGGCATCAAACCGGGTGACAAGATCGAGCTTGGGAAAACACCCAACGGGGTGTTAACCCTGGAACGTGCGCGGCCTAAGGGGAGCTGGAACGACTTTATAGGTTGTCTTGCGGGCAAGACAACGGTCCGTTTGACGATCGAGGAAATCAACGAGGGTATCGGCGCGGGTATCGTCGAAGAGTATGAAGCTGGGCTGAGACGGTGAAGATCATCGCGGACACCAACCTGCTGGTGCGTCTGGCGGTTGATGATGATCCGAGCCAGAGGCGAACTGCGGCCAGAACGGTAGTGGAGGCCGAGGCTGTAATCGTTGGCCTCCACGCGCTCTGCGAGATGGCATGGGTACTCCGGACCAGCTATCGTTTCTCGCGAGCACAGATCATTCTGGCAATTGAAAACCTGTGCGGAGTTGAAAGAGTAATTGTCGACAAGGCAGCCGTGGACGGGGGACTGGAGGCGATGCGGGCCGGAGCCGACTTTGCCGACGCGGTGATTGCTTACGAGGGCCAGCGGCTGGGCGGGGAGACGTTTGTGTCGTTCGACAAGAAGGCGGTTGCGGCGATTGCCAAGCAGGGGATGAAGACAAGGCTGCTGGGTTGAATACAGGTAAAACCTCCGCCCGTTCCGAGGTCCCAGAATCGGACTTGGGGCGCCCGGCCGACAAATCCTGTGGCGCCTGATAGAAACATCTTCATAGAAAAAATGCTGAAGACGCGTTTGAGGATGCGGAATGGATGTGCGTCCGATCTCTGAACCCCGATCTCCGATTCCTACCTCACCCGCGCACGGAGACTCCGGAGAATGACAGCACCGCCAAGCCGCGCACCGGCTGGCCAAAGAACCGCGCCGGCTCAAACACGCTGGTCAGCAGCAGGTTCTCTACCTGCGAACGGGTTGTCTCGTCGCTCGGTCCGGAGACGATCCGGTAGTCGTACATCTGGCCCGCTTTGTTGATGGAGACCTCAACCACCACCGGACCGGAGAGCGCGCCGATGTCGTTGTTGCCCGCGCCGCTGGAAAAGCTAACCAGCCGCGGCGCCGTGGGATTCCCCAGCGGCTCATCCTGGCTGGCCTGCAACTGCTGCGGCTTAGCAAACATGGATACCAGCACGATGACCGTACCCAGCAGCAGCACCGCGCTTGCGAATCCAGCCGAAGCCTGAAGGAGAAACGGCCCCACTGTGTTTTGCCAGGCCATGTTAAAGGCGTGGAACGGGCTGCGGCGGCTGCGCGCCCGCTCCTGGCTCACCGCGACACGTATCCTCAGCAGCAGATCCTTCGGTTCCGGCACCGGACCCAGCGCAGCGAGGGAAGCCTGCGTACGGCGCAGGCGCATCCACTCACGCGCACAATCCCGGCAATCCTCCAGATGGGCGGCAATGCTTTGCATCTCTCGTCCGTTCAACTGGCTGTCAAGATACTCGGTAAATCTTGTCCGCACTCGTTCGCAGCCACTCATCGCGCCTCCTCTTCCAAAGGTATGTCCAAACCTCTGCCTTGCGGGTTGCGGGCGACGCTCGCCGGAGCCAAGAGCAGCGCCTTCAAACAGGCCCGCCCACGCACCAGCCTCGATTTCACCGTTCCCAGATTCACGCCCTGCATCTCCGCCACTTCCTCGTATACGAATCCTTCAATATCCCTGAGAATCAACGTGGTCCGGAACGGCTCCGGAACCCGGCTCAAGGCCGCCTCAACGACAGCCCGGTTCTCCTCATGCACCGCAATTTCATAGGGCCCTTCGGCCGGGTCCACCAGCATATCCTTCAGCCGCACCGGCACTCCGCACTCGCCCTCGTTTATTTCCTGCTCAATGGGAATCTCCTGCTGCTTGTGCCGCATCCACCAGCGGCGCTGATTCGAAGCCTCGTGCAGGGCAATGCGGTAAATCCATGTCCGCAACGACGACTCACCGTGGAAGTTGCTCATTCCGCGGAATACCTTCACAAACACTTCCTGGGTCAGGTCGGCGGCGTCGGCGCGGTCATGCACCGTGCGAGCCAGCAGGGAGTATATCGGCTGGTGGAAGTGCGCAATCAGCCACGCAAACGCTTCCTCAGAGCCGGCACGCAGTTCCGCGATCAGTGCCGCCTCTTCGGATTGGAGCGTCAGCGCCCCTGCAAGATTGCCCATGGTGAGGTCCGCCTGCATTTCAGTGTCCTCCCATTACCGCAACCATCGCAAGTTTTCCAACCAAAAAACTTGCGCCGGGGGAAAATCCCCGGTCTCATGCTGCGACCACTCCGCCCAACGGCTTAACTGCCTCCGCCGGGATCTCTGATGCTGCCCAGGAGTGGGCGGGAAATGGACAGGGCCTAAAAGCCGTTTGTCCCGAACCCGCTATTGTCTTAGACACCGGACCCTCCCCAAAGTGTTCCCGGTCACGGCAGTGAGCGAATTTTCGTCACCCCTGCCCTCCTGGCCTTCTATATCGTAAAAACAATCCTGCGCCCTTTTTCCACCCGTCCCCATGCCTCCTCCACGTTTGATAGTGGAACGGGGTCGATGTCGATCTTCAGGCTTCCGGCAGCGGCCATGGAAAACAGGGTTGGGATTGCCGCAAAAATCTCCTTCATCGACGCGGAGCCGAAACCGCTTCCTTTGAGGACCAGGTCGATGCTGCGCAGAGTAGCCCCTGGCAGCGTAATCGTCTTACCCGCGCTCTCACCCACCTCGACCAGCCGGGTGGAATGAGTGGCGTTAGGCCGAAATCCCTTTGCCAGCGCCTCCAGCAGCAGTTCCGTGGGCCTGCCCCAAAGGTAATCGATAATCACGTCGATGCCGGTGGCAGCCTCCGCCGCAAACGCCTCACGCACGGCATCCTCGGGCTGGATGAGCGAGATCACCGCATCTGCCCCGGCGTTTGCGATAGCGTCCACGTTTCGCCCTACTGCGATCACTCGCTTTGCTCCCAGCAACCGCGCCGCCTGCAGCGCCAGTTGGCCGGCAACCCCGGTAGCTCCCAGGATGAGCACCGTCTCCCCGGCAGAAACCGCTGCGCGGTGCTTGAGCGAGACCCACGCAGACATTCCAGGGTTGGCAATCGCAGCAGCTTGGACATCGCTGATTCCATCCGGCAACGGGATGCACATCGACCGGGACACTACGGCTAGCTCGGCCATGGTTCCCCACGGCTTGCGGACGCCGCCGAAATAGACCCGGATTCCATCGTCGAGCGTGCCCACGCCGTCAATACCCGCTACCGCGGGAACCACGCCGCCAGCCGAGTAGTGCAATCCAGCGGCAATGGCCTTCACCACAGGGTGCAGTCCGGCCGCCCGGACTTTGATTGCCACCTCGCCTTCGCCGGCGACGGGGTCTGGAAACTCTTGATATTGAGGTGGTTGACCTAATATGTTGACTACGGCTGCATGCATTTGATTACTCCTACTTAACTAAGTTAAGTCAACCTTAACATAGTTAAATTAGAAATGCTACACTTTTCTATGCCTCTGGATTCTTTGCTCAATGCCCGCTTGCCGCTCGACCGAAGAATGATTCTCGGCCATGCGTTTTCTATTTTGAATGAAATGGGTCAGGACCGGCTAACTTTGCGGCGGCTCGCGGCCCGGCTTGGGGTGCAGGCGCCGGCTATCTATTGGCACTTCAAGAATAAACAGGACCTGCTCGATGAGATGGCCACCCAGGTGTTTCGAGAGGCGCTTGAGGAGGCCCCCGTCTGGGATGCAGCGCAGACCTGGCAAGAGTGGGCTTTGAGCTATTGCATTGGGCTGCGCAGAACCTTGCTCCGCTACCGCGAGGGCGCGAAGATGTTCAGTGGCACCTATCTCACCGATGCCACTCTTTACGCGCCGATGGACGCCAGTCTGCGCAAGCTTACGGGTGCCGGGTTCAGCTTGCGCGAGTCGGTGATCGGCGTCGGCACTCTTTATGCTTATGTGGTCGGTTTTGTTATTGAAGAGCAGGCCGTTCAGCCAGCCCCTGGCGAGTCCAATCCAAAGTACGATCTGGCCCACCGCGACAGGCGCATCGACAGGGAGAAGTATCCGCTGGCCCACGCTGCGGGAACGGTGATGTTTGCCGATCAAAACACCCGTTTCCTGGAAGGCGTACACCTGCTGGTAATGGGAATGGCCGCATTGCACCCACCTGCCCCGTTGTCCGGATTGACGAATCCGGCACCAGCGGAGACAATGGAATAGTTGTATCCCGCCTTACGTGGGCCTGTGGCGCAGCTGGGAGCGCGCTTCCATGGCATGGAAGAGGTCATCGGTTCGATCCCGATCAGGTCCACCAATAAATCCAATAATTTAGCTAGGGCGAACGGTCACAGACGAGTCGTTTGTGTCATGGTTTGTGTCATAACCCGCCATTTTGCTGCTTTTGGCGAGAGTTTCCATCGCTGTGCGCTTCGCTTCCATGCGGACGTGACTGTACTGCTCAAGCATCTTGCGGATGCCTTGCGTTCTTGGTTGGGAACGCCTTCGCCCAGTCGGCTGAGAAGGACCCCACCGCCATAGTCGAACTGGGCGGGGCCACCAGTTGGAATGTAAAAGGCGGCGCGGCGACCTATGCTCCTAACTTTGCAGTTGAAGTCACGCCGATAGAGAACTGGTTGGAACTTGAGCTCGGTACCGCCCCGTCTTTTACACGGAACTCAACTGAATGGGACACCGATCTGTTGTTCAAGAAACCCTGGACCCTGTCCAAGAAGGCGGAATTTATGTTCGGCGTCGGTCCGGAGTGGATTCACACGAGTAAAAATGGCATGGTAACAAACTCTGTGGCCATTGAGGCCGCAGCCGACTTTATGTTTTGGCCTGCTAAGAAGCGTCGGTTCGGTTGGTACATCGAACCGGCCTACGATTATGGTTTCGGAAGCGGGCATGAGCAATCCATTGGCATGAGCGGGGGCCTGCTGATCGCGATTCCGTGAGACCCGATCTCCGTGCTTGCAAAGGACAGGCAAATTTCGGCGTTGCTCGGAAGGCTGGGCCGAAAATGCGAGAGTTATGGATCCTCACCCGCTACAGCCATCAACGATTCATAGCTTTGTTGTTCGCAGTCTCAGTGCATTGGCGATCACGGAGACGGAACTGAAGCTCATCGCAGCTGCGGCGATCATTGGATTCAAGAGCAGTCCGAAGGCACGGTAGAGCACTCCCGCCGCAAGTGGTATCCCGACAGCGTTGTAAACAAAAGCGAAGAACAGATTCTCGCGGATGTTAAGCATGGTTGACCTGCTCAGATGACGGGCGCGCAGAATTCCGCGAAGATCGCCTTTCAGCAATGTGATTCCCCCAGCTTCCATCGCCACATCCGTGCCCGTGCCCATGGCAATACCGACATCAGCCTGCGCCAGCGCGGGCGCGTCGTTTACTCCGTCGCCAGCCATTGCAACCACCGAGCCCTTTTGCTGGCGAACCTTGACGACCTCCGCCTTCTTTTCAGGCAGCACATCGGCATAAAACTCGATGCCAAGCTTTTCCGCGACTGCCTTGGCGGTCGTTGCGTTGTCTCCCGTGACCATGATGATCTTGAGGCCAGCCGCCTTCAACTCGCGGATCGCATCGGGCGTGGATTCCTTGATCGGATCGGAGACGCCTACGATGCCAGCGGCTTTGCCATCTACGGCGACCAGCATCACTGTCTGACCCTCTTTACGCAGAGCTTCAGCTCGTTCAAGCAAAGGGCCGGGATCTACGGATAAGTCGCGGAATAACTCCGCATTCCCGACCGCGACCTGCTTACCTGCGACAGTTCCTTTTACACCCTTGCCAGTCTCTGAACTGAATCCGGCCACTTCGGTCAGAGAAAGCTTCTTTGCATTAGCGCCCATCACGATGGCTGCTGCCAGAGGGTGTTCGCTGGATCGCTCAAGGCTTGCGACGAGTTGGAGCAAGTCGTTTTCGTCGATTCCAGGCTGGGGAATGACGGCGCTCAGCGTTGGTTTGCCTTCGGTCAGCGTTCCTGTCTTGTCGATGATGAGCGTGTCCACCTTGCCAAATGTCTCCAGGGCTTCGGCGTTGCGGATGAGGATGCCTGCGCGAGCCCCGCGGCCTGTGCCCACCATAATCGCCATTGGAGTGGCGAGCCCGAGAGCGCACGGGCAGGCAACAATAAGAACAGCCACGGCATTCACGAGTGCGTGTGAAAAGCGCGGCTGCGGCCCCGCAAAGTACCAGACGATGAAGGTGATAACCGCCGAAAGAATAACAGCGGGAACAAAGTACGAGGCGACTCGGTCCGCCAGCCTCTGAATCGGTGCTCGTGAACGCTGCGCTTCGCTGACCATCTTTACGATTTGCGCCAGGAGCGTGTCGGCCCCCACGCGTTCAGCGCGCATCACGAACCCGCCGGTTCCGTTCACCGTTCCCGCCGTGACTTTCGCATCCTTATCCTTTTCAACTGGAATGGGCTCTCCGCTAATCATCGATTCATCGACGGAACTGTGGCCTTCAAGAACAATCCCATCAACGGGCACCTTCTCTCCGGGCCGAACGCGAAGCCGGTCGCCGACTTGAACCTGATCGAGCGGCACATCGGCTTCCCCGCCCTTGTCGTCAAGTCGCTTGGCCGTCTTCGGAGCCAGACCGAGCAAAGCCCGTATCGCACCACTCGTCTGGCTGCGGGCGCGCAACTCCAGCACTTGCCCCAGGAGCACGAGGGCAACGATGACCGCCGCCGGCTCGAAATACACATCGATCTGCCCTCCAGCTCCGCGATGCAACGCCGGAAAGATTTGAGGGACGACGGCAGCTAGGACACTGTAAACATAGGCCGTGCCCGTACCAAGGGCGATCAGCGTAAACATGTTGAGGCTACGATGCACCAGGGATTGCCAGCCCTTGACGAAGAACGGCAACCCACACCACAGGACCACAGGTGTTGCCAGAGCGAATTCAATCCATGTCCACGTTCTTGCCGCCAGCATGTGTTGCATGGGCCTGTTGGGAAGAAACTCGGAGACCATAAGCGCGAGCATCGGCACGGCGAGCGCGACGCTGATCCACAGGCGCCTGGTCATTTTTGCCAACTCAGGATTCGACTCTTCGACCTTGACCTCACGAGGTTCAAGCGCCATGCCGCACTTCGGGCAAGCGCCCGGCCCCATTTGTTTGATCTCCGGGTGCATCGGGCATGTGTATTCCACTTGCGGGTCGGCTTTTGCCGCCCGGTGCGGAACCACTCCGTCAGGCTTAGGCTGAGCGTACTTTTCCGGAGAGGCCCGGAACTTCGCGGCGCATCCCTGACTGCAGAAGTAGAAAGTGGCGCCCTGATGATCGACGCTTGCCCCGGCTTTAGATGGATCGATCTTCATCCCGCATACGGGATCGAGCTCTCCATTTTGCTGCATAGTGCTATTGTTGACTTGTGCATACACTTCGGTCTGTACCTTTTTGCTCCGCGAGAGAGTGCATAACAATTGGCTGCCGAACCCGGACGGACGTGATCTAAGTCACTGCCGGGGGAGAATAATTGGCAGATGCTTACAGTTTGAGCCGGGGATACTTTCACCATGAATTGGGGCAGAAAAGGCGCGTTACTGATGCTGGCGGTTGTGGTCCTTTGGACCGCTATACCGGCTTCCGCCTGTCTGTTCGCGGTGCATTCAACGGGGCGGCCGGATTGCTGCCGCGGGATGGCGCTGGGATTTGACTCGCCCTCGATGTGCGCGAACAGTTCGTGCTGTCAAGCCGAACGGCAGAGCGCCGTAGTCCCTACGGCCCCTCTATACTCCCCAGAGAAATCGCAGAGGCTGGCCGTGGCGCCGCATCAGGCCGGTCTGCATTTACGCGCCTTTCCTTGCGCCATACACCGCAATGCTTCCGAAGCGCCGCCGCTGAAATTCCCGCCGGGTGGCGCCTTTGCTCTTCGAATCTAATACTCCTTCCTTCTCAGCTTGAACCAGGGCCTCCGTGTGCCTTGAGTGCGCCTTCTACGCATCCCAAGGACGCTTGAGCAGGCCATCAGCTACGTCTCCGTTGGAGGGAGCAATGAAGGTTTATGTTTCTCTATTTTGTGTTCTGGCGTTCTCTTCGGGCACTTGTGTCTCCCGCGCTGAAACGCCTGCCAAGAGCGACGGTTTGTCGGTGTTGGCTGCCTTGTTTCAAGAACACCACAGTCCAGAGGCTTCCGGGCCGGCGCTGACTTTGGACGATCTGGAACGGATGGCTCTGGCCGCGAATCCTGAGATCGGAGTCGCAGCGCGGCGAGTCGTCATCACTCAGGCGCACGTCCCTGTCGCAGGTGCGCTCGACGATCCCATGGCCATGTATCGCGGATGGGGCGTCCCACTCGAACATCCATGGAACTTGAACTCAGCCCAGAACATGTTCAGCATCAGCGAGACGCTGCCGGGCCGGGGAAAGCGGGCGCTGCGAACGAGTGTGGCCGAGTCGGACGTGGACGTGAGCAAGGCCCAACTTGACCAGGTGCGATTGGAGGTTCGGGTTCGCGTCCACAAGGCATTCGGTGACTTGCTGCGCGCGGACGACGAGATTCGGATTCACGATCAGCATGTGGCGATTGCGCGTCAGGCGATTGAAGCTGCACGAATCAAGTACACCGCCGGCAAAGTGCCGCAGCAGGACATCCTGAAGGCGCAGGTTGCGCTGACACGGTTGGCGGAACACATGATTCAGTTCGATCATGACGCCGGTCTAGCCCGGTCCCGCCTGAACACACTGTTGGGGCGCGCTCCCAACTCGCCGCTCCGCGTGACAGGAGAGCATGCCGTGCTCGACACGCTACCCCAGGCGCAGGATCTGGACGATCTCGCCCTGCGCTCACGGCCCGATCTGCTGGCGGCACAGCAAGCTGCTGAGCGCAGCCACCGGGAACTGGTTCTAGCGAAGAAGGCCTATGTGCCGGACTTTACCGTCTCGGCGGGGTACATGATTATGCCCTCCGGCCAGGATTTTCGTAACGCATACATGGTGGAGGGGTCAATGAACCTGCCCTGGCTCAACCACCGCAAGCACGATGGGGAAATCGCGGAGGCTACTGCACAGTTGACCGAGCAGGATGCCGAACTGGCGGCGCTGCGCAATGTGGCGTTCGGGCAAATTCAAGAGGCTCTTGTGGAGGCTGAGGCCGCGCAAAAACTGGCGCACCTCTATCACGACGAACTCCGGCCCCAGGCGGAGGCCACGCTCCAATCGAGCGTCATCGCCTACGAAAACGACAAGACTGACTTGCTTGACCTTCTCGACAGCCAGATG
>Ga0182030_10020615_pt1 | contig 12420 bp, 16 predicted proteins | sample 812S3MmetaG_FD_121299 | JGI IMG/M metagenome (GOLD analysis project Ga0182030, IMG submission 121299) | Permafrost microbial communities from Stordalen Mire, Sweden - 812S3M metaG (Illumina Assembly) | ecosystem: Environmental > Terrestrial > Soil > Wetlands > Permafrost | place: Sweden... | reverse complement strand
TTTCTGCACGACTCGCCGAACATGTGGTCTAGTTTTGCGATGACTTTGCGTTGCTGTAAGTTTCGCAAATCGTTGGCTGCGATCAAACGCAATGGGCTGGTCGACCTTAGATTGAACGCTCTTCGCGTTCATTTTGCCTCACGAGTCTCGATTCGAACATGCACCTTTCGGGTTAGATCTTTCGATTGATAGATGACATTTTCAGCTTGATCGATGGGATCAACTGGTAAGTCTCCGGTCCTATCGCGGTTCTGGAAGAGTCCGCATCCAGAATCCGTCGCCGCGTTATCGTGTCGATCGGCTCCAACATTGAGTCCGCTCGAAGGCTCAAATAGTAGTACGGTTCATGCCAGACCGGATAATCGAGAAACCTGTGCTCCTGGTTTTCGATCCATTGAAACGCGCCGAATCCGGCGACTGTGAGCACGATTATCAACACTCCACCACAGAGTACAGCGACTGCAATCTCCGAGATAGAAGGCCGATTCGATGTCAGACTGGCACCACAATTCTCGCAACGGTCATTCCGGATAGGCATCAGTGCCTCCGTGAGATCCAGTATGTCGGTCAAGGTTGAGGAGAAATTCATCCTCATCCCCGTCTTCTTCGTCGTCCTTTTCTTCTTCATCCGGCATTTCATTCGTCTGCGACGCGGCAAATGCGGCTCTCTCACGTTTGTCACGACGGACATCGAGAAGCTGCTCTCCGATCGTGTGTTTCGGAGCATGCAAGTACTGCAAGTAGGCTTCAAACATGGACTGACTGCGCAGCCCACGCTTCAATAAGTCAGCCAGATGGTGCTTATAGACGTTTGCAAGAGCCTCCGCAGTGATCGAGTAGGAGGGCCTTCTCCCCTCGGTAGTGACGGTAGCTTCGAGCCATCCCTGTTTGATCCAGAAATGTACTTCCGCCTTTCCGATGTGCAGCGCCGCCGCAAGGCTCTCAACGGAAAACAGGTCGCAACGGATTTCCCGCACATAGAGGCGGTTCCTCTGCAACATGGTCCGGACCGACTTAGGTGTGCGATTGAGTTTTTTCGCGATCTCCTCAACAGACCGCTTCACGAGTTCTTCGCGCACCCAGTCGATGTCTTCGTCTGTCCAGCGGCGATGGTCAACTCTCGCTTTGAGCCCATGCTGAATCACGAAGCGCCAGCACGCGTCGCGCGAGCGCCCCGTGTGGCGCTGGAGACGGACCACTAGCTGCTCAAGCTTGTTTCCGGAAAGGACCTTGGCCTGAGCAGCGAGAGCCAAGGCCTCCGTACTCCAGCGCTGGGAGCGCTCGGAGGAATGAGAAAGATTTGCCATACATACCTCGCACTGGGATCTCTTGCAGGACGCATCGCTTCATTCATGACCGATACGATCCCGAGTTTCTTCCCTGTCCAAGGCAAAGGATGAGGAATGTGTGCCTATCGCCTATCTTTCATCAGGCATCCCCGGAACAATAGTGCGCAATAAGCTCCCGTGGGCTGTCACGATCAAGACTCATGTCGGGCGGCGCAAGCCACGGGTACGGATGCGTCGATCGAGGCTTCGAGAGAGGCCCCGAAATCGCTTGAAACGAGTTTGCCATCGGTTGAATTTCGATCGCAAGAAAAATCGGTTCGCAGGATGCGACATTTTTCTTAGAACTCAATGAAACGTCTCGTGAGTGTTGAATAAGGTCCCCCTCGACGCAGTGTCACCACGGCATGGTTTGCTCCACCGAGTGTCGGGCCAGTCGGGTGCCCGGCACACTCTGTGTGAGGCCGATGGGCAGTTCCCTTGGTCTGTGTGGTGCGCTGATTCTTCCCTGTCTCACGCGCTGAAAATCTGCGGCACCCAATTCTTGCTCATCCCCTATGCGTTGAAACCAAAGAGGAGAACACCGATGAGACTACATCGTAATCAGCTCTGCCCTATTCACCGATCTCTATCCTGCTGCGGCAGGGAGGTGATACCGAAAGCGAGAAGGCCCAGGCAACTTGGCATCCGGCGAATCGAGGATGCCCAGCACCCGAGGGGATATCTCGAACTCCGCTCGAATGCGGAAATGCGGAAGCTGCTCGACAGAAAGATAACCACCCAGAACAGCAAATGCGCTCTTTGCGGTGCCGAGTTCACCGACTACAGCGACATCGTACCGGACCATATCAATCCGCGGGGCATGGGAGGCGCCTGGAGAGACGATCACCCGGATAATATCCAGGCTGTTCATTGGTGGTGCAACGGCGAGAAGGGATCTACGAGGATCTGAGCCGGCAAAAATCAACGCGATTGATTCAGCGGCCTCATGTAGCTCCAAAGACGCATCCGGAACATGAGGGCAGCGAAGCGGCTCCGGGCCTCGCGAATTGGGAGAAAGAAATGTAAGAGATGGCGAGATATTTATCTCTTGCGGCTTTGGTCCTTTGAAAGTTTCTCAGCGAACGTCCAGAATTGACCAATCGACATACTGAAATAGGCGCTCACCGCCGCCATCACATCGCAACTGACGTTGGCCTTTCCGCGTTCAATTCTACCGAAGTAGTAGGTGCTATATCCGAGCGATTCTGCCAGCGATGTTTGCGAAAGATTTTTTGCCATCCGCAGATCAGTCACAGCCCGCCCAAAAATCTCGTTTGGGGTCTTTGACCTTCGCTTTAGATCCGCTCCGAGAGGCTTTGCCACAAGCCAATCGTGGCCGACGACGTATAGATTGTAATAGCAACTATAGTTGCTATTACATCCTGGGTACTGAACATGAAGCAACCAAATCACTCTTTGGAGGTGGCATCTGAACTCTTCGAGTCCGCCAGTTCTTCAGCGAATAACCAGAATCTGCTGAGAGGCAGCATGTTGAAGTAGCCCACGATGGCGTGCATCACGTCGAAGGACAGGTTCTCCTTGCCTTGTTCAATGTTCCTAAGATAAAACGCCTCGCAACCCACGGCGGCCGCTACAGTGGCCTGAGATTTGCGTTGCTTCGTTCGCAGACGGGTTATCGCGGAGCCAAAGATTTCTCTTGGCGTATCTGATTTCCGCGCGATGTCCGCTCCAATAGGCTTGGCCACATCGTCATCGTGGCCGACAGGTCGTCCTTGAAATAGCAACTATAGTTGCGTATACTCAAAATACGCAACTATAGTTGTGGTTAAGAACGCCCGTGACTGTGGATTTGCGACGGAGCCTAGAAGGGCACCATCCGGCAATTGGTCATCAGAGACTTCCCCTGGTTCACCCATTCGGAAGATCGATTCCATAAAAGGGGCCGCATGAGTTCCGAAGCCGCCTATTTCCCGGATTCACTGGCGAGCACACCGGAAGCGCTCGGGCTAGGCCATTCTGCGCCTGAGATTCCCTCGGAACTCCTCAATGAAGAACAATCCACAATCGACTCGATAGTGCGGCCTGCCGCCTCTGTCATCGAGATCTCTGAAGTATCCGACGAATTGCTTTTGGAACAGGTTCGGGAGGGAGCCAAGGACGCGCTCGGTGTTCTCTTTCGGCGCCATGCCCGTTCCATCCGCAACGTCGCCTACCGTGTCCTGCGAAACGAAGCCGAAGCCGACGATCTGGTGCAGGAAGTTTTCCTCTTCATCTTCCGTAAAGCCGCTTTGTTTGATATTGCGGGTGGAGCCGCACGTTCCTGGATCTTCCAGGTGGCCTACCACCGCGCCTTCGACCGCCTCCGGTACCTCAACTCCCGCCGCTTCTTTTCAACCAAGGAACTGGATGACACGGCATTTCGCCTGGCCGATCACAGGGAAGAGCCTCTGTTTCACGAGCTGTCCCTCGAAGGCATCTTCGGCAAGGAGTTGACTGCAAGATTCAATGCCCGGCTCACCGCCGAGCAGCGAGAGACGATCCAGCTTTTCTTCTTCGAGGGATATGCTCTCAGAGAGATCGCCGAACTCACGGGGCGATCAATCGTCAACGTTAGAAACCACTACTATCGCGGACTGGAACGGCTGCGGAAATACGTTCTGCCCGGAAAGATGCGATCAAGGTGAGTGAAATAGTTCACAATGGCTCTAGCTCGGGAGTTTGGACGTTGACTCAGGATCCACATGAGGAGTTTCAGGAACTCTGCGCGCTTTCAACGACAGGCGAGTTGACGGCGGAAGAATGGGCGCGGCTAAGCGAACACCTGATTGGCTGCGACGCCTGCAGAGAGACCCAGCGGCAATATGAGCGCGTAATCGCTGCGGCGATCCCGGCTTTGGCAGCAGAGTCCGGAGCGGACGAAGACATCGAGAACGCGCCCGGCTCCTGGTCAATTGAAGAGGCTGAAGGCCGCCTGATGAAATCGCTCGACAGAGAACCAGCTCCCACAAGCGGTAGCTCTATCTCCCCCCCTCCCTCTCCTGTATGGAGCCAGGTGCGCCGTTTTGCGGTGGCCGCCGCAATTTTGGCGGGCTGTGGCCTTGTCGGCTATCAATTCGGCATCAACCAAGAGCGCCGAACCGATGCGTCCGTGGCATCGGCAGGCTCGCCCGCGCCGAGTACTCCGTCGCGCTTCGACCGATCCGCTGCCGCAGCTCCTCCACCTGAAGGAAAGGAAGCAGCTCCGGCTGATGACCAGGCTGGCGCATTGCGACGCGAAACCATCCAGAACCAGCAGGAGTTGACCAGGCTGAAAGAGAAGCTTGGACAGGCGGAAGATGAACTGGCGGAACGCAATGCGAACCTTGATCGGAGCATCGAGGATCGCTCTGAGTTGAACCGGCAACTGGCTCAGGCCCAGGCTGATGCACAGAGCCTGGAAGCAAGACTCAGCGTCATCGGCAATCAGTCCTCCCAAGACACTCTGCAATCGCTCGCACTCAAAACGCAAGTCAATGATCTGAAAGCTGAGATCGAGGAGAAGGACAAGGCGATCGCCGGAGAGAGGGAGTTGCTCGATCGCGACCGCGACGTCCGGAATTTGATTGGCGCCCGCAATCTCTATATCGCCGAGATTTACGATGTCGCTCAGACGGGCGACACACAGAAGCCCTTCGGACGCGTCTTCTATACCAAAGACAAATCGCTCATTTTTTATGGGTACGATCTCGATCAGCAACCTGGTCTTAAGAAGGCTGGTGCTTTCCAGGCATGGGGTGGCCGCGGCGCCGACCGGCAGCACGCGGTCAGCCTGGGTCTGCTTTATAAGGATGACGCGAACCAGAAACGCTGGGTTCTGAAGTTCAACGATGCAAAGACTATCTCCCAGATCGACGCGGTTTTCGTCACGGTCGAACCAGAAGGCGGCAGCGCGAAGCCAAGCGGCAAGCCGCTGCTGTTCACGTATCTCCGCCTCGACCCAAATCACCCATAAGAGTGCGACCAACCCTACTCCCTGGCTGGAGGTGTCATGAATTCAATACTTGTTGTAGACGATGAGAGTACCATCTGTGCCGAGTTCGCACGGACTCTTGAGGGCTTTGGATTCAAAGTCAAGGTAGCCCCGACCGTTGAGTCGGGTCTTTCATGTGCTGAAGCGGCGCAATTCGATGCAATCCTCGTAGAGTTCAACATCCGATCGGAGCGCCGCGCCCATCCGAGGACAGGGAACGGCCTGAGATTGGTCCGCCAACTTAGGACTTTGGATGTTGTTGCTCCGGTTCTGATGTTCACGGCGATGGAAGGGGAACTTTACGAAACGGCTTCGCTCGATGCTGGCGCCGATGACTTCATCCTGAAGACAACTTCGATTCCGAGCCTGGTTTCGCGTCTTCGCGCCCACATTTGCAGGCACGAACAGAGTTTGGGCGAGAGGGCGGACCGGGAGAAAGTCTCAATGTGACCGTCCGTGGCCTGCTCCGGCAAGAATTGAGCCGCCACACCACCCGTCAGAATCGGAAACTCGATTACAGCTTCGCTCGAAGAGTGGATTGGCTGAAGGCACCAGTTGAGATTCGTAGTGCGAACGATGAGTAAACACAAAGACCACCTGCCGCTACCCATCCACCTCTGTTTGTCTAAACTCGGTACTGGCTTAGCTAGATGAGATTCACAAGGCGCGCTCAGCCTCCGTGATGGCCAGGTCATTTATGCTGGCCTCACGCCGTTGCATAAGGCCCGATGGTACAAACTCCCATAGCTCGTTTCCGTACGACCGGTACCACTGACCGTTGTCATCGTGCCATTCGTATTGGAACTTCACTGCCATGCGATTGCCGCGAAAGCCCCATAGCTCCTTCTTGAGCTTGTAGTTCAACTCGCGTTTCCACTTTCGCTTCAGGAACTCAACCACCTCTGCGCGGCCGGAGAGGAACTCGATTCGGTTTCGCCATTGGGTGTCCACGGTATAGGCAGCTGCCACGCGCTCAGGATCACGGGTATTCCAGAGATCTTCCGCAATCTGCACTTTCTGCGCTGCGAGTTCGGGATCGGTAAATGGCGGGGCGATGATGCTACTCATAGGAATTCCTTTCCAACTGTGGTTATGACGAAAGAATAATGGGGCTGCCTTCACGCAGCACGCCAGGGGCGGCAACGGCGCAATCAAGAGCCAGCTTGCCGTTGGCCTCCTTGACAATCTTGCGAAGGACGCGGAGGTCCTGTTGAAGTGTGTCGGGATCAAAGGTCGTCATCACGCACCGCATTCTCAACTGCGCTACCTGGATGACGAGCTCGCCGCTGCGAAGTAGAGCGCCAGGCCAGTCTCTCTCTGCGTGGCCTTCAACTCCCCCGATCACGACATTGGGGCGTAGGCGTCGAAGGTCCAAGCCAAGCTTCTCAATCGCGCCGTCTGTGGCGACCAGTAGAGGTAATACGTCAAAACGTTCGGTACGCTCGCCAGCGTCAACTAGGGACACCGACTCACCGGCTGCCTCGCAGGTCAAGGCAAGCGCCTCACGTGAGTTCCACGGGTGCCCCTCGATCATGGTGACGCCTTTCACGGAGACCGATGCCTGAAGCCCCAGTAAACCCTGGTGAGTACGAGCGGTAACGATATTGCCCCTCGACTGCGAAACAACTACGATGTTCCAGTCTCCCTGCATCCCGCTCTTTTTGAGAGTGGCCTCGGGGAGCCGTTCACCGCGCATGCTCTTCACTGGGTAGCGCCATAATGCTTGTACATACATATCGACACCTAGCCGGGGCGCGACGAACCGTTGCCCCGGCGCATTTGCTTTTCGTGTTAGGCGACTTTCGAATGCGATACCTTCGGAAAGTCGATGTCTACATCCGCCGCGATGTTGAAGAAGTTGGTGAATACATTGAGTGCGACATGCGCGATGATCTCCGCGATCTCTCCGTCAGAAAAACCTGCGTTACGCACCTCGGTGAGCTCGGATTCGCTGACCTGCCCTTTTTTGCCGAGAACCTGCTTCGCAAAGATCAAAGCGGCAGTCGTCCTGGGATTGCCTCCATTCCCTTCGCGGCTGGCAACGATCTCTTCGGCATTTAGCCCGACCATCTTGCCAATAGCCGTATGCGCCGACAAGCAGTAGTCGCAGCTGTTCTCCTGTGCCGTCAGCAGCGCAAGTTTTTCGCGCATCTTGGCGTCCAAGAGTCCACCGGCAAGCGCTCCGCTGAAGCCGAGGTAGGATTCCAGCACCGCCGGCGATGTAGCCATCGCCTTGGTCATATTTGGCACAATGCCGAGCTTACCCTTCACCGCGTCCAGCAGTTCCTTGGCTTTTCCTGTTGCAGTTGAGGGGTCAATCGCTTTCAAACGTGACATATTCTTCTCCTTGAGTTTCGACCGGCCAATCCGGGCTCGGTTTCTTTGCTTCATCTGTATGATTACCAACCGTTCGGTAAATATTCAACTTCTTTTCAAATTTCTTTGCTGGATGAATCCCAACCGATTGTTCGGCATATATAAATAGAAGAGAATCCTATGGCACACCGTATCGTCAGCGACGAAGTCTTTCTTGCAACGGCGTTAGATCTGTTTCGTACCTACGGGTTTGAAGGTGTAAGCCTGAAGCGACTTGCGGACACGACTGGACTGGAGAAGGCGAGCCTGTATTATCGCTATCCGGGTGGAAAGGATGCCATGGCGATGGCCATTGCGAAGGATGTCGTCACATGGTTCCAGGCCAACGTGTTCGACCCACTAGTCGGAACCGGGCCTGCACGCAAGCGCGTGTCTTATGTCGCAGAAAAACTGCGGGAGTTCTATGCCGATGGGTCAAAGGCCTGCCTGATGGATGTTCTTTCGATTCGCGGAGGATCCGAGGAACTTCAACTCGCTCTCAAGGCAGCGATGCAGGCCTGGGTGAATGCTTTCGCAAAGGTTGCGAAAGAGAGCGGACATGGTTCGGCGGCAGCACGTACTAAAGCTGAGGAAGCCATCCTTCGGATCGAAGGTTCCCTGATCCTCGCAAGGGTCCTGGGAGAGACAGCTTGCTTCGAACGTGCGCTCAAAGGGTTGCCCGATTTGTTGATTGCGCCGTAACAGTTCAGCTTCCCGCCAGCATCGCAACATCAGGCGCATACCTCTCCAGGTGATCTTCGATACGGACCTTGCCAAGGTTCACTGCGAGGCTCCCTCCTGCCCGCACCACGCCCACGTCGCTGATACCCATAAAGCTGAGTGCCTTGCGCAGCACCGGAGTCACCAGGTCATCTGCCTCGCTCGGCTCGCCTGCATCGTAGCTGTCGCGCGACACCACAATCAGTCTGGCTTTCTTGTTCGCCAGCATGCCCGGCCAGCCTGGGGCCAGACGGAAGGTGTAGCCGGGCCGCACAACGTAATCGATCCACGACTTCAGAACGGCAGGGATGGTGAAGTTGTACATCGGCGTGCTGATGAAGAGCACATCGGCAGCTTGCAGCTCTGCGATCAACTCGGCCGAGAGCGCAAGCGCCTTCTGCATCTCGGGGGCGCGCTCCACGTCAGGGGGAGCATACACACCCGCGATCCAGTCGTTGTCCATGTAGGGAATGCGCGATGTGTTCAGGTCGCGATAAATCACAGTGCCACTTGGGGTGCGCTCTTGCCAGTGTTCGACGAAACGCTTTCCAAGGGCGCGCGAGATCGACCGGTCTCCGCGAGGGCTTACATCCAGAGCAAGCAGGGTTGGCATGGCTTATTCCTTTCGGTTGAGTTTGAAGTTGGGGAAGACTTAGAGGAGCGTGAGACCGCCGTCGATGACCAGTTCTGTTCCCGTGGTGAAGCGGGAATCATCCGAGGCGAAGTAAAGCGCAGCGGCCGCAATTTCGTCGGCTTCTCCGGGCCGCTTCAGCGGCACCCGCGCGATCATCCCTCCGAAGCCGGCCATCTGTTCTGGAGTCAAACCCATCTTCCCGCCGATGGGTGTATTGATCGGCCCGGGCGTGATGGTGTTCACTCGGATCTTTCGCGGCGCGAGTTCCACCGCAAGCGTGATGCCCAGCGACCGCAGTGCCGCCTTGCTCGCGCTGTAGGCGCTCAAACCTGGGACAGCCCGCAGCGCAGAGGTCGCGGAGGTCAGAATGACCGAAGCACCCTCCGAGAGCACGGGAATAGCATGTTTGAGCAGAAAGTAAGGGCCACGCACGTTGGTCGCAAACAGCTCATCGAACTGCCGCTCTTCTGTGTCCGCCGCGGCCGCTACCCGGGCGATCCCAGCGTTCACAAAGAGAACGTCGATCTTCCCATGCTTTTGGGCGACGGACTGAACAAGCTGTTGGGCCGCTTGCGTGTCGCCTGCGTTCGAGGGGACTACCTCAATACCCGGCATCGTCTGTCTGGCCGCGTCCACGCTATTTTCGCTTGCGCCGGTAACGATCACCGTGGCCCCTTCTGGCTGAAAGAGCCTGGCAGTCGCTGCACCTATGCCGCTGGTTCCCCCAGTGGTGAGTACGATCTTTCCCTTGAGCCGGTCCATGTTGTTCTCCTCGATTCTGCTGCCTTGAAGCATTACGTACGTTAGAGTACGATATTCAAAGACGGAGTGCAAGGAGTTTCGTACTTTATGGTAACTAATACAGCTAAGCGCGCCCCAGGGCGTCCACAAGCCTTCTTGCCCGAAGATGCACTCGACCGTGCCGTTGAGATGTTTTGGGAGCATGGGTATGAAGGGGTTGACGTCGAGCGGATCGCGCACGCCGTGCACGTCACCAAACCAGCGCTGTACCGGGCCTTTGGAGACAAATCCACCCTGCTGCTTAAGGCAGTCGAGCGCTATGCGATGACGTATGGGGCTCCCATGATCGCGGCGTTCCAGGCGGAGCCGGACATTCACAAGGCCGTGACCGCCTTTTGCGAGGCTACGGTCGACACCGCTACGGGAGAGGCTCGCAGCGGCTGCATGATGGCCGCTGCGGTACTGGGACAGTCGGAGCGGGTAACGGAGATCCGCTCCTACGTCGCGAAGGGCTTCACCGCGGTCGCGGATATTTTCGCGCAACGGTTCGAGCAGGAAATGGAGGCGGGGCGCCTGACCCGCACACTCTCGGCCAGGGTGCGAGGCCGTGCACTCATTGACCTGATGCAAGGTTTGCTGCTTCGAGCTAAGGCTGGCATTGCGCGCGACGAACTACTGCAAGACGCCCGAAGCTACGTGCCGCTCGTTCTTGGGAAGTAACGCTTGCGTACATTTTGGTAAGCTTCCCATCTATGCCCACGTATGATGCTATGCGGTTCAGGTGAGCGCGGGATAGCTCGTGTAGCCGGCAGCGCCTCCTCCGTAGAAAGTCGTTGGGTCCGGTTCATTGAGAGCGGCTCCGAGTTGCAGCCGCCTTGGTAGATCTGGGTTGGCCAGAAAAGCGCGACCGTAGGCGACAGCGTCGGCATGACCGGTCTGTACTGCTTCCTCTCCCCTAATTTTGTCGTATCCGCCATTCACGATGTAGAGACCTTTCCATAGTGTTCGCAGATGAGCCGACATGGCGCGGTCCTCCTTGCTGCTCCCTTTGCTGTTCTGCGCCGTTTCAACGACATGAAGGTACCCGAGCTGATAGCTGTTGAGTCTGTCGACCGTGACAGAGAAGGTTTCGAGTGGGTTGTCGTCCGACATGTCGTTAAAACCACCCGTCGGAGAGATTCGCACACCCACCTGTCCGCTATCCCAGACTTTCAGGATGCGTTCAACTGTTTCAGTGAGAAAGCGGACTCGATTCGACGCAACACCTCCATATTCATCGGTTCGCCGATTCGCTCCTGTGCGGAGAAATTGATCGATCAAGTATCCATTCGCCGCATGAATCTCAACCCCGTCAAACCCGGCTTCTTTCGCGTTGGCCGCTGCACGCCGATAGTCGTCCAGGGTCTCTTTGATCCCACTAGCCGTTAAGGCAACCGGCTCCGAAACCTGTGCAAGGCCCGTGGCAATTAATGTCTGGCTCCTGGCACGGATTGCCGAGGGAGCTACTGGCTGTACATTGTTCGGCAACAAGAACGAATGAGAGATTCGGCCGACATGCCACAACTGAAGAAAGATTTTGCCACCGCTCTTGTGAACGGATTCGACGATTCGGCTCCACGCTCGCACTTGTTCGGGGGAATGAATCCCCGGAGTGTTGATGTAGCCTTTGCCCATGGGCGAAATTTGCGTCGCTTCCGTCACAATCAGTCCAGCTGAGGCGCGTTGTGAGTAATAAGTCGCCGCGAGTTCGCTCGGTACGCCATCTGCGTCTGCGCGGTTGCGCGTAAGGGGTGCCATGAAGACACGATTTGCCAGGACCAAAGATCCAAGCTGAACAGATTCGACTAGATTCGGCATTTTGTGCTCCTGTCGATTTGGCGACGCAGCGGGTTGTTTGTGATGAATTGGCGGTGAAGAACCCCTGACAGGCTCGACGCGCCCGCTCGGTTCCTACGCCGCGTTCGCTGCGGCGTAGGAAGCTGTGACGCCAAACTCGTGTGCGTTTGGTCTTCCGACGGCCTTCAACCAGTAAGCGGGTCCGGCAATGGTCCCGAGACGTAACAGACAGAATTCGCCGCCCGCGTTTAGATGGCGCAAATCGTCGGTGAAGACGACGTCGTGATCCCTAATCACGGTGCGAATCCACTCTTGAGCTTCATTGATCCACCCAATGCGTGCGAAAGGACTTCTCGACGCGTCGCTGCCCGACAGAATGGAAAGAAGTGCGGACCTCTCATCGCCGGAGAGGGATAAACGGCCGATATTTTCGAGAGGAACCGTGGTGAGACCTAGCTGCGTAAATTTGGAGGAGGAACTCCTCACTTCGATCACTGCGCACGGTGTTGAAAGCGGACTGTCGCAAAGCAGGTCGAGCACAAGTGTCCTAATGTTCCACGTTTCTTCGATGAGGCGCGTCAACTGCTCGGCCGGACGCTGCCACATGGGAACACTGATTCGCGGCAGTTCGAGATCGCCGGCGCTCTGTATCCCGAGCAATTGACGGGACTCGGGAAGGATGAATGCCAGTCTGTATTCAGTGCAGTCAGCCATATAGCAACTCCGTTTCTGTTTCGCTAACGCTGAAGTAAATCCGCCACGAGGTGCTTCGACTTAAGTTGTTCCATGAAGGCATCGACATCCTTTGCAATCATCTGTTCGTCCGCTCCCGTATC
>Ga0182030_10020613_pt1 | contig 12421 bp, 11 predicted proteins | sample 812S3MmetaG_FD_121299 | JGI IMG/M metagenome (GOLD analysis project Ga0182030, IMG submission 121299) | Permafrost microbial communities from Stordalen Mire, Sweden - 812S3M metaG (Illumina Assembly) | ecosystem: Environmental > Terrestrial > Soil > Wetlands > Permafrost | place: Sweden... | reverse complement strand
TGGGATAGGGAAAGCCAGAAGATTTTGGCATGTTCGCACAACGTCACCCCGGAAATGAGCCGGCAGCGCGAAATTTCTGCTGGGCTGACTTATGTTCGTCCGCCACGGCAAGATAAATTGGCGATTTTCTCCATCAGTCAGAATGATCTCAGGCAGTCGTTCGATGCGTTGAAGAAACTCATAGCTGCTGATGAGCCGGTTACAAGTTCGGTGGAAGGCGCGGAGCTTGTGGAGCTGCCGAAGACATTTGAACAATGGCTCATGGCAAATTTCGCCGGGCTGGGCAGGCATCTTGCTGAGGAAATTATTCTTGCAAGCAAGCTTCCGGCTTTGATCGAGGTAGGGGCGATCAGCGAAGAGAATTGTTTTGCGCTGTGGCAGCGCATCGAAGTTATTCAGAATCTCAGCGACTATCGTCCTTCGATGCGACATGATTTGACCTGCTTTTCGGTTTTGTCCTGGTGGCAGGAAGGTGAAATTGATAACGAGCCGCTCTGGAAATCTTTTGCCACAGCTAACGATCTAGTCGAAGCTTACTTCCGCGGCGTGCAGTTGCGCACTGAAATTCAGCAATTGAAAGAGCGTATTCGCACTGAGTTGAAATCTGAGACCGAGAAATTGCAGAGTCGTCTCGACATAGCGCAGAAATTGCTTGAAAGCTCGCAAGAACATGATCGTTACCGCAAATTCGGTGACATGATTTTGGCGAATGCAAAGGAAATTGATGCGGGGCAAAATAAGTTAGAGTGTCCTGATCTTTACTCTGAAAGCGGCCAGAATCTTTCTATTGAATTGAACCCTAACCTTTCTGCATCGCAGAATGCACAGGGGTATTATCGCTTGTATGCTAAGTCGCGTACTCGCTCTAAAACGGCTGACGCTTCGGCTCAAGATGCAGGGCAGCGCTTGCACGAAGTTAAGGCGTATGCTGAAGCGCTTGAGAAAGCTGATAATATGCCTGATCTACAAGTCTTGAAAGAGAAGATTTTAGATCGGGGCAAGAAAACGGAGACCTCGCGACCGGCAGCTGCTGCAAGTATGGCAGCGCAAGCTCGCGGATCAGAACGCGCAGGTCAGCAGCGTTTGATGAGCACGAAGTCTTCTGATGGTTTTACGATTATTGTGGGGCGAAATAGAAACGAGAACGACGTGCTTGTGAGCCGCTTAACTCAGCCGCACGATTTGTGGCTGCATGCGCAGGGGCTGGAAGGCGCGCATGTGGTAATTAAACTGCCTAACAAGAAAGATCCGCCGCAAACGACTTTGAAGGAAGCCGCACAGATCGCCGCCCGCTTCGCGCGCAGTGGATTGGGTGGGCGAGTTAAAGTGGTCTATACTTACGGCAAATATGTGCGCAAGCTGGGCAAGGACAAGCCTGGTCTGGTGCGTTATGAAAATGAAAAAACGATCGAGGTCGACACTGCGGCGCCGATGCCTGCTTCAGTGCGTAAGCTATTTCCGAATTAGAAGTTGAGTTAGATGGCGAAGATTCTCATTATTGAAGATGATATGCAGGTTGGGCAAGTCCTTTGCGATGTGCTCGACAATCAGAATTATTTGCATGATTGGGCGAAAAACGTTTCGGATGCGCGGCATTATCTGAAGGTATCGAAGTACGATTTGTTGTTGCTTGATTGGGAACTCCCCGATGGGCAGGGCGTGGATCTCTGTCGTGAACTGCGGCGAAACGGAGATTCGACGCCGGTTTTGATGTTGACTGGTCGATCGAGTATCAACGACAAAGCGAGCGGGCTTGATATTGGTGCCGATGATTATTTGACAAAGCCTTTTGAATTGCCCGAGTTGCTTGCGAGAATTCGCAGCCTTTTGCGCCGTATGTGGCGCGACAAAGAAGATAAGTTGAAGTTCGGTCCGCTGGACTTGGATGTGCAAACACGCCAGGTCTTTCGCGATGGGACTGAATTGAAACTACTGCGAAAAGAATTTGATGTGTTGGAATTGTTGATGCGAAATCAGTCGACGGTTTTCTCGACTGATATGCTTTTGCAGAAGCTCTGGGGCGGTGATACCGAGGCTGGTGCCGATGCGGTGTTTCAATGCATTCGCAGATTGCGCCGCAAGCTTGATGCGGGCGAGGGTCCGTCGATTGTTCACTTGGAACATGGGCAGGGGTATTGTTTGAAAGTGCCGACTGCTAAGTAGTTAAAATTGCTGACGAACAGGTCTCTGAACCTGGTCAATATTCAGCAAACAGAGCACTCGATCTCTTGCGATCGGCATACTACAAAGCGATTCATTGTGCCTTTATAACGCCTCGTGCAGCTCATAGCTCATTGCGGCTCGTAGCGCGACACAAATGCCAACGCAGCCAGTTTATGCAACTACTGGGCGGGCAGGAGTTATTAGGTCAGGGAATAACACAATTCGCCTTCGTCATGTTGCTCCTCAGAAGATGCAATATGCGGGCACCATCGTTGGAACCGCAATTGCCGCGCTTCGATATCTTGGGAAGGAACAAGTTACGGCAAAGGTAATTAACCAACTTGAACGCGTTTTGACACCTGAAGATTTTTGAACGCTTAGGCAAGCGACGAGTACTCTGCCAGCCTGGATGATGGATAAGTTCTACGGATACGAGATCCGTCATGGCAGCTGAATTTCTGAAACTAAATGCGAAGGAGCAGCAAGATACAATAAACGCAGCGGCTCCTACGCTTGCTATGTTACCCGCCGTGCTGGAGAAGGACGTTTGGATTTGCTTGGTTCTAAATGTGCTATTCGCTATTCCTGGGCGGCGACCGGTGGTTTTCAAAGGTGGCACATCACTATCAAAAGTTTTCAATCTTATAAATCGGTTTTCAGAAGACATAGATATTTCAGTTAACTTCTTGCAAGATTATGAACAGCCGATTTCGAAAACAAAAGCGAGCCACATTCGGGAGGAAATTGAAGCCAATCTTCAAAAGTATAAAGAGACCATTCTCATTCCTTCACTGAAAGAGGCTGCCACTACCTATGGTGAAGTGCTGGACATTGAGTCGGGTGAATCGGAATGGGAAATCCATGTCAACTACAAAAATCGGTTCTGGCAACCAGTGTTGGGTACTTGAAACCGCGAGTGAAGATCGAGTTAAGTGGTCGGAATGAAACAGAGCCGAGTAAGAGGGAGAAACTTCGACCGTACCTGGCAAGCAAAACAGATGGCTTGGACTTTCCAGAGCCGGAGATTGATGCTCTCCTCGCAGAACGCACGTTTTGGGAAAAGGTCACACTTATTCATGCTGAACTAAATGCCGGGTGTGTCGAAGATACGGCTGAACGAATGTCACGACACTGGTCCGATCTTGTGGCAATAATGAAAACGGAGACTGGTGAACGCGCCATTAAGGATAGAGAACTCTGTCTGCAAGTAGTCAATCACAAAGATGCTTTCTGGCGCGACGGTAAGGCGAGATACGACGATTGCCGGAACAAGAGGTTTCGTCTTGTTCCAATAGCTAAATTACACTTATGGTCTCCGTCCCGCTTGTATTTGATGTAGAATTGGAATATCGATTGTTACGCGGATGGCACGAATGGATAAGCGTGAAGCCTTTATTTTAGGTGCTTTGGGCGCGAATTGTTTATATGGTGGACTGGGCTGCACGGACTCATTTGACCAGGCAAAGGTGTCATGCTTGCCTTGCTTCTATATTCCGGTTAGGCAGCGAGATCCTATCGGCGAGGGTGGAACACGAGCGGTCATTTTTGAGCTGTCTATTGGTGGTTCTACCATCACCAACAGCTTTAATAGTTCAACAGGAATCAAGGCTCTTGTTTCTGAGTTTATGGATATATTGACTACGCAAAGTATCAGCTTCCAAACTCGCTGCCGTAGGAAACATCCAGATTATGACGGGCGGGCTGCAATTGCAAGACAGTTTCAATGACTAGAAAAACAAGCACCTTCTTTCGCCTAGCGAGAGAAGGTGCTTAGAGAACAAATTCAAAAATCACATTTTGCGAAATAGCGCGACCACGATACCCTGGATTTGCAGCTCGCTAAGCGAGCTAACATAAATTGGTTCCATCGAGGAGTTGGCTGGTTGCAAGCGAAAACGATTCTTCTCTTTAAAGAATCTCTTCAGCGTTGCGCCACCATCTTCGAGCAACGCCACTACCATGTCGCCTTGCTTGGGCGATGGTTCGGGTTTGACGATGACGAAATCACCATCATGAATACCGTCTTCGATCATTGACTCGCCTTTGACTTTCAAGGCAAAACATCCACCAGTTGAATATTGCGTATCGATTTCTAGATATTCATCTGTGTTGATGGCATCGATTGGTTGACCAGCTGCAATTGTGCCGGCAAAGGGAATGCCATGTGGCAGTTGCTCTTCTTGAACCTGAGCTTCGGCAGCGTCAGCGTTGGAATGCGAAACATCGTTGCCTTCGGCGAGTCGAAGAGACCTATTGAGGTTAGGCTCCCAACGGACGATTCCTTTCTTCTTCAATGCGACTACGTGCTGGTGCACGGTCATGCGATTGCGCAAGCCCATGGCCTTAGCAAGCTCGGCAAGAGTAGGTGGATAACCATGCTCCTCGGTCATCTCAACAATAAGTCTGACGACTTCTTTCTGACGTGGAGGTAATGAATCAAGATCTAACACCGAGGCGCTCCTTCCGTTTTCTCATATGCGAGTTTACGATGAATACATACGTAAGTATAGTAGTTCGCGATCCAATTGTCTATAGCCGAATGCGATACTTTTTGCGAAAAGATGCAGGGGGCGCTCGTCGCCTTATGGCTATATCTGACCGATATGTCTGCGTCTGATACATTTGAGGTGCTGAGTAGTTCTTGCAAGCGATGGTATCCGCATCTGATACCAGATGTAGTGACGGTATAAAGTGAGTTCATCCGTTAAACCTGAAAATCAAATCGAAGAAACATTGCTAGAGGCGCGTTTGCTGCGGCGCTACAAAAGGTTTCTCGCAGATGTGGAAATGGAGGGAGAGTCAGAGCCCGTTACCGTGCACTGTCCAAATCCAGGAAGCATGCTGGGTGTAGCCAGTGAAGGTTCGACTATCTGGCTGCGTCGTGCGCGCAATCCGAATGCTAAATTGAAGTACGGCTGGGTCTTGAGCGAGGTCGATGGTGGTTATGTCAGCGTCGACACATTGCTGGCAAACAAGCTTTTCGATCTTGCGATTAAAGCGAAACACTTTCCCGAGCTAATCGGTTACGGACAAATATTGAAAGAACAAACTTTCCGGCAGAGTCGCTTCGATTTTTTGCTTGGCGAGCACAAGTCAAAGCAAAATTGCTATGTTGAGGTAAAGTCTACAACTCTTGCCGCAGGTGACATTGCCATGTTTCCCGATGCGAAAACGGAAAGGGGCAGAAAGCACCTCGATCATTTAGTTCTTTGCAAAGAAGAAGGATTCAGGGCTGTGCAGTTTTTTTGTGTGTGTCGCTCGGATACAAGTATATTCAAGCCTGCTGATCATATTGATAAGCTGTACGGCGAAGCCTTGAGAAGAGCCGCCGCATCTGGCGTGGAATTGCTTGCTTATTCGGTGAAGATTACACGTCGTGAGCAGACGTTTGAATTTTCGATGGATTCAGCGCTTCAGGTGGTTTTGCAATAAAGCGTACGCTCCTATTGGCTACGCCTCATTAAGTCAAACTTAGTCATATCTCTTTCTAAATTAGAATTGATGGGCCAACAAGCGCTATGCTTTCTGAAATACCAGGAATAAACAATTATGCACTTGGACCCGCTAATTCTTTCACGCGCTCAATTTGCGCTGACGATCATGTTCCATTACATCTTCCCGCCGTTGACGATAGGGATTGGTGTGTTAATGGTCGCCATCGAAGGTATGTGGCTCTACACGAATAAGCCGATTTACGAATCGATGGCGAAATTTTGGACAAATATTTTTGCCGTTAACTTTGCCATGGGCGTCGCGACCGGCATCGTCATGGAGTTTGAGTTCGGAACCAATTGGGCGCGCTATTCGAAATTCGTTGGCGATGTATTTGGGTCCGCGCTTGCCGCTGAAGGTATTTTCGCATTCTTCTTAGAGTCAGGGTTCCTATCCATACTGGTTTTCGGCTGGGGCAAAGTTTCGCGCAAAGTGCATTTCTTCGCCACATGCATGGTGGCATTGGGCTCGATCTTTTCTTCAATTTGGATTACTGTTGCTAATTCGTGGCAGCAGACTCCGGCGGGCTATCATATTGTGCGCACCGCCAGTGGTTTCTTGCGCGCTGAGATAGTCGATTTTTGGGCAATGGTCTTCAATCCGTCGACGGTGCCGCGCCTGCTTCATGTGTGGATTGGTGCCTTTGTGCTTGGTGCATTTTTTGCGATGAGCGTTTCTGCGTTCTATATTCTGAAAGAAAAGCATGTCGAGTTTGCCCAGAAGAATTTCAAAATCGCGCTTGTATATGGCGCACTCGTCTCGCTGCTAGCCGGCGCTACAGGGCACCTTCAAGCTTGCGAAGTGGCTTACAATCAGCCGGCAAAATTGGCGGCTATGGAAGCTCATTTTGAAACCGGTAAAGGTGGCACAGGGCTTTATGCTTTTGGAATTCCCGATCCGGCAGAACACACTGTCAAGGCTGGTCTGCAAATTCCCTATCTGCTTAGCCTGCTTGTTTACTTCAATCCGGATAAGCCTGTCGCGGGGCTCGATAAGTTTCCTAAGAGTGACTGGCCGCCGATAGTGATACCATTTCTTTCGTTCCATTTAATGGTGGCGCTGGGAGGCTTCTTCATTGCCAGCACTATGTTGGCGTTGTTTCTCTGGTGGCGTGGAACTTTATTCAAAACGAAACTGCTGCTCTGGACGTTTGTTTTCTCGCCACTGGCGGCGGTGGCAGCTAATGAAGTGGGCTGGGTCACAGCTGAAGTGGGGCGCCAGCCATGGGTCGTCTACGGGCTTTTGCGCACAGCAGACGCTTACTCCCTTTCTGTGCAGCCGAGTCATATTCTCTGGTCGATCATCATGTTCTCCTTTGTTTATGGACTTCTTCTCTGGGTCTGGATTTATGTTCTGCATCAGAAGATAATGCACGGTCCTGAGTTGGCTGTGGCTAGCGACGCGCCTGAGCAAGACAGCGAACAGCAATTGTTTAAGGCTGCTTCCGAGCGCAAAAATCCGTTGAGCAACGCTGCGTTGAAAGAAACGCAGGGAGCTGATGCCTATGTGTCTGATGCTATTGCGGGCAAAGCCGGTCAAGGTGGAAAAGACGGCGATGTCGTCAAAGACGGTGAAGTTGGTAATGACGCTAAAGACGGCGGTGTGGGTAAAGACGGCGATGTCGGCAGTGAATCACCGGAGGAGAACTAAATGGACATGCACATAATCATGTTTATGCTCCTCGGAATTCTGCTTAGCGGCTATGGCATACTCGATGGCTTTGATCTCGGCGTAGGTATTCTCCACTTATGCGCCAGGTCTGACGAAGAGCGACGAGCGTTCATCGCAGCAATCGGACCTGTTTGGGACGGCAACGAAGTTTGGCTCGTGACGTTTGGAGGCGCGCTCTTCGCTGCGTTTCCCAGCGTTTACGCGGCAGCATTCTCTGGGTTCTACCTTCCTTTTATGATGTTGCTTTGCGCACTGATCTTTCGCGGTGTTTCAATTGAATTTCGCAGCAAACATAAGGCGAAACAATGGCGTTCGTTTTGGGACGTGTCCTTTTGCTTCTCTTCTGTTTTGATTGCGTTTCTTCTGGGGGTCGCTGTTGGTGACACTATGCAAGGGCTGCCTGTCGAAGCACACGGCGATTTTATCGGCACCTTGCAGGATGTTTTGCAGCCGTATCCATTGCTGGTAGGGCTCTTGTCCGTCGCCGGATGCGCGATGCACGGCTCAATCTATCTATATTTGAAACTTTCGGGCGATTTGCAAAAGCGAGTCCACAACTGGATGTGGACCACGTTTGGCGTCTTCCTTGCCTTCTATATGCTCACGACGGTAGTAACTCTGATCAACATTCCCAGCGCAGTCGAAAATTTCAAGCGCATTCCCATCGCCTGGGGCATTGTGGTCATGAATGTGTTGGCGATTGCCAACATTCCACGAGCTATTTTTCTCAACAAACCGCTTTATGCCTTTCTCTCGTCGGCTGCCACCATTCTCGGTTTGACTTCACTCTTCGGCGTAGCGCTGTTTCCAAACTTACTGCGCTCAACCATCGATCCCAAATTCAGTATGAGCATCTACAACTCCTCATCGTCAGAGACCACTCTGTGGATCATCTTTTGGATCGCCTGTCTTGGTGTGCCGTTTGTTCTTTCATACACGGGAATCGTGTATTGGGTCTTCCGCGGCAAGGTGAACCAGGGCGAAGCCAGCTATTAGGCGCAATCGCTAAGATGCGGATCCGTTAACCGGGCGGCGCCGCCCGGTGGACAGATCCGTATAGTATCTCTAGAGCTTTTCCGCTTACTGTAATCCAAGATGTATATCTGTCGATAGTTTATTTCACCAAACCGATCGATGACAAAACAGGAGTTCCCGAATGGTTATAAGAGCCATAAGCTCCGGCTTCCTCGCCCAGACCTGAACTGAGCAGCTTCGCCGTGAGCGATTGCTCTGCCGATTTCCATAACTGTTGAGCAATCAACGCGCCTGAGCCGGCATAGAAATTTCGTATATAACCCGTGGTAGAAAGCGGATCTCTACCGTTCAACGCATTGTTGACCATACCGCCCATAATGTAGCCCGTGATCAATCCCGCGCCTTTCATCCAGGGATTTCCCGATTCGCCCAGGCAGCTGATCAGGCTTGCCATGCCTAAACCCGCGACAACACCAGCTCCATCGGTGAGCAGCGTTTTGGTATCGGGCAAAGACACATTGTCAGAAATCTCTTTCTCGACGTTCGCTATCCATCCGGGCTTGCTTGCGTCTGCACCAAGTGAACTCATCGTAAGGTGCAAGTCTGGATGCGGAAAGTGCAATTCTGAAAGGTCATATTTGAAAGACTTTTGCTCTTTCTCGAAAAGTAAATCGATGGCTTGCAGATTGAATAGTTTGCGCGCTGCATCAGCATCGTTGCTGGGGGCTGCTTCTGTTAGTGCTGTTCTCTCAACCATAGTTTCGCAAGCCTGTTTGTGTTTTTGTCAAGATGTGGATGGCAGCAAGTCAGTTTCTCTCTCGTTGCGACGACGAATAATTTTCCATTCGTCGACGGTATAGATTTTTACGCTTTGCTGCTTCTCACAAATGTTTTGATGGTCGGTCGGTTTTACAATTTGGATTTCACTCCAAAGACCGGTGAAATCGATGGTATCTAGGGCGATAGTGGACATATTCACGCCTCCGACTCAGTGAGATTCACATAGTAAGATAATGGACGTGAGGTATGGGTGAGGTTGCCGCGATTTTCTAAGCCTGGGTTTTTGTGATTGTAGCGCTGTGCTTATGAAACAAAACGTCAATTTTCTACTAGTGTAAGTGAGCGCTCAGTCTGCGGGAATAGGGGTTTGCGCATGCCGTCAAGTATTGCTCGCCTTAGATTTGCGGAACTCCGCAAACTTCCATTTCAAAGAGTTCTTTGCGTGCGAAAGCCGCTCGCATGCATTGGTTACATGACTGAAAGACTGGACCGAGGGAGACCAATCTGCCTATTTTCACGCTGCTTAGCTATGGTTCGATGACGTAACCGCCGCCGGATACCGATTTGATCACGCATTCGGTTCCTTCGCTGGTGATTTTGCGGCGCAGAGTTTTCATGCATGAGCGGACCGCATCTTCCGAACTCTCCGTATGCGATGCCCACACTGCTTCCAAAATCGCTTTGGCACTAAAGCCTTTGTTGGGATGGCGCATCAAGAACTCGAGGACGGCGTATTCTTTTGAGGTGAGTCGGGCTTGCTCCCCATTTACAAAAACGCGTTGATTCTCTATTTCAATTTCGACATTGCCGATGGCAAACTTCGGAGGAAGCAGCCCCGCCGGACGTCGCAGCATGACACGAATTCGCGCTGTAAGTTCGCGTGGGTCGAATGGCTTGGTGAGGTAATCGTCTGCTCCGCCATCGAGCGTGTCGGCTTTTGTGTTGATGTCTCGTTTGCCGGTGAGAAAAATTACCGGAGTATTGCCGCCGGAGTTGCGAAAGCTTTGCATGACGGTGAAGCCATTTATATTTGGCAACTCGTAGTCGAGAACTATGACATCAAACGTAAAGCCCTTGAGCAGCTGAAGTGCGTCTTCGCCTGAATAAACTACGTCAAGAACATGGCCTTCTTTTTGCAGCCAAAACTTGATGGTGTCGGCAACTTCTTCATCATCTTCTACGACTAAAATTTTCGCCATCGATTAAGTCGCCGCAACGCACCTCACGTCCACATTATATATTGTTCTGCGATTTCGAGTACGTCGCTGGGAGATTCTCTCTTGAGTGTCAAGCTCGCAGAGCTGATATTGCTGTAAGAAGCGAATTAATCAATGCCGGTAGGCTCTCAAGTTGCCTTAGGAAAAAGCATTAAATAACGACATTGACAACGCCCGTATTAGCTGATCTCCCCGGTTGTCAGTGTCGTTATTTAATGCTTTTTCCTAAGGCGAAAGAAGGAGTTAGTATGCGGGCATGCCTTTCTGGGCGCCGGCTACTAGCCGGCATTAAACTAGAGGATTTTTGGCTATAGTTGGCTTCGAGCCTTTTAATTAGAGGTGGTTTCTGGTTATTGCCGGCTGGAAGCCCGCGCTCACAGGGGGGATTATCATGGTCATGACTACTTCAGGTCGGCAATTCGAACCAGAATTTGCTGCCATGTCCAGGTTCGCTTTGCACGCCAAGAGTACCGTTGTGGGATTCAATTATCAATTTGCATATAGCCAAACCTAAGCCGAAACCTTGTTTCTTCTGCTCAGTCGACGCTTGGAAGAATTTTTCGAACACGCTCAGTCGTGTGCTTTCATCCATTCCCGGACCTTCGTCCGTAACTATTACTCTTATGCTGTTGGGCAATTGTTCCGCTGAAACTGTCACTGTCGTGCCTTTCTGCGAGAACTTAATTGCGTTGCTTATATAATTGACGAGCACCTGAATCAACCTGCGCTTATCGGCAACAACAGCCAGGTTTGTGCAGTTGTTCTGCAAAGTGATTTTTTTCTTTTGGGCTACGCTCGCTATCGAAGCAATCGCATTTTCGGCAACGTCCTTTAAATCGACTGAAGTCTTTTCCAGTTCTATTTTGCCAATGGTCAAGCTTTCCAGCGAAAGCAAGTCTTCGATGAGAAGCACCACATGTTCAACGTTGCCGCGAGATCGCTCCAAATAAGGGATGCATTCTTTCTGCAACCCGTCGCCTTCAAGGCGGGCAAAGTCACGCAAATCCTGCTGCGCGGCTCTGAGCGGCGCGCTCATATCTTCTGCCAACGATGACATTATTTGCGTTCGCCTCATTGACGCTGCATCAATTTGTGATTTGGCTTGATGCAATACAAGGTCTAAGAACGACAGCTCATCGCGTCCTTTGACCAGGTTCTTGAGCTTCTCGTGGCTGCTCAATCGCGAAGCGTTATCGATCAACAAGCCCAGTCTTCCTGAAATATTTTTGCTGAAAATAAGAAGGAGAATACTGCCGAGCATAAAATTTGCGGGAATGCTCCAGACAAGGAGTATTGAAAGCGCATGAGTCGCTCTCGCCTGCTTTGCTTCCATCGACTCCAGCGTGCTTACTTCCTGAGTGCTTAACAATGAACTTCGCTCTCTCATCACTGCTGCTTCGGTAGAGCGTTCGCTAAACTCTGTTATCTTCGAAAGCTCTTGAACCGCCGCATCTGGCGATTCTCCGGGGTTTAGCTTAAGCAAGCGTTCTTTTTGATGTTGTCTCACGAGACGCGACTGTTCAACGAGACTCGACCATTCTTGGTCGCTGCCCGCCAGTTCTTTCATCTTTTCAAAATGAGCATCGATTAAATTGAAAATCTTAGATGCAAGATTTTGATATGCCGCTTTTTGTGTAAAAAGATAGATCGCCTGAGCGACGGTGGCACGGACAAAATCGAGTTGCACCATCAGTGAGTACATCATCATGTCGCTTAGTCGACGTGACCTGAGCATAGTTTGCTCGCTGGCTGTGATTTCTTGATTTACGAAAAGCAATAAACCCGTTTGACAAACCAGCGGAATGAGCACCAGCAAAAGTCCTTTGTGAAAAATGCGCGGGCGTAGAAAGAGGTTCTGGATGAAGTTGACCGCGCCTTTGCGATTTAATGATTTTTCCAGGTCGGCCAATTGTGTCCGAGTTGATTCGCTCGATGCCTTATCGACATCGTCGCTCGATGCTCTATTGCCAGCGCCGCTCGATGCTCTATTGTCAGCGACGCTCGATGTTCTATTGTCAGCGTCGCCCGATGTTCTATTGCCAGCGCCGCTCGATGTTCTATTGTCAGCGCCGCTCGATGTTCTATTGTCAGCGCCGCTCGATGTTCTATTGTCAGCGCCGCTC
>Ga0182030_10020612_pt1 | contig 12421 bp, 7 predicted proteins | sample 812S3MmetaG_FD_121299 | JGI IMG/M metagenome (GOLD analysis project Ga0182030, IMG submission 121299) | Permafrost microbial communities from Stordalen Mire, Sweden - 812S3M metaG (Illumina Assembly) | ecosystem: Environmental > Terrestrial > Soil > Wetlands > Permafrost | place: Sweden... | reverse complement strand
GTCCGCTACGCGCGAGACTTCCGCGAGAACCCGCAGCAGCTCGGCGATGTCCTGGTCACCGGCAGCAACGGCGCGCAGGTCCCGCTCAGCGAAGTCGTCAAGATCTCGACCACCATGGGACCCTCCATGATCAGCAGCGAGAACGGTCTCCTCCGCGGCAGCGTGCTGCTCAACGTTCGCGGCCGCGATGTCGGCGGCTTCGTCGATCAGGCGCAGCGCGCCGTCAGGCAACAAGTCCGGATGCCGCCCGGCTACTTCATCGAGTGGAGCGGCCAGTACCAGAACCAGATCAGCGCCCGCAAGCGGCTCGAACTCGTCATCCCCATCGTCCTACTCGTCATCTTCGTCCTGCTTTACCGCACCTACGGTTCCGTCAGGGAAGCCGCGCACGTCCTGCTCGCCGTCCCCTTCGCGCTCACCGGCGGCGTTTTCCTGGTCAAGCTTCTCCATCTCAACTTCTCGGTCGCCGTATGGGTCGGCTTCATCGCACTCTTCGGAACCGCGGTGCAGACCGGCGTCGTCATGGTCATCTACCTCGAAGAAGCCGTCGCCCGCCGCACCGCCGCCGACGGCACGCTCACGCTGGCCGGCCTGCATCAGGCCGTCATGGAAGGCGCGCTCCTGCGCCTCCGTCCCAAAGTGATGACCGTGGCCACTGTAGTAGCCGGGCTGCTGCCCCTGTTGTGGTCGACACGCACCGGGGCGGAGTTCATGCGACCGCTTGCCGCCCCTGTGCTTGGCGGCATGGTCAGCTCGCTCCTTCACGTCCTCATCGTCACCCCGGTCATCTTTCTCTGGCTGCGCGAGCGCGACCTGCGACGAGCGCAAGCCCTGTGAGGGTGCGGTATGATTCGGTGTGTCCAGCAGCGCACAGGCTTTTTGGGACGTGCCGACACAGCCGAACTCCAACCGCGGCTGGCGCACGATCACGGTCAGGCTCAACGACAAGAACCTGCAAAAGTACCATCTCCGGACCCGCGACGGGTATCGCATTCTGCATCGGACTCAGGTGGCCGAAGCGGGCGCGCTGAATGCCGGATCGGCGTCTGCTTCCCAGTAATTCAATTGCACTGGGAGAGCACTCGTTCGGCGAAATTGTCGGCGGAGAGAGGTTTGCTGAAGTAGTATCCCTGGACCTCGTCGCAGCCGTGCTCGCGCAGAAAATGGACTTGCCCCTCTGTCTCCGCACACTCGGCGATGACCTTCATCTTCAGGATCCTTGCCACTCCGATGATTGCGGCCGTGATCGCGTCGTCGTATGAACTCTGGCCCAGAGCTTGCACGAAAACGCGGTCGATCTTCAGCTTGCAAAACTGGAACTGCCTCAGATAGTTCAGGCCGCAGTATCCGCTGCCGAAGTCGTCGATGGCGAGGTTGACCCCCATCTCTCTCAGCCGCTGCATCACCGAAGGCACCACATCGGCGTCAGCCAGCAGAAGGCTCTCGGTGAGTTCCAACTCGAGCATGCCGGCGTCAAGACCGGTATCGCGCAGCACGTTCTTCACCGTGTCCGGGAAGGACTGCTGGCGGAACTGGACCGCCGAGACATTCACCGCGACCGGCAAGCCGGCGACGCCTTGTTCCTGCCACTGTCTGGCCTGCGCGCAAGCTTCTCGCAGCACCCACTCGCCGATGCGAACGATCTCCCCGCATTTCTCCGCAACCGGTATGAACGTATTCGGCGGCACCAGGCCCAGTTCCGGATGACGCCAACGGAGCAGCGCCTCCGATCCGACGATCCTCCCCGTGGCAAGGTTCACCTGGGGTTGATACTCGATAAAGAACTGCTCGCTCGCGATTGCATGGCGCAGACCGTTCTCCAGCGTCATCCGCTCCAGCGCCTTGGCATTCAGGTCAGGGGTGAAGAAGCGCCAGCAGCTTCGGCCATTCTCCTTGGCACAGCACAGCGCCAGATCGGCTTCCTTCAGCAGGCTTTCCGGGTCCGTGCCATGCTCCGGAAACAGGCTGATCCCGATGCTGCAGGTCGTACTTAGCGAGTATCCCTCAACCCGGAACTCCTCGGCGACGACCTTCCGGATTCTCTCGGCGGCAACGGCTGCTTCGGCGCCGTCCCTGATTCCTCCCAGCGCAGTGACGAACTCATCCGCTCCCAACCGGATCAGCACGTCCTGTTTCCGTGAACACTTCTTCAGGCGCTCCGCCACTTTCTTCAACACAACATCGCCGCTGGCATGTCCCAGCGAGTCGTTGATGTTCTTGAAGTGATCGAGGTTGAGGAACAGCAGGGCCACTTTCTCGTTGTGCCGGTCGGCGCCGGCCAGCATGCTGGGCAAATGCTCCAGCAGAAACGCCCGGTTGGGCAGGCCGGTCAGAACGTCGTGGTACACCAGGAAGTCAGCCCGCTCCTTGCTCTTTCGTAGAGCTTCGCAGGTATTCTGACCGCAACTGCTCCCGTGGTTGCGTCGAGTCTCGGATCGAACTTGCACGGCGGATCCTCAGTTCCTCCGTCGGAGTACGCTGCTCCTGACGGCGGCTCGGCCACTCCGGATGGGCGTTCTCCGGTTGTGTAGCCGGCCTGCAACGGCAACAGGGCATGTGTCAATACTCCCACGTGTATTCCGTATCGACTCCTCAATGCACAAGCATTAGCCAAAGGAGCTAAATGGCGGTGCCGACCCAGATCCGATACATTTCGGCTTCTCAAGTTGGAATCATCCAATCTGTGTCCGCTCCCCTTCCCTGGGCAGCGTGTGGGACGGCTGCTTAGCGGAGTTTCAGTGCCTGTTCGATGAGGTCTGCCGCAAGGCCTGGTCCGTCCAGCGGCTGGATGGCTCGCTGCAACGCCTGGGCCGCCTGACGGTATCTGGCGTCGTATAGCGCCAGCATGACTGCTTTGCGAAGTCTGGCCCGGTTTAGCCTGCGCCGTGGAACCACCACGCCTGCTCCGCGGGCCTTGACCCGCGCCGCCACTCCGGGTTGGTCGTTGCCCAGGGGCACGAAGACCAGCGGCACTCCCTCGCAAAGTGCCTCAAGCACCGTGTTCAGGCCGCCATGCGTGATCACCAGCGCGGTCCGCTTCAGAATCTCCAGTTGCGGAGCAAAGCGCACCACTAGCGGATCGCCGGCCAGCTTCCCCAGCCTTGCCGGATCGATTCCGCCACCCAGCGAAATCACTAATTGCGAGTCGAGTCCGGCACAGGCGTCCGCAATCGTTCTGAAGATGCCTTCAGAACCGTTCTGAAGCGTGCCCAGCGTTGCATAAATCAGCGGGCGGCCATCCAGTCGTTCCCAGGGAAAGTCGACCGCCGGACGCTGTTGAGCGTGTACGAACGGCCCGGTGTAGTGAAGTCCTGCCGGGTTCTTGCCGCCGAATTCAAACTCCAGTGCTTCGGGCAACTGGGTAATTTGTGCCAGCGGCGATAGCCCATCTTCGGGTTTCCTTAGGGGCTTCAGTCCCCACACCTTGCGCTGCCGGTTTTCGTCCCTGAAGATGGGGGCCGCTATCCGCAACAGAAATCGAATGGCAAGGCGGTTCCGCAAACGGCTCAAATGGTCCTGCCCCCCAGCCCAACCGAACCAGAAGGGTGGAAACCGGTCGTCCGGCAGCAGGGGAGGAATCAAGGCGACCGAGATCCACGGCAGGCCCAGATGGTCCGCCACGACTCCGGCAAACTCCGCCTCGTCGACCAGCAGCGCTTCCACGTTGGCCGTCCGCACCGCCTCGGGCCCGTCGCGCCGAACCATCCGCGCCGATTTCCTTACCCGCGCCAACGTGAACCGGAAAGCCGCGATCCCCGTTAGCCGCGCCAATTGCTCGTCCAGCCGCTGGAGGGTACCGGCCGGATAGTCTTCCGCGCCGATCCGATGAAACTCAACGCCCGCAGCACGCACCCGCGCCTCGGTATCCGCAATCCCGAAGATCACTACCTGGTGGCCTCTCAGTTGCAAGGAACGCGCCAGCGCGGTCATTGGATTCAGATGACCGGTCCCCGGAAAACAGAATGCTCCCAATCTCGCCATGGCTAACCTTAATCCCTTGATTTCAATGTGACCCTGAAAACTACTGTTTCGGCAGATATTTTGATCGGCTGGAGCAGTTTCGGAAGATGCTGCAGCGCGGGCACTGCAAGTCAAGCCGGCCTAATCGTGCCTTAGCGCATCCACTGGGGAGAGCTGCCCTGCGCGCCACGCCGGAAGCGCCCCGGCAGTCAGCCCGGCGAGCACGGCGATTCCCACCGCCTGGGCAAGCAGCGGCCAGTGGAGGGACGCCGACACGAAACTCGCGGTTTGGGGCAAGGCCGCCAACACGCGCAGGGCGCTCCATCCAAAGACGATGCCCAGGAATCCCCCGCCCAGTCCCAGAGCGGCTGCTTCGAACTCAATCAGCACCAGTATCTGCCCGCGCTTCCAGCCCAGGGCGCGCAGAATGCCGATCTCCCGCGTGCGTTCGAACACCGACATGACCATGGTGTTGGCGATCCCCAATATGCCGATGATGAGGGCAAGCGACGACGTGCCCCAGGCGGAGGCATGGGCCAGCCTTACAACCTGGTTGTCACTGGCGCGCTCCGCCGCGGGAATGGCGCGCAGTCCTGGCAGAGCGCCTTCGATTTGCGCCCGCGCGCGCTTCATATAGTGGTCCGGCGATTCCCCGGGCGGCGCCGGGCGCAGTCGAACATCGATCGTCGACACTTTGCCTTGCATGCCGCTCAACTGTTGCAACTGGTCCAGCGGCATAAAGACCGCGTTCGCCTGCAGCGCAGAAGCGCCGTGATAAATCCCCGTAATCGTGAAGGGCGAACCCTCAATCTCAAGCGTGTCGCCGGGGTTCTTCTTCAGTGCCTGGGCCAGCAGGTCGCCGAGCATTACCTCGGGCAGGCCGTCGCGAAAGCGCCGCCCCTCCAGAATCTTCAGCGAACCAAACTGAAAGGCATCGTCCTGCCAGCCGTACGCCAGCGCATTCACCTCCGGAGTCAGGTCAATCAGGTTGAAGACCGAGGGCGAAGCCTGCGCCACCAGCGGTAAAGCCTTGATCTTTGCCGTTGCCGACTCGTCCATCGAAGTATTCAGGAAGGTCCCATGAATGACCGCAATGTCAGTTCCGCTGCTGGAGTAAATGCGCTGCCATTGTTGCTCGAACGCGCTGGAGAAACCCACCAGGCCTACAAAGGCGCCCACCGCCATTCCAATTCCGCCGAGCGTGAGCAGGGTCCTGAGTCGCCTGCGCCAGAGGTTCTTGAATACAAATCCCGAAAACGACAATGATGCGGTGGCCATAGGGTCGAAAGGCGTCCTTCTTCTTCGCATTGAAGGAAACCGGGCTGCGAATGTGCTGCGGCGGTATCTCGATGCGCCTGTTCAGGATAATTCAGGATCAAAGGTTCACGAAGGTTTTTCCCGTTTCGGCAGTGGTCAGTTTAGATCCGTTTTGAAAGGTGCGGGCTCTAGCCCATACACTGTTTGGGGTAAGTTGTACGATCAACCGCTGAAATCACCCAGATTTGCAGACATTGCCGTAGACCAGCGGCGCTCCGTGTTCCCATATAGTCGCTAATTGATCGTTATGAGAGAGAGTTCACTCCACGCAATGACTGTCAACAATCCCTACCCCTTCGCCCACTGGATGCTGCGGGAGATCTATGAGCAACCCGGAACCCTGTCCGCGACGGTCGACCACTATGTGCAGGGCGACGTATTCCAGGTAGACACCTGCGCCTCCGCACTCGTCTGGCTGGCGAGCATCCAGAGCAAGCTGGTCATCGCCGCCAGCGGATCCAGCCGCCACGCGGGCCTGTTCGCTGAACTGCTTATCGAAGATCTCAGCGGCATTGCGGTCGACGTGGAGTACGCCAGCGAGTACTGTTATCGCTCGGAGAAATCTCTGACCGACGCCGCCGTGATGGTCATTTCCCAGTCTGGCGAGACGGCTGACACGCTCGCCGCGCTGCGCAAGGCCAACCTTGCGGGCCACGCCACCTTGGCGATCACCAACGTGGAGGATTCGACCATGGCGCGTGAAGCGACAGCCTCGCTCCCGACCCTGGCCGGCCGCGAACGTGCCGTTCCAGCCACCAAGAGCTTCACCGCGCAACTGCTGAATCTCTATCTGCTTGCTCTGATGAGCGCCGAAGTACGCGCTGCCATCGACTCCACCGAGCTTGGGGCTCGCCTCTCGGAGGTCGCTCAACTTCCCGCTAAGATCGAAAAGCAGCTCAAGGGCTGGGACGATGCCATGCGCGAGGTCGCCGGGCACTACCGCGCAGCGAAAAACTTCCTCTTTCTCGGGCGAGGCCTCCACTACTCCATCGCTCGCGAGGGCGCGCTGAAGCTCAAGGAGTCGGCCTACCTCCACGCCGAGGGGTATCCCTCCGGAGAGCTGAAGCATGGTCCAAATGCCCTGGTCGCAGAGGGCACGCCACTGGTCATGATTGCCACGGTCGATCGCTCCGATGTCGACTCTCAACTACGCTACGAAAAGGTTGTGCAATTGATGCGCGACATGCGTGCGCAGGGGGCCAGCGTCCTGGCCATCGCAAACCTCGGCGACGATGCGGTCGGAGAACTGGCCAGCCACACGGTGTACGTGGAAGAATGTCGCGAAGCGCTGCTGGCAATCTGCGAGGTAATTCCGCTGCAGCTCCTCGCCTCCTGGATGGCCGTCAACAATGGCATCGACGTAGATCATCCGCGCAACCTCACCAAAGCCGTCCTGGCTGAATAACTGAAGCAAGCGGAGTGACCGATACCATGCCATTCTTTCTGGGTCTCGATGCCGGTGGTACCAACACCACCTACGTTCTCGCCGACGAGACGCAGGAACTCGCCAGGGTGCGCAGCGGCACGATCAAGCGGATGCGCACGGACGCCGGCACAGCGGCAGTCAATCTTGACCAGGTGTTGGCGGAACTCACAGCGCGAACGGGCGTCTCCATGCAGGCCATCGCGCGCACCTGCATCGGAACCGCGGGGAACACCGTGCCGCTGGTTACCGACTGGCTGCGCGAATCCGTCGCCGCAAGAGTCTCCGGCGAGTTGATCCTGCTCGGCGATGTCGAGATCGCGCTCGACGCCGCCTTCCATGGCGGTCCAGGCGTTTTGGTACTGGCCGGCACCGGATCGAATGTTGCAGGCCGTACCCACGATGGACGACTGATCAGCGCGGGCGGATGGGGACCCGCCTTGGCAGATCAAGGCTCCGGCCACAGAATTGGACACCAGGCCCTGCGCGCTGCCTTTCTGGCAATCGACGAGGGCCGTTCCACACAATTAGTCGATGCGGCGCTCGAGCACTGGAAACTCACCTCCTTGAACCAGTTGGTAGAGTATGCCAACAGCCAGCCCGCACCGGACTTCTCCCGGCTCACGCCGCTCGTCGTCCGCGTTGCCGGCGCCGGAGACGAGGTTGCCGCCGCGGTCCTGAAAAAGGAGGGCGAAGACCTTGCCTGGCTCGTACGCCTGGTCATCCGCCGCATGGCGTCCGGCACAGACCTACCCGAGAACCTGCCGAAGATTGCTTTCGCCGGTTCCATTATGGAGAAGGTCAATCCGGTCCGCGATGCACTGATCGCCTCGGTGCGGCAGGAGTTTCCCGGCATTGGAACACTCGATGGCGTCATCGATCCTGTCGCCGGCGCGGTCTGGCGGGCACGGTGGCCGAAGCCAATCAATTGATCCGGAAACGACGCTGAACCGCCTGTCATAGGAGTGCCTTTCGCAAACCACATGTCGATGGCGAATTTGTCGGGCGGCGACTTGGCATCTGGCGCTGCCTGAAGCATCGCCTCAATGGCTTTCCGCGACCGCTGACTGATCCGTTTGATTCCCGCGCCGGAACCTGAGCTTCCGAGCTTGCCAGCCAGAAGTCAACTCCAGAACGCCAGTTCTTGTCGGCCCACATCGAGTCGGAGAAATCGCAGCAGCCAGCTAACTCGTCCCCGCTCGCCGCTGGGGACACGGCGATGCTCTCGCTATCCCTATTGTTGCCGATATGGTTCAAGTGGGCTGACGGCTGTTCCTCCGCGCAACTGGCGACCTTTGACATGGCACATGACAACCGTCAGATAGGGGGTTCTAGCCCCGTGCCCCAAAAGGAGGAATAGCAGATAACGTGCTCGTCACTTACGGCTAGCTAATGTCGAATCTCTGAACTTCAAAGGTTTATGAATATGCAAGCTCGCACTTCTTATTGCGGCCTTTCCCATGGTTTGTCCAGTTTGCTGAATTCGGTGACGTCCAAGCGATGTCATCGACACGTCAAAGTGTGCGCCACGGTCGCCCTGCTGACTCTCCTCGGGCTTCCTGCCCGCTCTCAGGAGACCCCCGATCTTACCCAGAAGAGCCTCGAAGACCTGATGAATATCGAGGTTACGTCTGTGTCCAGAAAGGAACAGAAGACCTCCCAAGCTGCTGCGGCCGTCTTCGTCATCTCCCGGGAGGACATTCGACGCTCCGGTGCGCTGAGTATCCCCGATCTTCTGCGCATGGTCCCAGGCCTTGATGTAGCCCAGATCGACGCCAGCAAGTGGGCGATCACGGCTCGCGGCTTCAACGGGCAGTACTCCGATAAGCTGCTCGTCCTGATTGACGGTCGCGCGGTGTATAACCCCATCTTCGCCGGCGTCTTCTGGGATTCCCAGAATGTCCCCCTCGATAGCATCGAGCGCATTGAAGTGATTCGTGGACCGGGCGCCGCTATATGGGGATCGAACGCAGTAAACGGCGTCATCAACATCATCACCCGCAAGGCCGATGACACGCAGGGCGGCTATGTTGCCGCTGGCCTCGGCTACATCGGTACGGGACCGGAGACGATTGGTTATGGGGGCAAGGCCCGCCACCTGGGAGCCTTTCGCGCTTATGCGGAGGGCTTTCACTACAACAGCCTGCCCACCTTCACCGGGATCGACGGCCGGGACGACTGGCGTCTGGTTCACGGCGGATTCCGCACCGATTCCACGCTCTCCGCGAAGGATTCCCTCACCACCGAAGGAGAAGTGTACGCAGGCAATGCCGGAGAGTTCACGCTTACACCCCTGTCCTTGCAGCCACCGGTAACCGCGACCGTCGCTCTGCACGACATCTACTCGGGCTGGAATGCGCTCATCCGGTGGAATCGCATCATCTCGTCGCGATCGGATACCTCGCTGCAAGTCTACTTCGACCGCACCAATCGCGGCGATACCACATACGCCCTCGGCTTGAACACTTTCGATATCGATTTTCAACACCATATTCTCTGGGGGACACGACAGGATATCGTCTGGGGGCTCGGATACCGCGTCAGTTCGGATGACACAAGCCCGACCCTGCGAATCGTCTTCACTCCCAATGACCGAGTTACTCAACTCTTCAGTTCGTTTGTCCAGGATGAAGTTGCGCTTCGCCGCGACCGCCTTCACTTGAGCCTGGGCGCAAGGGTTGAGCACAACAGCTACACCGGATTCGACGTCGAACCCTCCGCACGCCTGGTGTGGACCCCGGACAGCAAGAATATGGCCTGGGGCGCGGTTTCCGGCGCCGACCGTACTCCCTCGCGCAGCGACACCGATATCCGAGTGAATTACACAGCGCTTCCAGGACCCGGCGGCGTGCCTGTACTTGTCAGTATTTTCGGGAATCCAAACTTCAGGAACGAGCGGCTCACGGCGTTCGAGGCAGGCTACCGGAACACATGGACCAGCCGCTTCTCACTGGATTCGACCATCTTCTACAACCGCTATCGCGATCTGGTATCGGTGGAACCGGGCGCAACGAGAATCGAGACGAATCCCGCGCCGGCACACCTGCTCGTGCCCGAGTCGTTCGGCAACGGGCTACACGGAGAGACGCACGGCATCGAACTCTTCGCTAACTGGAAAGTGGCAAGCTTTTGGACTCTGAGTCCCGGCTATTCATTCTTCTCGATGCACCTGCACCCATTCGCCGGTAGCCAAGACTTCACAGACGCTGCTGGAACTGAAGGCGGCTCTCCGGACCACAAGGCGCAGTTGCGTTCGAGCATGAGTCTGCCATGGAACCTCCAGTGGAATGCCTCGGCGTATTTCGTCAACCGCCTCCCGGCCGTGTCCATTCCCTCATACACACGCCTCGACACCAACTTGATCTGGCATGCGGGAGAGCGCGTCTCCATCAGCGTGGCCGGGCAAAACCTCTTGAAGAACCTTCACCCGGAATATTCCGGCCCCAATTCCACCGTGCAGCCGGGGCTGATGCGGCGAGCCGGTTACGCCAAGATTACCTGGTCTTTTTGAGCGAGAGGCTACCTTTGAATCGCGCAGTGATCAATTCGGCAGGGAATACGAAGAGACGAACTTGCATCTCAGTCCGGATACTCGCACTCCTCTCGGCTTTCCTGGTCGCTTCAGACGCCTTTCAGCCTGCCCGCGCCCAACCCGCAACCGACGAGTACAAGGTGAAGGCTGCGTTTCTCTTCCACTTTGCGCAACTTGTGGATTGGCCTGCCGCCGCACTCAACGCAACGGATCAAACCATCAGCCTGTGCGTCTTCGATGACGAGTCGCGCCTCCAGGAATTGCAAAGCACTCTGGAGGGCAAATCCGTCGGAACCCGCACGTTGCATGTTCGCCAACTGAGCCAAGCGCAGGCCACCCAGGGCTGCAACATCCTCTTCCTCAGCCACGACGAAAGTCTGCGCCAGGCCGCTGTCCTGAGGAGCCTGCGGGGCCAGCCGGTCCTTACCGTGGGTGAAACCGGCAATTTTCTCTCTGATGGAGGAATGATCCGGCTCCGTCTCGATGAAGATAAAATCCGCTTCGACATCAACATCAATGCTGCCGATTCCTCCCGCCTTAAAATCAGCTCTCGACTACTGATGCTCGCCACCACGGTGATCCGCGGCGGCGAGAGAGATCGGAGGAAGTGAAGCGATGCACGTCAGGGACTTCTCCATCCGCACCAATCTCGCTCTCTTGATCCTCTCCGCCAGCGCGCTCGCGGTTTTGCTGGCCTCTTTCGGTTTCGGCGTCTACGAACGCCAGAACTATCGCGCGAGTGCCCTTCGGGAACTCACCGCCCTCGCCGACACCCTCGGCGCAAATACCGCCGCTTCGCTGGCATTTAATGATCAGACAACCGCCCAGCAGATGCTGGACGCACTCGGCACCGAGCCACATGTCGTGATCGCGCTACTCTACGACGTCAATGGAAAAACCTTCGCGGAGTACCGCAGTCCCGGCGGTCAACCTGGTCTCGGCCGTCCCGCTTTGCGCCCCGACGGACCCTACTTCGACCGCCATTCCCTCACCCTTTTCCGCGGAGTGCTACTCAACGGCGAACGCACCGGTTCGATCGCGCTGGTTTTCGATCTCAACGATTGGGACTCGCAGCTTTTTGAGTACGCGAAGATCGCCGCTCTCGTCCTTCTTCTGTCCGTGCTGGCCGCATTCCCGATTTCTTTACGCCTCGCGGCCTCGATTGGGCAGCCGCTGACGCAACTCGCGGCTGTCGCCCGCAACGTGTCGGTCGAGAAGGACTACTCCGTCCGCGCCACGATCCGCGCGGGCGGACAAACGGGTCTTCTCGTTCGTTCCTTCAACCAAATGCTCTTCCAAATCGAATCGAGCGAACACGCCCTCAAAGATGCCCTTAGGTCGCTTCAGGAGAGCGAGGAGCGCTATGCGCTGGCCGCGCGGGGCGCCAACGACGGCCTCTGGGATTGGAATCTCGCGACGGCCGAAATCTACTTCTCTCCGCGCTGGAACCATATGCTCGGTTACGCGGTGAGCGGCGTGTGGTCCAACCCCGACGAATGGTTCAGCCACATTCACACGGACGACCGCGCGCGGGTCCGCGCCGAGATCGCCGCCCATTGCGACGGCAAGACACCGGAGTTCGTCAGTGAATATCGCATGCGCCATAAATCCAGCGGCTATATCTGGATGCTCAGCCGCGGCATTGCTGTTCGCGACTCATCCGGCAAGGCCATCCGCATGGCCGGCTCACAGACGGACATCACTGAAGGAAAGATCTCCGACCCGCTGACCCATATACCAAACCGTCTTTACTTCATCGACCGCCTCGAGTCCGCAATCGAGACCGCATGTCAGCAAACCACACTCTTCGCCATCCTGTTTATCGACCTTGACCAGTTCAAGATGGTCAACGACAGTCTCGGACACGCAGCCGGCGATGAATTGCTTATCGATGTCGCTGGCCGGCTGCGAGCCAGTATCCGCACCAGTTCGCGCCCGGGTGGAGAAGGGCAGTCCGTGGTGGCGCGCGTCGGCGGAGACGAGTTCGCCATTCTGCTCGGCCGTATCCAGCACGAGGCCGAAGCGTTTGTTGTGGCGTCGCGCATCCTTGAACGGCTGAATGAGCCGTTTCACCTGGAGGGGCGCCGCATGTTTGTCTCCGCCAGCATCGGGATCGCCCTCAGTTCGACCGGCAGCACACCCGAGGACCTCCTTCGCAATGCCGATACCGCCATGTATCACGCCAAGGC